>OIYS01000148.1_pt1 | contig 52524 bp, 35 predicted proteins | sample 1588271 | NCBI WGS metagenome assembly OIYS01 (sample SAMN03283286) | human gut metagenome | biome: human-associated habitat; material: feces | host: Homo sapiens | place: Peru | collected 2012 | reverse complement strand
TCGATGATATCGTCCACCCGCACGCCTTCCTCGGTAATGCCGACGGTGTTGGTTTCAAAAATAAGGCGCGTCTGATCATGGGTCAGGCGGCTGCCCTCCATGTGATTGGAGTTATAGGTGAGCTCCACCTGCACCTTATGATAAATTCCGCCGTGGGTCTGACTGCGCTTTTCCTCTTTAAGAATATCCGCCAAAGTCTGCGGTGCGGGCCTGCTTTTATTGCTCCGTTCAGGCTTCTCGGCGTTTTCGGGAATGTTCCAGGTCTTACCCGCCAGAAAAGCGCCGGGGACGCGACCTGCCGCGCAGTAGTTGCGGACGCTGCGCTCGGAGGTATTCCAAAGCGCCGCTATCTCTTTTACGGATAAATATTTCATCTTCCTGCCCTCCGAAGTTACTGTTATCAGTATACCACATTATCGGCAAAAAATCAATCGGTTAAAATCCGTTTTCACTTATATTTTTGCCGATAACGGCAGTTTTGATTTCACCCCGGCATTTTCCTACATGACTTTTGGTGCAGTTCGGCATAACCGGTGCTTTTCACGCACTGCCAAAAGCGTGATTTCGGAGCGAAAAATCGATCGGTTCTATCAAAAATTCTAATAGGCTTTCCCGAAAATCCGTTAGAACTCGGTGAAATCGGAGGAGACTCTCTGACTCGGATTTTCACTGCGTTTTCGATGCAAAGAGGTGCGGAAAGCCTTGAAAACACGGCATTTTCAGGGTTCTTGTATTTGCCGTTATCTTCCGTCAAATTCCGCCAGGTTCGGTTTTGGCAACTTGACTCGAAATCAGTTGATCCGCAAGGGTCCGTGGGTTCGAATCCCACCGTCTCCGCCATCTTTGTTTCACAATATGGAACACATAGGAAAACCCTTGATTATTCAAGGGTTTTTCGTGTTTTTGAGTTTCTTTAATGTTTATTGTCCTACGGCAAACATTTGCCCGTTTCCGTACCCGCGGCAGACTCGAACTCACAGACGCATAAAAAATCCCTGCTTATACAGAAAAACCGTTTCCTTATCACTTAAAACGCAAAAGTGATCGGAAACGGTTATTTTTTGCATATTCGAAAGGTGATTTTATGAGCAAAAATGAACAGACTAACCCCTTGGTGCAAAACATTAAAAAAATTTCTTTATCTTTAATTGATGATTTTCCGAATCACCCATACCATATTTTTGATGATGAAAGCATGGCGGAGCTAACGGAAAGCATAAGAAAAACGGTCTTATCTCCCCCGTAATCGTCAGAGAAAAAGATGGCGGCAGATATGAGCTTATTTCCGGTCACCGCAGAAAATATGCTTGCAGCGTCCTCGGTTACGAGGAAATACGGTGCAATATAATCGCGGTTACGGATGATGAAGCAACAATTATAATGGTGGACAGCAATTGTCAGCGGCAAAAGCTGTTGCCGAGCGAGAAAGCCTTTGCATATAAAATGAAGCTTGACGCTATGAAACGACAGGGTAAGCGCACGGATCTAACCTGTGTGCAAAATGCACACAAGTTAAAATCCCGCCAGATCTTAGCAGAACAAGAGGGCAAAAGCGAATACCAGATAAGGCGGTATATCCGTCTTACACACTTAATACCCGAATTGTTGGAATATGTTGACGCTGAAAAAATTAAGCTTTTACCCGCTACCGAAATATCATATCTCGGTGAAGAAGCGCAACGCGACCTTTGCGATGTTATAGAAACTTGTGTGGCATTTCCATCCCACGGACAAGCTCGGCGTATACGCAGGCTGTATGAAAGCGGAGAACTTACATACGAAAAAACATTGCAGATTCTTGAAGAAGAAAAAGGCAACCAAAAGCCGAAATACAGGCTGTCCTGCGATAAATTATCCAAGTATATTCCTCAAGGCACGCCCGACGCCGAAGCAGAGGAATATATTATCACCGCGCTTGACTATTACAGCCGTTATCTGCGCAAGAAAAGCGTAAAGCAAAAAGCATAATTTACTCTATCCGATTCCCGCCCTTTTTAAAGGTCGGGAATTTTTTGCAACAAAAAACACCCCTTGCTTGCATGCAAACAACACAGCTTAACGCTGTATCGGTTTTGCCGGTTCAATCAAACAATAAGGCGTAACAATCCCGGATATTCAGTTTTAATTATCATTACCCTTCCTATAAACTAATTTCTCAAATATTCAGCCAAACCTGCTTTGCGCGACATTTCAAGCAGCTTGGATAAAGCCTTCGATTCAATCTGCCTTATCCTTTCACGGGTCAGGTTCATTTCCCTGCCTACCTCGTCAAGGCTTTTGCTGCCCTCTCCGTCAAGCCCGTAGCGAAGCTCAAGTATTCGACGGTCACGCGGATTAAGCTTTTGCAAAAGCTCGTCCAGTTGCCTTTTACAGTCCCGGTGTTCAATTTCTTTTTGCTCATACTGGACATCCGCAGCCAATGTATCAAGCAGCGTTCCGTCCGCGTCACCGCCGCTTGGTTCGTCTATTGAAACGCAGCTTATATCAAGCCTTTTTAGCTGCTTTATCCTGGCAATCGTATATCCGGTCAAATCAGCTAGTTCGGTATCGCTCGGATATTTCATATATTCAATATAATATTGCGCCGAAATCGTTTTGACCTTGTTGAGCTCAATACTTACATATTCGGGAATATGAATAAGCCTTACACACTCATCGCCGTATTTTAATATTGACTGCTTTATCCAAAATGTTGCGTATGTGCTGAAGCGGGTGCCGCGATTCGGATTATATTTATCAGCCGCAGTCATAAGTCCGATATTTGCCTGTTGTACCAAATCAAGCAGCGGTATTCCCTTCCATAAAAATTGTGCAGCGATTGAAAATGCGAATTTGAGGTTACAGTTTATCAATGTTTCTCTTGCTTTTTCGTCACCGTCGGATATTCTTTTGCTTAAATCTATTATTTCTTTATGGGTAAGGCTTGGGAAACGATGTATTTCCTTTATGTACTGCTGTAAGGGATCAATTCCCTTTGCATTATCCGTTGGGTAGAAATTATACTGCACCTTGGTGAATTCGGTTTCCTGTTCGTCGGAAGCACCGTCCGAAAATGTTTCCGGCGAAAGGACATCGACGCCTGATTCTTTAAAAGTATTAAATATTTCATCAAGCTCTTTTTCATTCACTTTATAAGAACCAAATCTTTTCAAAATTGTATCGGCTCTTATATATCCTTTTCGCATTCCCTGTTTCAGTAACGCGTCTAAAAGTTGTGATTTTTCCTTTTTATAATCTACTGCGGGCATTGGTACACTTCCTTCCTTTTTATTATGTTTAAAGTATAACACACTACAACACAAAATGTCAAGTATCTTTTGTAATAGTGTATTATTTAACTATGAAATATGCGATAATAACGGCGTTTAAGCGTTTGGAATTATTGTCCTCAATTTAAAAAAGTGTAATATTTACTTGACGATTTTACGAAAACAAGTTATAATATATATAGTAATTCAATGAAAGGTTGAGCGCCTTAAATGAACAACAGGAATAATGAGTTGTTACGAATATGGGTCGATGATTATTTTAACCGTAACATTACAGAATTGGAAAAACGATTATCAGATTGGTGGTTAAGCGAGGGTTTCTTTTATGTCTCAAACTTTACAGAAACCGATAACGGAACGCAGGCTGAACTTATGCTGCTTATCGGCAATAATATTAACAGTCTTGTTTTCGGAGACAATCAATCCCCCACCGGTAATGCAGTATCCGATAAAGAAGAGAACGGTTGGGAGTTAATTGAATTTGACCGAACGCATTATATTCCAAAAGACACATCCGAAAATCGTAAGCTTATAGGAAAGCTGTTATATGAAAACATAAGGTATTTTGAAGTGATTAAATATAATACTGAAATTCTGCACAGTGAAGAAGTATTAAAATCCGTAGTAATCGAAATAAAGAAGAGGAAAAGTAACTATGAAAAGAATCTCTGAGCTTGTTAATGAATACAAAAACAATCCGACGCCCGAAACTGCCGAAAAAGCATTAAAGATATTAGAACAATTAGAAAATCCGGCAGCATTAGATAAATTCTTCCTCGACAATATAAAATGGATAGTATTCAGCAACAGAATTAAAGCAAAACAAATCGGCAAAACAGTCTATGCCGTACTTGAAACATTTTTATTCGGGAGTAAAAAGCAACTCTCTTTTTATTATGAGATAGACCTGCAAAGCTACAATCAAAAACAGATTACGGGATATATTAAGAATTGCCCCAAATTTTCAAAAGTATCCAACGATTATAATTTAGCCGCCGCTGCCGCAATAGCGGCGGCTACCCCTGAAAAACGGGCTAAGGAAGTATACATTACAGATTTAAAATAATCGTTATTGCCTCTTTTGTTATTAGAATAATTTCTAACTGAAAATAATTTGTTCATTAAATTATTCTTGTAATATAATATCCGTTTTTCTCTACTGATATTTTATTATTCTTCTTAATATTGTTTGATAATATGATATTTCCGATGCACTCTGTTTCGTAAATATCTTTACCAAAATTGAACACCGCCATTAAAAAACCCTTTTTAAGTTTTCGCTTAAAGGCAATTACATTGTCGGATGTGTTTAGAATTTCTGTTTCGTCAATTTGCAGTTCGGGATATTCTCCTCTCATTTTATTGAGGGTTTTTATTATACTTATTCTTCTTTTGCCATTTTCGGTTTGAGCATTCATCCAGTTAAGCGAATTATGTCCGTATTCCCTGTTTCCCATAATTTTATTGACTGAAGTATCGCAAAATTCATTTCCGTTCCAAATAAACGGAACACCGTTTAAAGTATAACAGAGTACAATATATGCCTCAAACTTATCCGTTCCTAACACAGCCTCTGGTCTTGCCACTCCGGAAACATTTGCTAAATCATGATTTTCAACGAACCTTATAAATTTTCCGCTTTTTGCAAATTCTTCCGACATTCTGTTTTTCCATTCGGCTACTGAAATTTTACCGGTAATCATATAATATGAATTAGGCTCGGTTATCATATCGTTATCGGTATAAATCATATCAAACCCATGTTCAAGGGTTTCTCTGTTGTATCCCTCATTTATCATTATTACATTAGGATTAACAGCCCTTACACGTCTGATGCCCTCCTCCCAAAAGTCTATCGGCACCATATCCCCGCAGTCACAGCGAAATCCGTCAGCCCCACAGTCGGTTATATAATAAAGCATATTATTCCAAAGGTATTCTCTTGCCTTAATATTATTAAAGTTAATCCTTGCAAAAGGCCAACGCTCTCCGAGCGGTATATTACCGCGTTCATCACGAACCAAAAAATCCGGATCTTCCGACAAATGATATAAATTTCTGCCGCAGTGCAGATATACAAGATCGATAATTACCTTTAACCCGCTGTTATGTGCCGAGGTTATGAAGTTCTTAAAATCCTCGTTAGTTCCGTACTCACTGTCCACATTATAATAATCAATGTGCTTATACGGATTTGCAGGATTTTTTATAACCCCATTTCGCCAATCGGGCGACCAGGTGTCTAAATCGTAATCTCTGTCAGCCTCGCAAACAGGAAGTATATAAACGTATTCAAAACCGAGGTCAGCCACATATGGCAGCAACTTTTCGGCTGCTTTTAAAGTCCCGTCAGGTGTAAATGTCCTCATAGACATTTGGTATATAGATCTGCATTTTCTTAAATTTTCCATAATTGTTTAGTTCCTTTATAACCGTCAGAATTCATTATCCGAAAATAATATTATCTATATATTAAACTCCAATATCCCGCCGTCATCAAAAACAATTACGCCGTTCTCGATCCCTTTTGCGGCCATTATTTTAACTCCGTCGGTTGTTGTTTCAAATTCAAGCGACGATTCACCGTTTTTTATTTGCTTTATTTTTCCGGATTTTCGAAAATCAATGTGAAACTCCGCATAACCTCGCGAAACGCTAAACGGTTTTTCCAAAGAATCAGACTTAAAAACAGCGGAATCTGATGTCAATATATTTTTTATATTGCTGATTTCCATTTTGCTCAGTTTCAGATGTTCGTAAAAAAAGTTGTATATCTTATCGGATAAACTGTTTCCTTTGAGTGTACTTGCAATTTCCGCTTCAAGTTTAACAAACCCAGAATATGTTTTATCCCTTGCAAAGGTCAACTCATAGTCCTTTATCAGTTCGTCTTCTTCAGCGCTGCATAGTGCTTCCAACAAATACGCTACAGTACCGGTTCTGTCAGCACCGTAAATGCAGTGGAATAATATCGGATAATTATTAAAATCGGCAAACACCTTAATTATATTGCCCTCATTTCCTTGCTGACATTTTATAAAGCCCCCGTATTGCGAACTGCTGAGGTTAATATATTTAACTTTCTTCCGAGAATACTGTTGCCTGACGCGGATGAACCCAATTATTCGGCTTTCCTTAAATCCACAATTCGGTTTTAATTCCTAATACGCTTAACGCCTCGTTTATTCCTTTTTCTGTGATTGCGCTTTCCGGCGTATCAAACTCTCCCGATCTGTAAATCAGACCTTGTTTTAATTCTTTACCGTTCAGCATTATCCGAAATCAACAATTTCACATTATTAACCTTTATCCCGGTATCATATCGCCACTCAAATCTTGTTGGTTTTCCCGTGGGTTGGGAAGAGAAATAATGCTTTATATAAGAATCGGACATATTGCCGGCGTCGCCGTAATCAACGGATTTATAATAATTTAATACTTGGCTCGGTGTTACGGGTACAATTTGAAATTCCATAAGCTTAATGCTGTTGCTTACACTGCTTTCCGCAACCGATGAATTTTGTTCTATACTGCTTATATTATTTTTATCTTTACAGGACGAACAGCTCAAGAGTAAGCAAACAACCAAAGCAATTGCAATAAAATCATTATTCTTTCGCATAAAGACACCCGCTCCTCATATGAAATAATGTTTGAATTTTCTCAGAAAGTCTTTATAAACAGCATTTCATCAACAGCACCCAGTAATGCCTTATGCTCTTGTTCGGGGCAGAAATTATATATATTCTTTTCATTTCTTTCTACCGCCTGCCACAAAGCGCTTTTTACCGCATAGCTTACCTGCGAATGCATAAGTATGTCAAAAATTCTGTCCTTAGCGGAAGAATTATCCGTTTCAAGCGAATTTTCACCTGAAATTTCAAAAACAATCTCCGCACAGGTTGGCATATTCCCGATTGAAACGTTCACAGTATTTGTTTTTTTATCGTAATTGTATTCACACTCGGTTTCTTTGCCGTTTACAAAAGCTTTAACTGCTATGCTTTCGGAAAAACCTCTGAACATAACGGTCCAATTTCTGTTTTTGGGTATAAACGCGGTTTTACCTTGCGCCGAATGAATAGTGAAAACAGCGTTTTTCTCCCATTTAAGCGAAAATTCTGTTGTTGCATATTCTCCGTTTTTATATTCGTTTCCTTCGCCCGAATCCTCATATAGCACAAAGCTGTTATCAGCCCCGGGAAACACATATACCGTCATATCGGTCTTGTTCCCGAGGGTGTTATCTCCGTTATAATTCTCGGTTGGGACAATGGCTCCGGCCTTTGCGAAAACAGGATATTCCGATAAACCGCGATGCACCCTAACCGTTTTTTCACCGTTGTAAATAAGCCCCGTGAAAAAGTCTATCCATTTTCCCTTTGGAAACCACATGTCAACAGCGGCAAGCATCGTTGACGAATCCGTACCGGATGTTATTGGTGCCACAAGCAATTCGCTTCCGAACCAATATTGATTTTTAAATGAATACGCCTCGTCGCAATCGGAATAAGTATAGTACAACGGTCGGATCAAAGGCTCTAAATCTTTATGAACGCAGTAATTCATCGTATAGATGTACGGAAACAGCTTGTGTCTTAATCTCAGCCAGTCCTCTGCAATACCTTTGCACAAATCATTCAAATTCCACGGTTCTTTCCCCGCAAAACGATTGTTGCTTGAATGAAGTCTGTTAATCGGAGAAAACACTCCAAGCTGAATCCAGCGCACCTGAAGTTCGTCGTCCCTGTATCCGTTCATATGACCGCCTATATCGTGACTCCACCAGCCGTAACCGATATTTGACGCGGTTGCCGTAAAATACGGTTGAAAATCAAGCGATTCCCATGTGACAATGGTATCTCCGGAAAATCCTACGGGATACCTGTGCGAACCCGGTCCGCTGTAACGTGAGAAAAACATAGGGCGTTTGCCGTTTCTCATTATATCGAGTATATGCAGATGATTTATAAGCCACAGCGGAGACATTGCTTCAAGCTCATTCATCGGGTGTTCATCATCGTGTACCCACCAGTAATCGTCACCCTGCTGCCAATCCATCCACCAGAAATCCACTCCGTCCTTTTCATACGGATGCAGAAGAATATCAAAGTATTTCTCCATAAATTCGGGGTTTAAAACATCAAATTTTATGAGCTTCTTGGTTTTAGGGTCAACGCCGCACGCAAGCGCCATTTTTTCGTACATATCCTCGTGGCAGCCTATACCGTTTGAGGGATGCAGATTAAGCGCGGTTTTCAAGCCGTGCTCTTTTAAAAAAAACAAAAATTCTTTATAATCCGGGAACAGTTCTTTATTCCACGAATAGCCCGTCCAGCCCTTCCAAAACCGCGAGTCGTCTATGTATGCTTCCTTTGGTGTATTTAAAGTATGCCAATCCATATCCACAACGGCAATGGAAAACGGTATTTTTTCCTTTTGAAAACGCTCAATTAAATCGCAATATTCACGTTGAGTATATCTGTGATATCTGCTCCACCAATTTCCGAGCGCATATGCGGGAAGCAGCGGCGGAATTCCCGTCAATCGGTAAAAATCCGCAATACATCCTTTATAGTCGTGACCGTAAGCAAATACATAGCAGTCGGTTTCCTCGGTTTCTCTGTTTTTAAACCAACCGTCTTTAGTAAGCAAAAGGGAGCGGCTGTCGTCAAGAACGGTTATGCCGTCTCTTGAGCAAACTCCGTCCTCCAGTTCCAAGGCTCCATTAATTCCGTCAAGAGTGCATGCTGTCCCCTTTAACTGTCTGATTTCCTCCCCGAAATTCCACTTTGTTGACGGTGCTCGCCTTAATTCTACCGACAGAGTTTCTTTGGTAAGGCGCAAACCCGTTTTATATTTAAGAGTCAAATATTCAGTTTTTATTTCAGTTACGCCGCCGCACTCTGATACCGTAAAGCTGCTTTCAGGAAAATTTCTGTAAAAAACAACCTGTGAAGCTTCATCTGTAAACCTTTCCGCGCTATCGTATTCAATACGGATAAGGCGTTCGGTTAAAACCGTGAAACGGCACAAACCTGAGGTGACAATATTTTGCGAAAGTGCCTTACCCTCTGTTTTCCATTTAAAACGTTCATAAGTCATTTTTCTTCACCTGTTAAAATAATTAAATATTCTTTAAGAAAGAGGCAATTTTCTGCGCCAAAAGCGCATGACCCGCATCGTTCGGATGCAGACCGTCCGGCATATAGGTTTCTTTAACAATCGGTATACGCGGCTGTATTCCGCTTTGTGCATAAAGGTCAAGAAGCGGAAAGGAATAGTACTCTGCAATTTCTCGTATTACACTTATATAGGCTTTAAAATTACGTACATCGCAAGGTTTATCCTCACCGCGCGGATTATCCTCATTGCAGCGGTGAAGCGGCGTCATAATTACTATCGGTTTTCCGAGATATTTTTCCGTGAGATATGCGCAAAGCGTATTCCACGCGCCGTAAAACGAATCAGGTGTGGTGTCGGTCATTCTTCCTATCGGCACCTCGCCATGGAAATCGTTCGTGCCGCCTAAAATTATAACAGCGTCCGCATCGGTATCCATTTGAGCGGCACGCGAGCAGAAGTCCTTGCCTATAACCTTCCCGTCCGGGGTGTACTCCCATGTCATTCTTGTGCCGCCGACGCCGTAATTGCGGCAAACGGCACCGTATTCGGATGAAATAAGACTTACAAAGCATTTATCAACACTCGTTGTCCCCCACCCCTCGGTTATACTGTCACCCAAAAAATTGATTTTCTTATTTTTTAATTCCATAGGTGTTTCATCCTCTATCAAATATTTTTAAAGTATAAATATACACCCGATGTCCAACCCATCATTGCGGGCGCATTATAATCCTGATTTGCGACTTCTCCGGTGTTGCCGTCATATTTTTCCCAAAGATTGTTTGTTTTGCCGAATGAAGTATCTATAAGATTTATGTACCTGTCGCGAACGGAATTTGCGGTTTCGTCAAGTCCGCAGTTTATACACGCTTTATAAGCTATATACTGTACAGGCGGCCAAATATTCGGGTAATCCCACTGAAATCCCTTTACATCTTCACCGGGGGCGCTTGCGCTTACCCCGTATTTTAAGAGCAATTGGTTCATAAGATCATTTATATTATTCTTATCTGAAGTGATGCCGGTAAATGCCGGATAGACGGACGCCGCGGATATTACCGTGCTGAATTTGCCCGATTTAAAGTTATAATCAAGAAAAAGCTTTTCCTCCTCGTTCCACATAAAGCGCAGCATTTTTTCTTTTCTTGCTTCGGCGCGGTTGCTCCACAACTCTTCCTCGCCCTTACCTGTTACTTTTGAAAATTCGGACATCTGCTTTTCAAAACCATAGAGCAACGAATTAAGGTCAACCGGGTTGAAAAATTCGCCGTCGATTCCAAAGCGTGAATTGCAATCCCAGCCGCTCTCAACAAATGTGCGAACCGAATGAGCCGCTTTACACTTAAGTTCATAATTATCAGTTGCAAATCCTCCCGTTCGTCTTGAATAGTCCTTATAAAGCTTTTCAATCGTTTCGGGGTCAATATCCGTATGGTTTCCGTAAAAATTCAATCCGTTAGAAGCCACACGCTTTGTTTGCCAAAAATTATACTCCTTGCATAATGTGTCATATGCTTTGCTTAACCAATTTTTATCGCCTATAACATCGTAAATATCCTTAACTCCGAGATACAAAAACGGCGGCTGAGAACGGTTAAGATAAACCTTTAAATTCCCGTTCGGCATAAGGCCGTATTTATCCACAAGCCACAGCATATTATCAATGTTGCTTTTTGCGAGTTTGATGTTTCCGTCCGCAATAAGACCGACATTTGTAAAATAAGTATCCCAGTAATACATTTCAAGAAATTTATCATCAGTACACGGAACGGTGTATGGGAACGGTAAACCGAGAAGTACATAATCCTTATTGGTAGCGCTCGGAATATCCACGGTATTATTTCGAACGGTTTTTGCAAAATTTTCTTGAATAAATTCCTTAACAGTCATTTCTTTCATTCCTTATTTCAATTTTAGAACAACCGAAAAATTAAACCTTTCTTCGCTAAAAGAGTATTTGGGTCGCATTTTCGGTCCGCAGCTTTGTGAGCCTATTCCGTTTTGAGCATAATCAAGACACAGAACCGTATACGGCTCTTTCTTAAGTTCAAATCCGTGCGTTGTATTTTGCAGGTTTTCCTGCGAATAATGCAGCGCACTGAAATTAAACGCTTTGTTAACGGCTGTTACACCGAGAGCCATATTATCACCGCTCAGGGTCATATAGCGTGTTCCCAAGTGATTTCCGTTTTCCTGTGGACGAATATAATTTTCATACATATCCGAAACCGTTGTATTAAATAAATCATAATATGCCGACTGCTGCTTATCGCAATATGAATCATACGGACCTTTGCCGAAATATTCAACATTTTCAAGCGTATTATTTAAAAACAGACGTATACCGAACCTCGGTAAAACAGGCAATTTCATATTTTTCTGCGCTTCGCATTCAAAAAGAATTTCCCCATTTGAATTAACAGTCCAGCAAACACTCAACTTAAGTATTTTTTGTATACCGGAAGCAACTATTAAAATTTGCTCCGATATAACCACACCGTTTCCGAAATCCTTAACACTGATGCGCCTTACATCCTGAAATGCATAATTATATCTCGCTCTGATCCAATTTTTCTTTATTGCAATATCATTATCGGTCGGAGCGCGCCATATATTAAATTCAACAGCCTTTTCCAAAAACTCTTTTCCGTTTTTAAAGAGTGAAGAAAAAGTACCTTTTAATTTACTGAAATTATACGAAAAGTTATTGCCGTCAATCTTAATGAAATTATCGGTTTCCGAAATGTTCAAAGCACCGTTTGTTGCCTGAAAATCCAACTTAGGTATTTCATCAAACAGGCAGAATTGCTCTATTCCCAGCAAATCCCCTTTATTCAAAAATGCCGAGTTACCTTTTGACTTAATATATACATTCAAATAGGTATTTCCTTCGTATTTCTCGGGCAGCTCAATCGGAATTTTCGAGGTTAAATGGGGCGCCGTTTTAATATCATTAAATCGCCCGCCCGAAATATGCCTGCCATCGGACTTTATTTCGTATTCAATATATACCGCTTCGCTTAAAAGCAGAAAGTCAAGATTGTTCGTTACAAACAATTTCCCGTTTGAATACTTTATTCTGACAGGCCTGTAAACATTCTTAAGCTCAAAAAGGCTGCTTGTCGGCGTTCTGTCGGGATGAACCAGACCGTCTACACAGTAATTCCCGTCGTGCTTGTTTTCTCCGAAATCACCGCCGTAAAGGTATCGTTCTTTTCCGTCTGATGTTTTGCCGTCATAAGCCGCGTGTTCGCACCATTCCCAAACAAATCCGCCCACAAATTCGGGATATTTTTCAAAAAGTTCATAATAATCCTCAAAATCCCCCGGACCGTTTCCCATACAATGTGAGTATTCGCAAAGTATAAGCGGCTTTCTTTTGCTTTTTTTCAACTTCTTTTGGTCGTTAAAGTATGTTTTGATTTTATTGAAGCTCGGATACATCATACTCCGCATATCAAGGTTGGAAAGATTCGGCGTATAGTCCTTGGCGTGATATAACGATTCATAATGAACAAGCCGCGAAGAATCAACCCTTTTAAAATATTCCGCACAAGCCTCAATATTTTTGCCTATTCCGGATTCATTACCGCATGACCAGAAAAGTATACTGGGATGATTTTTGTCGCGTTCATAATTCAATATCTGTCTGTCAAGATATACCGGTAAATAATCGGGATCATTATTAAGGATTCCAAACTGATTTTCGGGCGGATAAAGCCTTCTGAGCCCGTGCGTTTCAAGATCGGACTCCGCCATAACATAAAAACCGTAGTAATCGCATAATGTCGGAAAATATGAAATATTCGGGTAATGTGAAGTGCGTATGGCATTTATGTTATTCTGCTTCATTAGTTCTAAGTCGTTCAATATATCTTCATAACTTACCGCCGCTCCTTTTTTGGGGTGGCTGTCGTGGCGATTGACGCCCCTTATTGACAGCTGTTTTCCGTTAAGCAAAATCACACTGTTTTTAACTTCAATTTTTCTTATTCCCACATAGGCGGAGATACATTCGTTTTTTGTTTTTAAATGAAGAATATAAAGTTCGGGCTTTTCCGCATTCCATAATACCGGATTGTTTATTTCAACCGCTATTTTTCCATTTGAAGTTTTTCCGGCAATTTCCGTGTTTTCGTTCTTATCACGCAGTATGTAATCGATTTCCACATTCTTACCGCTGAAATCAATATCAACCGATATTGTCGATGAAGCGCCGTTATTAACCAAATCTGTTTGTATTCTGTAATCCCTAATATGGTTTTCAGGTCTTAAAAGCAGGTAAACGTCCCTGAATATTCCCGACTCGCGGAATTTATCCTGACACTCAAAATACGTTCCGCTGCACCATTTGAGAACGATAACCGTAATATCATTTTCGCCTACATTAACAAAATCGGAAATATCAAATTCTGTATTTGAATGTGAAACCTGGCTATAACCTGTAAATTTACCGTTCACATAAACATAAAAACAGGAATCAACACCCTCAAAGCAAATATACACCTTCGGTAATGATGTGTTTTCGGCAATATTAAATTTACGCTTGTATACGCCGCAGGGGTTTTGCGTGGGTACAAACGGCGGATTATACGGAATGGTGTAATCAAGGTTTACATACTGACGGTTATCATAGCCGTTTGCCTGCCATATAGACGGCACTTTCAGCGTATCCGGCAGCCTGTACTCAGCCGAAATGACACTTTTATCAACTTCGGCTATACTCTTATAATAGCCGAAATCCCAGTTTCCGTTAAGGCTTACAAAACGTTCGGAAAGATTTCTCGCGTCTATAAAATCATACGGCATTTCCGCAGCTGCCGGTATATAATACGCTCGCGGTTTTTCCGTGTTTATATGCATACTGTCAAGCCGCTCGTAATAATTCGGTAACTTCACTTTAATTCCTCGCTTATTATATCTTTTAAAGTTTCGGCCCTGAAATCCATAAAATTCTCAGTTGTTCAATGCCCGTGTTTTTAATTTCAACGTTTTCACATTTTGCAGGGAAAAACACCTGGGAACCGGCAAAAATATTTTCTCCCGCCATTGTGCCGTTCCCGTGTAAAACATACATACAACTGAATGTTTCACGGCTCTTAATTTGATAGCAGGTTTTAACCTTAAGCTCATCCATACAAAACATCGGTGTGTCTTTGTAACCAATTATTTCAGTCAGTTTAAAATCGTTGTTTTTATCAATTTCTGTTTTGTCTATACATCTCAATCGCTTTGTTTCTTCAAAGGATAATCCGCTGTAATCAAAGCAATCAAACATTTTTTCAAAGCCGATTCCGCAGTGCAGCTTACTGTCGGGTCGCTCGCTGCCGTCAAGCGCATATCTCTCGGTACATATTGTAAAATCCGTTGGTTCCTGAATTTCCGCAAGCAGGCAGCCTGCACCTATTGCGTGTGGCACGCCGCCGGAAATTAAAAATGTGTCGCCCGTTTTAACATCAAAACAGTGCAGGCAGGAAAGCATTCCTTTTACATCCTGTTCATCGAACAATTTTATCCATTTTTCGCGAGTAATTCCCTCTTTAAAACCTATATAAACACACGCATTTTCGCCGTTTACTTTTCTTGTGTCCAACACGTGCCAACATTCGGTTTTACCGTAGTCAGAGTTGAAATATTTTTTTGCATTTTCTTTTGAAGGATGTACCTGAACCGCAAGGCGCTCAGCCGCATCCAACAGCTTTAGCAAAACCCCCGGATTGCTGCCGTATTTTTCAAAGTGTCTTTTGCCGAGAATCTCCTCAGGATTCTTTTCGATAATATCCTTTAAAAAATTCCCGCTATAATCCTCAGTTAAGCCCTCAATTATGTTTTCACGTCCCGGATTCTTTGCCCTTACAACAGACATAATCCATTCTTCGGGGAAATATGTATCTTCCCCTTCTGTACCTTTCAGTTTGGCTATAAGCTTACCGCCGAGGTACGAACGCCATGCATAAGCAGGCTTTAAAAAAATAGGTTTATTCATTTTATCACCTTTTAATCAATCTCAGCGTCACAATTTTCCAAGGCGAAACCGTCATTTCAATGGAATTATCAGAAAAATTTATTTCTTTAAGAATATTTTCATTCAAATCGGTTATATATGCCTTTTCAATTTCAAAGCATAATTTTATTAAACAATTTTGCTCTTTATCATCTGCACAGAATAAACGTACTATTATACCGTTACCGTCCTGAGCAACCTTAATAACGCTTACCGCGATGTGTTTATTGTCAATTTCTATGTATGAATTTTCCTTTTCGGCTAAACCGTTCGGATTCTTTGCAAATCTGAAAATGCAATTCCCCGCAAGTTCATTTTGCAGCCGCAACAGATCACAATACTCAACATTCCCGTTCAGCGGAACAATTGCATACTTAAAGGTGTGCCTGCCCTGAATTTCACTGTTTACTGCATTTGGCTGCATACGCACCTTATGAAAGCTTCTGAGCAGAGTTACATAAATATCACCGAACGGGTTTACATTACCCTCGTGCAGCCCCTCTGCTGAAACAATGGCAAGACCGTTTCCGTTTTCGTTATTAACACCGATAATACCGTTCATGTTTTTTTCGGCGGTTTCACGCTCGTAATAATGGCGTGACTCACTGTTTACGGAAGTTTTTCGATCGATTTTCGCAAACGCCTGACCAACAAAGTATTTGTCCGATTTTATTCCTGTTGAATTTAACAGCCTTAATCTATGGTCCTTTGCGTTATTATCAACCGTTGTTTCGAGCCTTACAATCGGAGAATTTGCCGTTACGGTTATGCGTGTTTCAATCTTCAGATCCACACGCTTTTCACTTCTGCAATGATTATATTCATCAAAACATTCCGGCACGCTCATCAATTTCGTAATTTTAAACACCGCGGCAACAGCACCGTCGGATATTTTTTCTATAACGCAGGGTGCGGATGTGCTCAGCACCTCGGTATCGTTCTTCGGCTTCATATGCCACCAGCCGTCGCCGTTTTCTCCATCATCTATAAAACGGTTAAGGCCCTTATAATATAAATCCGTTTGTTTATCCAGTAATTCAATTTCTCCAAACGGCGTTATTTTCAATTTTATATATTTATTTTCGGCAAATTCCGCACCCGAAATACAGCCGTTATCATACACGGCTCGCGGATATGCGGGAACAACTCTGTAATTAACCGTACCCATTGCCGGAAATTCATCCTCAAACATAATCGTATATGACCTTGTTTTCACATCAATTTGTCCGTCAATACGTTTAAGTCCGTTAAAGTCGGTATTAAGTATTTGATACGGTCTTGCTTTGCCGTCACAACCGATTATCTCAAAAGCGTCCGCCGGCTCATTGGCGCAAAAGCGGTCCACTTCCTTTGCAAACGGTCCGTAAAAATCCAATTTTACAGTAACCGCTTTTCTTTCTTTATAAGCCGCAAAGTTGTAAACGTTTAAAATGTATTCACAGTCGCCGTCTGCTTTTTGTTTATCATCTAAAAAATCTCTCATTAAAGCATCGCTTATATTTTCTGCCTGAGCAAAACGATACGCCATATCATTGTGTGTTTTGTCAATCGAACAGCCGCATATCGAATCGTGCGGTTGGTTTTTAAGTAAATATTCATATGCCAGCTCCACATATTTGTGCTCAAGGCTGTTGCCCGCAATTTGAGCCACTGCAAGCATCGGTTCTATTCGTTTTTCAAGCATATTCTGGCATTTATCGTTACGCTGTTTTAAAGGGTAGTAGCTTGATATGCTGTTGGCGACAAGCACTATGTTTGCCCCTAATTCCCCGACAGGGTTTTTACAATTTTTTGAGAGTTCTCCCTCAATTACCGGCAGTTTTTCTTTATACCCGGCAATCACATCAGCCATTTCCTCAAGCGATACCTGTCTGATTTCACAATCGGGATACAGCTCGGATATTTTGTTCTTTATGGCGGGGACATTGCCGTCCGCCTTACCGTGATCGGAAGTGTGCATAATAAGCGCCACAGGAACATTACTTTTTGAAAACTCAAAATCAATATACGATTTCAGCGCTCCCTCAAACTCGTCTGTTGAAAACTTATCTGCAACAAGAGCCTGAAACTCGCAGTAACAGCCCAAATAGCCGCAGCACTCCGAGCCGTCGGGCGCTCTCCAAAGAAAATGGGACATTTTTTTATCATTGCCGAGTCCTCTGCCGAGATAGGCACCTTTTATTCCAAAACCGGAAAGTATTTGAGGGAACTGCGCTATATGCCCGAAAACATCGTTTACATAACCGTATTTCCAAGGCTCGGTATCCCAATCTGCGGCAACACTGTATCCCTTTGAAATATTTCTTATAAGGCTTTCTCCCGAAACCAGAAACTCATCCGGCATAACATACCACGGCCCTACAAGAACGCGTTTTTCCTTGATAAGCTTTTCTAATTTTTCGGTTCTCTTCCCCGCTATTTGCTTGTAGTCTTCAAGCACGACGGTTTGTCCGTCAAAGGTAAAGCATGTAAAATCTTTGTTATTTTCGAGCTTATTTACCATATCGTCAACTGTTTTAACAAGCTCATACCTAAAGCCCTGAAAAGGTAGATACCACTCTCTGTCCCAATGTGTGCTGCTCATATAATAAATTATTTTTTTATTTTTCATAATAACACACTCTCTCGTTTTGTCCGGTTATTATTTTCAGGCACAGCACCTTGCGATACTGTGCCTGATCTCATCTTATATTTTTACTTATAATTTGCGGATTTCGTTTTTCTTTTTTTTAAAACTATAATAATGACAGTTCCGCCTATAACAACAACTATTACTGCTGCTATCCCGACCGCAAGCCAAGGATTGGATTTCACTCCGGAAATAATTTCTTTTGCAAAACTATTTTCTTTTTTCCCGTCCGCATCAGTAACAGCACCGGATTTGTCTGTTGCATCGCCGGGAAGAACTCTCTTGGCATCGGAAAGCCATGATTTCCACAGTGTAAAGCCCGAAGCATCTTCTTTAGGCAGTTCCCATGTCGTATCATCTATCGGATCTCCGAAAATATCGTTTGAAAAATCGCGGAGTTCTATTTCATCAATATAAATAGCTGAATCGCCTTGATACTGTAAACACAAATAATTCATACCGTCACCGGCATTCTTTGTTATGCCTACACGTCCGCGAATTTCCTCATAGTTTTCAGTAGGTTCAAGCTTCGAAAAGTTATACATTATGTTAAGCTTTGCATCATTGTTTTTAAGATCGACAATTTTATTAGGATCGGTTGTACTGCCGTCACCTAAATAGAAACAGAAATATGTTCCCCTATAGAACCATTTTGAATCTTTATTATCAATGATTTTTGCTTTCATAATATAGGCTATTTTTTTGTTCTTATCAACCTTGACAGGTAACCTTACGGTAGCTCTCCCCGCAAGCGCAAGAACCTTTCTGTTGCCGTCCTTAACAATTGCTGCTCCGCTGCCGCCAAGTGTATACGCAAGATCAATTTGATTATAATTGTTGAAATTAAGCTTGCCGAAGTTATTTATAAGAGGCACTTTTTCCGTTGTCTCCCAATCAATTTCAACAGATTCAATATACAAATCCTGTCCGTCAAGAGATTGATACATAATACCAAACATTTTATTCTTATCGGTAATATTGGAAGAATCGGTTTTAAAGTTTCCTACAAACTCATCAGAACCTGCAGTTGCATTTCTCAGTGCTGTATTCTCTGCATGCCTTACTAACCTGAATTTTGAATCATATCCGCAATGATACGAAGTTGAAGCACTGAAAACATTAAATGTTGTTCCGTTTGCAGTTTTAAAGTTTACCCTGTACTTAATGCGGTAACTATAAGTTCTACCCTGTTTAAGTTCTATCGGCAGTGTAACACATTTGCGCTTGCCTTTTTCTCCTGTCAAGCGTATTTCGCCGGTATTTCCAACCACTTCCGGCGCAGCTCCGCCGGAGCCATAAGAAACTACAATATCATTACTGCTGTTAAAATCAATTTTACCCTTATCAATTGCTTTAAAATCTTTAACTCCTGCAACTTTGATTTCAATAGAATCAAAATAAAACAGCTGATCATTTGCAGAACTCATTACAAGGCTTAAAATATTGTAATCTTCCAAATTGCCTGTTGTAAAAAATCCTTTGAACTCTTTATATTCTGTATTAAAAACCTGCTGCCAATTAAGAAGTGTAACTATTGCCGATTTGCCTTTTGAACATTCGGAATCGTTTTTACAGCCATATAGCTGCAAAAGTGTAGCCTTTCCCGGGTCCTTTTCGATTTCTTTATCAACACGGTATTTAATCGTATATGAATAATCTGTGTTTGATTCAAGCTTTACAGGCAGAGAAACCCGTTTTTCCACAGGATAAGGATTAACCTGAGAAAGTATTGTAAGTTCTCCGTTTTTAACAGACGGTTTAACAAGCCCCTGCGCCGAAAAAGAATTTAACAAATCAGAATTGTTTTCAAATTCAAATTTTCCTTCGCTGACTATAACAGGCTTAATATATTTACCCATTTTTTTAATCTCTACACAGTCAAACAGAAACATCTGATCATTAGCAGAACTCATTACCATACTGAAGATATTGTAATCGCCTAAATCACCGGTTATAAATGTTCCTTTAAACTCCTTATAGTCGGTATTCATAGCCTGTTCCCAGTTAAGTAAAGTAGCAATTGCTTCAGCGCTCTTAGAACAGCTTTTGTCGTTCTTGCAAGCAAACAGCTGTAAGAGGGTTGCCTTTCCGGGATCTTTTTCTATTTCTTTATCGACACGGAATCTGACAGAATACTCATATTCAGTGCTTGATTCAAGTTTTACCGGTAATGATACGCGTTTTTCCACGGGCCATGGATTGACTTGTGAAAGCATTGTAAGCTCTCCGTCCTTCACAGCCGGCACAGTAAGATTTTGTGCCGAAAAAGAATTCAGTATATCTGCATTTGAGTCGAATTCAAATTTGCCTTCACCGACAATAACCGGTTCAATATGTTTTCCAATTTTTTTAACCTCTACGGTATCGAAATAAAACATCTGATCATTTGCAGAATTCATTATTATACCGAATATATTATATTCGCCTAAATCTCCGGTTGTAAAGTTTCCGTTAAACTCTTTATAATCGGTATTCATCGCCTGCTGCCAGTTAAGCAGTGTTACAATTGCAGAAGAGCTCTTAGTACAATCCGTATCGTTTTTACAGGCAAAAAGCTGTAACAGCGTCGCCTTACCGGGATCTTTTTCTATTTCTTTATCAACACGGTATTTAATGGAATATGAATACTCCGTATTTGATTCAAGTATAATCGGCAGCGTCACACGCTTTTCAACCGGATACGGATTCACTTCGGAAAGCATTGTAAGCTCACCGTTTTTAACGGTCGGTTTTGTCTTGCCCTGGGCAGAATAGGAAGCGGCAATATCGGAAATGCTGTCGAATTCAAATTTACCTTCGCTTACAAAAACCGGCTCGCCGCGTTCAGCATTCTTTTTTATCTGAACAGTATCAAAACAGAACAGTTGGTCGTTGGATGAGTTCATTACAATTCCGAAAATATTATATTCACCCAAATCACCGGTTTTAAAGGTTCCGTTAAACTCCTTGTAATCGGTATTCATCGCCTGTTGCCAGTTAAGCAGCGTGACAAGCGCGGCAGAATCCTTTGAACAGCTTGTATCGTTTTTACAGGCAAAAAGCTGTAAAAGCGTTGCCTTTCCGGGATCTTTCTCAATTTCCTTATCAACGCGGTATCTGACGGAATATGTATACTCCGTATTTGATTCAAGCTTTACGGGCAGAGTTACGCGTTTTTCGACCGGATATGGGTTTACTTCGGAAAGTATTATAAGTTCACCGTTTTTAACAGACGGTTTTGTTTTGTTTTGTGCGGAATAAGAACCGGCTATATCAGCACTGTTTTCAAAGTTAAAAGTACCCTCTGACACAAACCTTTTAACTGTTACGGAATCAATGTAAAATATCTGATCATTGGCAGATTGCATATTGATACCGAGAATATTGTACTCTCCCAGGTCTCCGGTTTTGAAGCTCCCTGTAAACTCTGCATAATCGGTATTCATAACTTGCTGCCAGTTAAGTAATGTTGCCAACGCGGCAGAGCCCTTTGAACAGTTAGAATCTTCCTTACAGCCGAAAAGCTGTAAAAGTGTTGCCTTTCCGGGATTTTTTTCAATTTCCTTATCAACACAGTATTTAACGGAGTATATATACTCTGTATTTGGGTCAAGCTTTATCGGCAATGTAACACGTTTTTCTACAGGCGCATTATTAACAACCTCTGAAGCAATGGACAGTCTGCCGTTTTCAACCGTAGGTTTAATTTTATTCTTGGCAGAGTAAGCTTTTACTATATCGGTATTGTTCTCAAATTCTACGGTTCCCTCGGTTATATACTGAACCTGTGCGCTTGCAGTTGTAACAATAATGCCGAACAGAGAGGACAACAGCAATATTAAGCTTAATACTATGCTTATTTCCTTTCTCAAAAATATTTCTCCTTTCAGAATTTTTGCGGTCAAATTATTTAATACCCGGGCTTAGCATCGAAAAACCAGTTTCCGATGCTAACCGCCAAACAAAGAATTGTTGTATTTACACCTTTTTCAGCTTATTGAACTCTTCAAAGCAACCAGATCGCGTATATCAATTTCACCGTCTTTGTTAACATCAGCCTCAGTTGCATCATATGTCAAGCCTGAAACATTAAGCAAAACCTTTCTGAGCAGCCCTAAATCGGTACTGTTTATTTCACCGTCTTTGTTAAGATCGCCTTTTTGGATTTCAATACTTACAGAATCAATATAGAGTGTTTGCTCAGTACCCATAGCCGTCCATCTGATGGTCGGATTTCCATTATCAGCAGCAGTAAATTTTTCTGTATATACGCTATATTCAGTGTTGTCTGCTCGTGTTCCGTTTAAAATTGTGGATATTGAATCACCGTTAAGCATTAATCTAAAATAATCAGCACCGTTATTTGCAGGTTTGTCAACACGATATCTAATAGAAAAAATGTAGTTTCTTCCCTTTTCTATAGCAAACGGAAGTTTTACATCCTTCATATAAAAGGCGTTATTTACTTGAGAATTTTCATATAAAAATTTAAGAACCGTATCACTGTTATCTGTAGAAACTTCTGCCGGTGTGCCAGCTGCTTTTCCGCTCAAATAAGAATTACTGCTTAATATCTGGTCTTTGAAATCGAATTCAATTTTACCCTCTTTTCTGATTTCAGTAACGCATATAGAATCAATATAAAATGTCTGAGATGAATTTGCCTGAAGGAAAATGCACAGTTTGTTATACTCATCATGAACATAATCGGAAGTAGTTGTAAGATTGTATTCCTTGGTTACATATTCTGTATTTGAGATTGAAGATCCATAACTTTCCATTATCATTCTTCGTTTAGTGTTATCTTCATAATTACAATATATGCTGGTTGTCGGATTGCCGCTGTAAAGATAAAAGTATGTTGCTCCTCCGTTCGAAGTATCAACTTTATATTTCATTTTAATTTTGTAGGTAGTATCCGGCTTAAACATTATCGGTAAACCGATTCTGTTTTCCTTATTGCTTTGAGCTGCAATTTTAAGAGCCTTGTTTTCTCCGTCCTCTACTATCGCCGGTTTGTCGCTACCATTCGAAAACCCGCGCACCATATCGGTTGGATCATTGAAGTTTATTTCGCCCTCATCGTCTATTTTAATCAGTGTTACGGAGACGATATATAAATCCATTTCAGCATGCGCGGTAATAAACCGAATTCCCAAATATGAATTATTATCATTAACCGTGCTTTGAGTAGTTTTAAATTCACCTATTATATCAGTATACGAAAAGCTGTTCTGCATACTGTCACCGGTCTTACTGTATAAAACCTTTAAGGTGTTATTAATGCCGTCACAATTGTAGTTGTTTGCGCCGCTGTACAGTTGAAAATCAACCTTACCCCAGTCGGCTGTTTTACAATTGATTGTATAAGCATAAGTTTTGTTTGCTTCAAGTTTAAAAGGTAAAATAACCCTTTTTTCAATCTCTCGCTCATTCACAGCATTCAAACCGAGTACAGTTTTGCCATCATTATCAGAAGTTACAGCAGGTTTTGTACCTTCCGGCTTTTCTTCCGACTCGCTCCACCATATAGGACTTGAATATGACGAAAGAATATTCCCGCCGTTTCCGAAATCCACCGTTCCTTCTTTCAGCGGCGAAACTGATTCATCCGCCGCCGTAACCGTAAATGCTCCAAAAACCGAAGCGATAACTAAGAGTGCGCTAATGAGACAACTGATTGTTTTTTTCACAATAATCAACTCCTAAATAATTTTGTAAATTTGCCCATTTTGGGTTTTTGATATAGATGCAAATAATCAACATAAAAATTTGATGGAATTTCGCTGTCGGCTTCAAGAGGTTTTACAAGCTTATGTTTAATAATTGCATGAGTAAAGTAAAATTGCACCTGTGTGCCATTTCTGAAAATCTCATATGGAGAAACTGTTTTCCCTGTTTCGGGGTCAGTAGTAACCTTACTTATATCAACCGTTGCATAATTATATCCGTCACAGTAGTACTTAATAAACTCTGTAGTCCACTCACAACCGTAAGTATGCCAACCGTCTGCCGCAGAGACTTCGCCGTCTTTATGAGGAATATCATAATGCATACCGCCGTTCAAATCAGGGCTGTTATATGTAAGGTGCTGTATATGACCGTCTTCAATCTGTTTCTCGGTGCATTCAAGACCTTCAATAGTAAATCCTTTTTTCCACCAGCTATGGAAACAGGATATAAGCTTTAAATCTTCGCCGAAGGTTTCATAAACATCAATTTCACCGGTGTATGGCTTTTGAGGATTTTCTGTGCGCGAGCCCTTCATCCAAAAAGCAGTCTGACTGCCGTTTCCGCGTGGCATTTTCGCACGTATTTCAAAATATCCGCAGGCAAATGTCATATCGTTTCTGAAAATCTCAGCTCCGTTATATCCGTCCGAACCGTCGCTCATCTTTATAGGAGCGCTTTGAATATGAAGAATACCGTCCTTAACCTCGGCAGACTTAGCATCGGGGTGATACTTACAGTTTAAATCCTCCCATTCGTTTTTTGTCCAAACCTTGTCAAAATCATCACCGTCAAACTCATCGGAAAACACCAGATGATACCCGTCTGTATTTTCTGTTTTTTCGTCGTACTTACCTTTTAAAATGTTACCGACCTTAAGTTCGACATTATTCACTGTTCTAACATAATTCGCAAATTTGTGAAGCGCCGCATTAAGAGAATAACCGTGTCCGCCCGAAAATTTAATATTCCCGTCAGGCAGGACATCTACACTGTAGCTGTTTTTGTCATTGCCTTCTTCAACAACGATAATTCGGTTTTTAATACTGTCATCAAAACCGCATTTTATATCCAGTTCAACTCCGGCAGTTTCTTTAACAACATCTCTTAATTCCTCACAGCCGCGGTAAACCATTCCTTGAGGGTAATCGGTGCAGTTAATAGTAAACCGAGAAATCGGAACACCATTCACATAAAGTGAATTATTATTCCCGACATCCAGCTTATTTTCATTCTGCATTTTAATCATTCCTTTCATAATTTATTTAAGCTTGGTGAATTTTCCGTTTGCCTTTTGATAAAGATGGATGTAATCCACATAGAATACAGATGGAATTTCCGAGCTTTCATCCACTGGGGTAACAAGTTTATGTGCCATTATCATATTTGAAAAATAGAATCTTACTTCGCTGCCGCTCTGGAAAAGCAGATATTCCGAAATTTTATTTCCGTTTGAATCAAATTCTGATTTTCTAATATCAACGGTCGCATAATTATAGCCGTCGCAATAATACTTAATATATTCGGGAGTCCATTCGCAGCCGTAGGTATGCCAATCATCCGCCGCGGAGGACTGACCTGTTTTAAACGGAATATTGTAATGCATACCGCCGTCAAGATCCGGACTCGATGTTGTAAGATGCTGAATGTGACCGTCCGCTATCTGACTTTCCGTTGCTTTAAGGCCCTCTATTATTTTTCCTTTATTCCACCACGAATGGAAACAGGAAATGATTTGCTTATCGCTGCCGAAGGTTTCAAATACATCTATCTCTGCAGCACAGGATTTTTCGTTGTTCTTATTAAGAGTTTGTTTCATCCAAAAGGCAGTTTGACTTCCCGGACCACGTGGCAATTTTGCCCTTATTTCAAAATATCCGAAAGCAAAGGTCATATCATTTCGGTAAATTTCTCCGCCGCTGTATCCGTCCGAGCCGTCGCTTAAAATTATCTTTTTGCTTTCAACTCTTAAATAACCGTCCTTTGTATATGCCGCGTCGTTCCGAACTGACAATTTATTCTCAATCTTCTCATAGCTGTTTTGAGTCCAAACAGAGCCTAAACTTTCTCTGTTGAACTCATCAGAGAAGACAAGCCTATATCCATCGGTATTTTCTGTTGCGGATGAATAAGTGCCGGAAAAATCCGTTTCGGTTTTAAAATCCAGACTCTCATCGGTTTTAAGAGAAGAAATTTTTTCAGAAACCGTATGTAACGCTGCATTTACTGAATAACCGTGTCCGCCCTCAATGACAAGATTGTCGGTATTTGTTGAAGTGACGCTGTATGCTGAAAGATCGTCTCCGCTCTCGCGCACAATGATTCTGTATTTATAATCATTGTCGAAACCGTTTATAACGGGTAATTCTTTATCGCAAGCATTTTTTATTGCCGCCTGCAATTCTTCGCAGCCGCGGTAAACCATTCCCTGAGGACTGTCATCGCAGTTTATAATATAGTTCTCAATTGAAATGCCATTTACCGAAAGCTTGTTATGCGTACCTCTTAGATCTGAATTAAGCCTTTTCAAATGCACTAAATCACAGATGTTTATATCCCCGTCATTGTTGATATCCGCCGCAACGGTTATCTCTTCATCCGTGCCGAGAAGTATTTTTCTCATAATAACCAAATCGGCCGCGCTGATTTTACCGTCGGCATTAAGGTCGCCCCTTACTACCTCAATTGTTACGGAATCAATATATAAAAGCTGACCCGAATATGATTTGAAGCGTAATGAAAAATATTTATCTTCGGATGAAACATTTGTTGTGTCAAATTCGCCGGATATTACTTGATATTCGGTATTTGAAAGAGTTGAATAACTGAAAATCTTTTTAAATACTGCACTTTCCGAATAGGCACAGTTTCCGCTGTCGGTACCAGCAAACAATTGCATATGTACCGCTGTCTGTGCTGCGGTTTTTTTGTCTACCTTATAATTTACGCTGTATCTGTAACGTAAATTCGGCAAAACCTTTATCGGCAAGGCGACCAAACTGTCAGTACCGTTTTGAGAAGAAAAAATCAACTTCTTAGCTTCAATATACGGCTTTGTTCCTTTACTGTATGAATTTAAGACACCAGCCGAATTGTCAAATTGAACAGTACCTTCCTCAGCAATACGCCTTACAGAAATAGAATCTATATACAAAGTTTGATTCGTATATGATTTCCAACGAAGACTTAACAGGTTACAATCACCGGAAATCATAGCGCTATCAACGGTAAAGGTCCCACTTAATTCCGTAAACTCAGTATCCTTAATAGCGGCATAAGAAAAAACTTTTTTAACTGTGCGTGTATCATCACCGGTATAACCGCAATAAGCGCCGTCATTTCCGACATACAGCTGAAGATGCGAGCCGTAACTATTTGATGGAACATCTACTCTGTATTTAATTGAAAAGACATAATTTTCATCTGCTGAAAGCTCAATAGGAAAAACAACTCTGCTGTCATAGTCGCCTTGAGATAATAGTTTGAGTTCACCGTTCTCGGTTAATTCGGGCTTGATAGCTTTGCTGTAAACAGCACAAATATCGTTTCCCGTATTAAAACCGAGCGTTAAACGGCAATTATTTCCTTTATCAGCCGCAAAGGATTGCAGAGAAGTACAACTTAAAGAAACTCCGAAAACCACTATTACTAAAAACAAACAAAAAGTTTTTTTCATATTTGCCACCTGTTTTTATTAACTGTAAATTCCGGTTGACGGGACCTGATAAAGGTGAATATAATCAACATAGAAATTGGAAGGTATTTCCGTTTCTTCACTTATGGGTTTTACAAGTTTGTGAACCATAAACATATGCCATAACTTAAACCTTGCTTTTCTGCCGCTGGTAAACATCATATATTCCGATACCTTTTCGCCGGTTTCGGGATCGACAAGCGCCGTATCCATATTTACCGTGCAGTATTTATATCCGTCGCAATAGAAGTTTATATATGACGGAGTCCATTCACAGCCAAATGTATGCCATGATTCCCATACGTCCTTTTCTCCGTTTTTAAGCGGTATCTCATATCTTCTTCCGCCATCCATATCGCTTCCGTGTTCTTGGAAATGCTGAATATGCCCCGCGGTCTGCTGTGCTTCGGTACATTTAAGACCCTTAATCGTTAAATCGGATTTCCACCAGCTGTGAATTCCCGAAATAAGAAGATCCTTAGCACCGAAGGTTTCAAATACATCTATTTCGCACATATAAGGCTGGGAATAATTATCATAGGTTCCGTTTGTCCAGAATGCGGTTTGATGACCGGTTCCGACAGGCATCTTAGCTCGGATTTCAAAATACCCATAAGAGAAATGCTTTTTACCCTCAAGTTCTCCTCCTATATATCCGTCCGAACCTTTCTCAAGCTTACCCGGAAAGCTTTGCATACGCAGGCTTCCGTTTTCTACGGAAATTGCTTTTTTACGCACACAGTATTGTTGTTGATCAGCATCCCACTCGTTAACATTCCAAATATCGGTATCAACCGAATTCCCGTTAAATTCATCGGCAAATACAAGCTTGTAACCATCTGAATTTAATGTATCGGAATCGTACTTTCCGGACAAAACCTTGCCTGCGGGAATATTTATTTTTTTGCTTTTATCGGCAAAAGACAGATTCTTTGAAAGCTGGTGCAAAGCGGCATTGATTGAATATCCGTGACCGCCTGATACAATCAGATTACCGTCCTTTGTCGCCTTTATAGAATAAGCATCTAAATCGCTGCCTTCTTCTATAACCTGTATACGGTGCTTATATTTATCGTCAAATCCCTTGAGAATTTGAAGTTCATAGCCAGATGCTTCTTTTATTGATTTTTGAAGCTCTTCACAACCTCGTATCACCATGCCCTGAGGATAATCGGTACAATTGATAATAAAGCTTGAAATTGGAATATTGCTTATTGTTATATTATCATTATTGCTACCCTCAAAATGATAAGTATATTTATTTCCTATTGTGGAATCTTTATCCTTTAAAATATTTTTATCAAAATATTCAAGCGCATTTTTTGTTGCAGTATCATTAAGGGCATTGATTGCAATATTGTCATCCTTAACCATAATTACATATTCCGCAAAGTAAGCGCCGTCTTCATTGATTAAATCCAGTGCTTCCTTTGAAATTGACGCAGTTGTGTTACCGATATATATGTTTTTAAGTCCGTTTTCTTTTGAAGAACTCTCACGGTAAAAATTAGGACGTTTATTATTTACAGAACGAGCCTGTGCAAAAACAGTTTCTTTTACCATATGGTACTGTTCGTCAGTATATTCATCGGGTATAATAATATTAAAATTAAATAATCCGTCCTTGAAAAAATTAAGCTGATCTGTGCTTTCATCTATAATTTTTATACGATCTTTTGTAACACCGCCGGTGTTTACTTTTGTTTCAGAAGACTTTTTAGACGAATTACAGCCGGACGCAAGAATTATTAGGCAAACCGAGAGAGTCATGCTGATAAATCTTACCATTCGTTTTGACATTTTATCACCTCGTAATAATGATGAAAATCAGCGGTACTTGCTTATAAGCTCGTTACTTCTTGCCACGGCAGCGTCAACCAGATTAGAAACTGATGCAAGGTTTGTAACAACCTGTGCAGGATCTCCCCAATATGCCTTGTTGTACCACTGCCAAACATCAGTACCGACAATATTTGCTACACCGAGATTTTCATAGACAAGTTCATGATCCTTTGCATATTCATATCTTTCCTTTCGGCTCGTCCAATAATATTCGGTGGCATCTTCATTGATAAATGTTTTATCCATATCATAGTTTGCGGGATCGAGGAAGTAACGGATGAACATACCTGCGGCAACAGGGTTTTTTGCTCCTTTTATAATACCGTAGTTACGCAGCCAGCTGCCCGAAAGACCGGATGACGAAGAGTCGGGAGCAGGAAGTCCCACAACTCCGAGGTCGAGCGGATCCATTGCTTTGAAATATCCGGTTTTCTTTATTCCGTATGTATCGTGGATTATCCAGCCTACTTTACCTGTTGAGAACAATTCCTGACTGGATGCAACAAGACCTTCCTTGTTTATCTGCGACATAAACTGTATCGCCTTTGCAAATCCATCGCTCTTAATAGTATTTGTAAATTTACCGGTAGCGCTGTCATATTTGGTGGTTGATGCATTGTAACATGAAGTAAATGCCATAATTCCACCTAAACAACAGCCGTAATAATCGCTTCCGAGTTTATCAACCTGAATTGCAATTTCCTTAAGAGCATCCCATGACCATTTGCCTTCTTCAACATATTCGTATGGTGTTTTAATACCGTTGCTTTCAAGCAGATCCCTATTGAATACCGTACAGAAAGAACCGCCCCAAACTGAGTTAACAGTGTTTACCCCGTAAACTGTATCACCGACTGATGTTGCCTTAATATTTGACTGATCCCATATAGGTTCGTTTAAATCAATTCCTGTTACGCTGAAAGGCTGTGCTATCTGCAATGTCAACGGCCACATGGGGTTGTCAACATAAACATCCGGTGAATTTCCCGATGCTATAAGCGCTAAAACGGATTCTATATAGTTATCCTGTGCGCAATATACAAGTTCGACGTTTATTCCGTACTTTTCTTTAAATGTCTTTATCGGGTCTGCACCCTCGGTTTCAAGGTGGTTAATCCATGTTGCAAACTTTACGGTTGTACCCTTGTATTTCTCAATTCCTTCGTAAGGATTATAGTTTGAATAATCCTTCCCGTTTGTACCTACGGAATCAGGGGTAAAATAAGTTGCCGCTGTGCTGTTTCCGCCGCTTCCTGTACCCGACGAATTATTTTTTGTCGGGTTTTTACTTTCGCCGCATCCGCTGACGGCAAGCGCCGTTGAAATTGCCAAAGCAGCCGAAAGAATTCGTTTAACTGTGCTTGATTTCATAATATAGTTTCCTCCTTAGATTTTATTGTTTCAGGCAGTGCCTGTTCAATACTTAACATTCTTTTATTATCCGGTTATGCCTACCCTGTCTATGCTCTTAACAAATTTTTTCTGAAGAATTATATACATTATAAGAACCGGAAGAACATACAAAGTGCACGCTGCCATTATCATAGCTCCGGTTGAAGGGTTATTTACCTGCCATGTAAATCTTAAGCCTGCAAGAGTGTTTTGTATTTCGGCTATTGCAACCGCAAGTGTAAACTTCGATTGCTCCTTTAAATACATTGCCGCAAGGAAATAATCATTCCAATGCCATATAACGGAGAATATCAAGTTGGTGAAGATAACAACCGTTGACGACGGAAGAGCTATTCTGATAAAGGTTTTAAACGGGCCGCAGCCGTCAATCCACGCAGCCTCTTCGAGCTCCCGCGGCAATCCTTTGAAAAACTGTATGTATATGAAGATAATTATTCCGGAACGAAGACCCACTCCGAAAAGCGCCGGCAAATAAAACACAAACGGTGTATTGAGTAGGCTTATCCTTAAGTCAGTTCCCGTTGCTTCGTATACCTTACCGAGAATTCCGAAAAGGTCCATATGGGAATAGTTAATATATGTCGGGAGCATTGTTGTCTGAGCCGGCAGCAGAATTGTAATGTAAAGAATGACCCAAAGAATTTTTTTCTCTTTAAATTCAAACCTTGCAAAGCCGTATGCCGCAACCGCGCAGGACATAAGCTGTATAAAAGCCGATATGATTTCATACACGAAGGTGTTTTTAAGCGCGTTCAAATATTTCATTGCGCTGAAAACCGTGGTGAAATTACTTATGGTAACCTTGGTTGTAAGCCACGTGATAGTCGGATCGTAATATGAATCTCCCGTTCTCAAAGCGGACGTCAGCATATACATAAACGGATAAATTACAACATATCCTATCGAAAGGAGTATCAACAACCGAAACAGCGAAACCAAAACATTTATGATCTTGTGTTTCACTTTATATGCCGACAATGAATTTTTAACATCAGCATTTTTGATTTTGAAAATATCAGTCATATTGTTGCTCCCCCCCTATTCCCATTTCTTTGAGCAGAAGTGCCTGAATGCTAAAACAATAATTCCTATTAACGCACTTGAGAACAATAAGTAAAGCCAAAGCATTGCTGAGCTTTCATCGTAATTGAGCGCCGCCATCAGTGAATAAACATATTCCATTACAACATTTGTTTTTGTTGTTATAAGCTCAACCATAGTAAACACTATAACCAAAACAGTTATTCTGGACAGCATCGGGAATGTTATATACCAAAACTCTTCCCATTTTGTGGCGCCCTCAACTTTTGATACCTCATAAAGTGAATCCGGAATGGATTGCATACCGGCAATAAATAAAACTATTTGTATTCCGCTTGCCCAAACAAGATCAAAAATTTTACTTATTGCCATCTGAATATATTCAACAAATGTGTTACCGCTGAGTCCGATTGCGCTTAGCACCTCGGTAACATCAAGCATATTTGTTGTTTCATTGCTACCTACACCCGCATCCATAAGCGACGGATTGGTGCAGGCGTATATCCATTCAAGAACAGCACCGCTTGCAATTATAACCGGTAAAAAATACAACGATCTGAAAAACAGCCTTCCGCGAAATTCACTTGAAAGAATAATGCCGATTATCATACTTATTACAACAATGGCAGGCAATGAATAAAGTATGGTTGTTACCGATGAAACCAACAGCTTGGAAAAATTCGGGTCGGAATTAAGTGCATAATTATAATTTTTAAAGCCGACCAAGATTGACTTTATGCCTGTATCGGTTGTCGTTATATCGGAAAATGAATATCCTATCGACTTGATTACGGGAATTAGTACAAAAAAGAGTATTCCGATGGTCCATGGCAGCAAAAACATTCGTCCGTAGTGACTTTTCAGTGCGTCAACGCCGCGAAATTTCTTATTTTTCACTGTTATGCCGCCTCCCCTTTTATCACCGCAAAATCATGAGCTGAAATATTAACTCCGTTGTATGCTTCCTCGTTATCACCGAAGTTAACTATAACCTTCGTTCCGTTTTCATACTCTGTACAGCGTAAATTATCTGATATTATTGAATGTCTTTTTACGGTTAAGCCTGTCAGTTTTTTAAATGTATCGCTATACTTTGATATATCGGAAAGAATTTGTTCTTTGTTATCGGCGTAAAGCGCGGAATAAAAAGAATTTTGTTCTGCGGTAAGAATATCGGTATCGTAGTTATTAATAAGTGTGTAAGAAAGTCCCACGCCTGCCTCTACCGCTTTCAAAAACAGCTTGTTGCAGTCGGCATTAAGATTGAGCGACGAAACCGACATTGGTACATATCCTTTAAACACCATCTGATAAAACGGAACGTCATCTCCGTAAACGTTATAGCCCGAAGAAACCGTTGGGGTATCAAATATCTGATCCGCGCAAACCGCCGCATATTGATTTGTCCCCGTTGCGGCAAGCTTTAGTCCCGCCTCGTCAGCCTTTTTCGCAATTTCATTCATTTGCGAATCATACGCCGATTTTGCCACATATTTCTTATCGGAATAATCCGAATACGATGAATCCGTAAATGTATCAAAGCCTATACCGTCAATATTCCATTTTTTCGTTTTGTTTATGGATTTTCCTGCTGCCGAAAGCGTTTTGCCGCGATTTAAAAGGTAATACACTTTATCGGTTCCCGCATTTTCCATAGACCATATGTTCACATATTCCTTTTGGTTTTTTCCGCCTATTGCAGAGCGAGCTATTTTATTGCCTGAGCCGTCAAAATGTGCAATGTCAAAATTGAAATACACGGAAATGTTTTTGCTGTCTTTCAGGACTTTAAGCTTATTTATATTACCGAACTTCCTGCTGTAACCGTATCCGCCCGCAATATCGGCTATATCGTATCCCTGTTTTCCGAAACCTTTCAACTCTACGGCAATATTGCCGCCGTAGCTTTCCGAAATCTCGGTTACTGTGTCGGCAACCGATTTGAAATCGGAGGTGACTGCAAGAGTTGTGTACGGCACTCCCATAAAAAATGCCTTTTTACGAACACCGCCTATAAACTTAAGCGAGAGCATATTTTCGTCGGTTTTCTTTGTAAGAGCCTTTTCATTTTTCAAATACTCTCTGTAAGTGTTTGCCATACCCGAATAATTTGCGTCTTCCCCGTAAAGCGGAAAAAAGCCTACAACCATTTCTTCTGATATTTTATCTTTGCAGAAAAGAACCTTTTTATTGCTCATTCCGCCCATATAGGTTGAACTGCTTATTTCCGAACCGCGTATATTAAACGAGGAATAAACCGAGGAGTAAGTGTATGATGAAGAACCGACATTTGTGTTGATCATTGCCGAGCTGTCGGCACCCTCAATAATTGCACACATAGCATTATCGCCGTTTTTAGCACCGTAAACCGGAAGGCGAAGTTTCTGTTTCTCCGTTGCTGGATAATATGTTATTTGTTCATCATATCCGTAAAGTTCTTCGCTTATAATGGATGTTATTCCTTCACCAATCACCTGCGGATATATAAGCGCGCCCGAACCCGAAGGAACAAAAAGGTAATTATCATCTTTGTTTGCTTTGTTACCAACCGAACACATAAACGGCGCAATACTGATATTATATACCATATTCTCGTCTTCACCGATCAAAGCAGGATCAACAGAAACCTGAAGACTGTCTTTTCTCAGCGTATATTTAACCGGAACCGAAACGGCAATATCTTTAAAATAATATGTAACCTGTATGCCGTTTTCAATTTTCTCACTTGAAAATGAACCTTTTTTAATACAGGCGCTATAAGCGTTTGTGTTACTTGAATTAAGCGTTCCGCTTTCAATATAACTTAAAAGAATCGGTGAAAAAACGCCGGGCTGCGTTGTATTCTCCGAGGCGTTTTCCGGAATCGAAGACCAACTGACACCCGCTTTTTTATCAACCAGGGTGACATTTGCGGTCTCTTTATTCCACAAAAGCGCAAATCTTTGATTTTCGGCAACCGTCATATCCGAAAGTGAGGAAAACTTCGCACCGAAATCATACCATGTAATCTGTGCAGAGGTTGACGCACAGCCGGAAATGCCCGCTACGGTAAAGACGGCAATAATTAAAGCAATTAAACGGTATATTGTCTTTCCCAATTACATCAACCTCCTATTGTTATCATCTTATATATTTCGTTGAATATTGTCCGCCCGAAGCCGAACAGCAGCTGCAAAAGCAACAGCACCACAAGTCCTACAAATATTACAACAACCATTCCGCCTACTGTTATTACGCTTACGCCCACAAATTTTCCGAAACCATAGTCGCACAAACGCATAAGTGCGATAATAAGTATAAATGCAGTATATCCTGTCATAACCGTCATAAACAAATCAAGAAAGGCTACTTCAGACGGAAGCATTATGTTTGAAAGAACAATGTACAAAACATTTGCTATTATCATCGGTTGCAGGCTGTAAGTCAGTACGAGGAATATATCCTTAAGCTTGCCCTGACCCGCCATTATGGTTGAAACGCCCCAAAAGCAGACTGTAAACAATCCCACTCCGCCGACTGTTTGCAGAAGTACCAATAAAGAATTAAATGAATCGCGTGAGAAACTTGTAAAACAAAAGCCTGCGTCGGTCACTTTCATTACCGTTGAAATATAAAACAGCAACAATATTATAAGCGCCAAAACAAATGAGCCTTTGTTTTTGAGTCTTATATCATCGGTTACAAACCCCGGGCTTTTCATAATCGATAACGCTGTGCGCATTTTATCGTTTAAAAGCTTTGTGCCCTTTTTCTTTTTAAAACGGATAAGTATTATTAAGGTCGCAACAACCGCGATAAGACAGATAATAATTACAGCAAAATTATTTATAAGAAGTGTATTTCGCAGCTCGGCAAAGGCAAGCGCATATGTTTCCTTATCGCAACCGGTTTTGGCATAGCTTAAAGCGGCTTTATAATTTTCACTGTCATAATTGGCCTTGGCAAGTCCTATATAAGTCAGTTGATTTTGTTTATCCTGTTTTATAAGGTCTTCCCACAACGGTTTTGCGTCGAGATAGCGGCCGTCATTTGTAAGAGACTGTGCATTTTTAAGTTCTTTACCGTAATCGGTAGCCCTGAAAACAGTTATGACATTCTGTACCGAATCCGAAACTATTATATCGTCGCCGTTCAGCGCTATTGCCGATGGCATTGAGAAACTTCCCTTCTGCGTTCCCTCGCGCGTGCCGCATCCGAATGCGCCTAAAAGATTTTTGTTCTGATCATACACAAAAATATGTCCATAAGCGGAATCAAGCGCGTAAATATACCCGTTTTCATCAACAGCAATGCCAAGCAGATCCTGTTTGTATTTTTGTGTGTAGTTGTCAGCAAAATTCACACCGTCGGAATTAAGAACATTTTTGCCGCCGGGGCTTAATTTTCTTATCTGACCCTTTTGTGAAGCGCCTGTTGAGCCGGTAACCGTAAATATGAAATCGTTTTTATCTGCATATAAATCGGTAAACTGATACGGAAGCGTGCTTGTACTCGCAGCTCGTTTTGTATTATTCATAAGCAAACGGTTAAGAAGATTTTTTATAACCTGTGAGGCAGTGTTTTTTACTGTGTCTGCACCGTAAAATCCCAAAAACTCTCTTTCGGGCGAATACAGTATCGCGCCGTAATAAGAGCCATCGCTCAGCACATACATATACCCTCTTGAATCCTTGACGATTTTAATAGGTTTGTAATTAAAGTCGCTTGGTATAAGCTTTGAATCGGGCAATAAATACTCACTTAGATATTTACCGTTTATGTCGGTTTCTACAACTCGCGCATTTTCTGTATCGGCAATATAAACACTGCCTGAATTATCCGCGAATATACCGGAAGCGCCGCTGAAATTCAATTTTTCTCCGGACTTATCTACTCCCGTAAATGAACCGATAAATTTGTATTCCGAATTAAGCACCGTAACCGAAGATAAAACGCTGTCTAGTATATAAATTTTTCCGGACGAGTCGGTGCATACATCCGTAATTTTTTTGAAGTTATTCTCAAGTCCTATATCCGAATACCGTATACTGAAAGCGAGATTGTAAATCGGCTTACTGTAAACAGCGGTTTTACCGTTCCCCGAATAGTTGTTCCAATATGTATAGCTGTCATAAGGCACAGCTTCATTTGTATCGTAAACCTTTGCGCTCACATTGAACGACACCAGACTTATAAGAGACATAACCGCCGCCACAAGCCCTATAATTTTCCTTTTCACGGTATGCCTCCTATTCCTTTATACCTGCGCTGTTCATTGATTCCATAACATTACTCTGAGAAATGAAATACACGATTATCGGAGGTATCATCATAATTACGGTAAGCGCCATTGCACTGCCTGAGCGCGCTATACCGCCGGACGTAACCTGCGTCATTATTGTAGGCAATGTTTTAAGCGATTCGGTAAATACAGTGCCGTCCGGAACCGCCGCCCATATATCTCTGAAACCAAACAAAGTAAGTGTAAGCCAACACGGTTTAATTATCGGAAATACGATTCGGAAAAATATGTGCGGTATACTTGCTCCGTCAATTTTTGCCGCCTCCATAAGCGCCTTCGGCACACTGCTTTCCATATACTGCTTCATAAGGAATACACCCATTGTTGAAGATATATAAGGAAGTATCATAACCCAATATGTATCAACCATACTGAGGTTTGAATAAATAAGATACCGCGGTATACTTAATGTGTAGGTGTTGAATAATAGCGCAAACTGAACCGCAACGAAAATGATTTTCTTTTCCTTAAGTTCTGACTGGCTAAGCGAAAAAGCAGCCATTGTTGCAACAAAAACATATAACAACGTTGAAACCACCGAAACAAAAAGGCTGTTGAAAATATACCTAGAAAGCGGTATTTTAAGATTTGAAAGCAGACCCGGCAAAGCCGCAAAATTTTGTAAAGTCGGTCTTGTAACAAAGAATCTCGGCGGAAAAAGCAACAGCTCATCAAGCGGTTTGAATGAAGTTGCAATACAGTAGATGAGCGGGAGAACGGAAAATGCACCGTAAGCCGCAAGTATGAAAACATAGAAGAAATTTCCGACCTTGCTTCTGGTAAAACGTCTGGTCTGATTTTTATGCGATACCCTTAGCCTTGGTTTAATCGGTTTATTCTTTTCTTTAACGGGCACAATCATCACCTTACTTTCCTGTGCTGTTGAGCGCTTTATTTACTACCGCGCGAAATGCCGCCATAATGACAAACAAAATAACCGCCATAGCCGAAGCGTAGCCCATCTCGTATCTTACGGTTCCGACATCCGACATATAAGAAATTATTGTATCCACCGAAAAATCAATACTCGGATACCCCGCAAGCTGTATTGCTATTGCGCTTATGGAAAAGCTGGAGGCAATCTGCATAATTGCGCTGAAGAGAAGCATATGGCGCATACTCGGCAGAGTTATATACCAAAGCTCCTGCCAGCGGTTGCGAATACCGTCTATCGCACCGGCCTCGTACATTTCACCGTTTACATTCTGAAGTCCCGAAATATTTGCAAGGAATGAAACACCCATACTCTGCCATAATTGAACAATTATAACTATCGGAACAACATATGTTGAATTTTTAAGCCACTGTATCGGTTCGGTTATAACTCCCAATGAAAGCAACAAGCTGTTGGCGTAGCCATAGCTATCGGACGAAAAGGCTACCTGCCAGATAAAATAAGCGTTACCCACAAGGGCCGGAGCATAAAACATAAACGACAGCACCGTTCTTACAAACGGTCCGAATTCATTTATAAACCAAGCCAGAACAAACGCCATCATAAAGCCTATCGGTCCGGTGATAAGCGCAAACAGAACAGTGTTCTTGAGAACAACCGTAAAAACACTATCCTCAAGGAACATTCTTATATAATTCTTAAAGCCAACAAAACCGAATCTTTTTATTAAATCAAAATCGGTAAAGCTTAATGCCATTGAAGATATTATCGGCACTACGGTAAAAAGGAAAAACATTATTACGAACGGTGCTAAAAATATACGATACCAAGCACTATCTCCGATAAGAGAGTGTTTGCTCTTTAAATTCGTTTTTTTCATTTTTACGCCCCCTCGTATTCCGATATTTTTCTTGCTATTTCTTTATCTGCTTCCTTACCCCATTTTGTAAGGGCGTCTTTAACGCTGGATTTTCCGTTAATAACAGTCCAGTACGCCTGATCAACAGAACGCGACAAATAATAACTTCCCGGTATCTCCGGTATTTCTTCAATATAAGACTGCTGCTCTACAAGTACGGAAAGGTCATTCTTATCCCAACCCATTCTTGAAAAGGCTTCAATGTTTGCGGTAGGCACACGCGAAACGGCACCGAGTACCGATTCAACATCGGCGCTGTATCTGACTTGGGTATCAGCGCTGCTCCACCATTTAAGGAACTCCCATGCAAGCTCTTTTTTATCAGATTTGTTTAGTATTGCACAGCCTGTACCTGCTCCCGATACGGTTCTGTTTACATTTCCGTTTTCATCCCTCATTCCCGGGACAAGAGCTATTCCCCATCTGCCGCGTATTTCCGGAGCAGCCTGTAAAAATGTATTATACTGCGTATATATAGATATACCGAGCGGGCAGGTTCCTACTTTAAACCGATTATAAAAATCCGCTTCAGTCGGCAGTTTGTACTGCGTATACATATCCGTCCAATACTTAAAAGCGGAAAGTGCAGTCGTGCCCGTAAGCAGACTTTTATTTTTTTCGTTGTTGTAAAACTTTCCGCCGTACTGCATAAGTATGGTTGCGTATAAATTCAGTCCGCCTATACCCGTATCGGTAGTGGTTGCGGAAGTGATTTTGGTGTAAGGAATATACGAATTCATATTATTGCGCTGAAGCACTGCGGTAGCCGCCATAAATTCTTCCCACGTTTCGGGAACTGCTATGCCGAGTTCATCAAGTATATCCTTGCGATAAAACATCAAATAGAAAGACTGCTGATCCGGAAGTGCATAAACGCCGTCCTCGTATTCATAAGGCACTGTGGCTGATTTTCCAAACTGTGAAGCAGTTTCTTTGTAATCACTGAAATTACTCAAATCATAAAGCGCACCGCGCATTGCAAGGTTTACCGGAGTCGCACGTGACATATGTAATGCCAAATCGGGTTGATTGTTTGAAAGCATGCCCTTAATTAAATCGGCGTTTACAACTTCAAGATTTACATTGATACCCGTTTTTGCCGTAAAGCTTTCCTGAATAAGCGAATTCAAAACCTGCGCCTGATCTCTGCCCCAGTTGACCCATATTTTGATTGTGTTTTTATCGTTTTTCACATCGCTTACATCGTTATAAGCCTTTGAAAAAGACGCGAAGAATCTCATGACCGAAAAACCGATACCCTCAAAAACATTGACCTTTTTCTCACCGAAGCTTTTATCCGGTGCAGCAAGACGAATCTGATCAATACTCAGCGGCATAACAGTCATTTCATAAAGCCAAGAACTAAGCGTTGTATAGTTGGTATAATAGTCCTTAACATACAGCTGCGCCGTATAAGAATTATCAAGCATTTGCTTAATAACTCGGCTCATATTTCTTATAGCTGCAACATAGTTTCCGCCGCGCGAGCCGTTAAGCGTTTCTACATCTTTTGCAAGACTCTCAAGCCCGTCGTACAATGATTTCAGCGTACTGTCATAATCGGGTATCTGACGGAAAAGCTCATAATCGCGGTTTGTATCCGGCGATTCACCTGTTATCATAATAATATCAATATATAAGTTACCTATTTTCTGAGTGTAATCCTTCAGTCTCGAATAAAACTCCGCCGTTTGTCCGAGTGTCACGCTCAATGAAAGCTCATGTTCCCCCGCCGTCAGGCAGAACAAATACGGATTGTCGGATTTATCGGAAAACTCATAAAACTTCCAATCGGTATTATAAGAAAAAGCAATGTGACCCGCTTCCTCAAACGGAGTATAACCGTCAATTTTCAGGTTGCGGTATGAATATCCGTTTATAACCTGATCCTGTTTATACATTATACCAAGCTTATAAAGTCCGTCCTCAGGAACATTTATTTTCCATACAATCTCCTCGCCTGAATTTTTCCAGTTTGTTCCGCCGATATAATTTATTTTAGACACCGCAACATTTGAAGGTGTGAGTTTCTTTGAGGAACTGTCCGCCTTGGAAATAATTGAACGCCCTGTTTTGATATCGGCATCCTCGCCCTCAATTACAACTGGTTCGCCCGAATAGTTTTTAAAGGAAGAATTTTTTGATATGTACTCGCTGTATGTAATGCTGCCGTCATCCGGAGTAATTGCGGTCACACCGTTCAATTCTATTTCACCGCTGATAACTTCAAGCTCCACAGTATGTTTTCCTGCCGGGAAAGCAAATTTGTAAGGATATGTTTGAGCGCCTGTACTGTCGGCAAGCGACGCAGTACGAAAATCATTGTATAATACCTGTTCGGGTGAAAATTCATTTCCGAAATCATCCTTACGAATATCCGAACCGTCTTCCCACATAGCAGACAGAGAAATTTCTTTTGCGCCGTCGAACGGATATGAACCGTCAATTTTAATACCTATATTTATATCGGATTTACCGTCAAGCGCTTTATAAGAGAGTGAAAGATTGTAAAGACCGCCCTCGGCAAATTCACCTGTCATAATAGCCTTTTCGGAATCCTTGATTTTTATGGGTGCATTGGGTGTATTAAACAAAAACCGAACTTCTTCCGTGCTTGCCTTTAAGGCTACGTTTTCAGACAGGTAATCTGAATAGTCATAATCAGAGACGCTTTTTCCCATATCACCTGTTTGCAAATTATTGCCGGATGCATTTTCCGCCGCCGAAGGCACTCCGAGCAATGAAATCGAAAGCATTGCCGTCATTCCCATACAAATAAAGCTCTGTATTTTTCTATTCATTATCCTACCCTCATTTTGCGGTTTTTATCGAAAATCACGGTCGTTAGTCATAACGCACCAAAATAATCCTCTTATGTGTCTTTTATTTTACCATAATTCAATATCATAATAATTGTATCCTATTCGCTCGGCATTGTAAAACACTATCACAAAAACGGTAAAAAAATGGTAATATATTTTACAATATATTCTATGTCGCTAAATACCGCATAAAACTTTCACTTGATTTTATTATAATTCGTCGGTATAATAATTGTATTATTAAGGCTAAACAATGTATTTTTTATCAAAGCGGAGGAAGTATGTATAATTATCCAAACCATTTACCCGAACATACAGACAGGTCATTATGGAAATACGAAGATATTTTCAATACCTCAAATAAATTCAAACTTGTAAAATGCTACATGCACACTGTAGATACGATTCTGGGTATGCACAGCCACAGTTTTTACGAACTTAATATTGTTATTTCCGGCACCGGCAGGCACTACATAGATGACGGCAGCTGTTTGGCAACGGAAGGAATGGTATTTATGCTGCCGCCGAATACACGGCACGGTTATTACAGTGACGGCATTATGAAGATATATCATATTTTATTAAGCGGAGCATTTTGCGAGAGATTTTCAGATGAGCTTACGTCGCTTTCAGGATACTCCCTTTTCTTTGAAGTCGAACCGCTTCTGCGCGGCAGATACACTCAGGACTTCTTTTTAAAGCTTGAAAAAGAAAAGCTTGATGAGCTGATAAAGACGCTGGAAAACTTAAAATTGACTGATTCGTCGGAAGAAAATAATGTGCAGATTGCAAGAAACGCTGCAACCCTTAAAATACTGTGTGAATTCTGTTCTTTGATGGCAAAGCGCCACAACGGTCTTAACCTGAATCAGTATAATAATGTATTTGAAACTGAAATCATTAAAAACATGCAGTTCTTAGTCGATAATTGCTGTGAAAAACAGGACTTTAATAAAATTGCAGCCGAGCTTAATATGTCGTATGCAACATATTTACGCTATTTTAAACAAATATGCGGAAAAACACCGAGTCAATATATTACCCAGTGCCGCATAAACCATGCAAAGAAACTCTTAAAATTCACCGATAGAACCATTGTTGAAATCGCCATTGAGTGCGGATTTTTTGACAGTTCACATTTTGTAAAGGTTTTTAAGCAATTTACCGGATTAAATCCAAAGCAATTCCGCAATTAAAACCATATATTACCGCTCTTATATACACACCTGATTTTTTTATACAATTAAATGATTTATTTCTACAATAATCATACACTTACCTAATGGTAAAATGACGGTATATAAGAGAGGTGGCGTATTTATGCTTTCAAAAAAATTAACAGAATACTTTAACAATAATCCTCAATACAAAACCGCACTTAATAACGATAAGTTTTTTCCCTGTCGTTTTGAACCGAGAAATCTTCACGGCATTGTGGACGAAACAGCACGGTTTATAGAAAAGATACAGCTTACGGACAACTCAAAATGGAAGCTTTTTTCCAAACAGTTTGCAGAAAGACCGGACGGTGAAAACGGCGGTTGGCGCGGCGAATACTGGGGAAAAATGATGCGTGGTGCCTGCATAACTTACATATATACACAAAACAATACCCTTTACAAAACTCTTGAGAAAACAGTGTTGGATATTTTAAACACTCAGGATGAACTGGGTAGAATATCAACATATACAGTTGAAAAGGAGTATTCGGGTTGGGATATATGGTGCAGAAAATACATTATTTTGGGATTGCTGCATTTTCACGAAATCTGCAAAGATGAAAAACTCAGGAATAAAATCATCACAGCACTCACGGCACATCTTGACTATATAATAAACACTGTGGGTGACGGCAAGATCTGTATAAATGAAACTTCAGACTTTTGGGGTGCCGCAAACTCTGTTTCTCTGCTTGAACCGGTTGTAAGAATGTTCAACCTAACTGGGAACAAACGATATCTTGAATTTGCCGAATACATTGTCCGCACCGGTCCTAAAGACCTTAATATTTTTGAACTGGCGTATGAAAATAAAACTGCACCGTTTGAATGGAGCATTAAAAAAGCGTATGAGCTTATGTCCTGCTTCGAGGGCTTGATGGAATACTACCGCGCTACCGGAATAGAAAAATGGAAAAACGCGGTTATTAACTTTGTGAACAGACTGATTGAAACCGACACAACGATTATCGGTTGCTGTGGTTGCAGGCACGAATTTCTTGACAACAGTACATCCTCTCAAACAAATCCCGATTATCCGTATCCTATGCAGGAAACCTGCGTAACCGTCACCTGGATGAAGCTTTGTTATCAACTGTTGAGATTTACCGGGGACGTCAAATATGCCGACGAAATAGAAAAATCGGTTTACAATGCGCTGTACGGAGCGGTTAACACAAAGCAAAGCAAATTAAACGGCGGTTTTCCGTTTGACAGCTATTCACCCATACGTATTAACAAGCGTGCAAGGGGAATAGGCGGAGAACAGTTTGATGAAAACGGTAATTTGATTTACGGATGCTGCGCCGCAATAGGCGCCGCAGGAACGGGAATAGTGCCCGAAATTGCCGCAAGTCTTACCGAAAACGGCATTGTACTTAATCTCTATATAGACGGAGAATATACTCTTGTTACGCCTAAAGACAGTTTAATTAAGCTTAATGTTTCAACTAACTACCCGGCTGACGGCAACGTTGAAATAACCGTATCGACCGATAAAAGCGAAGAATTTGAAATAATGCTCAGAATACCCGAATATTCGGTAAACACAATTCTTTCTTTGAATAGCGAAAACATTCCTGTTAAAGACAGATATATTAAGATCATTCGCACCTGGCAAAACGGCGACAGGTTGTCATTAAATATAGATATGGCACCGCGTGTAATTCACCCGATAGGTTTTATGGATAATCCGGAAAGCCTTAAATATATTGCCGTTAAATACGGTCCGCTGGTTTTAGCGCGCGATTCCCGCGTTTGCCATGATATAAGCACTCCCATAAGCCTTAAATACGATAACAACAATCATATTGACCTCGAAAGAACAGACATTGTAAAGTTCCCGACTTTATGCGAGTTCAGAGCGCCGTGCGAAAACGGCAAATCGGTCACACTTATAGATTATCAATCCTGCGGTAAAACATGGGATGAAAATTCCCTTACGGAAGCATGGATGAAAACACCGTACGCCAAATGTTTTAAGGAGGAATTACATATGGAATACAATAACCTGAAAGCCGAACTGAAACACTACTATAAAGAATCGGTTCATAATTCAGTTGAAGCTTTAAGAGAAAAGGTTTATGCGCGGCTTGATGAGTTTGACAAGAAAAACCCGGGTCTCTCTTCCTACAAGCTTAAAGCCGCGCAATACAAAGCAATTGCCGAGGAATTTACTCCCGTGCTTTTCGACCGAATGCCGTTTTATTTTGAAACAGGCGCTCTTGAAGCTTACAGCGACGGAGCGTATTGCAGAGGCGGCAGACACGCCAACGGTTGGATGTTCAAAAAGAACGCTCATATTTCCAACGATATTTCACCTGAAAATGAACGGTTATTCTGCAAAAATATGTCCGATATACTGTACCTCACCTGCGGACCTTATTTTGATATAGAGCATTCGCCGATTCCGATGGAGAAAATATTTTCGGTAGGCCTTAAGGGTGTATATGAGGAAGCAAAAACAGAGCTTGAAAATTGTGAAAGCAATGAAGAACGCGATTTTATTGAATCGGCAATGACAGGGCTTAAAGCGCTTAAACTTATGGCAGAAAAATTTTCCGCCGAGGCTAACCGCCGACTTGAAAGCGAAACCGATGCCGAAAACATACGCTGCTTTGAACTTATTGCAAAAACCGCAGGCAGAGTACCGTGGAATCCGCCCGCAACCTTCTTTGAAGGACTTGCAACATTTGCATTTATGCGAAAGGCATTAGGCAGTCTTGAAGGGTACGGATACAATTCTATAGGCAGACCTGATCTGCTGCTTGAAAAATTTCTTGACAATTCTGGTAGCGCCGAGCAAAACTATGACGATATGCGCCGCTTTATGCTTATTTGGGATTGCCACGTAGACCGCGACAAAATAATGTCGGGCTATGCAGATTACGAGTATGAAAATTCAATAACCGTGGGTGGGGTCGATAAAGACGGCAACGAAGTTTTCAACGCAGCTACGCGTATGTTTGTTGACGCCGCCTTGGAGCTTGACCTTATATATCCCAAAATAATGTGCCGTTTTAGTTCTTCCTCCTCGGATGAATACTTAAAGCTAATTTCAAAGCCGCTGCTTAAAGCCAAAAACATTATGCTTTATGAAAACGACGATGTAATGATACCTGCGTTGGTTTCAAGCGGTTACTCATTGGAAGATGCCCGCAACTATATTGTTTCTGGCTGTTGGGGCACTTCGTGCGGAGAACTTAACAAGCCATGCAGCGGAGAATACTTCAATCTTTTGAGAATGCTTGAGTGGAGTATTCATATGCCGGGAGAAAAGCTTAAAGAAAACGCATTGCAGTTTACTCCACTGTCGCAAGCAAAAAGCTTTGAAGAAGCATATGATATTTTTTTAAAGAATACCTACGAGGTGATATACCGAAAGGCTTATCTTAATGCCGCGGGTGGTAAGTGCTGGAAGGAAATTTCTCCGATGTGCCTTACCTCTGCTCTTATGAAGAATCCGCTTAAAAACCGCCGTGATTTATCAAACGGCGGAACGGGATATTCGCGCGAGCAAATGAATTTTGCCGGTTTCCCCGATGTTGTGGACTCTCTCTCGGTAATTAAAAAGCTTTGTTTCGACGATAAGGTTTGCTCTCTTAACGATATTATAAATCAGTGCAAAAACAACTGGCCCGACGAATATTTGCTGGCTCTCGCAAAAAAATGTCCCTCATATGGCGACGGCACTGATGAATCGCTTGAAATTTCCGAAAAGCTTAATTCCGACCTTTACAGAATAACGCGCGGACTGCCGACGCTCTTCGGCGGCGAATACAATATAGGTTATTATATGTATACCGAGGTTGTTTCATGGGGCAAAAAGATGGCAGCCACGCCAAACGGCAGGCGCGACGGTTACTATATCTCCCACGGGCTTACCCCCACCCGTATACATGAGGTACGCTCCGTAACAGACGTTCTCAGAACCGTTTCAAAGCTTAATTTGAAAAAGTGCGCTGCCAATTCAATTATTAACATAATGCTGCCGCTCGGTAATATAGACAGTAAAATTCTTGTTGATTTCATACGTTCGTGTGCTGTCTGCGGAATTCAAGCTATACAGATAAACTGTGTAAACCGCGACGATCTGCTTGCTGCGCAGAAAGACCCTGAGCATTATAAGCATATAATCGTACGGGTTACGGGATTTTCTTGTCCGTTTGTAAATCTTTCCGAAGATTGGCAAAACGAGGTGCTTTCAAGAAATTACTATAACTGATAAGGTGATATATATGATAACCGAGGAAAAATTTTATTCCGAAAACCGAAAAGGCGAATATCTTGATTACTATAAGTACATATCGGATACCGAAAAGGAAAATATGCCGCTTATAATTGATATTCACGGTGCAGGCGGGCGTGGAAAAGAGTTATCACTCATCAATGACGGTCGCGTTCGCACCTACCTAAGCCGGCACACCGAATATGACTGCATTGTTGTTTCTCCGCAATGTCACTGCGACACATGGTTTGAGCTTTTCGATGTTTTGCTTGAATTTATCGACAAAATGCGAAAGGACAGCCGTGTTGATACAAGCCGAGTTTATCTGACGGGTGCCAGCATGGGCGGATATACATCTTGGCAAATAGCAATGTCACGCCCCGAATGGTTTGCGGCATTGGTGCCACTTTGCGGCGGCGGTATGTACTGGAATGCATGGAGAATTAAGGACATTCCCATCTGGGCTTTTCACGGCGCTCTTGATAAAACGGTTCTTCCCGAAGAGACATTGCATATGGCGTCAGCCGTAAATCAATGCGGCGGCAACGCAAAAATCACGATATGCCCGAAATGCGACCACAATGTTTGGGATACCGTTTATACAAGCGCGGATATGTGGAACTGGATGTTCGCGCAGAAAAAATCATCAATAAAAGGGGTATAAAAATGTTTTATGAATTCTTGAGGTTCCCCGGCGGCAAGCCGAAAGCCGTAACTTTAAGTTATGACGACGGCTGCAGAGACGATATAAGGTTTTCGGAAACAATTAACCGTTACGGTCTTAAATGTACCTTTAACATCAACAGCGGGTTTATAGCAAAGACCGAAAATGAAAGATGTCTTACAGCCGATGAAATGAAAAAATATATAATTGACATCGGCAATGAAATTGCCGTACACGGTGACTATCACAGAGCTCCGGGCAAGCAAAGACCTATCGAGGGTATAAAGGATGTTCTTAATTGCCGCATTAAATTAGAGCAGCTTTTCGGTACGATCATCCGCGGCATGGCATATCCCGATTCCGGAATTCACGATTTTCAGAATAACGCCAACTACGAATGTGTAAGAGAATATCTTAAGGACCTCGGTATTGTTTACGCAAGGTCTTTATGCGGTGATAATGACGGTTTCAAGCTCCCTGCCGATTGGTACAACTGGATTCCTACAGCACATCACAACAATAAGAATATTTTCGCCTATATTGACAAATTCAACAACAGGGCACTTACTGACGACACCTATATTTCACACCGCGAGCCTTGGCTCTTCTACTTATGGGGTCACAGCTTTGAGTTTCGCCATGCCGATAACTGGGAGCATTTGGAAGATATTTGCCAAAAGCTCTCCGGAAAAGATGATGTGTGGTATGCTACTAATATTGAGATTTATGATTATGTAAATGCTTATTATTCACTTATTCACAGTGCAGACGGAAATGTTATTTTCAACCCGACAATTTATGATATTTGGATCGAAATTGACCGAAAAACATATTGCATTAAAAGCGCCGAAACACTAATAATTTCAAAAAGCTGATTTTGTTACTGACAATGTATTAAAAAACGCCAACCTATTAAGCAAACTTTGAAGATAAAATTTGCACGCTTGATGAGATTATAAATCAATGCAAAAACAATTGGTCTGACTCATATTTGCTGGCGCTTGCGAAAAAATGCCCGTCTTACGGAGACAGTGCCGACAAATCGCTTGAACTTTCCGAAATGCTTAATTCCGACCTTTACAAAATAACCCGCGGTTTGCCTACCCTCTTCGGCGGTGAATACAATATAGGCTATTATATGTATACGGAGGTTGTTTCATGGGGTAAAAAATCAAAGCCACCCCAAACGGCAGACACGACGGATACTATATTTCGCACGGGCTTACTCCTACCCGTCTGCACGAGGTAAGATCGGTTACCGATGTTTTGAGGAACGTTTCAAAGCTTAATTTGAAAAAGTGCGCTGCCAATTCAATTATTAACATAATGCTGCCGCTCGGTAATATAGACAGTAAAATTCTTGTTGATTTCATACGTTCGTGTGCTGTCTGCGGAATTCAAGCTATACAGATAAACTGTGTAAACCGCGACGATCTGCTTGCTGCGCAGAAAGACCCTGAGCATTATAAGCATATAATCGTACGGGTTACGGGATTTTCTTGTCCGTTTGTAAATCTTTCCGAAGATTGGCAAAACGAGGTGCTTTCAAGAAATTACTATAACTGATAAGGTGATATATATGATAACCGAGGAAAAATTTTATTCCGAAAACCGAAAAGGCGAATATCTTGATTACTATAAGTACATATCGGATACCGAAAAGGAAAATATGCCGCTTATAATTGATATTCACGGTGCAGGCGGGCGTGGAAAAGAGTTATCACTCATCAATGACGGTCGCGTTCGCACCTACCTAAGCCGGCACACCGAATATGACTGCATTGTTGTTTCTCCGCAATGTCACTGCGACACATGGTTTGAGCTTTTCGATGTTTTGCTTGAATTTATCGACAAAATGCGAAAGGACAGCCGTGTTGATACAAGCCGAGTTTATCTGACGGGTGCCAGCATGGGCGGATATACATCTTGGCAAATAGCAATGTCACGCCCCGAATGGTTTGCGGCATTGGTGCCACTTTGCGGCGGCGGTATGTACTGGAATGCATGGAGAATTAAGGACATTCCCATCTGGGCTTTTCACGGCGCTCTTGATAAAACGGTTCTTCCCGAAGAGACATTGCATATGGCGTCAGCCGTAAATCAATGCGGCGGCAACGCAAAAATCACGATATGCCCGAAATGCGACCACAATGTTTGGGATACCGTTTATACAAGCGCGGATATGTGGAACTGGATGTTCGCGCAGAAAAAGGCGGATAAGAGTTGACTTTATATGACCGGTAAAATATTCAATATACAAAAATTTTCTCTTAGCGACGGCCCCGGAATACGAACAAGCGTATTTTTAAAGGGTTGCCCGCTTAATTGCGTTTGGTGCCACAACCCGGAATCAAAATCCTTTTCAAACGAAATAACTTATGAAGATGCAAAATGCATCGGTTGCCGTAAGTGCGTCGCAGTGTGCAGGCACAATTGTCATACATTCAATGGCGGACACATATTTGACCGTTCCGAATGTATCGGTTGCCTTGACTGTTGTTCAAATTGCGTTACTGGCGCTTTAAAATGCGTCGGAACCGATATAACAAGCGATGAAGTGATAGCGGAAGTATTAAAAGACCGAGTGTTTTACTTGAACTCCGGCGGTGGATTAACACTCACCGGCGGTGAACCTATGGCTCAGTTTGAATTTACGCGTGAACTTCTTGCAAAGGCTAAAGAAAACGGATTACATAGCTGCATTGAAACCTGCGGTTACGCACCTTGGGAACATTTTAAAAGCATTATTCCGCTCGTTGATATTTTTTTATTTGACTTTAAGGAAACCGACCCGAAAAAGCATAAAGAGTTTACCGGGGTTTCAAACGAGCTTATTATAGATAACCTCAAGGGTTTAGATAGCAGCGGCGCAAAAATAGCTCTGAGATGCCCGGTTATTCCCGATTTTAATGATACGGATGAACATTTTAACGGCATCGCTAATATATCGAATAACCTCAAAAACATAATTGAGGTTGATATAGAGCCATACAATCCGCTTGGCATATCAAAGCTGAAAACGCTCGGAAAAACCGATTTTTCGAAAATATCTGTTCCGAAAAAAGAAACCGTGGACAGGTGGCTGCAACTTATCTCGGCAAATTGCCGCAAACCGGTAAAAAAGCTGTAATTACAAAAGGAGCGTTTATTATGCTTTTATTTACATTCGCCATACCGAACCGATATACAGCCCGGATTCATTGACCGAAATTTAAAAACGCCAACCTATTAAGCAAAGGTTGGCGTTTTTAAATTGTATCATTTCTATATTCCGTTTACTGTTTTTTTCTGCAGCCGTCTATCTGAATATTCTGACCCGAAATATAGCTTGCATCATCACTTGCAAGGAAACATATAAGGTTAGCGTTTTCCATATCGCTGCCCGTTCTTCCCATAAAGGAAAGCTCGCTTGGCTCTGTATAGTTTATATCATCATTATCAGAGGGACTTACGCTGCCGGGAGAAACACTGTTAACAAGTATCCCTTTATCCGACACCTCTTTTGCCAGAGCCTTGGTAAAAGAAATAAGCGCACCTTTGGTCGCGGAATACGGGGTCATATTTGCATTTCCGTATACACCTGCAACCGAAGAAACATTGATTATTCTTCCGTATTTATTTTCAAGCATTTTTCCTATAACAGACTTGGTAACGCTTACCGTTCCGATTATATTTATATCAAAATAACGCTGCCATTCGGAAATTTCTATATTCTGAAAAGATGACCACTGTCTCCATATTGCGGCATTGTTTACAAGGATATCAATACTGCCGAATTTTGCATATGCGCCGTCTGTCATATTTTTTACATCTGCTTTATTGCTTATGTCGCATCTGCAGATTAAAACATCATTTGTATAAACAGTTAATTCCGCTTTAAGTTCTTCAAGCTTTTGCAAGTTCAAGTCTGCAAGTACCAGTTTTGCGTGACTTTGCGCCATCTTAATTGCAACCGCTCTGCCTATGCCTACTGCCGCTCCTGTTATGAGTGCTGTTTTACCTTTAAAATCCATATCCGCCTTTTCTCCTATTCTGTTTTTGTCACCCATTCCGACAAATCGGAATATACGGCATTATGCAGCTTCTCCCGCATTTTCTCTATTGCACCGTAATTATAACCTTTAAAGCTATTTTTCATATTGGCAAACCTTGTCGCGTTTGTAAGAATAATAACATATAAATTTTCTTTACGGTTAAAAAATAAAGAACTTCCGGTATGACCGCAGCTTCCGATTGGAAACAGTTTGCCTGTTTGATTATATTTCCCGTCAACTATAAGCCAACCGAGTCCCCAGCCCTCACCTAAATTGCCGAATTGAATTTACTCCTTGTATACCCGAGCGGCTTTTTTATCTTTTCGTTAAAGACCTCTTCAAGGGCTTTAACGTATATTTTTTCAATAATATAACCGAGTAAGATCATTCCGTTGCAGGAATATTGCTGACGCGTTCCCGGCTTAAAAAGCCTCGGACATAAACACCCTTTCCTGCCCGTCCTTGCTTATAAGAGCGGCGTAGGAATCAAAGTCCTTTTTCCTAAGCATTTCATCAATTAACTTTTCGGTATGGTTCAAGTTCATTTAAAATCCGCCTCCAATTACGGTTTTTCAGCATATTCTCGGCGCGGCGTTTCTGCCGCCGTCTATCATAATGTTTTCACCGTTTATAAACTGACCCTTTTCGGATGCTATAAACAGAATAAGGTCAATTATTTCCTGCGGCTCGGCCGCGCTCGTACACCGGCCGGAGCGGCTCAGTGAGCTGCTGTGCGC
>OIYS01000143.1_pt1 | contig 53846 bp, 65 predicted proteins | sample 1588271 | NCBI WGS metagenome assembly OIYS01 (sample SAMN03283286) | human gut metagenome | biome: human-associated habitat; material: feces | host: Homo sapiens | place: Peru | collected 2012 | reverse complement strand
ACATCCAAACAAGAATCTGTTCTAGGGGGGGGATGTTCTAAGTCTAGTAAATAAAGTCTTTATAAGTAACATATTGAATAATAAAGACTATGAAGTAACTAGTAGAAATACTAGAGATTTTTCGTAGTCTTTTTATGTTGGAGGAATTATGAAAAAAAGAATAATAATGATAATAATGTTCATAATTATATTGTTGATGATTGGATATTTATATAATACTTTTGCTTTATCTAGTATAATTACTGATGATAATGATAGCTATTCAATTGTAATTAATGGTAGTGATAGTATTGAAATAGATGCTAAAAGTTCTAAAACAATTTATTATAAGATTACTAATTCTAATAATGGTAAAGTTAAATATGGAGTAGGATATACTGGTACTGATGTTATAGTAAAAGTATATGAAGAGTCTGCTTTAGAAGTATCAGGAATAATGAATTATGGAGAAAATAAATTTATTAAGTTAAAATTAATAAATAATGGTACTACAACAAATACTATTACATTAAAAACAATTCTTGGATATGAGAATGGTGGAGATTTAATAGTTCCTAGTGGTTATACTTTAATTACTGAAAAAGTTAGTAGTAATAATGTTATACGAGGAGCTGAAAGCTCTATTAGTGATACTTCTAAGTTTTTAAATACAGATGTAGTTAGAAATACTATAGAGACTTTGACTGTTACTAATAATAATGTTGTTCCAATGAATGTGTTAGGTAGTTTTGATATATCACAAAATGGTGATGGTAGTATTATGATGTGGTATACTGATACTGATAGTAATAGTTTATATGAAGTGTATATTGGTAGTGATGATGGAGTTATAAAACTTCCTAATGGTAGTTCACAGTTATTTGCTTATCTTAGTAATGTTACTTCGATTGATTTAAGGCATGTTGATGCAACAAATACTACTAGTATGACATATATGTTTTATAATTGTAGTAAATTAGTTAATTTAGATTTAAGTAATTTTAAAACACCAAATTTATTATATTTTAATGATATGTTTAATGGATGTAGTTCACTCACTTTTTTGGATTTAAGTGGTTTTGATACAAGTAGAATAACTAATTTTAGTAATTTATTTAGAGATTGTAGTAGTTTAAAAGAAATAAATTTAAGTAGTTTTAATACAAGTAGTGCTACATTATTTCCAAATGTATTTAGAAATTGCAAAAGCTTAGAAAGTTTAGATTTAAGTAATTTTAATACTAGTAATGTTACTTCTATGATTTCGATGTTTTATGGATGTAGTTCACTTACTTCTTTAGATTTAAGTAATTTTGATACTAGCAAAGTAACAAATATGGGTTATGGAATGTTTTATAATTGTAATAAATTAATTAGTTTAGATTTAAGTAATTTTGATACGAGTAAAGCAACTGATATGTCTGATATGTTTAGTGGATGTAGTTCACTTACAAATATAAATCTGTCTAGCTTTGATACAAGTAAAGTAACAAATATGAGCAATATGTTTTATAAGTGTTCTAGTCTTAGTAGTTTGGATTTGTCTAGTTTTAATACTAGTAATGTTACTAATATGTATAGAGCATTTATGCTTTGTGATAATCTTACTACGATTTATGTATCTGATTTATGGAGTATGACAAATGTTACTAATTCTACACAAATGTTTCAAAGTAGTACTAAAATAAAGGGAAATGTCTCTTATGATTGGAGTAAAGTTGATGGTACTATGGCTAATTATACTAGTGGGTATTTAACATATAAGAAAAATTCCTAAAGTGATTGTATGATTTTATTATATGTGGTACAATAAAGGTGTAGATAGAAGGGAATTGATAAGATGGAAAAAGTAAAGGTTTATTTTACGAGAGAGATAACTAGTGAAAGTTTAGTAAAGATTTATGATAAATTAGGTATTGAATTAAAAGGAAATGTTGCTGTTAAACTTCATTCTGGTGAGGAAGGTAATCAGAACTATTTAAAGCCTTTATTTATGAGAGATATTATTGCTAGAGTAGGTGGTACTGTAGTAGAATGTAATACTGCTTATGAGGGTGAGAGAAATACTACTGAAAAACATAATAAGTTAATGACTAATCATGGATGGAATAAATATTATAAAGTAGATATTATGGATAGTGAGGGAGAAGATATACTTGATATTCCAAATGGAAAAGTTATAAAGAAAAACTATGTTGGAAGTCACTTAGATAATTATGATAGTATGCTTGTTTTATCTCACTTTAAAGGTCATCCAATGGGAGGATATGGTGGAAGTTTAAAACAATTATCAATAGGAGTATCTTCTTCGGGTGGAAAGGCATATATTCATACAGCAGGAGTTACTACTGATATGAATAAACTATGGGATAATTTACCAGAACAAGATAAGTTTATTGAAGCAATGGCAGATGCTGCATCTTCAGTACATAATAAGTTTAAAAATAAGATTGCTTATATTAATGTTATGAAGAATATGAGTGTAGACTGTGACTGCTGTGCTAAAGCTGAGGATCCATGTATGAAAGATATAGGAGTTCTTGCTAGTTTAGATCCTGTTGCTATAGATAAAGCATGTTTAGACCTTGTTTATAATAGTGAAGATGAGGGCAAGAAACATTTGATAGAAAGAATTGAAAGTAGAAATGGTGGTCATATTATAGATAGTGCTGAAAGCTTAGGATTTGGTAGTACTAACTATGAATTAATAGATATAGATAATCAGTAGAAGGTACGATAGTACTTTCTATTTATTTTGATATATCTAAGTTAGAAAGCATTCACTGTGAATATAAAGAAGAAAAATGTTTACCTCTAGACTACAGGCTAGAGGTAATATGAAAAGACTAAAATAGGCTTTTCATATATCAAAAAATGTCGTTTGAAATAATTATCTAGTTTTGTCGAAAGTATATAACAAAATAATAAAATATGTTAAATTATAAAAGGAAGGTGAATATATTGTTAAAGACAAATATGGAATTTAGAAAAGGAATACTTTTCATCAGATTAAAAGGAGATTTAAATAAAAACACCATAAGAGGAATAATAGATAAAGACTTTAAATACATCGTTTTAAATATTGATGATATGTATTCAATAGATAACTATAGTATCAAATATCTAAACAAAATATATAAACAATATGAAGAAGAAAATAATAAGTTTATAATCTGCGATAAGTTCAGTGTATCAAGTAAACTATTAAAAGATATCCCCAAAATAAATAGAGAGTATGATGCCTTCAAATTATTTGAAAGGATGATTTAATGAATAAATATGAAGAAATAATAAAATTAAATAGTTCATTAATATATATGATAATAAATAAATATTTTAAAGGATATAGCACTGAAGATTTGTATCAAGTAGGAGTAATAGGAGTAATAAAAGCCTACAATAACTATAAAGAAAATAAAAATACCAAGTTTTCTACTTATGCTTATAAATACATATATGGTGAAATATATAGTTATATAAATGCTGAAAGAAATATAAAGGTATCAAAAGAATATATATCACTATATAAAAAAATAAATACTGCCAAAAATATATTAAGTCAAAGATTAATGAAAGAACCATCAATAACTGAATTATCACTATTTTTAGAAATAGACGAAAAAGAATTAACAAAAGTATTAACTTCAATGAATAGAGTAGATAGTTTAGAAAAAGTAATATATAATGATGGAAAAGATTTATCACTATTAGAAACAGTAAGTGATAAAAAAGACTACTATAACATAGATTATCTAATGTTAAATGAAGAAATAAATAAATTAGAAAGTCCTTACAAAGAACTAATTTATTTAAGATATTATGAAGATAAAACTCAGAGTGAAGTAGCAAGTTTATTAGGTATGAATCAGGTAGAAGTATCTCGTAGTGAAAAGAAAACATTGAAAAAAATACGAAATAATTACCAAAATGTAGCCTAAATAATCACTTTATCTAAAAATGTAACCAAATAGTTTACATAAAAAAGTTCATTTTTGTGAGAAAATAAGATTAAAGGTGATATCTCATGAGAAAAAGGAAAGATAAACATTATGATATTTATGAAGTAGTAGCGAAAAATATTAAGTATTATCGCAAAAGTAGAAAAATAACACAAGCAGAATTAGCAGAGAGGACAGAATACTCGCATGAATTTATCAGGAGGATAGAAGCCCCTAATAGCAAAAAGAATTTCTCGCTTGATGCAGTAAGCAATATCGCAGATGCTTTAGATATTGATATAGAATTATTATTTAAAAAAAATGATAAAGAATTTGAGAAACAGCCATAAATTGGTTGTTTTTGCTTTTACTTTTATAAATAATGTGATACAATAATTATGGTGGTTTGATGGAGTACAAAAGCGAAGAAGAATTATTTAATAGTCTAAGAGGAGCATTCAATGTAAAACTAAGACTAATAAAGAATAACTATAGTTATATAAAAATAATTGATATATGGAATTATCTAAAAATAAATAAATGGATAAAGACTAAGAATCTATCAATATCAGAAATGGTAAATGATATAATAAATGTAGATATTGAAAAAGTAGATAAATACTTAAAAGAGAGTATTAAAAATACTGATAGAAGAATATCTATACAAAAATAGAAAGAAGGATAACATTATGAAAAAGAAAAAGCAAATAAAAGAACAAAAGGGTACAAAGAAGGTTATATTAGGCCTACTGGTAACCATAATAGTATTACTAGGTAGTGCTTATCTATGTATTCCAATATTTAAAAATATAAACTATGGTTTAGATTTACAAGGAGGCTTTGAAGTATTATATGAAATAGAGCCATTAGACCAAGAAAAATTAACATCAGATATGGTCTATAATACTTATAAAGCAATCTTAAAGAGAGTAGACATCTTAGGAGTAAATGAGCCAGAAATCTCAATAGAAGATAATAATAAAATAAGAATAGCCTTAGCAGGTATTAAGAATAAAGAGGAAGCAAGAGAAATAATATCTTCAACAGCCGTACTATCATTTAGAGACTATAATGATAATCTTCTTATGACAGCAGATGTATTAGGAGGAGAGGCTAAAGAAACTACTGATCAGTATGGACATCCCGCTGTCAGTCTATCTATTAAAGATACTGATAAGTTCTATAATGTAACAAATAAAGTAAAAGATATGAATAATAACTTAATAGTAATATGGTTAGACTTTGATGAAAATACAGACTCTTTTACGAAAGAAAAAGATAATTGTGGCTCCCTTTCAACATCGAGATGTTTGTCCGCTGCTAGAGTAGATAGAGCCTTTGCTAGTGATGTAATAATTCAAGGTAACTTTACTACGGAGGAAGCAACATCACTTGTAGAATTAATAAACTCAGGCTCACTTCCAACTAAATTAAATGAAATATCTTCTCGTACGGTTGAAGCAACCTATGGAGAGGCAGCCTTAAATAAAACTTTAGTAGCAGGTGTAATAGGAGTAATCTTAGTACTTCTTATAATGATTCTAATGTATCATTTTAGTGGTTTAATAGCAGGAACATCATTAGTACTATATACAATGCTATCATTCTTAGTATTCTATTTGATAGAGGGAACACTAACTCTTCCTGGAATTGCCGCTATGCTACTTGGAATAGGAATGGCAGTAGATGCTTCTGTAATAAGTTTTGAAAGAATAAAAGACCAATTAAAAATAGGTAAGCCATTAAAAGAAGCCGTAGAGATAGGAAATAAAGAATCTCTATCAAGTATCTTAGACGCTAACATTACAACTATAATAGTGGCTATAATACTATTTATACTTGGACAATCAAGTGTAAAAGGTTTTGCAACTATGTTAATAATAAATATTCTATTAACTATAATAGTATTAGTATTCATATCTAAAGCAGTAATTTATTTCTTTGCTAAGTCAGGAGTATTTGATGATAAGGTAAATCTATTCATAGGACTATCAAAGAAAAAAATAATACTTGCTAAAGAGGTAAGAATACCATTTAAGAAATTAGATTTTGTAAAATCAAGAAAGATAATATTACCTGTAATACTAATTCTTATACTAGGAGGTTTTGCATACTCTATAGTAACTAAGTTTAACTTTGCAGTAGATTTTACAGGAGGAACTTCAATAACAGTTAATACAATAGAGGATATTAACTTAGATGGATACACAATAAATAAATTAGATAAAACAAAAGATTCTACGACTATTGTAATAAATGAAAAACTAACAAAAGAAGAAATAGAGAGTCTATCAAATAAATTAGAGGAAGAATATAAAGTATCTTCAAATATCTATGTTGTATCTGACTTAGTAAAAAAACAATTAATAAAAAATGCTATAATGGCAGTACTAATATCTTTAATTGGAATAATAATCTATGTAAGTTTTAGATTTAGATTTAACTATGCAATAAGTGGAATAATAGCCTTAGTTCACGATGTATTAGTAACTATAATTTTCTTTGGAATATTTAAACTTCAAATAGATTCTGTCTTTATAGCTGCTATTTTAACAATAATAGGATATTCAATTAATGATACAATAGTTACATTTGATATGGTAAGAAGAAACTATAAAGAAAGAAATGTAACTAAAAAAGAAGACTTACCAGAACTAGTAAATGATTCTGTAAGATTAACATTCTTTAGGTCATTAATGACTACTGCTACTACAATAGTACCTATAATATGTTTAATAGTTTTAGGCTCAAATGAAATACTAAACTTTAATATAGCCTTACTAGTAGGTTTTATAGCAGGAGTATTCTCTTCTATCTATATATCAAATAGTCTTTGGTTAATATTAGAAGGAAGAAGATTAAGTAAACCTAAAAGTAAGGAAACTAAAAAAGAAGAAAAAGAAGAAATGCAAATAAAAGGAATAAATTGTTAAAAGTAGGCCTGCAAGGACTTCCTTGTAGGTCTATTTAATAAGGTAGGTGAAGAAAGATGAGTACAAAAACAATAAACCTAACAATAGAGGACTTAATAGAAAGATTTAAAAAATATAATGATAATGCTGAAGATATAGACTTAATTAAGAGGGTTTATCAGTATGCAGAAAAAAAACATTTCGGGCAAAAGAGGATATCAGGAGATGATTATATCTTACACCCATTAAATGTTGCTCTAATATTAACTGATATATCTGCTGACGCACCATGTATGGCAGCGGCTCTTCTTCACGATACAATTGAAGACTCTGATGCAACTAAAGAAGAAATAGAGAAACTATTTGGAAAAGAAGTAGCCTTATTAGTAGATGGAGTAACAAAGATAAATAAACTAAACTTTACATCAGATAGTGAGGCAAGTGCCGCTAATCAAAGAAAAATACTAGTAGGCTTATCTGAAGACCCGAGAGTAATAATTATTAAACTAGCAGACCGTCTTCATAATATGCGAACGATAAATGTCTTGTCTGTAGAAAAACAAAAGAAAAAAGCAAGAGAGACTCTAGAAATATTAACACCAGTAGCCCATAGACTAGGAATATATAAAATAAAAAGTGAACTAGAAGACTTATCATTAAGATATCTAAAGCCTGATGCATATTTTGATATAGTAGAAAAATTAAATCAAAAGAAAACACTTCGTGATGAAGCAGTAAGTAAAATGATAAGTGAAGTATCAACTCTACTAAATGAACATAATATACCTCATGAAATAAAAGGAAGAAGTAAAAGTATTTATAGTATATATAATAAAATGGCTAAAGGAAAAAGATTTGATGATATTTATGATATATTAGCTCTTAGAGTATTTGTAGATACTGAGCAAGATTGTTACTTAGCCTTAGGATTAATTCACTCCAAATACAAGCCAGTACCGAAGAGATTTAAAGACTATATAGCAATGCCTAAAACAAACTTATATCAGTCTTTACATACAACAGTATTTGGTTTAGATGGTAATCTTTTTGAAATCCAAATAAGAACATATGAGATGGATAAAATAGCAGAATATGGAATAGCCTCACACTGGTCATATAAAGAACATAAAGATGGAGAGAAGTCCGCTAAAGACGCAATAGAGCAAAAACTTCAGATATTCAGAAATATCATTGAATTAAATGAAGAATCAAATAATCCAGAAGAATTTATTTCTTCAGTAAAGAAAGATATTTTAACTAATGATGTTATCTATGTATATACACCAAAAGGAGATGTCATAGAACTACCAAAAGATTCAACTCCTGTTGACTTTGCTTATAAAGTACATAGTGAGGTTGGAGATCATATAGTCGGAGCCATTGTAAATGATAATATTGTAACACTAGACTATAAATTAAAAACAGGAGATATTATAAAGGTTAACACAAATAGTAGTGCTAGACCTAGTAAAGATTGGCTTAACTTTGTTGTAACAAGTGGGGCTAAAAATAAAATTAAAAGTTATCATAGTAAATTAGAAAAAGATGAAAATATTGAAAAGGGAATGGACCTATTAGAAAAAGAATTAAGAAAAGAAGATATAGGAATAAATGAATTCTTATCAAATAAAAATATAGAACTAATACTTAATGAATTAAAATTAAAAGATATAGATGATATTTATGCTACTATTGGTACAGGAAAATATACTCCTAATAATATAATAAAGATAGTAAATAAACCACCAGAAGAGAAAAAGGATATAGCGACTAAGATAAATGAAACTAACTACTATAAAGAATCAAATGATGGTAATAGTATTCTAGTAGAAGGAATAACGGATATTAAAACAAGTTTAAGTAGTTGTTGTAAACCTCTTCCAGGAGATAATATAATAGGATATATAACAAGAGGTTCAGGAATAACAGTACATAGAATAAATTGTCATAATATATTGGATACAGATGAAAGATTAATAAATGTTAAATGGAATGAAAATAAAGATAAAAAATATCCTTCTGATATCTTAGTATATACTAATACATATGATAATTTATTGGATATAATAACTAAGGCTTCTGCTAATAACATAGTAATAGATAGTATATCTACTATTAATAAAAGTGAATATAAAGTATATAGAATGACTGTAATAGTAGGAAATAAAAGTATATTAGAAAAGTTTATGAATGACTTATTAAATCTAAAGTTTGTTCAGAAAGTAGAAAGAGAGGTAATATAATGAGAGTAGTAGTACAAAGAGTTATTAATTCTAGTGTTGAAGTAGATAATAAGATAGTAGGTAAATCTGATAAAGGTTTAATGTTACTAGTAGGTTTTACGGAAGGGGATAGTTCTAAAGAGATAGATTGGATGGTAGATAAGGTTATTAACTTAAGAATATTTGAGGATGAAAATGATGTTATGAATAAGAGTTTATTAGATATAAAGGGAAATATTTTATCTATTAGTCAGTTTACTTTATATGGAGATGCTTCTAAGGGGAGAAGACCATCTTATATAAAGGCACTAGGAGGAGATAAAGCTACATTATTATATGATGAGTTTAATAATAAATTAAGAGAAAAGGGTATAGAAGTAGGTACTGGTATATTTGGTGCTGATATGAAAGTATCATTAATAAATGATGGTCCTGTAACTATATTATTAGAAAAGTAGATTAGTCTACTTTTTCTTTTTCCTCTTGTGCCTTAAAGTCACTAGAGGTTTTCTAATGCCTAAGGTCATTAGAAAAAAGTTTAGAGCCTTAATTGTCTCTAAACTTATGTGTTATTTATTTTGTTCTTTTTAAAGTATATACATTTTTTGATATTTCTTCTGTTTCAAATCTTTCGGATTTTGTAGGTTGTGATAATATCATTCCAAATAGTGATGAATAATCAGTATGACTATTTAAATTATTAATTTCTTTAATAACTCTTTTTGCCTCTTTTAATTGTTTTTTGTCTTTTATATTTTCTAGGTATACTGATACCTCTTTAACAATATCAAACCATCCTGTTATATTTCCAATAGTCATATGTTCTGCTGCTATCAAATAAGTGATAACATAACTATGATTTTTAAAGTATAAATTCTTGGTCTTTAAAACATCTACATCATAGTTGTATTTCCTTTTTCCAATATAAAATTCATTGATATTTTGAGAAGTTTCTTCAGTTTGTTTTTCTATTTCACCGTCAGTAAATACTTTCATTTTAATTCTCTTTTCTTCAAAAGTATCAGAGTCTTTTGGTCCTCTAGCAATAAAAGATGGATAATGGTATTGTTTTGATACTTCTATTATATTTAATGGCTCATTTTCTTTTAATTCTTTTAATTTCATATTATTCCTCCTGATAGTTAAATATTATAGCATAGTCATATATATTTGTAAATTATTTTGAAAATAAAGATAGGGTTGTAATATTGAAGTTAAGGTGCTATAATATACATAAATCAAATTAGGAGGTTTTATTTATGTATATTGATTTACTTAAAAGAGAATTATTTGGGGAATTAGAAGATTTGGCTAACAATTATAGAGAAGGAAAAAAAGTGGATTTTACTAGAATAAAAAAAGAGTTTGAAGAACTATTAAAAGGAGCAGAAGATTGTAAAAATGTAATTGATAATAGAAGAAGTATAACAGATAAAGAGTTCTATGATATGTTGGAAGAAATTGCATTTATTGAATGGGATGAAGAGGACTATTATAAAATTATAGGAAAGGCAAATAATATAGAGTATGTAGGTGATGATACTATTTTGACTACAATGGAGCTATTTTTCCCAACAAATGCAGAACTAGAAGATGTTGGTTATTGGGATGATGAAACAGGAATAAATCTAAGAATCCTTTATACTAAAGACTTTGAAATTGATGATGAACATTATTATACTATTGAAGAAATAGAAAGATTAATAGCAGAAAAGAAAATATTTGTTATTTGGGAAGAACAAAGAACATTTTATTGTGATGAAGATTTTGAGCCAGAAAAACCTAAATCATTTGGTTATGATTATTATGAATCAGATGAAATGGAAAGAGATTTCTTTACAGAAAATGGAAAATATTTTCTATATACTTTAAAGTATATAAGAGAAAAAATAAATACTAAGTCATTAAAGAAACTTTATAATGGCCATTTACAACATTTAAATGCAGTAAATGAAGAATTAACAAATGAAAGTTGGCATACTGAAAAAGATTATCAAAGTGTTAGTAGAGAATGTAAAAAAAAGTTTGAGAAAAGTGGTTATATGAAAAGAATAAGAAAACTAAATAGTGAATGTAAATAAAATATTAATTGATTTTTATATTATATTAATGCAAAAAGTTGATATATGATAATTGTATAGATGGAGTAGAGTAGTAATTATAATATTATTTACTCTTTTTTATTAAACTATTGACAGAATCTTTTGACTGTTGTATAGTAGATATCATATAAAATCCAAGTGGGGGTGAAGAGTAAAAAATGACTATAAAATTATCAGAAAAACCAAAAGTAAGTAATAAGTTATATAAAGATATAACAAATAAATGGCTGAAATCAAATAATGAACGAAGTATACTTGTAATCCATCAGCCAAATGATATATTTAAGTACAAAGGAATTACATATTTGACAGATAATTATAACATAGTAATTGATTACAAAACTGGTGAAGTAGATTTTGCAAAATGGCTTTCAAAACAGACTAAAAAGAAAATAGAATTATTTCCAAGATTTAATAAACCAGATGGTTTTAAAACTGCTGACTACAAAATTGGAAGAGAATATTTCGATTATAAACATACTATTGGAAGAAGTTCACAATTAATTTATCATAACCTTGAAAAAGCACAAGGACAAGCGGTTAATTTTATAGTAAATATTACCAATGACATTTTTAATGAAAAGGAAATAGAAAACCAGTTAAATTATACATTCAAAAGATTAATATGGGTTGAAAAAATAGGAGTGAAATCTAAGTATGGTTTTAAAATGTATGAAAGAATTAAAAAATCAGCAGCCGTAGTGAAAAGTCACCGCGACCACTGATTTCTGTATTAATCTTATCATAAGTTTCTTTTGTTGTCAATTGTTATTTAACATTTTTATTCTATTTTATTGCTTTTAAAAGTCTTTTGTGGTATCATAAATAATACTTTTAAGGAGTGATGTGCTATGTTAATAACAGTTCCAGGTAAAAAAGAATTAAATAACTACGATGGCCGCTATTGCCTAAGGTCATTAGAAAAAAGTTTAGAGCCTTAATTGTCTCTAAACTTATGTATTTGGCAGAAATTATATTGAAAAACATAAGTAAACTATGATATAATAATTTTGGGAATGGAAGTGTTATTTATGGATAGAAAATATAATATGACTAAAGAAGATAATATCTTTTTTGCAAAGAGGAAATTAATAGATAATTTATATAAAAGTGCTAATTTAGAGGGAATAGCAGTAACTTTTGCTGATACTGTAGCATTTGTAAATAATGTAAATACAGGAAAAATATCAATAGATGATATGCTTAAATTAAAAGGACTAAAAGACGCTTGGGAATATATTTTAAGTACAATAGATGAAGAGTTAACAATAGATTATATAAAAAAGATACATTTCGAGATATGCAAAGGACAAAATATAGAGCCACTAGGAGAGTTTAGGGATAGAGGTGTTGGAATAACTGGAACTTCATATAGACCTAAATTACCAAGTGAATGTAATTATGACGAAGAATTAAACGATATAATGAAAATAGAAAATAGTTTAGATAGAAGTATAACATTATTTCTATGGATACAGAGAAGCCAAATGTTTTTAGATGGTAATAAGAGAGTTGCTAATTTAATAGCAAATAAAGAAATGATAAGAAATGGTCTAGGTATACTAGCAGTACCAGTAGAAAAAATAGGTGAATATTTTACTATATTAATAGATTTTTATGAAACTAATGATTATACAAATATAAAGAAATGGATATATGATAATTGTATAGATGGAGTAGAGTAGTAATTATAATATTATTTACTCTTTCTTTATTTATGTATAAGAAAATCAGCAGCCGTAGTGAAAAGGTCACCTAGGGCCGCTGATTTCTGTATTAATCTTATCATAAGTCTCTTTTGTTGTCAATCGTTATTTTACCATTTAATCTACTTTTTCCATTGCTTTTAAAGGCCGTTTATGATATCATAAATAATACATTTATGAAGTGGTATAATGTTTAATAGCACATTAATAATAGAAAAATACAAACTAAGGAAAAGAAGGTAGTAAAATGAATGAGAAGTTAACATTATTAGGAGAAGAAGATTGGAATCATTATCCTTTTGGGATAAAATCGAAATCAATAGAAAAATATACTGATAGATTTACTTTAAGTGACGCCGCCAAATTAACTGGAAATTGTCGAAATCTCTATGATAAGAATATGTTTTGGATTAAGCATACTGGAATTTTAAATGCAACTGTTTATACATTTATATCTGACCCTGTGGGCTACGAAGGTTTTTGCAAATATGCTAGTTCATATGAACCAGCAATTCTTCCAGTTCTTCCACTTACTGAAGATATAGAAAAAATAATTAAAAGTAAATATAAGGTCATAAAAGCTTATGGTATAGAGTTTGCTGAATATGGAGAATCTCCATTATCTATCGCAGATGAGATAATAATGCAAAGTAAACTAGAAGAATTATACAAAAAGAATAAATTAAAAAAGACAGGAAGACATTTTACATACAATGATAATAGTATAAATAAGAATAAAATAAATCTAGTAAAATATGATGAGTATATCTATAAGTGTGAGAAGTATATTAGATTAAAAGTAACATTAAATGAAGAAGAATCCAATATAAAGTTTAAATATACATATAAAACTGGAGATTATGTATGGATTAAAGTACAAAAAATAATGTGGATAGTAGATAGAGAAAATAAAAGAATGATAAGTACAATAGGCTTACCTAGTGGTATGAGATTTGATTCACCACGAAAGGAAAACATAAACTTTAATAAGAGTGAATTAAAGTGGTACTTAGATAATTATATGTCAAAAGAAATATTTCAAAGCATAAAAGAGCAAGAAGAAATAAAAGAGGATACAACTATTAAAGAGAAAACTAAAATAGATATATTATTAGACGAATTAGAAAAAGAGATAAAAATTTATTTAGGTAATAAAGAAATAGTATATAACTATATAGATAATTTAATAGAAGATTATAATAAATCTTTAGATAAACTAAATATAAATAAAGAATTAGTATTAGATAGAAGAGAATCACTAGAATTACAATTACAGATAAGATTAGAGCAAATATTAACAAAGATAAAAAATAGTAATGATAAAGAAATAGAGAAAATACTAAATATAATAAATATTTGTATAGATAAACTAAATGGAAAAGAAATAGAAGATACTAATGAATTATATATAGATATAAGTCTATTAAATGATAAAATATTACCATTTTTACTAAATGAAAAAGAAGAATATTATAGAAATATATTATTAAATATGTTTGTAAAAGAGAAAAATAAATTAGATAAATATTGTAGTAGTATAAATGTTTTAAATATAGAAGTACCTATCTTAGAAAAGCCATATAATAAAGAAGAAGATTTTGTATATGGAATAAGAGAAAAGTTAAATACTATATTATTAGAAGTAAATGCTGAAGTAATAAAAACAGATATCATAAAAGAAATTATAAATACATATAAAAATATAATGGATAACAATTATAGTGAAGCAAAGAATAAAAATATTAAGTTATATTTAGAATTAATACAAGAGTTATCACGCTTTATAGAAGAAAATGGTAATACATTAGAAAAAGAAAATCTAATAAAGATATTAAATAACAATATAAATTATCAAAATGAAATAGAAGAAGTAATGACTACTTTACTAGATAATATAATATCATTATATAAGTTAAAGTATAGAGTAGAAAATAGAATAAAGACAGAAAAAGAAATAGAAAGTAGTAAAATTAAAAGAAAATTAAAGAGATAAGAACATTAAAAAAGTAATTGACAATAATAGTATAGTTTATTATAATATATGAACGAAGGAGAGGATAATAATGATAAACCAAGAAACAGAAAAAGTAAAAGAAATGAAAAAAATGACTAATGATATATTAATAGATTATATGTCATTAGGCTTTATAAGAGAAAGTGATGAAACATTAGCAGCATTACACGAACTAACAACAAGTATAGGAGTAAAACCAGAAGATAAATCTACTATCGAGACAATGTTATTAAATACTCTTTTAAGTAAATATAAAGATAAAGCAAAATATTATAAAACATTATTTAAATATGGAAATACAAATGAAATATTAAACTTCTTTTCAAGTTATAGAAGACATATTGATAAATTAAATGGTTTCTATAGAGAAGATCCTGTAGAGATTGGTAAAAGAGGAGACCGTGAAGGATACTTAATGCGTATTTTTATATACTATATGAACTCAAATAGTTATTCACCTGCGGATAAGAGAAATGTATTTGATAATATAAATTATTTATATAGTATTTTAAGTGGTGAAGAAGATACTCAAAAATATAAAAATATGATAGACAATAGTTCAAAATTATATGAGGAAGCAAGAAATATAATAAGAGGAATAAGAGATACTAAAAAGACAATAACTGATTTAGATAATAAAGGACTTAATGTTAAAGAACTAGAAACATCTTTCTATACGAATGTAGATAAAGCAATAAGTAATTTACCAATAATGTTATATAAAGCAGTAGATAATCTATCTAACAATAAAAAGTTAGTAAAGTAGATTATCTACTTTTTAAATAATATTTTAGAAAAAAATCTACAGTTTTTAAATATAATCTTGTTATAAAAATAAATATATTATATAATTAACTAGGAGGATACTATGATAAAAGTAGAAAAAGTAACAAAAAAGTTTACGAAACTAAATAAAAGTAAGAAAAAAGAAGAGTTTTATGCAAATAAAGATATAACTCTAGAATTAAAAGAAGGAGAAATACTAGGAATACTAGGGCCAAATGGAGCAGGTAAAACTACTTTACTTAGGATAATAGCAGGAATAATGTCTCCGACTAGTGGAAAAGTAACTATAGATAACTTAAATTATAAGAAAAATGAAATAGAAATAAAAAGAAGAATGGCCTTTCTAACAGGAAATACAAAATTATATAAAGATTTAAGTGCTAAAGAATTACTTACAATGTGTGGAGAATATTACCAAATGAATAAAAAGGAAATAGAAGAACAAATAAAATATCTAACAGAAACATTTGATTTATCTTCCTTTCTTTATCAAAAGATAGGCTCACTATCAACTGGTCAAACGCAAAGAGTAAGTATAGCAAGATGTCTTATGCATAATCCAAAATATTATATACTAGATGAGCCCACTAGCGGACTAGATATAATATCAAGTAAAGTAATATTAGATACTATCAAAAAAGAAAAAGAGAAAAATAAAAGTATTCTATATTCAACTCACTATATGGAAGAAGCCGATACAATATGTGATAGGGTAGTATTTATAAATAAAGGAAGAATAGTAATAATAGATACACCAGAAGAAATAAAAAAGAAAACAAAGACTAATACTTTAAGAGAAGCCTTCTTTGTTTTAACAGGAGGTCCTACTAATGAATAATGTAATAGTAACACTAAAAAAAGAATTAAAACTAATAATAAGAGATAAAAAATCTTTATTGATGATGGCAATAACACCGTTATTTATACCAATATTTGTAATATTAATGAGTTATGTCTATGAAGAATTAACTGTAAATACAAAAGAAAAAACATACGAAGTAGGAGTAAACTATAATTTATCTGAAGAAGAAAAAGAACTATCAAATAAAGAAATTAAATATATAAAATATAATGATAAAACAGAGTTAGAAAAAGCCTATAAAAATAACAAAATAATAGCATATATAATAAAAGAAGAAAATAACTATAATATTTATACTAATACTCAAAGTGAAGATGGTAGTATAATAACTACTTATATAATGAGTTATTTAGAAAATTATAACAATTATTTAGGACAGAGTTATTTAGTAAATAACAATATAGATATAAATAAAGTATATAATAATATAAGTTATAATGTTAATGAAATAAAAGGAGAGAGTATATTTGGAAATCAAATAATACTAATGGCTATAACATTTACTATAATGTCAATAACACTAAGTAGTATATATACTTCTACTGATACAACAGCAGGAGAAAAAGAAAGAGGAACATTAGAGACAATATTAACATTCCCTATAAAAAGAAAAGACTTAGTATTAGGAAAATACTTAGCCATATCTATATCAGGATTAATAACAAAGATAATAGGAATTATATTATCAATAATATCATTATACTATGTAAAAAATAATTTCTCTATATATGAAAATGTAATATTTAATATTAATATAAAAACAATAGCATTAACAAGTATAATATTACTTACATATACTTTCTTTATATCAGGAGTATGTATAACAATAGCAAGTTTTACAAAAACATTTAAAGAAGCCCAAAGTAGTTTAACACCAATAAGTTTAATAACCTGTGTACCAATGTTTTTAGAAATATTAAATATAAATATAACAAATGGATTATCATTTATACCAATAATAAATCACACTATAATGGTAGATAATATACTAACAGGAACAATAAACATTAGTAATATATTAATAACTATTATATCTTCAATAATATATATAATATTATTATTAATATTTATAAATAAAATGTATAAAAGTGAAAGAATATTATTTAATTAATATATATGCCTCTATTCAGAGGCACTTTTTATGTGTATTAAAGAGTATAATAATTAAAAAATCAATATATTTTTACACTATCTACACACCATAGTAATTGACAAACATTCGTATTTAATATATAATATCTATCCATAGGAGGAAAACAATATGAACTTTTTAAAAAGATTATTTAAAAAAGAAAATAATAATGTAACTGAACTATATTTATCATTATTAGATTATAATATTATTCCTCCAAGTAATGATTTTTATAATACTGAAGATAATCTAATATTATCTAGTGAATACAATAACAAATATAAAGAAATATTATCTAATAGATGTAAATCTAGTATAGATTTAAAGTTAGATAATATAGATTTAAATATATATGTAAATATAATATCTAAATTAACAATAGAATTACATAATATAAGTGATATATTAAATCAAAGTGAAGATAGAAATAATATAAATCTAAATATAATAATTAATAAACTAAATTATTATAAAAGTATATTATCAGAATATAAAGATAAATCATTTATAAAAATAAAAGTATTAGATAATATATTAAAAAGAAAAATATTATTTCATAGTAAAAGAAGTATAATAGAAAGTGAAATATCTAATTTAAAAGGTAAGATATTAATATGTCAAAATAATATATCAGGTATAGAAAAAGAATTAAATTATTATTATAGTTTTAGTAGTAATAACATACCTAAAGTAGATAATGAAAAAGACTATCTATCTAGTATATATGATAGAGACTATAGATTTACTAAAGCATTAAAATTAAATATAGAATATAAAAAAGATATATCATTATCAGATATATGTAGTATAGAAATATTACTTGAAAATTATCTATACAATAATAAGGATTTACTAGATAAGATAAAGGAAGAATATAATATTTTATTAAATAGTAACATTGAAAGAAATAGGAAATTAAGAATAATAAATAATTTAATTAATAAATATATGGCTATAGATAAATTATATAAAGAAAAAGATACCATATTCTTAAATAAACTATTAGTATTAAAGTTTAATACTATTGAAGAAGATTATATAAATAATGGAGAAAAATTGATAAATGGGTATTCATATAAAGAAGAAATAGAATATTTTGGAAATATTATATCAAATAAGATAGATAATATAGTTAGAGATAAAGATAAAAGAATATTATCTAGATATAAAGAATATTTTAAAGAATATGATTTTATTATCAATGATTATGAAAAATTAATAAGAATATTTAAAGATACAATAATTACAGTTGCTACTTATGTAAAAACTACAGATATACGAGGGTATCAAATTATTATTAATGGAAATGGATCTTTTAATATAAAACAAATAATGGATAATTCATTATGTATAGGATTAATATTATCTATGGATAAGCCAGATAAACTAATAAATTATATAAATAACTTTAAAATAAGACTATGCGATTGCCATAAAGTGTATTTTTATGATGACTTATTTAAATGGAATAAAAAAGTACCTTTAGTTACTGTGTCTAGATTAATATATGAAAATTATATAGATTCAAATAATGATAAGTTTGAATATACTGAAGAAATTGTCAAAGAAATACACAATACATTTATATTACATTATTTACTTATGGGTGAATATTCTAAAGGAGTAAGGCATAAAAATGAATTATCACCAAAGTTAATAAGAGATTACTATCGCAATAATAAGGCATTTAAAAGTACTTTATATGAAGGAATAAAAGAAATAACTAAAAAGAAATCATACTATAGAAGGGGACTTTCTTTTATAGACTATATAAAGACAAAACCATCTATGCCAATGCTACTATATGGAATTAATAATATAAACTTACCATCGACATTACAAAAACTAAATATAAGTTATTTTCAAGTACATTATAATGCTATAAAATATTATCAAATAAATAGTAATATAGAAGAAATAATAAGTATAAGTGATTATGAAAAAGAGGAAACTATTATAATATTTAATAATTATAAAGAGATAAATGCTCTTTATAATAGAGAAAGTTTTAAAAAATTATTTAGAGGAACACTCATTATTAATAGGGCAAATTATGCAGAGGCCTTTACTATAGATAAACTAGGTTTCCCTGAAGAAGAAGGTATATACGATGAAAAGTATGATTTTACAATAAACTTATTAGATTTAATAGATAAAAAAAATAATTATTCTGAAGAAGAAATATTAGATAAATTATATGATACTTTCCATAATAGAAGTATTAAAGAAAAAAGAGACCAAGAAACAATTAATAAATTGTATGATACTTATTATAAAAGTGTTAAAGAAAAACAAGAACAAAAAATATTAATTAGAAAAAGATAACTATTAAACATATTAAAGTATATATCCTATATTTATATATAATAGTTATGGCTGATATATTGTTATTATACCTAAGGCTAATAACAACACTTTAAGACCTAGACTTAAAGTGAATAAAATATAAAAAAATAATTGACAATACTAAATAATAATTATATAATAAATATAGATTTTCTATTACTATTAGTGACAGATAGTAGATATAAATAAGTAGAAAACGGGTAGTTCCGATAAAAACTAATAAAGAGCACATTAGTGAAATAAGGTGGCACCGCGGATATATAATATTCGTCCTTATATAATTAATGTGTTTTTATATTATAAGAAAGGAAGATGTATATGAAAAATAAATATAGAACAATTTATTGTGGTGAAGTATCCACTAAAAATATCGGTGAAGAAATAAGAGTAGCAGGCTGGTTAGAACAAAAAAGAAATCTAGGTAGTCTAGTATTTATGACTCTAAGAGATGAAACAGGAGTAATTCAGTTAATAAGTGAAGATATCGATAGTTTTAAAGATATAACTAGAGAAAGTACAATGACTGTAACTGGAGTAGTAAGACATAGAGCAGAAGGTATGACTAATCCTAATATGAAAACAGGAGAAGTAGAAGTATTAATATCTTCTTTTGAAGTACTAGGAGAAGCCCAAAATGTATTACCATTTGAAATAAATAGAAGTACTGAAGCTTTTGAAGATACTAGATTAAAATATAGATATCTAGACTTAAGAAATCCTAAAGTACATGATAGAATACTATTTAGAACAGAAGTATTAGATTATATGAGAAAAATAATGAAAGAGATGAACTTTACAGAAATTCAAACACCAATTATAACAGCATCATCTCCAGAGGGAGCAAGAGACTTTATTGTACCATCAAGAAAGTACAAAGGAAAGTTTTATGCCTTACCACAAGCCCCTCAAATATTTAAGCAATTACTTATGTGTTCAGGCTTTAATAGATATTTCCAAATAGCTCCATGTTTTAGAGATGAAGACCCTAGAAGTGATAGACTATATGGTGAGTTCTATCAATTAGACTTAGAGATGTCTTTTGTAGAGGATGAAGATGTTTATGCAGTAGGAGAGAGAATCTTCTACGACATATTTACTCATTTTAGTGATAAAGAAGTGTCTCCTAGACCATTTAGAAGAATACCATTTAAAGAGGCAATGCTTAAGTATGGTTCAGATAAACCAGATTTAAGAAATCCATTAGTAATTGAAGACTTAACTGATATATTAAGTAAGAGTTCATTTGAACCATTTAAAACATCTTTAATTAGAGGTATTACTGTTAAGAATATTGAGAAATCAAACTCTTGGTATAAGTCTATGGAAGAATATATGAAGAGTGTTGGAGCTCCTGCTCTTGCATATATTAAAGTAAATGAAGATATGACTTTTAAATCATCATTAGATAAGTTCTTAACTGATGAAATAAGAAAAGAATTAATAGAAAAATGTAATCTAGAGGCTGGAAGTGTTTTATTTATACTAGCAGACTCTAAGAATAAAATAAATAAATTAGCGGGTCTACTTAGAATTAAATTAGGTAATGAACTAGATTTACTTGATAAGAATAAGTTTGAGTTCTGTATCGTTAATGATTTCCCTATGTTTGAATATAATGAAGAAGAGAATACTTGGGACTTTGGTCATAATCCATTTAGTATGCCACAAGGAGGATTAGAAGCCCTTACTGAAGATAATATTGAAAATGTTGTAGCATATCAATATGACTTTGTATGTAATGGATATGAGATGGCTTCTGGTGCTGTTAGAAATCATGATATTAGAATAATGAAGAGAGCCTTTGAACTTGCTGGTTATACTGATGAAGATGTGGAGACTAAGTTTAGAAGTTTATATACAGCATTTCAATATGGTGCACCTCCTCATGCTGGAATGGCTCCTGGTATCGATAGAATACTAATGCTATTAAAAGATGAAGAAAACATAAGAGAAATGGTAGCATTTCCACTAGGGGCTAATGGTGCTGATGCTATGATGGGTTGTCCTGGTGAAGTATTTGAAAAACAACTTAGAGAGACACATATTAAAGTAAGAGACTAAACATAATAAAGGGGGATATATGAATAATTTAGAATTGGTAGTAGTTTTAAAGAAGAAAGTAGAAGGTAATAAAATAAACTATATACCACTATATAGTGAAATAGGAGTTTATGATGAAAATAATGAAGTATTCGTAACAAAGAAAGGAAAAAAGTATAAACATATACTTAAGAGAGAAGAGTATGCCTTTATAGGTAGACTCCCTCTCTCTAAATATACTGAAACTTATCCTAAATATTCACCTTGGATAATAAGGACTAAGGTTTTAATAAATGAACAGAAGCATAAATATATATTATCAGAAAGTGAAGATAAAGTGCCAGTAGTTCTACAAACAGAAAAGGATAACAAATATAATCTATATTTAGATAATGATTTAATAAACTTCTATAACAAATACTATCCAGAATTAGAAATAAATAATATTATTGATAATGGAGAAATGAATATTAGTGATGTATATAAAGAATTAACAAGTAAGATAATAGGTCAAGATGAACAAATAAAACAAATATTATCTACTATATGGAAACAATATAATAATGAAGATAAGACTTTTAATTATAATATGTTAATAAATGGTCCTGAGGGAGTAGGTAAGACTACTATTTTCAAGTTATTAGAAGATTTTCTTGGAATACCTTGTGTTATTGTTAATGCTAAAAGATTAAATAGTGTAAGTTATATAGAAAATACACTTCTAAAATTAATAGAAAAAACAGATTATGACTTAGAACTAGCAGAAAAGGGAATATTAGTAATAGATAAGTTAGAAGAGATATCCACTAACAGCAGAGAAAGACATAGTACATTAAGTAAAGAACACCAAGAAGCAATAATAAGTCTAATTGATGAAGGGCTATTTACTATTAACAATATTGATAATAAAAGATATCGTTTTAGTATGAATAAACTTTTAATAGTAGGACTAGGTAACTTTAATAATGATAAACAATTAAGAAATACTACTGTTGGTTTTAGTACTAATGATAAAGAGAGTACTTTGGATTCTTATGGAATTATACCAGAACTTGCAAATAAGTTCCCTATACTTATAGAAATGAATAATCTTACTCTAGAAGATTATATTAATATAATTAAGAACTCTACTTTAAGTTCACTAAATACAAATAGAGAGTTTTTGTGTAAGAAAAATATTAATCTTCAAGTATCAGAGGATGTTATTAATGAAATTGCTAGACTTGCTTATGATAGAAAACTAGGTGCTAAGAGCATTAATGAAATAATAGAATCAACACTTACACTAGCAGAGTTTGAAATAGCAAATAATCCTAATCTATATGAAAGTTTAACTATTGATAAGTCTACGATTAAAGATAATAAAAAATATACTTTAGTAAAGAGAAAGAAAAAATAATCTTTCTTTTTTTCCTCTTCATCCCAAAGGTATTCCGAGGTATTTTTGAGCCTACTAAGTCTCAAAAATAAACGCTTATATATTATAATATAAATAATTTGTTATAGAGACTAATATTTTAGGCTCTATAACATCTTTCAAGACTACAGGCTTGGAAGGAATAAAGTAAAATAATTGTCAAATACAAATAAATCTATTTACTAATAATATAGACTATGATATAATGAAAGTACCTAGAGGATGCGATATCTTTAGTATAAAACCGACTAAAGATATAAATAGGGGAACTAATACAATTTATGTGTTGAATGCTTGCTTCAAAGTAGGAATCCTAATTAGATTGTTGTGTTCACCCACCTGTGACATACGCCGCGGGTTTTATCTTACAGAGTCGATCCGCTGGGACTTTTTTTTACCCAAAATACTTGACTTTGGGTGAACACTATACTACAATATATATTGTGTACGGTGGCTACCATCGGAATTAAAGTCTGCGGAGAGTTATCCTCTATGAAACAGAAAAACATTATCGTGAGGTAATGTAAGAGTACAACCCACCTGTGACTACATCACATAGTGGGTTTTATCTTACATTAATAATTTATAATAATAATTAAACTCATAGACATAGTTTACTATATAATATACTAATATTGGAGATGAGATGATGAAAATAGAAAACAATACAATATATACAAATGACTTAGTAAAGGATTTTTTAAATACCTATTACTTTGATAAAATAAGAAACATAAGAATAATACTAAATATTTTAATAGTAGTAATAATAGCAAGATATTTCTTTCTAAAGGATATAGAAGTAATAGATATAATAACATTTATCTTTAGTTTACTAGGAATAATAGAACTAAATACTAGTATCTTACCATATACTAATTATAAAAGAATAGAGAAGAGTAAAAATAGTATCTTAAATACAAAAATAAAGTATCTATTTAAAGAACATAATTTTATGTTAGATAGTGGAAAAGAAGAATACATAAACTATAAGGATTTATATAAAGTAATAGAAAAAGATAATGTCTACTACTTATATATAAACAAGTACAAAGCCTTTATCGTAGATAAAACAAGCTTAAGTAAAAAAGAAATAGAAGTAATTACCACTAATATCAAAGACAAAGTATCCACCTATAAGTATATAAAATAATGTTTGATAGAATAGTAGCCTTAATAGGAGAAGATAGTCTAAATAAAATTAAGGAGAAGCATATCCTAGTAATAGGAGTAGGTGGAGTAGGTGGATATGCAGTAGAGTCCTTAGTAAGAAGTGGAATAGAGAATATAACACTAGTAGATTATGATACTATAGATATATCAAATATAAATAGACAAATAATAGCCAAAGAAAGTAATGTAGGGAAGTTAAAAGTAGAGGCTTTTAAAGAGAGAATCAAAGAAATAAATAAGAATGTGAAAGTAACTCCTCTAACAATAAAACTAGATGAAAATAATTTAGATACACTATTTGAAACCCACTATGACTATATAGTTGATGCTTGTGATACTCTAATAGTAAAGAAACTACTGATAAAGAGGGCAAGAGAGTACAATATAAAACTAATAACTGTATGTGGAATGGGTAAAAGATTAGACCCAAGTAAAGTAAGAATATGTGATATTAAAGATACTTCGTATGACCCTCTAGCCAAAAGCCTTAGAAAATATGTAAAAGATGAGAAAATAAAAGGAAAAGTACCAGTAGTATTTTCTAGCGAAGAACCTAAGAAGAATGATAAAAATTTAGTATCTTCAATGATGATGGTACCCGCAGTAGCAGGAATAAATGCTGCTTATTATGTAATAAATGATATTATAAAATAAATACTATATAATGATAGTTTCTTAATCAAATTCTATGAAAATCTATTACTAAGTAAAAATAATACACTACATTCAAAAGATTTAATTATCAAAGAATTATTTAATAAAGAAGAATCAAATTAATGATTCTTCTTTTACATAGTATCTAATCTATTTATTATTTCTTTATATACTCTTTCATTCTTATTATCTTTAGGAATATAATATCTACTACCAAGAAGGTTATCAGGTAAATATTGTTGTCTTACATAATCATTTTTATAATTATGAGGATACTTATATTCATTAGATGGATTCTTTAAATGATTAGGAACATCTCCTATATTCTTAGTACGAATATCTTCAAGAGCTTTATCAATAGCCATTTTAGCACTATTACTTTTAGGTGATAAAGCAAGTTCTATTACTATTTCTGATAATACAATCCTAGCTTCTGGTAATCCTAGTCTTAAGGCAGCATTAATCGCAGCATCTACTCTTGGACCCATACTTGGATTAGCAAGGCCAATATCTTCATAAACAATAACGGATAATCTTCTTACAATAATATCTAAGTCTTCTGCATCAATTAATCTAGCTAAATAATGAAGCGCAGCATTAACATCACTACCACGAATAGATTTTTGAAAGGCCGATATTACATTATAATAACCATCAGCATTTTTATCAAATAAACTGTTAGTTCTATTACTTATTTTAGTTAAAGTATCTAAAGTAATATTCTTATCCTCTTCTGAATAGTAGGCTACTTCAAGTGTATTATAAGCATATCTTAAATCAGTACCGGATATACTAGCTAAATAGTTCTTTGCTTCTTCAGTTATAGTTAAACCTTCTAAATAATTAGATTCTATAGCCTTATCAATACCTTTCTTAATATCATCACTAGTTAAATCTTTAAGTTCAAATAACTGACAACGACTTCGAATAGCGGGATTAATAGCATGATATGGATTAGAAGTAGTCATACCAATTAATGTAATAACTCCAGACTCAAGATATGGCAGGAGAATATCTTGTTTATCTTTATTTAATCTATGAATTTCATCTACTATTACAATTAAACCATCATATAATTTTGCTTCTTCAATAACTATATCAAAATCTTTCTTATTATTTACAACAGCATTAAGACTTCTATACCTCATACCAAGTTCTTCCGCTATTGCAGTAGCTATACTTGTCTTGCCAATACCTGGATGGCCATATAAAATCATTGAGAATAATTTCTTATTCTTAACTAAATTATATATAACTTTATTTTCTCCTACTAAATGTTCTTGACCAATAATATCTTTTAAAGATTTAGGTCTTAATTTAATTGATAATAATTCTTCCATAACATCACTATTCCTTTATAATAAAATGAAGATAGCTATAAAGAACTATCTTCAATGGACTATTTAAGTCTTTGTTTATTAATTCTTCATTATTAATTATATATCTTATATTTATTAGTTAAACTTGATACTCTTTTTTTTTCTCTATCTAAAACTCTATCATTATTGTAGTTATTTAATACATTATATATAATATCTCCAATAGTAACAAAGTCTTCTTCTTTTAATCCTCTTGTAGTCATTGCAGGACTTCCTATACGAATGCCACTTGCTTTCATAGGACTAAGTGTTTCATTAGGTATAGTATTTTTATTAACTGTAATATGTACTGAATCTAATATTTTTTCAGCTTCTTTACCTGTAATACCAAGTGAATTATATACATCTAATAATATTAAATGATTATCAGTACCCCCAGATACAATAGTCATACCTTTACTAATTAAATAATCAGATAAAGCTTTAATATTTTTAAGTACTTGTTCTTGGTAAGTTACAAATGATGGCTGTAATGCTTCATAGAAACATTGTGCTTTAGCAGCTACTACATGCATAAGTGGTCCACCTTGAATACCAGGAAAAATAGTCTTATTTATTTTCTTTATAATCTCTTCATTATTAGCAAGAATAATACCTCCTCTAGGACCTCTTAAAGTCTTATGAGTAGTAGAAGTAACTACGTCAGCATAATCAACGGGATTCATATGAAGATGGGCTGCTACTAGGCCAGCAATATGAGCCATATCTACAAATAAGTAAGCATTAACTTCGTCTGCTATTTCTCTAAATTTTTTAAAATCAATACTTCTAGAGTAAGAACTAGCTCCTGCTATTATCATTTTAGGTTTTGTTTTTAAAGCGATTTCTCTAATATTATCATAATCTAAATAACCAGTATCAGAATCCACTTTATAATCAATAATATTATAATCTATACCACTAAAATTAAGAGGGTGACCATGAGTTAAATGACCTCCATCAGATAAATTCATTCCCATAACAGTATCACCATGATTAAGTAATGCTCTATATACAGCCATATTTGCAGAACTACCACTATGAGGTTGTACATTAGCATATTTACATCCAAATAACTTACATACATATTCAATAGCTAAATTTTCAACTATATCAACATTTTCACATCCGCCATAATATCTTTTACCTGGATATCCTTCAGCATATTTATTAGTAAATATACTACCTTGTAATTCTAATATATCTTTAGATACATAGTTCTCGCTAGCAATAAGTTCTATGTTATCATTTTGTCTTTTTTCTTCCTTTAATAAAGCTTCTTTTATTAATTTATCCATTTATATCGACTCTCTTTCTTCTTTTATATTATAACTTATTTATAAGTTAAAGTAAATAAATATTTTTAATTAAAGACTTTTAAGTGAAAACATGTGCAGTTGACATTATTACATATTTGTGGTATCATTATTTTCGTAAGCAGGTACTCCAAAATCAACCTCGTCATTAATGAAAGAGTTGACTGAGTACTTGCTTTTTATTTTATTAAGTTAAAATAATTGACATTTATAAATTAATACATTAAACTATAAGTAAGGAGATGGCTATGGATAAAAAGAAAATTATATTAATCATTGTATTAGGAGTTTTAGTATGTATTATACTACCCATAATTCTAATATTTACCTTTGTAGTAGGTACTAAACAAGGTGATTGGCACTATAAACTTCATAATAATTATGAAATATGGCGAGTTAACAGTAAGGAAATAACTATTGGTAAAAGAGAAGATAATATTTTAAAAGACACTATTAATGATAGCATTACTGAATTTAAATACAATGATACTTTTGCAATTACAAAATGCTTAAATAGTAAAGAAGAAGTAGTTTATTATATTATAAATATGCACGACGATATTATATATGGACCATTTAATGAAAAAGAATACTTAGATAAAGAAAAAGAGTTATCTATAAATATTGATAATTGGATTAAAACAAAACCTACTCCTAAAGGTGCAAATTATTATTAGAAAGAAGGTAGTATAATGTTAATAAAATTATTCCTTTGGCCATTTAAATTAATGGGATATATGTTTAAACTAATGTTTCAAATAATATTCTGGCCTTTAATGTTTATAATTAACTTAATTAATGGTACCAGTGATAAATAATTAGAATTTAATCTAATTATTTTTTTGTTAACTATCAGTTAATCTAGGCATATTTGCATTTATAAATTCACTTTTAAATTAACAAATCATAATTATAATATTTAAAAAGATATAATTAGAGGGTAACTAAGAAGTGGAGTAGAAGTAAATATGCGAGAAATAATATATAAAATATTAGTATTTTTAGGATTAATTAATGAGAAAAAAGAAATTATCAGAGAAGAAACAATATATCAAAAAAGAAATTTAATGACTAATTATGAATATAAATTCTATCAAAATATAAAAGAATTAGAAGATGAATACCAAATAGTACCACAACTTAATTTAGCAGCAGTCACTAAGAAAATAAATAATAATAGATATTATAGTGAATTATTTAGAAATATTGATTTTGCAATATTTAGTAAGGATTATCAAGAACTACTTCTATTAATTGAAATAAATGATCAAACTCATAACAATTATAACAGAAGAGATCGTGATATGAAAGTCAAGAAAATATGTAATGATATTGGAGTAAAATTAATAACATTTTATACTAAATATCCTAACGAGAAGACTTATGTTATAAATAGAATTAAAAATGAATTAGACACCAATAAAGATATAAATAAGTAGATTATGCATAATAATCTATTTTTTTGTATATAGTTATTGCTTATATATAATAGATATGTAGATATATTAACTAAAGACTTAATATAAGGCTTTAGTTAACACTAATAAGACTTACATAGTAAGGCTTATAGTGAATAAATAAATGTAAAATAAATGTCATTAAGTTTACTAAAATAATAATAAATGATATAATTTATATGAGAGTAGGTAATATGATAAAGATAGATAATTTAAAACTAAGTAAAAAAAATAAAGATATATTAAGTGAATATAAGATAGAATTAACCGCTATTAAATTAAAGAAGATAGATACAACAGTAGAATCTTATATAGAAGATATATATAAATACTTAGAATATATAGAAGGAAAGAAACATATAAATAGTGCTTTAAATATTAAAGAAGAAGATATAATTGATTATCTTACATACTTAGATAAAGATAATTATGAAAAGACTAGTATTGTTAGAAAGATAGTATCTATAAAGTTATTTCATAAATATCTAAGTGAAAAGTATCATATTGAAGATATAAGTATTAAAATAGATAAGCCTAGAGTAAGAAGAAAATTACCTAATATTCTCTCAATAGAAGAAGTAGATAATTTATTAGATATAGAATTAAATAATGCTTTTGATTATCGAAATAAAGCTATGCTAGAACTTATGTATTCTTCAGGATTAAGAGTAAGTGAACTAGTAGAATTAAAATTAAAAGACATAGATTTAGATAATGGTTATGTTAAATGTTTTGGTAAAGGAAATAAAGAAAGAATTGTCCCAGTAGGAGAACTAGCAGTAGAATACTTAAAGAAATATATCTATGAATATCGAGATAGTATGAAGAAAGGTTATTATACTGAGAATATATTCTTAAATAATCATGGTAAAAAGATAAGTAGACAAGGTTTCTTTCTTATTATAAAAGATATAGCAAAACAAAAAAATATTAATAAGAATATAACTCCACATATGTTAAGGCATTCTTTTGCTACTCATCTATTAAATAATGGAGCAGACCTTCGTACAATCCAAGAAATGTTAGGTCACTCTAGTATTACTACTACTCAAATATATACAAATGTAACAACAGACATATTAAAAGAAAATTATGAATTATATAAAAGGAGAGATTAAAGTGAAATTAAATAAATTAATGTTTAGAGAATATGACATAAGAGGTATATGGAATGAAGATATTACTGAAGAAATATCATATCATATAGGAAGAGCATTTGCTACTAAATTATTAAGTCTAGGAAAAAATAAAATGCTAGTAGGATATGATAATAGACTATCAAGCCCTATAATTGAAGAAAACTTAATAAAGGGATTAACTGAAGGTGGTGTAAATGTAGTAAGACTAGGACTAGTAACAACACCAATGTACTATTATGGTTGGGATAAATTAAATATTCATGCTGGGATAATGATAACAGCCTCTCATAATCCAAAGGAATATAATGGCTTTAAAATGAGTTATAATGGTATTCATAACATATATGGAGAAGATGTAAGTAATTTATACTATATAATACAAGATGGTAACTATAGCGTAGGAAATGGAACTATAGAATATAAAGATATTAAAAAAGATTATGTAGAGATGATACATAATCATATAGATATGGGAAATAATAAATTAAAAGTAGTATATGACTGTGGAAATGGTACTACTAGTATAGTAGCCCATGATATCTTTAAAAGTAATGAATATATAGAATATATTCCTCTATTTGATGAGTCAGATGGAACTTTCCCTAATCACCATCCTGATCCTGCGGTAGAAGAGAATCTAAAACAACTAAAAGAAAAGGTACTTGAAGTAAAAGCTGACTGTGGTATAGCCTTTGATGGAGATGGTGATAGAGTAGGGGTAATAGATAATAATGGGCACTATATACCAATAGATAAGTTTATGATAATTATATGGAGAGATATTTATAATAAAGTAACAAAAAAAGAAGGTTTCTTTGATGTAAAGTGTTCTAAAGCTTTAAAAGATGAACTTACTAGACTTGGAATAAAACCAATCGAAACAAGAACAGGAAACTCTTATACTAAGAAAATATCATTCGAGAGTGATTATCCATTTGGTGGAGAAATGTCAGGCCATCTATACTTTAGAGACAAATTTATTGGTAATGATGATGGTATATATGCTGGTTTAAGATTAGTAGAACTACTTTCTAGAACTAATAAAAAATGTAATGAACTGCTTGATAATATTCCTATCTATTATTCTACTGACGAAAATAAGATTCCAGTAGAAGATTCTCTTAAAGATAGTATAGTAAGTAGAGTAGAGGAGTACTGTAAAGATAAAAACTATAATTATATAACTATTGATGGTGTTAAAGTATTATATGATGATGGTTTTGCTCTAGTTAGAAAGTCTAATACTACTCCTAATATAACTACGAGATATGAGGCTAAAACTAAAGAAAGATTAGAAGAAATAACTAAGGAATATAATACACTATTAGATAAGTTAAGTAAGTAATTTGTTATTCTGGATAAGCCTAGGTCTTATCCAGTATTTTTTAGCCTCAGGTCTAAAAAATAACAAAGAGAAGAGTAGGTTAACCCTATTCTCCTTTATTTTCAAAATTACTTGTATTATTCTTCTTACAAGAATGACAATCATCTTTATGACAATCACAAGAAGCATTACTATCTAATTCGTTGCAATTACAATTGCAATCAAAATTATTAGTTTTAGACTTAGTCTTATCATTTTTATTTTTCTTACTCATTTTAATTACCTCCACTAATATTATTTACTAAATAGAGAATAATATACATAACTCTAAATAAAATTAAATTAACTACTTCTATCTTCCTCTTTTTATAGAACTTAACATAATATTAAGTATGCGGACTTATATAAAAGTCTCTTAAAACGCAAAAAAATGCCAAATAATGGCATTTTTATTTTTTTATAGTTTTTTTTACTTCTTCTGCTATTTCTTTATCACTCATTTTTAATGCAATAACTATTTTGGCAAAATTATCAAGTAGTGGCATATTTAAGTCATTTTCAATTCTGAATATTGTTTTTCTATCTATGTTTGTTATTTCTTCTAGTTTTTCTTGAGATATTTTTGCTCTTTTTCTATATTCTTTTAACATACTTTACACCTCTAAATAAATTGTAGCAACTTTGTCTCATTTTTACATTGACAAGTTTGCCCCATTATGCTATACTTTAATCAGATGAGACAAAGATGTCTCAAAGAAAGGAGTATAGTAAATGAAAAACGAAAAATTATTATTATTAAAAGTATTTGTTATGGACCATTTTGATAGTCCAAACTTCAAAGTAACTTATCTACCAAGTTTAGGTAAAGCTATAGTGGAGGACATTGACAAGAATGTTATATTTATAACTGCTAGAGATAACAATATTGTTGAATGTTCTGAAGATTTTACTTGTAAAGTATTTAGAAGATTACAAATGATTGAAACTTTCCATCACTCTTACGAATATGCTTGGAGGGTACTATAATGATTACTTTTATAAAAGAGAATAAAGGTGCAATAATTTTTTACATAGAAATAGCAATAATAACTTATTTGGTTATACACATATAGAAAAAATAAGGTGCTACGAAACGAAGGTTTGAGATAGTAGGTAAATGAAGTCAATCATAACTTAACAGCCTTATATACTCCTATATGATTGCAATATATTATAACCCACATAAAAAAAGTTATTATGCTAAATATGTAAGAATTGCCTACTTGTCAGAACATTACAAAGTAGGTTATGTTAATCAATACGACCACGAAATCGTGTGTATGTTTTATATTGATGGTGGTGGTAAACTAGTCAACTGTCAGTCTTGGCTTGCTTATGTTGAATGGTATAAATATAATTCCACAATAAAAAAAAGAGCACTATCTAAATTAATTAGATTAGTAGATAGAATTAAATGTTCTTTAGAAAGGAGTGTAAGAAATGGAAAATAATAAAAGAGAATTAAAGGCTACATTAGAAACACTAACTAAAAAAGATGGTGGAACTTATGAATGCATAGTTATTAAATTAACTGATAATTGTGATAAAAAAGTTTTTTTAGAGCCTGCTGAATTAGAGTTATTAAAAATAAGTCTAGATAAAAAAGATAATAAAAAAATGCCTTTTTAATTGGTAAAAATCAATTTTGATAGAAATTAAGGAGAAAGGAGGGGAGAGGTGTGGAAACTGCACCTACTGCTATGGAGAGTTTAGTTACTGCTTTAAAATCAGTATTAACTACTGACGCTATGTTTACTAATCTATCTTCTTTAATTCCCGTTGTTGGAGGAGTATTAATATTCGCCTTTACTTATAGAATTGTAAGAAGAATAGTAGGCAAAGCACAAAAAGGAAAAGCAGGTATTTAGTACTTGCTTTCTTTTTTATTAATTAAAAGAAAGGGGATGAAAGAATGACAATTGCTTGTCTTTTATTAGGTGGTATATTTGCTTTATTAATGATTTTAATAAATAAAATAGATACTTCAATTGAATTAATCTACAATAGATTAAATATTGATAATGAAATATGGGGAAGTGATAAAAATGTTTGATGTTGTATTAACTTTTATGAAAGAGTTTATAAATTGGTTACCTACATTAATTTGTTTAGTACTAGTGTTAAACCTTTGTAGAGATTTATTATGGGGTGGTAAATAATGATATATGTTCCAGATTTAGAAAATTATAAATGTTTTATAGTTCAATCTTCCGATACTATAAGAGCATATAAAGAAGTACCTCAAAAGAATATTGAAATAGATTATAGAGATTATTTTATAGATAGTAGTTATATTTATAAAGATGGTACTCAGACTTTTGGTAATTATACTACTTATTTACCAGTTTGTTTGTCAGCAGATGTGTTGACAGATTCGGTATATTATAGAAATGATTTTGACAGTATCTTGATTATATTTTTTATACTTTTAATTATTTGCTTTTATTTTCCTTTTAAAATAGTATCAAGAGTTTTAGGAAAGTGGTTGAGAATATGAAAAAATTAAAATATTTTATATTAACACTTATAGCTCTTATATTGAGTGGTGGTTTAAAAGTACATGCTTCTACTATAACAGATTATCAATTTCAAATGAGGTATTTTACTTACTCTATAACTGATAAATCTGATGTATCTTCAGAAAGTGGCTGGACTGCTTATCACAATCCTAACGAGGGTTATAGTCTTACTCTTTATGGTACTGATGATTATTCACCAACATACGATAAGTTTCAGTATATGAGTGGTTTCGATACTAAAATTAATTATTCCATTAGTAAAGGAGTTAGTTATACTGCCACTTTAGTTTTTAATTTTACTTCTATTAGTGATAGTGAGTTTTCTTCTAGTAGATTAAACTATTTTACTAATTCTAATTTAGTTAGAGTTAGTAATAGTGCTTATTCTTATGGTAGTGCTAGTTATAGTAAAAATGACTGCTTCACTTACTCTAGTGTTAAATATTGTACTTATACTGCTACAATCAATTATTCATTTACTGCTATTAGTGACGCTTCTTCATTTGCATTAGGTAGTTGGAATAATAATGGTTCAGGATTTGCTTATTTCCAACATAATCAGACTTCAGCCTTTTCATTAACTTCGTTATCAATAGAAAAGAATGCAGATAATACTATAATTAATCAGAATGAAACAATCATTAATCAAAATCAAGGAATAATTGATAACCAGAACAAAACTAACGAAAAATTGAACGATATAGATAAATCAATAACTGATGATACTATAGATAGTTCTAAAACTAATATAGAAGATAAATCTGCAGACGCTTCAAAAAGTCCTATTAGTTCTTTATTAACATTACCACTTAAAATATTAGGTAATATTAATACTGGCTTATCTGGTACTTGTTCTCCATTCAGTCTTGGAATTATGTTTGGAACAGAACTAATCTTACCTTGCATAAATCTTGAAAATAGATTAGGTAGTTGGCTTTGGGGTTTAATAGATTCTTTCTTCTGTATATTCTTAATTTATAATGTTGGTATGCTGGCAGTTAAGATATGGACAGATGTTATTATGATGAAAGATTTCTTTAGCCAGTTATATAAACCTGATTCAGAGAAAGGAGATAAAAAAGAATGATAAATGCTATCTTTAGTGGTCTATTTAAATTACTTAATTCAATAATAGATTTGGTTTTAACTCCACTTAATTTATTAGTCTCAAATATTTTTCCAGATTTTTCACAAATGATAGGTAGTTTTACTACTGCAGTAGATACTTATATGGGTAATGGTCTTGCTTACTTTTTTAGTATGCTACCTGGTGTTACTAGATATGTAGTACTTTTATATTTAACTTTACTTATTGGTTATTATACTATTTCAGTTAATGCCTTTGCCATTACTAAAATATGGTCTCTAATTCAAAAGATAAAGGTATGGTAACAACTATGTCAAAGGGGTGGGGCGTAGCCATTCTTACTAAGGGGGTTATAGGGGTTTCCCCTATACTAATAGCGGGGGAAGTAGCCTGGTTCGGCTACTTCGGGCAAAGGGCCCAGAGAGGAGGTTATAAAATGAAAGTAAAAATTGATATGCCATCTTTAATTAAAAGAGGTGTTCCTAATATAGAAGACAAATGGGGTGTTTATTTTATTACTGGCTTTCAAGGTAGTGGTAAAACTTATTTCGGAGTTTATTATTTAGAAAGAATAAATAAATGTAGTTATAAAATTAAAACTAATATTAAAAGTTTGGAGATACCCGGAAGAGAGATACAGTACTTTACTAAGTTAGAAGAAATATTACAAGATATTGAAGAGAATGTTATTTATATAATTGACGAAGTGTCTAAAAAATATACAAAAAATAGCCCACCAGACAAGCCTTTTTACTCTTGGCTGCAGCAAAGTAGGAAAAGAGGTCGAATAGTTATGTTAATAACCCAAGAATGGAAAGAACTACCTATGTGGCTCAGAAGACCAGCCAGGTTTATGTTTGCTACTAGAAAACTTCCTATCTTGCCTATCTTCTATACTACTTGCGGAGATGGTCTAAATACTATCTTTAATCAAGAAACTATGGAATGGGAGTGTCCTATACTAGCAATGTTCATTTATAAAAGAAATAAATACATAGCTCAAATGTACGATACTTTTGAGCCAATAAACGAACTTTAAATTTATTCACACCATTGGGGGTCTACTACGACCCCCCAATGGTGTGAAATGTGAAATCAATAAAAATAGGAGGAAAAAATATGATAAAAAAAAGAAATTGGGGTGGGGTAGTGTACCCTGAAAGTGCACCAGAAGATTGGATAGAGATTTTAAAATTAAAAGGTATTTCGTTTGCAGTTAGTCCATTACACGATAAAGATGTTAACCCAACTGGAGAGAAGAAAAAGGCACACTGGCATATAATATTGTCTTTTCCTGGTCCGACCACTGATAAAACTGTCAAACAAATAATGGACGAGATTAATCAACCCTTGCCTATTGCTTTAGAGAGTGTAAGAGGGTACTTTAGATACTTTACACATAAAGACAACCCAGAAAAGTATCAATACGATAGTACACAAATACAATTATTTAATGGTTTTGATGTAACCGATATATTAAATAATTTTGAAGTATTCCAATTCTTAAAAGAAATACAAATATTAATTTTAGAACACGACATAATAGAATACTCAGACTTATTAAATTATTTAATGGAACAAGGCTATATGGAATTATGGAATGTTGCTTGTTCTCATACATTATTTTTAAATACTTATATAACTTCCAGAAGACATAAACTAGAGAAAGAAAAACAAGAACTTCGCAAACCTCAAAAATAAGCCCATAGTGAAAAAATAGAACTTAACATAATATTAATTATAGGAAGTATGATATTTGATTAAAAGTAGTATAGTAATTAACCTTAAATTACCATATAAAATAAGACTTATCTCATAATAATATTAATTATACTCCATATATTATAATTATATCTACAAAAATATTATTCATGTTAAAAAAAAATTAACTACATAATCTATTTAATATAATTTAAGATGGATAATTCTTCATCTAATTAATTAAAAAATCATTTAAATTAAATTTAGTAGAAAAGTATCTATCCCTTCCCTCTTTTTAGTGAAAAATAAAAGTAGGGGACTAATTATTCATTTACAGGATGGTTTCCTTGTTCAAATCTAATATACTTTGAATCAACTATATTTCTTCTAAACCATTCTTGTTCTTCTTTACTATTATCTACTAATCCAACAACAACAACCATATCATTTTCATTTACATAATTATAACTATAATTATCATATATAGATGTACCATTATCATTAAAATAAAAGATAATTTTATTGTTAATATCATTTAATTCATCAATACTTACATTATTTACATCATCATTTGTTTCAATTTTACTACCACAGCCAGTAAGTGTTAATACCATAATACCACATATTAAAACCGCAAATAAAGTTTTTTTCATTTATATTTCTCCTTTAAATTAAAACTTTTGAGCCATAATTTCCGCTATTTTATCTAAAACTTCACTAGCATTACTTTTATCAATTTCAGCATAACCAAGTTCTCTAAGTGCCCTTATTTTAGCAGTATTTAATTCTTGTGTTCTAGTTAATTTTTCTTCTTTTTTAGATTCAAGCATTGCTTCCCATCTCTTATGAGATTCTGCAAGTCTAGTACGAGAGGCTCCCCCATTACTATATAATGTCATAGCGGAGTACATAATACTCTCAAGAACAAATTGATTATTCTCATCGAATGCATACTTATCAGGAGCAATATAACCAAAGTTTTTAGAAAAATATCCAAGAATATATTTAAGTTCCTTAGTAGAACTTAAGTTTTCAATAAAGTGATGAGTATACAAAACAGTAGCCATTGCTTCCCCTTCTCTACCCTTTTCTTCCATAAGAATATTTTTAAGCATTTGACATATTTCATTAATCAAAGTAATTTCTTCTTTTCTAAGACCACCAAGGTCAATAAACTCCTCTTTTTTAGGAGTACTTTTTTTATTATCAAATATTTTTCCTCCTATAGTTTGTAAATAATCATTAGTTATATTAATATCTAATATCTCTCTTTCAGAATTAACACCAAGTAAGTCAAATAAAAGTTGACACTTTTCATTAGGTAACTTTGATAAATCATTAGCATCAAAGTAATTGTAAACCATTTGTCTAGATACACCTAAATACTTAGATAAATTAACTTTAGAAATATTAGCCTTTTTAAGTATCAAATTAATTTTTTCGACAACATTCATTACTATTATCCTCCTATTACAATTTTGATATACACTTTACATTTACAATTATACCATACAAAAAATAAAAATACTAGTAATTTTTTCAAATATCCATAAAAAACAAGAAAAAAAATACCCTAAAGTAATAACTCTAGAGTATACATAAATCTACTTAACTTCCTTAATAATTCCGCCACCAAGACAAATATCTCCATCATATAAAACACAAAACTGACCAGGAGTAACAGCCTTAGAGCCTTCATAAGAAAGTTTAATCATATTGTTATCAAGATATTCTACAGTAACATTAATATCAGGTTGTCTATATCTAAACTTACAAGTACATTTATTAATTCTCTTATCAGTTAAGAAATTAAAGTCCTCAATAAGAGCACTAGAAGAATATAGATACTTATTATCGTCCCCAATAGCAACATATAAAATATTCTTATCTAAATCTTTTTTTACAACGAAAGTTCTATCCTTAGTACCACCAATATTTAGTCCTCTTCTTTGACCAATTGTATAGTACATAAGACCAATATGTTTACCTAGAACTTCTCCAGTATCAATATTTACAATATCACCAGGAATATTAGGTAAATAGTTCTCTAAAAACTTTGTAAAGTTTCTCTCACCAATGAAACAGATACCAGTAGAATCTTTCTTGTCAGCGGTAACAAGTCCATATTTACTAGCAATCTTTCTAACCATAGGTTTCTCTATTTCACCAAGTGGAAATAATACATCCTTAAAGATATCCTTGTTTACATAAGCAAGAAAGTAAGATTGGTCTTTATTTTTGTCAAGTGCTTTTGCAAGATGACCATCAATAATTCTAGCGTAGTGGCCCGTAGCAATATAATCCGCTCCTAGTTTTCTAGCCTCCTTGACAAATAAATCAAACTTAATATATTTATTACACATAACATCTGGATTAGGAGTTCTTCCCTTTTTAAGTTCGTCAAGAAAGTATGTAAAGACAAAATCCCAATACTCACGAACAAAATCAACTCTATGTAAAGGAATACCAATTTTTTCACATACCGCTAGTGCATCATTATAGTCCTGTTCTTGAGGACAAATATTATTATTTAAATTAGGATTACCAAGATAATCATTATTAATAGTACTATCCCAGTTTCTCATAAATAAACCAATAACATTATATCCAGCCTCTTTTAGTGCAATAGCAGCAACTGAAGAATCAACTCCCCCAGACATACCAATAACAACTGTTTTCATAAGTATAACACCTCACTACAGGACATTATACCATATTTTCACATTTAAATAAATAGTTTTATAACTACTTTTAATAAAGAAGGTACTAGAAATCCTTCTGTTAAAGAGGATACAAGAACAAGTACAAGAGAGATAATAAGAATTAAAACATATTTCTTAATAAATCTTTTCATATCTAAACTTCTATCCTTATTAAAAATAAGATTAAAAAGATTAAGAGTAAACAATATCGAATAAACACCAAGTAATAAACAAATTAATATATAAATAATACTAGTAGGAAAAGCATAAATAAATCCGGCAAGTAACCCTTTGTAGCCATATACTAAAAAGAAAGAAGATAACGAAAACCCTATAATAAATCCTTTTAAATATATCAAAAAGACATTAACAATAATACCAATAATAGACATACCAAGTATCCATATTAATAAAATAAAGATAATATTCTCAATAAGAGCATTCTTAAAGGCAACTAAATTATTAATATTATTAGTATTAATATTAGAAAAAAAAGTATTAATTCTATCAATAACAATATTCTTATCAGCCTCTTTCAAGACAACTAAGAAAATAGAACCTGATATAATACCTAAAATAATGATAAATAAAACAAAAGTATTAATTCTCTTATCTGGCATAATAATGGCTAGTCCTCTATTTAATTTCTTATTCATATCTTATCACCAATAAATTATATTAAAAAATATTGAAAATATGAACAATATTTGATACAATATTACTAGAGGTGTAAATATGAGTAAAAAGAAAAAGAAGCAAAACCTTAGTAATAAGATATTTGCTTATATAATGCTTTTTTTAGCAATAGCATTTTCAGTAACAACTATACTATCACTAGTACTTAGATAATAAGTACTTTTTTTATAGTTTAAATAATATAGGAAAAATATAAATTCTTGACAAATATGCTAATCCACCAAATATAATTAAAAAGAAAAACCAATATGATATAAGAGATATTCTTCCCTTAGTAATAAAAATACTTATAAGGGCAATTATTGATGTATAAAGAAATACACTAAGAATAGCAAGAATAGATATATTAAAACTAGGAGATATATTTATAATAATTTGAAAAATAGTCCAAATAAAGCCAAGTATTACACTAAACAGAAATATATTCTTTTGAAAACTAATTAAAGTAAAAAGAGAAATAACTAGTAGAGAGACAAAATAATAAAATAAATCACTCATAGTAGTCTCCTACTTAACAAATAAGTATAACAAAACAATAGATACTACAAAGGTAATAATACCAAGTAATATATAAGATACAAATCCACCACTTGAGGCTTCTCTTACTCTAGGAGTTATTTCTTCCCCTCTTGCTACCTTTTTAGCCAAATTATCAAAAGTTTCTGCTTCAAGTTCAACAGTTTTATCTATTGTAGGCTCTTTATCTTTACCTACTACAAAGTTAATAGTAGGAGTCTCAATAACATTATAACTAGTATAAGTTCCATTCTCTTTTACTAAATCAACTATTGTTTTATATTCAATTCTATTACTATATCTATTTACAAACCAATTAGTAAATCTATTAAAAGAATCATTATTAATAACATATATATTATTATTTACCTTAATATTATTCCTTGTTAAAAATAAATAAGCACTATTAAAAATATAACCTAAATACTTATCAAGTCTTTGATATAATTCTAAATCTTCTACTACTTTAATTCTATTTAATATATCATCATAAAAGACAGGTAAAATTAAAGTAACATTATAATTATCAAGATTGTTATAATAATTAACAAGTTCATTAGTAACAGTCTCTAAACTATTTCTAGATAAATCATAAGAATGATAATTACTTTTAAGTCTAATACTAATATTAGTATCATTATATTCTTTATAAGGAACTAATATATAAAAGCCAACATTACTATCATTTAAATAGTATATATTATGTTTTTTTAAACTACATATTAAAGTCTCTTTCATAAGACCCTCCTCTACTATAACTAATTATATCAAAAAAAAGATAACTTGTCATTACCTTTTGTTATTTTTTTTAATTTATTCCCTCTAAGCCTGTAGTCTCAGAGGGCTATTGATAGCCAACAAGTTGTCTATCAATAGAAGAATATATATTTCTATAAGAGAAACTTAATTAACATAAATAGTATACCAATTATAAAGAAAATAATTAATCTTTTATTATCGTTATATCTTCTAGCGGATGGTAGTAGTTCACTAAATGATATTTGGAGCATTATACCCGCTATTACAGAGAATAATATTCCAAGAATTAAATCATTCATTATGTTTTTTAAAAATAAATAAGCAAGTAAAGCTCCAAAAGGTTCGGATAATGCGGAAATACCAGTATATAAAAGGGCTTTCTTTTTGCTACCAGTACTATAATAGATAGGAACTGATATACTAATACCTTCAGGTATATTATGCATAGCAATAGCAAGGGCAAGAGATAAGCCTAATGAAATATCACTATTCGTAGCCATAAATGTAGCTATACCTTCAGGAATATTATGAATAATAATGGCAATCATAGAAATGAAACCAACTCTATATAACTTGTTATTTGATTTATCATTATCTGGTAAATAATAGTCAATTAACATTGATATAATAACTCCTAGAACAACTCCTAAAAATGAAATTAAAATAGTAGGAATGCTATGTAAATTATCAGATATTAATAATATTGATTCAGGAATTAAATCTGTAATAGAAACGCATATCATAACTCCTGCTGCAAAGGATAAAGAGGATAAAATAACGTTATTACTATTCTTTTTTCCTATAAATATAGTACCAATCATCGTAGATAGTCCTGCTAGAAAGGTAAGTAGAAAAGCCATACTAGTATTGTTCATGATAAATCACCTAATTAAATATATGAAAAAAGATATTACTTAATACCCTACTTTGATATTATTAAATAAAGTTAACAAAAAATAGTATTTTAGTGATATAATAGTATTTGCTTGGTTTATATTATAAAACTAAAAGGAGGATAAGTTTATGAAGATATATAATATGAAGTTATTACCACAATATTTTAATTACATAAAGAATGGAACAAAAAGATTAGAATTAAGATTAAATGATGAAAAAAGAAAGAATATAAAGATAAATGATATTATTATCTTTGAGAAAGTAGATAAAGATACTGAATATTTACATACAAAAGTTAAAAATATATATAAATATAAAAACTTTAATGAATTAACTGCTAATTTTGATATCACTTTACTAGCGGACCAAAGTATAACTAAAGAAGAACTTTTACAAAAATTAAATGAAATATATTCGTCAGAAGAACAACTTAAATATGGTGTATTAGCAATAGAAATAGAATTAATTTAGGAGAAATGATTATAATGGAAATAGATAATATTAAAAATTATATTTCAGACACAAATCATAATAGTTTTATGGAAATTGCTAATGAACTATATGAACTTACTTCTTGGTTAAATAAGACCTATCCAGGATATAAAGAATGGTTTTATAATAAACAGATAAAAGGATGTTTAACTCCTAACAGAAATATAATATTTGTTAAAAATAAAAAAGGAAAAATTATTGCATTAAGTTGTTTAAAGAAAGATGAAAAGGAAAGAAAAATATGTACTTTATTTGTTTCTGATAAATATAGAAAACATGGAATTGGAAGTTTGTTATTAGAAGAATCGATGAGATTTTTAGAGACAACAAAACCATTAATAACATTTACTGAAGATAAATTACCTATGTTTAAAGGAATGATTACAAAATATAATTGGAAATTGACGAAAATAGTAGATGGAATATATAATGATGGTGTAAAAGAGTTTTGTTTTAATGATAATATTGAAAGAACTTTCGCTAAAAAATAATAATTAAGAAAAGAACTACCAAAATAATATTTAAAATATTGGTAGTTTTTTAATAATTAAAAAAGAATACTATTTATTAGTATCTTTAGTTAAAACTCTACTTTTAGCAAATGTTTTTTCACTTGTTAAAGGAATATCATTACCACTTAGGTCTGTTATACTAAAAGAAGTTCTATTTAGTATATATTTCTCATTCATTAACATTTCGTAATTATATTTAGATATAGATTTAATAATAGGTAAACATCTATTAAACTTATCCATATGCCCTACTCTCATATCATATATAACTACATTATCTTGATTTACATATTCTTTCTTTTTTTTCCAGTATGGTACTTCATAAATATAAATATTATCTTCCATAAAATTCTCCTAATGTTTAAAAGAAAATAACTTTCTTTTTTTCTTAATACTATTGTTCTCATTATGTCTAATTAATAAATAATGATAATCATCTCTAAAATCATTAATATTAACTTTTACTAGACTTTCTTTTTCGACATATCCTTTACTATTATATTCAGTAGTATACATTCTATCATTAACTAAATCTAAATAATTAATAGAATCTGTACTATAAAGAACTAATTTATCTTTATGTTTTTTAGTTATAACATTACCTACATAAAAATTATTTTCCATAACTAATCATTCCCTTAAATAAATCATTACTTATAACATTAAGGTCTATTTCAAAAGAGAACTTCTTTATACCAAGGGTATTTGCAATATCTTCTAATATATGCTTATAATTTATAACGATATCGTAAATACTAAATAATGACATAATAGTATAAATAATAGCAATTATATTTATAATAGTGTAATTAAATATCCCACTAATTAATAATATGCAAGATAATTTAAAACATACTTGTAAAATACGTATAATCATTTTCATAATAAAATAATTATAATTGTATCTAGCAGTCTCTATTTGATTATTAATATAAATCTTATTCATACTATCACTCCTTGTAGGTAAATATTTTACACCAAAATGCTTATTTTGTCAATAACTACATGGAATATATTATTACGAAAAGTATGAATATTTTATAAATAATAAGTATATATACTTCTCTTATATAAAGTAGATATGGTTGATATATTAGTTTAAGACAATACTCTTATTGGCTTAAACTAACACTCTATAGACCTTGGGCTTAGAGTGAAAATGAAATGGTAATTATTATCTTTCATAGTTTAAAAATAATAGTAAATAATAATAATGTAGTCTGTGAATAATATTTAAAAGGAGATGTATTTTATGTTTTTTAAAAAAATAAAAAACAATATTCTGCTTACTTTAATGTTTACACTACTTATTATACCCACATATACTTTAGCCTATTCAGATTATATATTAGCAGGAGGAGAAAATATCGGTATTGAACTTAATTCCAAAGGAGTAATAATCGTTGGAACTTATGAAGTTAATGGTAAAAATCCTGCTAAAGAAGCTGGTATTCATGCTGGAGATAAGATAACTAAAATTAATAATAAAGAAGTATCTAGTATTGAAGAGATGTTAAATATAGTTGAGAAAACTACTAATAAAGAGAATATAGATATTACTTATTTAAGAGCAGGTAAAGAGAATAAGACTACTCTAAAACTAACTAAGACTAATGATAATATTTATAAGACAGGATTATATGTTAAAGATACTATATCTGGTGTTGGAACTCTTACATATATAGACCCTAATACTAAATTATTTGGTGCTTTAGGTCATGAGATTATAGAGAAGAATACTGGACAGAAATTAGAAATTAAAGATGGTAAAATATATAGTTCTACTGTTACTGGAATAACTAGAAGTGATATTGGAAAACCTGGTGAAAAGAATGCTAGATATGATAGTAGTAATATCTTTGGTAAGGTTAAAGAAAATACTACTAATGGTATCTTTGGTAATTATACTAGTACTCTTCCTGATAAGAAATTATATAAAGTGGCTAAGGATAATGAAGTTAAAATGGGAGACGCTACTATTCTTACAGTAATTGATGGTAATATAGTAGAAAGTTTTGGTATTAATATCTTAAAGGTAAGTACTAATGAGGTTAAGAATATCTTATTTGAAATAACTGATAGTAGACTTCTTAAAAAAACTGGTGGTATAGTACAAGGTATGAGTGGTAGTCCTATTATTCAAGATGATTATATAGTAGGAGCAGTAACTCATGTAGTGGTAGATGACCCTACTAAAGGATATGGTATATTCATAACTAAAATGCTAGAAGAAGCAGAAAATTAAAAAGAGGAGTAATTTTTCCTCTTTCTTATTATATATAATCAAGACTATATACTAATATTATTCACTTATAGTAAAGTCTTCTAAGCGACCATTCTCTGTCATGATTTTATTTACTTTTTCTGATACGCTATTTAATTTATCTGAACATTCTTTAGCAAGTTTCATTGCTTCAGTATATTTATTTATTGCGTCATCTAGTGGTACTTCTCCACTTTCAAGTTCTTTAACGATATCTTCAAGTAATTTAATTTTATCTTCAAAAGTTAATTCTTCTTTTTCTTTTTTCATTTCTATTCACCTACCTTTATTACTTTACTAGATACTTCTCCATCTTTAAGTGATATCTTAATAATATCATCTATATTTATATTCTTACTACTTGATAGTACTTTGTCATCTTTCTTTATAATGGCATAGCCTCTATTTAATGTATTAAGAGGATTAAGTACTTCTAGTTTAGATATAATGTGTTCTAATTTTTGACTACTATATTTATATAACATTTCAGGATTATTTAGTATATAACTATTAGTATAAGTAAATAATTTTACTTTGTTATCTTCTAGTACTTTATTAATACTTTTATCTAGATTATCTATTAACATATCAAGTTTTTGTTCTTTTATTTCATACATACTAATAGGTCTAGTAAGGATATAACTATTTTTTATTGAATCTAATCTTTTATAGTTATTATTTATAATATTATTTAGAGCCGTGATACTTCTTGTAGTAGCGGTATTTAAATAAGTAGTAATTGTGTTAACATCAACTGAAGCAAGTTCAGCTGCTGCTGTCGGAGTTGGGGCTCTAAGGTCTGCTACATAGTCAGATATTGTAATATCTATTTCATGACCGACAGCGGATATTACGGGTATTTCACTGGCATAAATTGCTCTTGCTACTACTTCTTCGTTAAATGGCCATAGGTCTTCTAGTGAGCCTCCTCCACGACCTACTATTAATGTATCTATTCCATATATATCTTTTACTTGGTTAGCAAGTTTTATTTTGTTTGCTATATCTATACTAGCATTTTCTCCTTGAACAAGGGCAGGAAAAAGAATGGTATTACAAATTGGGAATCTTCTTTTTAATGTTGTTAATATATCTTTGATAGCGGCTCCTGTAGGAGATGTTACTATTCCTATTGTACTTGGTATTCTTCTGATTTTTTTCTTTTTATCTTTGTCGAATAATCCTTCACTAGCAAGTTTTTTCTTTAACTCTTCAAAAGCGACATATAGGGCTCCTATTCCATCAGGAGACATATCTTCTACATATATTTGGTATGCTCCTGTTGACTCGTATACATCTATTTTTCCTGTTACTAATACTTTCATACCATCATAAGGAGTAAACTTAAGATTTTTATTGTTAAATGAAAACATAACAGCCGCTATTCTAGATGTTTCATCTTTTAGGGTAAAGTAGTAGTGACCTCTTGAATGGGCTTTAAAATTGGATATTTCTCCTCTTAAATATACTTTTCTAAGTAGTAAATCTTCGTTAATAACCTCTTTTATATATTTATTTACTTCTGTTATTGTTATATAATTATCATTCATATATTCACCCCTTTATATTTATATAAAGACTATTTATTACTTAGTCTTCTTTTTATTTCTAAGTGTTTCTAAAACATTTCTAACTAACATATAATGTCTACTATAAGATAGGAAAATTATATTCTTAGTATTATCATTTATACTGGTATTTTTATTTGTTTCTAATTTATTAATTAAATCTTCTAAAACAAATGGATTAAGACTATTATACATACTAGTAAATCTATCATAGTATTTTTTATTTTCTAATAGTTTTGATAGATTATTATATACTGAGTTATCACAAGTATTATCTACTCTTAGATTGGTACTTGTATAATTAAAAATCATTCCAAAATCTGAATATGGGGATAAATGGGCATTAGTGTCTCCTACTATGAGTTCATAGTTATATCTTCCATTATCTATGTTACCAAGTAATAAATCTAACATATAATGCTCTACTACTCCATCCATTATTCTAGATATGATTTCTTCTTTATTTGGATAATTATTGAAATATTTATCTAAAGATAATTGGATATTATCTATAGTCATATCTTTTTTACCTAATATTTTATTAAACTTTACTAAAGTGTGATTAGGTATTCTGTAATCTTTAGATACTAATCCTTTTATTTCTCTACTGGTGGTTTTTATTAGACATTCTTCATATTTGGTATGTTCTATATTTAGATAGTCTGCTATAAAATCTCCTAGTAGTTCATAACTAATTCTATCTTTTTCTTCCTTAAAGAATAATTTTTTTGGATTAATATAGAAAGAATCTTTATATCTACCTAAAACTGTAATTGTTTTATTTTTTATTAATTCATTAAATGATTTCTTATAACTAATAACTTTAGGCACTACTCTTCTACCTCATGATATATTTTGTCTAAAACACCATTTATCATTTTTGATACTTTGTCATCTGAATATTTTTTTGATAACTCTATGGCTTCATTTATACAAACTAAGTTAGGGGTATCTGTATATAATAGTTCGTATACTGATATTCTAATGATTGCTTGGTCTGTAAGTCCAAGTCTTTCTATAGTCCAATTTTCTAAATACTTAAGTATATTCTTATCTATATCTTCAATATTATTTAAAACACCATTAATTAATTCTTTTAAAAACTCTATATTTATTTTTTTTCTTTCTTCTAAGTCTAAATCATTCATATACTCTTCAATTACTTCTTCTACATTGTAATTTATTTTATTTTTTTTATATAAGAATATTTGATATAGTATAGTCATAGCATTTTCTCTTGTAATAGTTCTATTAGTTTTCATTTATTTCAACTCCTCTATAAGTAGTACCATAATAAAACCTAACTTTTCAGTTAGATTAACAAATCAATTTTGGTACCAGCCAAGGGACTTGAACCCTCACACTATCACTAGTAGTAGATTTTGAGTCTACCGCGTCTACCATTCCGCCAGGCTGGCAAGTACATATTAATTATAACATACTTTTTAGGAAATTGTTCCTAAAACTTATAAAAATTTAAAAAAATGTCAATAATTAACTTTATTACTGACATTTTATTATTTCTATTTCTTTAACAAAATATAATGGATATTCATAGTTTGGATCATTATCTATTCTTATCATTATGTTTCCTAACTGATAGTCAATTATAACTCCCTCTATAAAGTCGTTATTTTTATTTATAATTTTACAATTTTTATTAATATATACATTATCAAATTCTTTATTATAATAATTTTTAAATTCTTCTATAGTCTTTAATTTATTAATTGGTATTTCCTGCCTATAAGGAACTTCATACATACTTTTAGTTTCTTCCATACCATCGTTAAATACATCAATATATAAAATATTATCTTTATAATTTAATAATTTACCACGAAAAGTAGAATAATATTTATCATCAGTATATAAATTATAAATAATATGCTTACCAATTAAATTATTAATATTTTTAATATTATTCTTTATCTCAAAAAAACTTCTATTCATTATTCCTCCAAGTAATATATTATTTTATAACCAATTATAATCAGCAATCTTCTTACCGCTATCATCTTTTATATTCACTGACATCCCCCAATTAATAACATCTTTTAATTTATCACTAATATTATTTAATTCTTCTAATGGTTTATTACTACCTAAAACTATTTGTTTGTTATTTGATTGAAGTAATTTTATTACCTCTAATAACTTAGTTTCTTCTGAAGTAGATAGACAATCAAGTTCATCAATGATTAATACATCGATATTATTGGTTATATTACTAATATCTGATGCTTTTATATAAACGACCTTATAATCAAAATGTTCTAATATATAATTAACTATTGCATTCATTAAATGAGTTCGTTCATTATTGCCACTAATAAATAGCGGTGAATAACTTTTACCGGGTTCTTCTGCTACTTTTAGTGCAAGAGAAAAGGCTAATTTATTACCTTGATTAACCTTAAAATTATCAAATCTATATTCTTTATCTATTTTCATTTTTACCCCCATCATTTTGCTTATTAATTTCTACAATACCTTCTAATGCGTTATTAAATTGTTTATTAATTTCTTCTATAAAGTATCTTAATTCTTCTTGCCCAAAAGGTCCTACATAATAATATAATTTTTTATCATTTAACATTAGTCCATTAATCACTTCATCTGAGAGATAATAATAATCTTTATGAGATAAATTATCATAATCACTAGTAGCAACTACGTAATTCTTATAAAGTACGCATTTATTAAGTTTATCAAGATCTTTTTCATCTTTAATTAATTTTAATTCAAATAAATATTTGACTATTAATAGATAACATTTCTTATATGTTACTTTTTCTCCTTTAAAAGTACAATTAACATTAAGTAATTTTGAGTTTATTTCTTTTCTTAATTTATTAATCTTTTCCCTATCGTTTTCTAATCTCTCATCTTCATCATTAATTATTTTTAAAATATTATAATAATAAATATCTAAAATAGTTTTATTATTTTCATAAAATTTATTTTTAGTAAATGTTCTTAATAGTTCACTACTGTTATACAAATTAATGGTAAGTTCTCTTCCAAAACGCGTAATTGGAAAATCATAACTTGCATCCAAATATTCATATAATTTTGAAAAACTTGATAAATAGGTATCTAAACTAATTATTCTAGGATTCATATTAGTACTTTTATAACTACTTGGTTCAATTACATAAGTAACTAATTCTTGATAATTAATACAAATATATTCTTTTTTATAATCAAAGTTAGGCTTCTTTTCTAAAGATAAATATACAAATATATAATTAGTCTTATCATTAGGTTTATCTTCCATAAAATATTCATAATACTTTCTACATTGATCATCATGTTCATCTGAAAACACTTTATTTTCTAGTATAATACTATAATCTTTATCATCAACTTTAAAATCAATCTTCAAATCTAATCTATTTTTCTTTATTACCTTTTGTGTTTCTACATTTTTAACTATAATACTAAATTCATCTGATTCTATATTTACTTTACTACTATCTTTAAATCTTAATAGTTCTATTAGTTTTCTTAATGGATAAGTACCTAAACCATAAGCATTTTCCTCAATAAATAATGATTTCAATATATTAGTATGCATATCTTCAAATCTAAAAAAGTCAAACTGATTAAATATACTATACCCCATATAGTAGTTTTCAAATTCTAACCATTCCTTACTATTTTTTAATTCCAATAATTCATTTTTATTATTTGACATAATTATCACCTCTTCTATATTATATAATACTTAAAATGGTTTAACAATAAGTTAATTATTATTTAATTCTATTCATATTTCCTTCTTGCATTTAAACCTCCATATTTTATTTTTATAAACTAATATAGTTTTAACTAATGAATTAATACTATTTTTTTATTATTTCTACAGTATTACCATTATATAAATAAAATATATTGTCTAATTTATCTAAACTATCTTTATCTAAAAACAAATCATTTATGGATATCTCTTTATTTGTTCTTTGACATAGACTTACCAATACTACTGTAATATTATATTCTTTTACTAGTTGATATAATTTACTTAGGATATAAGAATTAAAATCTTTCTTACGAATAGTATTAATTTCACATGATATTAATTCTATATAATCAATTATAACTAAATCTAATCCCATATTAGATTTCTTTAATTCAATACATTTATTAATTATATCATCTACTGTCTTATTATAATCATATTTATATACAAATATATTTTTATTAGTATAATCAGTATCAAATAGTTTGTTCATTCTTTCAAATAATTTATCTTTAGATAATTCAAAGTTAAAGTAAGCAATAATCTTATCATTAATGTTGTTACTCATAAGATTTAAGGCAAATGTTGTTTTACCCATACCTGCCTTAGAACATAATAAATTTAAACTTCCTTGTTTTATCCCATCATCTAATAAACTATCTATTTCTTTAAGTTCTATTTTCATAACATCACTCACGCTTTCATCTCTAGTAATAGTTTACAACACTCAGAGCACTTTTACAAGAGACTAATAATAATTAATCAAGATTATCTAAAATATCATCAATAAATAATGTACCAATATAATCTATTTATTAATTAATGGTATTAAAGTCTGCTCCCACTTTTTTATAATATCCATGACTTCGCTTGATGGTTCTTCATTAAATCTAACTTTTGCTTGAACAACTTTATTATTTCTAACCTCAATAGTAACAAATGACTTTTTAATATCAGTTTTATACCTCATAAAGTATATTTGACATTCATTATTACTAACCATTTCACAATATGTTCTTACACAATTTGACTGCTGGGTGCTTTCATCTATGAGACTATTTATGCTATCCGCAGGAAATATAATATATTTATCATCTTCATATTTATTTAAAATAAGAAAACTAGCCAAATCATTAATGCTCTTATCTGTAAGAGGATCTTTTGCTACTATCATTTCATTAGTAACTTTATCATGTTCTTTAGTAAAATATTTTGGAAATAATACATTATGGTCTTTTAAGTTTAACTTCATCTCTTCACAACATCTTATATAATCTCCATATTCGTGTAAATTCTTTATATTTAAGCCTTGTTCTTTCAAATATTCTAATACTTTATCTAGATTAACATACTTTAATATTAATTGAACTAACCAAAGATTATCTTTTATAAAATTTAGCATATTTATATCAGCAGTCGGATAAATCTTAAGTGCTTCTAACTGAAGACTATTAATATTAATATCTTTCATAAACGAATAATATTTCTTATCAACTCCAAATGTATTTTTGAAATTTCCTCTATATTTAATATTAGGGCAATCATCAATGGCTAATTCAAATAATTTAAGTTTTAATAGATATTCAAATTCCTTATAATACACAGGGTAGAAAGTTAAACTTGATAAATTAAAAGAATGTTCCTTGAGATAATCTTTTAAAATCCAAATATTACTATACTTATATAAGTTTGTATTTTTTAAATCTGTTAAATTGCTTGTATATAAATATTGATGTTCATATGTATTAAATTCAAATTCATCTAATATATCAAAATCGTCATCACTTATTTCATCACTCGAATTTGCAAATCTAATAAGTATATCTTCTAATTCTTTATATAAAATGTGTTTATTTGTTATAAGGTTTATAATTTTTGTCGGTAATATTTGATAAATGTTTTTAATACTTATTTTACTATTTCTATATGGGAGGTATGTTATTGGATTACGATAATCTATATGTTCCCATAATAAATAAAGTAATATGTCATTGTCATTGATATCAAAAACATAATAATAAATATTATCACTTAAAGTTCTTATGTCTTTTATATTTTCCATTTTTAACTTATCGTGGAATGCAAATGTTTTTAAACATTTAGGACACTTATTTTGTTTTGTAATTTCTTCTATACATTTAGAACAATAATATTTATTATTGTTTTCATTATATATTGGAATTAAATTAGATGCTTCGTTAATAAAATCTTTAATGTTTTGAGGAACATCATCTAGTGTTTTCCAATAACTCATTGGTTCTTCTATTAAACTATCAAATTTATCGTTAAACTTTAGGACATTCATATAGGTCACGCTCACTTCAAGTAATATTGTACACCACTTAGGATATATTTACAATAATATGATTGAAATTAACCAATTGTAAATACTTTTACTTATTTTTTGCTTTATTTTTTGTGTATTATATTCGGGGTGACCAACTATAAAAAGTCAAGTGCTTTTTCATAAAAA
>OIYS01000142.1_pt1 | contig 53899 bp, 45 predicted proteins | sample 1588271 | NCBI WGS metagenome assembly OIYS01 (sample SAMN03283286) | human gut metagenome | biome: human-associated habitat; material: feces | host: Homo sapiens | place: Peru | collected 2012 | reverse complement strand
CAGACAGACAGACAGACAGACAGACAGACAGACAGACAGACAGACAGACAGACAGTAATTTCATAGCCGTTCGGCTTAAAAAGCCGCTCAATTTCGGGTGACGCGCTATGACGGGAGGGACAAGTATCAGCTCAATTTTACTTTATTCGGAAATAAATATTTTATGCGTTGTAATAATGCTGATAATTGCGGTTAATCTGTCGGTTTCCGGATTCGATAAATCAAGTCAAAGCAGAATGCTTTCGTATTCGGTGTATTTGACTGCACTTGCTAATATTTGTGATTTTCTTTGGAATTTATGCCTGACGGGTGCTGTTAAGCTGCCGAATTCTATCAGGTATTCGGTAGATTATATATATTTTACAGCTTTCGGTATAGCGTCGCTTTGCTGGCTTATTTATACCGATATGGTTCAGAAAAGCGACATACTGAAAAATAAAAAGCTGGTTGCAATTTATTTCGTACCCTTGGCTGTGCTTGTGATTTTGCTTGCTGCAAACAGCTTTAACGGCTGCCTGTTTTATATCGACGGCAGCGGCAAATACTACCGCGGAAATCTTTTTTACGCGCAACAGGTGCTTTCTTACGGGTATATTGTAATTTCAGCCGTAAAATGCTTTTTAAAAGCCACTTCAAGGAAAAATTTCGCTCAGCGCGATTATCTGTTTAAATTGGTAACATTTGTTATACCGCCGATAATATGCGGAATAATTCAGATAATTGTGCAGGATATACCTGTTTTATCGGTCGGAATAGCAATGTCCTATTTGCTGGCGTACATAAATTCGCTGGAAAGGCTTATTTCGCTTGACTCGCTTACGGGAATTTCAAACCGCCGCGAATTTTTGCAGCGCCTTGAGGATGATATTGAGTCACTCAAGGTCACCGAGGATTTGTATTTTTTATTTATTGATATTGATTCCTTTAAAAATATTAACGATACAGAGGGGCATAACGAGGGCGACCGCGTTTTAAAGGATATAGCCGCCGTGCTGAAAAAATACATAAAGACCGTAAACGGCTCCTGCGGCAGATACGGCGGGGATGAATTTGCGCTATATATAATAAAGGAACTTAACGTCGATTTTGTTTCGGTTTGCGCCGGGCTTGAAGAATTTATTGAAAATCAGCATGTTGTTTACGGCGGCGGGAAAGCGGTTACCGTGAGTATTGGCTGTTCAAAATATCTCGGCGATTCCGATGATATACAGGGGCTGGTTTTTCGCGCGGACGAAGCAATGTACAGCCTTAAAAAAGAAAAGCGCAGAATAAAAAACAGGGGAGAGTAGTTTTTATGACGTTTGCCGGCGATGTGTTTTCAAAAGTTTCCGACGCAGCCCTTATATCCGAATTGATAAAAGATTGCTTTGACGAAATTGTTCTGATAGACAGCAATACCTCGCGCGTTATGAACGTTTCGGACAGGCTGAAAGAGCATAATGCGAAAAAATATGCCGGAATGAGCTATGATACGCAGGTTATAAAAACTCTGACCGATAAGTTTTCCGAGCCGGAGCGCTCGGCACTTGTAAACGCGCTTGTTTTACCGCATGTGAAAGAAGAGCTTGAAACCAAAGAACAGTACAATGTGAATTTCAGCACTACGCTGCAAAGCGAAAATACCGCACTTTGCAAGGAGCTTACATTCAAATATTTTGACAGCAGCAAAAGCGTAATAATAATGGTGTGCAGGGATATTTCCGAAATTGTTCTGAGTGAAAGGGATACGCTTACGGGGCTATACAACTCAAGCGGTTTCCACAAACGTGCGGCTCGGTGGATAAGCGAAAACCCCGGCAGAAAATTTCGGTTTCAGCGGTATGATATTGACAGATTCAGCGATATAAACGGTATTTACGGCTATGATATAGGCAACAAGCTACTTACGGATTTTGCGAATTATATGAAACGCTATAATACGGCTGACAGCTTTTCGGCGCACCTGAACGCCGACCATTTTGTGCGGTTTTGCGCAGACGACTCGGTAAGCGTTGAAGAGTGCTACAATAATTTCAGCGATTGCTTTACCGGATACGATTTACATATGCCTATAAAAATACATATGGGCGTTTACGATTTGTGCGAAACGGATTGTGATACATACACAATGAGCTATAAAGCACTGCTCGCGCTTCAATCTGTTAAAGGCAGCTTTACAAAAAACATCGCCTATTACGAAAAGGGAATGATGAATATTGAAAAGGAACAGCAGGAGCTGCTTTTTGATATTCAGAACGCGCTTGACGAAGAACAGTTTGAAATATGGTTTCAGCCGCAGCTTGATTTTGCAGAGGGAAAAATAATCGGCGCCGAGGCGCTTATTCGTTGGAATCACCCGACTAAGGGGATGATTTCACCTGCCGTATTTATTCCCATGCTCGAAAAAAGCGACTGTATAGGTCGGGTGGATAGGTTTGTTGTGGAAAAGGTGTGCGCTTATATAAATAAATGGCGCGGCGCTTTCGGCGGCAATTCAATTCCAATTTCGGTAAATTTATCAAGAATGGATATTTACCGTACCGATCTATGTGAAAGGTTGGTAGGTATACTTGAAGAATATAATGTTCCGACCGACGCCGTTCATCTTGAAATAACCGAAAGCGCGTATATGGATAACGCAGGAATGTTTTTGAACACGTTATCGGGATTGAGAAAGGCAGGCTTTAAGGTTGAAATGGACGATTTCGGCTCGGGCTATTCGTCGCTTAATTCGCTCAAGGATATTGATATTGACAAACTAAAACTGGATATGAAATTTTTATCCGACACAGATAATAACCGCAGGGGTAAAATTATAATATCCGCCGTAATAAGCATGGCGGAAGAGCTGGGGCTGCCGGTTATTGCCGAGGGGGTTGAAACAAAAGAACAAGCCGAAATGCTTTCGGATTTCGGCTGTAACCAAATGCAGGGCTATTATTTCAGCAGACCCGTGCCGGCAGAGGAATATGAGAAATTACTGCGTGCGCAGGCGGGGAAATAAACCGCATGCCAAATTGTGCGGTGCTTTCGGATTGTAATAACTTCTCAGACAATTCAGAGTTTAGATATTAGATTGCAGACATTGGAAAAATACCCCTCAGTCAATTTGGACGTTAGATATTAGACGGTAGACGTTAGAAAATACCCCTCAGTCTCGTTTTACTCGACAGCCGCTGACGGCGGCGGTCCCCTCTGTCAACTGCGTTGACGTCTCCCCACACCGTGGGGAGCAACCCCCTCTGTTTTGACTATCGTCAAAAAGAAGGGAGCCTATGGGCGGCAAAGCCGCCCTCTAATATCTAACATCTAATTCGGCCTGCATAAAACCGAAGCGTAGAAAAAACCGTTTCTGTTTTCAAGGCGGCAAACCCCGCCGTATTTTTCGGCTATGCTCTTAACCGATTCGGTGCCGAGCCCCGTGCCGCGGTGCTTGGTTGAAATCAGCTTACCGTCAAGCGTTTTCTTTAATTCGCCGGTAAAGGTATTGTCTACCGTAACGCAAAGCGAACCACCCTCGGTATTCGCGCGGACTATGATTTTTTTAACTTTCGCGCTATCCGCTTTGCAGGCGTCAAGCGCGTTTTCAAGCAGATTTCCCAGTAAAACCGAAATATCCGTTTCCGAAATTCCTATGTTTTACGGAATTTCGGATTTAACGTCATAATCAATACCGCCGTCCTTTGCGTGCTGCGCGAAATATAGCAGCACGGCATTGGCGGCGGTATTTTCGCAAAAGCGCACAAGCGAGTCGTCGGGCAGACTTCTGCCGTATCGGTTAAGGTAATCCCCGAGCGCCGCGTAGTCCTTGGCGGCGAGATATTCCTGCATAACCGCAATGTGGTGCCTTACGTCGTGCTTTGCGCGCCGTGCCTCGGTTATTTTTTCCTGCAAATTTTCATACTGTACCGCCTGCATGGTGAGCTGATGATTGTGTTCGGTAAGCTCCAGGGTTTTATTCTGCTCCAAAATGAGCCGCGTTACGACATAATAAATAAGAATAGCGCCTATGTTTACTATAAAAAGAAAAAGCGTGTTTTTGGGGCGCAGGGCAATTTCAAGGCTTGAGCGTGAAACATTACCGTAAAACGCGTAATACCACATAATATAAAATGTTGCCGGAATAAGCCACAGATACCGCCATTCAAAGCCCGAGGGCTCTTTTTCTACAGCCGGCGTGTATACATTTTTCACATAAAAGAACAGCGGAACCGAAATTACGGCTTCCACAATAAAAAGCATAAGCGAAAAGGATCAACGGTAGCTTTGCGTTGCAAGCGAGGGGAAGAGCAGCCCCTCGCTGCTTTTTGCGACTATTACCGCACAATTCGCGATATTTGAAATCATTAAGAGGGTAAAAAGAGTTTTGCCGAAATGCTTTTTAACGGCAAAAAAGTAAAACGCCGCATATAAAACGGTGCTCACAACGCTTATGAGTCCCGCTCTTCCTTTCGGGAAGAATGCAGCCCACCCGCCCACCGCCTTTCCTTAACTGCTCAAACCTGAAAGAGGAGTATGCTTCAAAAACATCCTTTGCCCTGCGGCGGCTTATGGGTATAATGCTGCCGTCGCTCATTGTAAAGGTGCCGTCGCTTTGACCCTTTACCTCGTAAAAATTTACCGTTATGCCCTTACTCGGACTTACAAAATACGGATAAGTGCACAAAAGCGTTTCGGTTTCGGCAAACGGGGCACGAACGGTAAGTTCGTTTCCGTGTTTTAAATGCAGCGTTACCTTATGCCCTGAAAAATCGGCATATATAATATCCCGCAGCACAGCGCACCAGCCGTCAGGCAGTTTTACGGTGCGCATTTTTTCTATCTGCGAAATGTCAAGGCGGTCAAGCATGGCTTTAACCCTGTTTATACCGAACGGCTTGTGCAGATAATAGCAGGCGTCCACCTCGTAGCTTTCGCTGGCATATTCGTTGCTTGTGGTGCTGAAAGCAATTTTAACCTCGCGGTCATGCCGGCGTATTTCTTTTGCAACGTCCATGCCGGTAAGTCCGCCCATAAAAATATCCAGAATAATCAGGTCGTATTCATTTTCCCGCCATACCTCCAAAAATTCTTCTCCGCTTGAAAATCCCGTTATATCCGCAGAATTTCCGAGCAGCTCTTTTAAATATGTATTCAGGCTTTCAAACAGTGCTTTATCGTCGTCAACAATAGCAATTTTCAAGTTAAATCCCGCTGTTATGTAAAATTTCAATTTAAGTATACCATATTTTTCGAAAAACACAATAAAAGAAATGCTTTTTTGTGTTTGATTTTTCATTGCAACACAATATATGGAAACTCATAAAAAAATTTATGTAAACATGAAAAAATACTTGATTTTTGCCCGAAAAGGTTTTATAATACAATCATAGTGGCGCAAAGTGGAGCTAAAAACCATAAAAGTGCATTAAAGTGGAGCAAACGGAGGTGAAAATCGTGCTTTTTGGAGGCTATCAACATAATATAGATAAAAAAGGCAGGGTTTTCATTCCGGCAAAGCTGCGCGAGGAGCTCGGCAGCGGCTTTATGATATGCCGCGGCATTTACGGCAAGCGCTGCTTATGCGTTTACTCCGCTGAAGAATGGGACAAGCTGGTTGAAAAGATAGGCACGCTGCCGAGCACCAAATCAAGCGCGGTGAAACGCTTTCTTTACGACGGCGCTTTCAGCGTTGACTTTGACTCGCAGGGAAGAATACTTATTCCGCCGGTTTTGCGCGAATATGCAAATCTTGAAGGCGAAGCGCACATAATAGGAATGGACACCAACCTTGAAATATGGAATACCGAGCTTTGGAATGAGGAGAACGCGCAGTACACGCCCGAGTCGGTTGCCGCTATTATGGAGGAGCTTAATTTCTGATGGAATTTCTTCATAAATCGGTGTTGCTTAATGAAGCCGTATCGGCGCTGAATATTAAACCCGACGGCATTTATATTGACGGAACCGCAGGCGGCGCAGGACATTCGCTTGAAATTGCAAAAAGGCTTAAAAGCGGTATGCTTTACGCCCTTGACCGCGACCCCGACGCCGTTAAAACCGCGACAGACAGGCTGACGGGCTATAACGCTAAGGTGATACAGTCCTGCTTCAGCCGAATGGACGAGGTAATACAGAGCGAAAATGTGGCAGGGGCCGACGGCATACTGTTAGACCTCGGGGTTTCGTCCTTTCAGCTTGATAACGCCGACAGGGGCTTTTCCTACCACAAGGACGCACCGCTTGATATGCGAATGAGCAAAAGCGGGCTTTCCGCCGCGGATATAGTGGCAAGCTATTCCGCAGCAGAGCTTACAAGAATTTTCAGAGACTACGGCGAAGAAAAATTCGCCTATAAAATCGCACTGCGAATTGCGGACGAGCGTGAAAAGCAGCCGATTACAAGCACATTACAGTTAGCGGATATAATCGCATCCGCCGTGCCCGCAAAGGCGCGGCGCGACGGTCACCCCGCAAGGAAATGCTTTCAGGCTATAAGAATTGCCGTAAACGGCGAGCTGGACGAGCTTGCTGCCGCTTTTGATAAGGCTTTCGGGCTGCTTAATAAAAACGGCGCTTTGGCGATTATTACTTTCCATTCGCTTGAAGACAGAATGGTGAAACAAAAATTCCGCGAATATTGCACAGGCTGCACCTGCCCGCCGGATTTCCCGGTGTGCGTTTGCGGCAAGACCCCGGCAGGGCATTTGCTCACTAAAAAGCCCATAGAGCCGAGCGAAGAAGAATTGAACGAAAACCCGCGCAGCAGAAGCGCAAAATTGAGGGTAATTATAAAGAATTAACAGGGGAGACGCGTTATGAACAACATAAAGTACTATAACGACAGCTTAGCATACGATTTTGAAATGTTTATGCCGAAGACCGCCGAAACCGAAAAAAGGCGCGATAATATAGTTGCAATGCCCAAAACAGCGGAGCACGCAAAAAGCCGCAGACGCGCGGCGGCTAAAAGCCTTTCATCGCCCGCGGCGTTTATAATGGCGGCAACCTTTATTTTGGCGGCTCTTTGCGGAAATATTTTAATGCGCATTAAAATAAACGAGGTAAATACGGAAATAGGCGAGGTAAAAGCCGCAATAACCGAGCTTGACAGCGAAAAGACAAGCCTTGAGGTTGAAATGCAGCGCAGAATTTCCTTTGCAAACCTTGAGCTTGAGGCAACACAGCTTGGTATGCGAAAAATGGAAAAAAGCAACGTTAAGTATATAAGGGTAAACGATAAGGATAAGGCGGTTAAAGCCGACGGAAGTGAAGTAACGGCGAAGTAATAAAAGTACAGGTAACAGTAATATATTATCAGTGTAAGAATAGAGAGTACGAGAGTTGTTTTGCCGACTCTCGTATTCGGATATTATCGGAAACGGAGGAAAACGTATGACTGTAAAGCCGAATAAAATGATGCTTACAAGAATTGCAGCTGTAATGCTGGTGCTTATAATAGCACTTTCGGTTGTATCTACGGGCAGTCTTGTAAACATTATGATAATAAACGGCGAGAAATATCAGAACGACGCCTCCGAGCAGCAGCTGTACGACAGCCTTGTTACCGCGCCGCGCGGCGATATTTACGACCGCAATATGCAAACCCTTGCGACAAGCTCGCCCGCATGGACGGTATATATTACCCCAAACGGAATAAGGAGCATTAAAAAAGCCGAGGACGCCGAAAAGGTAAAGAAAAAAATTGCCGAGGGGCTCTCTGAAATACTTGAAATGGATTACGATACGGTGTATGATTATACGGGTAAGAAATCCTACTATGTTATCGTTAAAAAGAAAATTGAAAAAACCGCTGCCGATAAGGTGCGGAAGTTTATACTCGATAATAAGGATTTGGAGCTTTCGCAGTATATAGGGCTTGACTCCACCACAAAAAGGTATTACCCGAACGGCAACTTAGCGTCGGTGGTTTTAGGCTTTGTAGGGTCGGACGATCAGGGACTTTCAGGGCTTGAAAGCTACTACGATAACGAGCTTACGGGCACCGCGGGGCGTGTGGTTGCGGCAAAAAATGCAGCGGGAACAAATATGCCGTTTTCCTACGAAAAGGTGGAAAACGCGGTAAAGGGCGGCTCGCTTGTTTTAACGCTTGATAACTACGTTCAGTACACGGCGGATAAATACCTTGAGGCAGCAATAGAAGAAAACCAAATTGCCGAGCGCGGCGCGGCGGTTGTTATGAATGTTAATACCGGCGCGATACTTGCAATGTCGGTCAAGGGCGATTTTGACCCGAACGCACCGTTTACTCTTTCTGCCGCTGACCAAAAAAAGGTTGACGAAACCGAGGGCGACGAAGAAAAGAAAAAGGTGCAAAGCGAGCTTTTAAACCGCCAGTGGCGAAACAAAGCGGTTTCGGATACCTACGAGCCGGGCTCTGTTTTTAAGGCGGTTACGGCGGCAATAGCGCTTGAAGAAAACCTTGTAAATAAAAATTCAAGTTTTTTCTGCAACGGTCACGCAACGGTGGCGGGGCAGGCGTACCACTGCCACAAAACCAGCGGTCACGGCTCGCAGAACCTTATGCAGGCAATTGCAAACTCCTGCAACCCTGCGTTTATAACAATAGGTCAGCTTGTGGGGGTAAATACCTTTTCCAAATATTTCAAGGCTTTCGGCTTTACCGAAAAGACCGGAATTGATTTACCGGGCGAAGCCTCTTCTACTTACCATAAGGAAGAAAAAATGGGCCCCGTTGAGCTTGCGTCCTCTTCATTCGGTCAGACCTTCAACGTAACGCCCATGCAGCTTATCTGCGCTATTTCCGCAACGGTGAACGGCGGGTATCTTGTTCAGCCGCATATGGTTGAAAAAATACTCGATGAAAACAATAAGGTAAAAAAGACGGTTGCATCTTCAACAAAGCGGCAGGTAATTTCCGAAAGCACCTCAGCCACAATGCGCGAGCTTTTAAACTTTGTTTCCGAAAACGGCGCTAAAAACTCGCTTGTTGCGGGCTATAATATCGGCGCTAAAACAGGAACATCGCAAAAGGTTTCAAAAATACTGCAAACGGGCGATAAGCGGCTGTATATAGGCTCCTGCGCCACCGTAGCCCCGATAGAAAAACCCGAAATAGCGGTTTTTGTAATGCTTGATGAGCCAAAGGGCGATAAGTATTACGGCGGCGCTATTTCGGCGCCTGTAAACTCAAAGATAATGGCGGATATTCTGCCTTATCTCGGCTTTGAACCGAGCTACACCGAGGAACAGCTGCAAAAGCTTGCCATTACCGTGCCCGATACGGTGGGCAGCGCTATTGCAGATGCAAAGGGTAAAATTACCACCCAAAAGCTTGAATATAAGGTTGTGGGTAACGGCGAAAAGGTTGTAAGGCAGCTGCCTGCTGCCGGCAGCAAGGTAATATCCGGCGGTGTGGTTATACTTTACACCGAGGACGGGGCAGCGGTAACAAAAGCCACCGTGCCGAACTTTAAGGGGCTCGGCGCTACCGAGGTAAACGCCGCGGCCGCAAGAGCGGGCGTTAACGTTGAGTTCTCGGGCAACACAAGCACGGGCGGCTTAAAGGCTTACAAGCAAAGCGTGGAGGCGGGCAAGGAGGTTGACGCCGGCACGGTTATAACAGTATATTTCAGCGATGACAACGTAGTTGACGGATAGGAGAAAAAATGAAGCTTAAATATCTGACAGAAGTAAACGGGAATATAGCAAATACGGAAATTACGGGCATTACCTGCGATTCAAGGCAGGTAAAGCCGGGGTATCTGTTTGTTTGCATAAATGGCGCTGCGTCCGACGGTCACGAATACGCCGCCCAGGCGGTAAAAAACGGCGCGGCGGCGGTTGTAGCCGAGCGCGATACGGGTGAGAAAAATCAGATTTTGGTGGAAAACACCCACGCGGCATATGCCGATATATGCGCAAAGTGGTTCGGGAACCCTGCCGACAGCCTGCACCTGCTCGGCGTTACGGGTACAAACGGCAAGACCTCGGTAACATATATGCTCAAATGTATACTTGAAAAAGCGGGGTATAAGGTAGGACTTATAGGCACAATACAGAATATGATAGGCGATGAAATAATAGCGGCGCACAACACAACGCCCAACGCCTACGAGCTTAATTCGCTTTTTGCGCTTATGAAAGCCAAGGGCTGCACATATGTTATAATGGAGGTATCCTCCCACGCACTTGACCAGTGTCGCGTTTACAGGCTGAATTTTGACGCGGCAATGTTTACCAATTTAACGCAGGATCATTTGGATTACCATAAAACAATGGAAAATTATCTTGCGGCTAAGAAAAAGCTTTTTAAAATGTGCAAAACGGCAGTTATAAATAAGGACGACAGCTACGCCGATGAAATTATAAAGTACCTTGACTGCAAGGTTGTAACGTACTCAACAGGCGATAACTCCACATACAGCGCAAAGGGCATAAACTTCAAGCCTACCTCGGTTGAGTACGAGTTTTTAAGCGACAGCATTATCAGCCACATAAAGGTTAATACGGGCGGGCGCTTTACGGTTTACAATTCGCTTTGCGCCGCGGTTTGCGCGGTGGAAATAGGTATACCTATTACTACTGTGGCGGCGGCTTTAGCCGAGATGAACGGCGTTAAGGGTAGGGCGGAAACCGTACCAACGGGCAGAGATTTCCATATTATAATAGATTACGCACACACGCCCGACGGACTTAAAAACATACTTTCCACTTTCCGCGAGTGTGAAAAAAATAGGCTTATTGCGGTATTCGGCTGCGGGGGAGACAGAGATAAAACCAAGCGCCCCATTATGGGCAGCATAGCCGAGCATTTTGCCGATTACGTTATAGTTACAAGCGATAACCCGCGCAGCGAAGACCCACGCGCGATAATTGACGATATACTTGTGGGTATGCGCGACAGCAGAACCCCCTATAAGGTAATAGAAAACCGAATTGAGGCTATTAAATACGCGGTTTCAATAGCTCAGCCGGGGGATATAATAGTGCTTGCGGGCAAGGGGCACGAGACCTACCAGATACTGAAAGACGGTACTATTCACCTTGACGAGCGCGAGGTTGTGGCAGAGGCACTTAAAAATTTAAAATAATAACAGGCGGAGACGGGGAAAAATGAAAGATTTAACATCTGTTATAGCTGCGGCGGTTGCATTTGCGGTAACGGCGGGATCGGGATATTTTGTAATTCCGTATTTAAAAAAGCTGAAATTCGGGCAAACTATATTGGATATAGGCCCCAAGTGGCACAAGGGCAAACAAGGCACACCCACAATGGGCGGGGTTATGATAATCGCCGGCGTGCTTTTATCACTTTTGGTTGCATTCGGTTATTCGGCGGCAATTTCGGGGCGCTTTGCCTCGGAGCTGCACGACAGCTACCGCTTATCCGTCTTCCTTTCGGGTATATTTTTAGCGCTGGGAATGTCCGCCATAGGGTTTATGGATGACTATATCAAGGTAGTTAAAAAGCGCAATTTGGGGCTTACCGCGAGGCAGAAGACATTTTTACAGCTGCTTGTTGCCGCTGCGTATTTGGTTTCGCTTTGTCTTTCGGGAATGAAAACTACCACAATACCCTTTATAGGCGATATAAATATAGTAAAAGGTGCTGGTCTTCTTTTCTGGCCAATAGCGCTTATGTTCATTTACGGCTTTACAAACGCCGTGAATTTGACCGACGGAATTGACGGGCTGGCTTCTTCTGTTACTCTCGTTGTAGCCTGTGCGTTTATGCTGGCTTCGGGCTTTCTTTATCAGTTTGGCATTAACGCTTTGTCTGCGGCGCTGGCGGGCGCCTGCTGCGGCTTTATTGTGTGGAACGCAAAGCCCGCAAAGGTGTTTATGGGCGATACCGGCTCAATGTTTTTGGGCGGAATGGTGGTTGCAATTTCCTTCGGCACGGAAAGACCTGTGCTTTTGCTGCTTGCGGGAATAACCTACTTTGCCGAGGCACTTTCGGATATTTTGCAGGTTGCGCATTACAAGCGCACCAAAAAGCGCCTTTTCAAAATGGCTCCCTTACACCATCATTTTGAAATGTGCGGCTGGTCCGAGCAAAAAATCGTCCTTGTGTTTTCAAGCGTTGCGGCGCTCGGCTGTTTGCTTGCGCTGCTACCCATAATTTTTAATAAGTAATTCAGGAGGAATAAAGAATGGCGGCAGCTAAAAAAAAGCCCGAGGCGGGTAAAAGGCTTGATTTAACCTTTTTATCCTTTGTTTTAATATTGCTTACAACCGGGCTTGTAATGCTGTTTTCGGCAAGCTACGCCTATTCCTACGAATATTACGGCAACAGCTATAAGTTCATAACCCGCCAGGCAGCGTTTGCCGCGGCGGGCGTTGCGCTTATGCTGCTTATTTCAAAAATCGATTATCATTTCTGGCGCAGATTTGCATGGATAACCTACGTTCTTGCAATAGGTATGCTGGCGGTGCTGCTGGTAATTCCGCCAATGGTAAAGGGTATGGACGTTAAGCGGTGGATAGTTTTAGGTCCAGTAAACTTTCAGCCCTCGGAGGTTGCGAAATTTGCAATTATACTGCTTTTTTCCTCGCTTATTGCGGGCAATGCAAAGCAAATGAAAAGCTTTAAATTTATATTTTTCCTTGTGGTGCTTTTAGGTCTTACCTGCGGGCTTGTGGTGCTTGAACCCCACCTTTCGGCAACCGTGCTTATTTTTACAATAGGTATAGTGCTGCTTATCGTAGGCGGGCTGCCCAAACGCTATATTATAGGCGGCGCGGCACTCGGCGTGGGCGGCGGCGTTTTAGCCGTTGTAACAGGCATTATAGGCTATGGCTCCGACCGTATAAAATACTGGCGCGATCCATGGGCGGATGCGACAGGCAAGGGATTTCAGACCATACAGTCGCTGCTTGCAATAGGCTCGGGCGGAATATTGGGGCGCGGAATAGGTCAGTCAAGGCAAAAATATTTATGGCTGCCCGAACCGCACAACGATTTTATTTTCGCCATAGTATGCGAGGAATTGGGGCTTATAGGCGCGGTTATTATAATAATTCTTTTCTGCCTGCTTGTGTGGCGCGGGTTTACAATAGCCATGCGCGCGCAGGATAAATTCGGTTCGCTTTTGGCGCTGGGGCTTACTTTTCAGGTGGGCTTGCAGGCAATGCTCAATATATGGGTTGTTACCAATACCATACCGAACACGGGCATCAGCCTTCCGTTTTTCAGCTACGGCGGAACATCGCTTTTAATATTGCTTGCCGAAATGGGCATTGTGCTTTCGGTTTCGCGCAGCGCAAATATAGAAAAGTCTTGAATTTTTAGGGGGAAGTAAATGTGAAAATACTGTTTGCGGGCGGCGGCACCGCGGGACATATAAATCCCGCGCTTGCGGTTGCGGGTTATATTAAGGAGCGCCACCCCGACGCGGAAATATCATATATCGGCACTGCCGAAAAGCTCGAATCAAAACTTGTGCCGGCGGCGGGGTATGACTTTCATACAATAGAGGTTGCAGGCTTTCAGCGCAAAATTTCCCTTAAAAGCGCGGTTAAAAATATCAGGGCGGCAAGGCTTGCGGTAACGGCTTCTATCGACTCCAAAAAACTTTTAAGGCAGCTGCAGCCCGATTTGGTTGTGGGCACGGGCGGCTATGTGAGCGGCCCCGTGCTTAAAGAGGCGCAGCGTTTAGGCTTTAAAACCGCCATTCACGAGCAAAACGCATACCCCGGCGTTACAACCAAAATGTTGGCGCCGAAGGCCGACCGAGTAATGCTTGCAATGCCCGAGGCGGAAAAATACTTAAAATGCGGCAAAAGCCCTGTTATAACAGGCAACCCCGTGCGCGGCGAGCTGCTTAAAATGAGCAGGGAAGAAGCCCGCGCAAGGCTCGGCATAGGGGATAAGCCCCTGCTTTTATCGTTCGGCGGGTCGCTGGGCGCGCGCCGCATAAACGAGGCGGTAACTGAGCTTATAAAGCAATTAGGCTCTACGGGTGATTTTTACCATATACACGCCGCAGGCAGCGCGGGCTATAAAACAATGCTTGACGCGCTCAGCGATACAAAACTTTCCGAGTATACCGACGTTCGCGAGTATATAAACAATATGGACGTTTGTATGGCGGCGGCTGACCTTGTTATCTGCCGTGCGGGGGCTATAACCTTAAGCGAGCTTTGCTGCTGCGGAAAGCCCTCGGTGCTGATACCCTCGCCATATGTTGCCGAAAATCACCAGTACCACAACGCAATGACCCTTAAAAAGGCGGGCGCGGCACAGCTGCTTGAGGAAAAGGATCTAAACGGCGAAAGCCTTATTAAAGCGGTTGAGGGGCTTATATGCAACAAGCCGCTGCTTGAAAAAATGGGAGACGCCGCGCGTAAACACGCAATTCCCGACGCAAACAAGCGAATTTATGAGGTTTTAATGAGTTTATATACCGTACAAAAATGAGCGCGAACGAAACCGTAATAAGTTCGGCTCTCGTCAGCCTATACACCGAAGCGTGACACTTTTCGCACTTTCGCATAGTATGAACTGTGAGAACAGTTTTTATTGCGAGAGGGTGACGGGATGTCAGAAATAATAATAAACGGCGGAAAAAGGCTTTCCGGCAGGGTGAGCGTTCAGGGTGCGAAAAACAGCGTTTTGCCGGTGCTTGCGGGCACGGTGCTCTGCGGCGGGGAAAGCGTAGTACATAACTGCCCGCTGCTGTCGGACGTTGAAACCTCGCTTAAAATTCTTGAGCATTTGGGCTGTAAATGCAGACGGGAAGAAAACACCGTTATTATTGACAGCTCGGGCGTTTCCGAGCACGATATTCCCGATAGCCTTATGCGCGAAATGCGCTCGTCGGTAGTTTTTCTCGGCGCGGTTATCGGCAGAATGGGCAAGGCGGTAATAAGCAGCCCGGGCGGGTGTGAGCTGGGTCCGCGACCTATCGATTTGCACCTGTCGGCGCTTGAAAGAATGGGCGTTACAATAACCGAGGAGCACGGCTACTTAAACTGCACCGCCGAAAACGGCTTGCGCGGCGCCGAAATACATTTGGGCTTTCCAAGCGTTGGGGCTACCGAAAATATAATTCTCGCTGCCGCCACGGCAGAGGGCACTACAGTTATTCACAACGCCGCAAAGGAGCCCGAGATAAGCGACCTTGCCGATTTTTTAAACAGCGCAGGCGCCAGAATTTGCGGCTGCGGGTCAGATACCGTGAGGATAGAGGGCGTAAAGCGGCTCGGCGGTACAGAGCATACAATAATACCCGACCGCATAGTAGCCGCCACATATATGGCGTGCGCTGCGGTAACGGGCGGAAAAATAGAGCTTGAAAACGTTATGCCTCCGCATATGGTATCGCTTTTGTGGAGCTTTCGCGAGTGCGGGTGCGATATTTCGGTAAACGGCAAAAGCCTTCGCCTTATATCCCCCGAGCGCCTTAAAAGAATACCCACGCTCAGAAGTCTTGTTTACCCCGGTTTTCCCACCGACGCAGGACCTATCGCCGTTGCAATGCTTGCGGTGGCGGACGGCACCTCGGTCTTCGTGGAAAATATTTTTGAAAACCGTTACAGATATATAGATGAATTAAACCGTTTCGGCACAAAAATCAAAACCGAAGGCAAGGCGGCAGTCATAGAGGGTGTGAACGAGCTTTCGGGCGCGCGCGCCAGAGCCACCGATCTGCGCGGGGGCGCGGCGCTTGTAATAGCGGCGCTTAAAGCAAACGGAACGTCCGAAATAGGGGATATGCACCACATTGAGCGCGGCTATGAAAAAATTACCGAGCGTTTGTCATCACTCGGGGCGGATATAAGCTATAAGAGGTGAAATTTTTTTGAATACCAATAACAGGGACGATGAATTTCTGAGAAAAAGAAAAGCGCGGCAACGGAAAATACGTCGGCGCAGAATTAAAATTTTTCTTGTTTTACTGTTTGTTTTGGCTGTCGGAGTAGGGGTAATACTCTCGCTTACGGTTTTCTTCAAAATAGAAAGTATTTCCGCCTCCGGCAGCAGTAAATATTCGGCTGAGCAAATAATAGCCGCTACGGGCATAAAAAAGGGCGATAACCTTTTTGTTTCCTCGGTAAACGATGAAAAGCTAAAAACTAAACTGCCGTACATAGAAAAAATAACCGTAAAACGCAGGCTGCCGGGAACATTTACAATAAAGGTGACCGACGCGGCGGAATACGTCTGCTATTTATCGGGGGATAAATATTACCCCGTGAGTAAATCGGGGCGGGTGCTTTCAGCACTTTCCGAAAAGCCCGAGGGAATACCCGAAATCAGCGCCGGCGGGCTTACCTTAAAGGTCGGGCAAAAGCTTACCTTTGCCAAAGAAAAAACCGAGAGTACCCTAAACGAGATATTTGCAGGCGCCGAAAAAACGGGACTTAAAATTACTAAAATTGACATTACGGACGAGCTTGCCATTACCGTGGGTATTGACGGCAGATTTACCGTTAATCTCGGCACGTCGAATTATACCGATAAAAAATTTGCGCACCTTGCCGGAATGATAAAGAATATGGAGCCGACAGCCACAGGCAAAATAAATCTCAGTATGTGGACGCCCACAAACACCGAGGGGAGTTTTGTTTCGGCAAATTCGGGCGGATAAAGTCGCGAAATTTGAACAAATTAAAAAAAATTACAGGAATGTAATAAAAAGTGTTGAAATTTGAAAAAAGATATGTTATTATCTTTAAGTGAGTAAGTATAATATCCAATTTACATAAATACGGAGGAATTTAAAATGCCATTTGAAGTAGCAGAAGATCAAGAGAACGTAGTTCAAATTAAAGTTGTAGGTGTAGGCGGCGGCGGCGGAAACGCAGTTAACCGCATGGTAGACGCAGGCGTTCGCGGCGTTGAGTTTATCGCTATCAATACCGATAAAGCCGCTCTTATTAAATCAAAAGCCAATCAGAAAATTCAGATAGGTGAAAAAACCACATCGGGTATGGGCGCGGGCGGCAACCCCGATAATGGCAGAGCCGCTGCGGAGGAATCACGCGATGAAATTACCGCGGCTATTCGTACTGCCGATATGATTTTCATAACCGCAGGTATGGGCGGCGGAACAGGCACAGGCGCTGCTCCCGTTGTGGCTTCTATTGCTAAGGAGCTTGGAATACTGACCGTAGGTATTGTTACAAAGCCTTTCGGCTTTGAGGGCAAAAAGCGTATGACCCAGGCTGAATCGGGCATTGCCGCTTTAAGGGAATGTGTTGACAGCTTGGTAGTTATCCCGAATGAGCGCCTTAAATTCGTTTCCGAGCAGAAGATTACATTTAAGAATGCATTTGATATTGCCGATGACGTTCTCCGTCAGGGCGTTCAGAGCATTTCCGAGCTTATTAACGTTACCGCGCTTGTCAACCTTGACTTTGCCGACGTTAAGTCCATTATGTCAGACGCAGGCTATGCTCACATGGGCGTTGGCGTTGCTACCGGCCGCGATAAGGCAGAGCAGGCAGCGCGCGCAGCTATCAGCAGCCCGCTTATCGAAACCTCTATGGAAAATGCGCGCGGCGTAATCATCAGCATTACCGGTTCCGATGATATCGGTCTTGAAGAGGTTGAGCTTGCTTCTTCCATCATTTCCGATATGGCTCACCCGGACGCTACCATTATCTGGGGTGCTCAGCTTGACGATACTCTGGAAGATACTATCCGCGTTACTGTTGTTGCAACAGGTCTCGGCGACGATAAGAAAGAGGAAAAGAACAATGACTTGGCTTCTCTCCTCGGGAATACCTCTGCCGATGACGACGAGAGCTACAGCGACGTAATCAATTTCTTTAAGAAAGACTGATAATACCGAATAAATTAAAAACCTGCCGTTGCGTTTAAAGCGCTGCGACAGGTTTTTTCTTTTCATCACCGTACAAAAGCAGGAGTTCAAAAGGTATACCTTTTGATATTTGTATGTGTAAAAAATTAAAGCGGAAAGGGGAAAATGTATGCTGCGTTCAACATTCGATAACGCTGTTAATTGTTTTTGGCGCGAGTATACCTCGGTTGAAACAAACAGGCGCGAAAACTGGAACAAGCGGTATCCGCAATTTAAAATTAAGGATAATAAAATGACCTTTGAATACGGCTTGGGAACTATAAAGGTACAGTTTTATCCGTTTTGCGATAGCGTTCGTTCAATATCCGGCGGGCTTTGGCTGCTCAGATATTCAATTGATTGAGGGGAATAGTAATGGAGAGAAAAATTCAAATTGAAAATATTAAAAAGGCACTTGAACTTGAAAATAATATAATAAATTCAATATTAAAATATACCGAGCTTGATGATAATAGACTAAGTAATAACGAAAAAGACGAACCGGAAAGAAAAATCAGAGGAATGGCGGTTCTTTTTTTGGCATTGATTTCGTTTTTTATTACAGTTATACTTATTGGAGCGTTAGAGGAAACAATAGATAATGTCACAATATTTATAATGTTTTTTGTTGGTGCTGTCTTAGTACCTGCAATAATATTGATTATTGCTCTTGTTTTGTGTAGTAATAAAACTAATCGGGTTAATCCGGAAACAAATACACCGGAAAAAACAGAATACGATATTGAACTTGAAACACTTGGAAATGAAATTCAGTCAATGCAAAAAGAGCTTGCCGCGCTTTATGAAACAGAAAAGCCCGTACCGCTGCAATACCGAAACAGGAAATCACTGCAATACATATACGATATTATGTCAACCTCGGATTATGATTTAAAACAGGCGATAGACAGCTACGATAAGCTTAAAGCCCGCGAGCTTGAGGAAGAAAGAATTGCGGCTATAAGAGACGCCGCCGACAGGCAGGCGAACGCAATAGGCTGGGCAGCGACTATGAATTACATAAAAAGGAATTAAGTAAAGAGGAATAAAAATGCCTAAAAAGGAATTTTCAGCGAGGGAAGCTAAAAATTTAATTGAAGAACATTTGTCGCTGATAAAAAAGTTACAGAATATAAGTTCCGCTGCTGATGCATTAAAAAATACTGTTAAAAGCAATGCTGACGGGTTGGCAACAGAAGAACTTTTGAAAACATTAAGGACTGTTCCTGTAGATGAAATCAACAGAGACAAAAAGGGAATAAGAATAAAGGCTCTGAAGGAATACAATTACAATACCGTGGCTGATGTTTATGCCGCTACGGTATATAATATTGCTGCTGTTCGCGGAATAGGGGCAGATACCGCATACAATATAAAGAGAATTGCAAATAATATTGCAAATGAGGCTCTAAAACAGGTTAAAATAAAAATAAGTGCCGATGATAAAAACAGCAAATCAACAGCGCTTATAAAAAGTATTTTTATTTATAAAAACAGCTTGCCCTATATAGAAAAATGCAAAGAGCTTTTATCGGAAAATAAGAGAAATATAACCAAGCAGACGAATTACTTGAAACCGGCGGCAAACGCATTAGTATGGCTTTTTACCTCAAAATCCAATAAATCAGGAGCGATTTCAGCATATGATTATTTGAAAGAGTTTTCAAACAATGAATATTTTCATATTGCAAATGACACCTTAACGAAATTCGGCGGTATTAAAGCGGTTTCAGCTGATGAAGTTTGGGAAAGCTTTTCGACAAAAAGTATTGAATTTTATAATGTTCTGGAGGAAATAGCTCCCGGACTATTGGGAAACAGCGATACGCTTTACGGCTTGCCGGAGGATCTTGCAATTAAGGTGCAGGAGGAATGTTTTTTCCCGGACGGACTGTTGTGTACCCTGAGGCGCTATCAGGAGTGGGGAGTAAAATATATATTGCATCAGGGCAAGGTGCTTTTGGGCGATGAAATGGGTCTCGGAAAAACAATACAGGCAATTGCCGTAATGGTTTCGCTAAGAAATACCGGAGCTACACATTTTATGGTTGTATGTCCTGCAAGTGTACTTACAAATTGGTGCAGAGAAATTGCCAAACACAGCCTTTTAAAAGTAACAAAAATTCACGGAAACGACCGTCAAAGCGCGTTTTCTGCGTGGGAAAAAACAGGCGGAGTGGGCGTAACAACCTTTGAAACCGTAAATTCATTTGACTTAGATGATAATTTTATGTTTTCTTTGATGGTTGTGGATGAAGCACATTATATTAAAAACCCTACGGCAAAGCGGACTGTAAATACGCAAAACCTTTGCAGGCACGCTGAAAGAGCGCTGTTTATGACAGGCACTGCACTTGAAAACAAGGTTGATGAAATGATTTCGCTGATTTATATGCTCAATCCCGTAATTGCGGATCAAGCTAAAAAAATTGCATTTATGTCATCGGCAGGCGAGTTCAGGAATAAAATTGCGGCGGTATATTACAGAAGAAAAAGGGAAGATGTTTTAACTGAATTGCCGGAGCTTATAGAGAGTAAGGAATGGTGCACGCTTAGGGGCAAAGAAGAAAAAATATACGAAGACGCGGTATTGAACAGGAATTTTGCGGAATCGCGGCGTGTTTCGTGGAATGTAGATGATCTCAATTACTCATCAAAAGCCGAGCGCTTAAAGGAAATCGTAGAAGAAGCCGAATCTGACGGGCGAAAGGTTATAGTATTTTCTTTCTTTTTGGATACTTTGAACCGAGTCTCTTTGTCTTTGGGAAACAGGTGCGGCAGGGTACTGAACGGTTCGGTTAATCCCGCTCACCGACAGGAAATAATAGATGAATTTGACAAGGCGCCGGCGGGTAGCGTTTTGGTAGCTCAAATACAGTCAGGCGGTACGGGACTTAATATTCAATCGGCAAGCGTTATTGTTATTTGTGAGCCGCAGCTAAAGCCGTCTATTGAAAATCAGGCTATATCAAGGGCTTACAGAATGGGACAGACAAGGAATGTTTTGGTATACAGACTTTTATGCGAAAATACGGTTGATGAGCGCATAACTAAATTGCTTGAAGAAAAGCAGTCTATCTTTAATGCCTTTGCAGATAAATCCGTTGCGGCTCAGCAAAGCTTTGAAGTGGATGACGGAACACTAAACAGCATAATAACGGATGAAATTGAGCGTATAAACGCCAAAAACGGCACGAAAACGCAGATACCTGCCGGAAATGCCGAGTATTACAATAAACTCATGGAAATTAAATATAATCAGATTGTTGAACAGCTTAAAGAAAAATACGGTGCTGTTCCCGGCGATTATTTTGCCAATGAAAGCAGTAGAAGTAAAAATACGAAAATTTCAAGAACCAAAGAGGGACTTTTCTGCCACCATATAGATGAGGATAAGGCGATTATGCTTTCAAACGAAAGGTTTGCCGCAATGTATTCTTATGATTATCAAAAAGCCGACAGATTGGTATACTGTAATTTATTGGAGCATTTATTATTGCACATAAAAATTGCGGAGGAACCGCGAAATTGCGAAACTAACAATAACGATTTGCCCGGTATAGGCGGCGCGGTCAATTATATAGTGAAAATAATAAATGACGGCTATAACGATTATCAGTTTAAAAAAGAGTATTTAATTAAAGCATGTGATTTAATTAAGCCTGATTACGACAGTTATATTTTAATGCTAAAGCGGCTTTGCAGGTTAATTGAAGAAAACAAAATTTATTCTTTGATTTTTAAAAGAGATGAGCTTTTTGAAGATTCTTTCGGAAATGTGGTTGAAAAGATTAAACAAGACTGTGATATTTAAAATTATATAAAAACCTGTTGCCGTCGTTAAAACCGACAGCAACAGGTTTTCTGTTTTTAAAATTATTCTATTTCTTCAAGCTCCGCAAGCCAAAGTGCGGCGGATGCGTCCGACGGCATACGCCAGTCTCCGCGGGGGGAGAGGGTTACAGAGCCGACCTTAGGACCGTCGGGTATGCAGGAGCGCTTAAACTGCTGCGAGAAAAAGCGGCGTATAAAGATTTTAAGCCAGTGCATAATTATATCGCCGCTGTAAACGCCGTCAAACGCGATAAGCGCTAAGCGGTAGATTTTAGCGGGCGTTTCGCCGAAACGCAGCATATGGTAAAGGAAGAAGTCGTGCAGCTCGTAGGGACCTACCAAATCCTCGGTCTTTTGCGCTATTTCGCCGTTTTTATCCGCCGGTAAAAGCTCGGGGGAAACGGGCGTGGCAAGAATATCCTCAAGCACCTTTTGAGTATCTCCGCCGGCACACTCTGCCTCGTAACGCACCAAATACCGCACAAGCGTTTTGGGAACGGAAGAATTTACGGCGTACATAGACATATGGTCGCCGTTATAGGTAGCCCAGCCGAGAGCCAGTTCAGATAAATCGCCCGTGCCTATAACCATTCCACCCGATTTATTCGCAATATCCATAAGCACCTGCGTGCGCTCGCGCGCCTGCGAATTTTCGTAGGTTACGTCAAGACACCGGGGGTCTTGCTCAATATCCTTAAAATGCTGATTAACTGCGGCGGTTATATTAACCTCTTTAAATGTAACGCCCAAAAGCGAGCAGAGGGTTTCTGAATTTGAGTGTGTGCGCTTGGTTGTGCCGAAGCCCGGCATTGTAACGGCGCAAATATCCGATAGTGGGCGGTTTAATAATTTCATAGCCCGCACTGTAACAAGCAGCGCAAGAGTACTGTCAAGCCCGCCCGAAACGCCTATAACCGCGGTTTTGGCGCGGGTGTGCTCAAGGCGCTTTTTAAGCCCGTAGGACTGTATGCGCAAAATCGCCTCGGCGCGGGAGCTTAATGCCGCTTTATCCGACGGCACAAATGGTGCTTTATCAATTTGCCGCGTAATTTCGGTTTCTTGAATTTCCTGCCCGAATTTTATAAACGTAATGTCTGCCAAAGGCTCAAAGCTTGTGTTTTTATGCCGCTCGTAAGCTAACTTTTTAACGTCAATTTCGGTAACTGTAAGCTCCTTTTCCTCAAAGGGCTTGTTTTCGGCAAGCGAGGTGCCGTTTTCGGCAATAATGCAGTGCCCCGAATAAACCAAATCCTGCGTTGACTCGCCGCTGCCGGAAGAAACATAAATATACCCGCACAAAAGCCTTGCGGAGGTGGAAAGCACAAGGGTGCGGCGATATGCGGCTTTGCCTATAACCTCGTTTGAGGCGGAGGGGTTTATCATTATGTGCGCGCCGCCGCGGCAGAGCCTTTCGGCAGGCTGCGCCGCCGCCCAAATATCCTCGCATATTTCAACGCCGAATGTATACTCGGGCATTTCGGAATGTGCAAATACAAGACCTGTGCCGAACGGAGCGGAAACGCCGCAAATATTTATTTCGGCGTTTTTTTCAACCTCTCTGCCAGAAGAAAACTGCCGCTGCTCGTAAAACTCGGCGTAATTCGGCATATATGTTTTGGGAACAACGCCGAGAATTTTGCCGCCCTGCAAAACGGCAGCGCAGTTGTAAAGCTTTGAACGGTACAAAAGCGGAACGCCGACTATTATAATCGGGTATTTTCCTGCGGTGTATTCGCAAATTTCGGCAAGCGCTTTTTCGGCGGCTGTAAGCAGCGCCTGCGAAAAGAAAAGGTCGCCGCAGGTGTATGCCGTAACGCACAGCTCGGGCAGAGCCAAAAGATTTATTTTTTGCGCGTTTGCTTTATCAATAAGCGCCTTTATTTCGGCAGTGTTGGCAGCCACGTCCGCCACGGTGCAGCGCGGAACGCCCGCCGCGACTTTTATAAAACCGTCTTTCATATGCTTCATCCCTTAAAATCGTTTGTAATTATTTTAAAGCTTTTTTTACTTTATGTCAATATTATTTACATATACGGCGGGGTTTAAAAGCAAAAATCAGGTGAAAAATTAAAATATTGTTAATTTTTTTACAATCTTATTGAATTTGGAAAAATAATCGCTTATAATATAGGCTGACGAAAGTTTTACTTTACGAAAAGGGGATATAATTATGACCAACAACAAAACGGTTTTGAAATGGCTTGACGAAGTCAAAGAGCTTGTCAGCCCCGATAAGGTCGTCTGGATAGACGGCAGCGAGGAGCAGCTCGAGGGCATCCGTAAGGAAGCTGTTGAGAGCGGCGAAATGATAAAGCTCAATGAAGAAAAGCTGCCGGGCTGCTACCTGCACAGGACCCGCCAGAACGACGTTGCCCGCGTTGAGGACAGAACCTTCATCTGCTCCAAAACAAAGGAAAACGCAGGCCCCACCAACAACTGGTGCGACCCGCAGGAAATGTATGACCGTCTTTACAATATTGCCCGCGGCTCTTACAAGGGCAGAACAATGTATATAATCCCGTTCTCAATGGGTCCGATAGGCTCTCCGCTTGCTAAGGTGGGTATTGAGGTTACCGATTCTAAGTACGTTGTTCTCAATATGGCTATTATGACCCGCGTAGGTCAGAAAGTGCTTGACGTTTTGGGCGACTCAAACGACTGGGTTCGCGGTCTCCACGCATCCTGCGATATTGACCCCGAAAAGCGCTATATCTGCCAGTTCCCCGAGGATAACACCATTATCTCGGTCAACTCCGCTTACGGCGGAAACGTTCTTCTCGGCAAAAAGTGCTTTGCGCTCCGCATAGCTTCTTACCAGGGCTGGAAAGAGGGCTGGATGGCTGAGCATATGCTCATTTTGGGTCTCCAGAATCCTAAAGGCGAAATTAAATATGTTGCCGCCGCTTTCCCGTCGGCTTGCGGTAAAACAAACCTTGCAATGCTTATCCCGCCGAAATATCTGCGCGATAAGGGCTATAAGATCTGGACAGTCGGCGACGATATTTCCTGGATGAAGATAGGCGAGGACGGACGTCTTTACGCTATCAACCCCGAAAACGGCTTCTTCGGCGTAGCGCCCGGCACCAATGCTCACTCAAACTTCAATGCGCTTGAAAGCACAAAGAAGAACACAATTTTCACAAACGTTGCTTTGAACCTTGACGATAACACGGTTTGGTGGGAAGGTCTTAATAAGGACCTGCCGCAGAACTGCATTGACTGGAAGGGCAATAAGTGGGACGCTTCTAAGTTCGATAAGCACGATAAGAGCACCTATGCCGCTCACCCGAACTCAAGATTTACGGCACCTGCCAAGAACTGCCCCTGCATTTCCGATGAATTTGATAAGGGCGCAGGCGTTCCGATTTCCGCTATTATATTCGGCGGCCGCCGCGCTAAGTGCGCCCCGCTGGTATATCAATCGAAGGATTGGGTCAACGGCGTGTTCGTAGGCTCCACCATGGCGTCAGAAACCACAGCTGCGGCTGCGGGTGCAGTAGGCGTTGTTCGCCGCGACCCGATGGCTATGCTGCCTTTCTGCGGCTACAATATGGGAGATTACTTCCAGCACTGGCTTGATATGGGCGCTAAGCTCGGCGATAAGGCTCCGAAGATATTCAACGTTAACTGGTTCCGCACCGACGACGAGGGCAACTTTGTATGGCCGGGCTTCGGCGACAATATGCGCGTCCTTAACTGGATAATCGACCGCTGCGAGGGCAAGGCAGACGCTACCGAAACCGCTATCGGCTATATTCCGAAGCCGGAAGACATTGACCTTACCGACCTTGATATGGATATGGATACCTTAAAGAGCATATTGAAGGTTGACAAGGACGTTTGGGAGAAAGAGGCTGCCGAAATCGAAGAACACTACAAGAAGTTCGGCGATAAGCTGCCGCACGAGCTGAAAGAACAGCTTGAAAACCTTAAAGCTAACCTTGCTGAAATGTAATATAAATTGATATTTGCCCCTTACCGCGGTTGTCCGACCGCGGTAAGGGGCGTTTTATATGTAATAATTCTGAAAAAACGCAAATTTTCTATTGAATGAATATGAGTTTTATGATAAAATAATATGGAAATCAGTGAGAAAAGGATTGTTGACAGGTGAGCAGCATATTCAATGCAATTTATGCGTTCTGGAATCAGATAATTTACGCTGTCGCCGGTATGCGTATACCGTTTGATATTATAGATATACTGCTTATGGCGTATATAATATACAAGGCTATCGGTTTCCTGCGTGAAACGCGTGCGGGGCAGCTTGCAAAGGGGCTTGTTATACTTTTTGCAATTTACCTTGTTGCAAACTGGTGGAATTTAACCACAATGAAGTGGATACTGTCGCGCTTTGTGGATTACATTATAATTGCCGTGGCAATTATATTTCAGCCGGAGCTGCGGCGTATTCTCGAAAGAGTGGGGCATACGAAATTCGTCGGTTCGCACGGGTCATCCCTTGAATCCGAGCCGCTTGAGGATTGCATAGATAAGGTCAGCCGCGCGGCGGGAATTATGCAGGAAAGCAAAACCGGCGCGCTTATAGTGTTTGAGCGGTCAACACAGCTCGGCGAAATAATCGATACGGGCACGGTGATAAACGCCGACCCTTCGGTGCAAATGATAAACAACGTGTTTTTCCCGAAATCTCCGCTGCACGACGGCGCTATGATAATAAGAGACGCGCGGCTTTACGCCGCAGGCTGTATTTTGCCGCTTACCCAGCGCGAGGATATATCCTCGCAGCTCGGAACGCGCCACAGGGCGGCTATTGGTATGACCGAAAATTCCGATGCGGTAGTGCTTGTGGTATCCGAAGAAACGGGAAATATATCGATAGTTTCAAACGGTCAGATAGAGCGTAATTTCAACGCGATTTCCGCAAGAGCAAAGCTCGGCGAGCTGCTTTTATCCGAAGAAAAGAACGACGGCGGCAGCCCGATCTTGACAAGGCTTAAAAGCATAAATCCGTTCGGAAAAACCAAAGGAAAGGAAGCGGCAGAATCAAATGAAACGAAAAATAAAAATTCCCGCTGATTTTTCTTTAAGACGGCTGCTTTACAATAAACGGTTTACAATTCCGTTTTCCGTAATCACGGCGTTTATATTTTGGCTTGTTATTATGATAAACGAAAACCCCGATATTGACCGCACGTTTACCGATATTCCGCTTAATATAACCCTTGATAACACCTATGCGGCGGAAAACCATATGGAAATAATAGGGGATGTTTCGGAAAAGAAATTTACCGTTACAATTAACGGCCCGAGCTATGTTGTAAGCGCGCTTAAATCGACCGATTTTTACGTTTACGCTTCCGCCGCGGCAATCAACTCGCCGGGCGAATATCAGCTCGAGGTTTCCGGTGCGCGCAATACCGCCGTTACCGATTATAATATTGTTACCATAACCCCCTCTACGGTCAGCCTTTATTTCGACTATGTGGATACAAAGGAATTTACCATAACCGCCAAGGCGGACGGCGCCGCCGCAACCGAGGGGCTGGTTGCCGAAACGCCGGTTGTAAGCGGAACGGAAAACGATACTATAACAATAAAGGGTCCGCGCACGGTTATGAATAAAATTGACTCGGTTGTGGCGTACGCAGCAGTTAATAAAACTCTTTCGGAAAGCACAACGTATGACGCGGAAATTCAGCTTTTCGATGAAGACGGAAACGCCGTTGATAAGTCGAACCTTACATTAAGCGAATCGGCGGTAAAGGTAACGGTTCCGATTTCGAAGAAGAAGACGGTGCCGGTGGTAGCCGACTTTACAAAGCTGCCGTCGGGTATATCAAAGAGCAGCATATCCTATACGGTGGATCACGACAGCGTTACGGTTATCGGCACGCCCGAAGCGATTGATAAAATAACGCAGGTGACGCTATCACCGATAGATATAACCACAATATCGGCAGGCTCAAACCGCGCAGAGGTTTCGGCAAAGCTGCCCGAGGGAGTAAGAATACTCGATTCGATAGAGCACTTCACCGTAACGGTGGATACCTCGGGTTACACCGAGAAAACGCTGAATATTTCAGACGTGCGCTACAGCGGGCTGTCTTCGGGGCTTAAAGCCACAACGGATACGGTAATACGCAACGTTAAGGTGTGCGGCACAAAAGCTGTTATATCCAAACTTAAAGACTCCGATGTTTACGCAACGGTTGATTTATCCGATAAAAAAGCGGGCGAGCATACCGTAACCGTAACGGTAAGGTCGGTACAGAATAATATCTGGCAGGTAGGCACATACACAACTACCGTTAAAATTAAGTAAATAAGGTGATTTTGTCATTTTCCCCGCCTCGGCATATAATGTAATATGTGGGGTGGGGAAATGATAAAATACATACTTATTTTAGGCGGAATTTGCTTTTCAATGCTGGGTCTTGCGGAATTTTTGCATAGCTTAAAGGCGAAAATTTTATCATCGGGCAAAAAAGGCGTCACCTATGCGGTTATTTTTCTGAACAGCGATAATCCCGAGGGGCAGATAGCCTTTGCTGCAGAGCAGCGCATATGGCTCGGCAACGGCTATGCCGACCGTATAATTGCCGTGAACGCGGGGCTTGGCGAGGAGGATGACAAACGCTGCAGGGAAACCGCGGAAAAATACGGCGTTGTTTATTGCGGACTTGATGAATTAACGAAAAAAACGGCTGAATTTTTGCCGCTTCGAGAGTGAGGAAAGGTTTTTATGGCGGAGGAAGTAACCGCAGGGGTTACGGAAATTTCGGGAACGGTTGAAAGAATTACATACAGAAATCAGAGTAACAGCTATACCGTAGCCGATGTAAAGCTGCCGGGTGAAACCGTTACCGTTGTGGGTATGCTGCCGTTTTTAACCGAGGGCGATTGCGCCGTGTTTTACGGCGAATACACTGTACACCCAACCTACGGCAGGCAATTTAAGGCAGAAAGCTTTGAACGCAAAACGCCCGAAAACGCCGCCGCAGTGCTGCGGTACTTATCATCAGGTGCGGTAAGGGGTGTGGGACCCGCCACCGCGCAGAGAATTGTGGAAAAATTCGGCACGGATACGCTGGAAATTATACAAAACCGACCGCAGGAATTAGCCACAATAAAAGGAATATCGCTCTCCAAGGCGAAAGCAATTTCAGAAGAATATAACAAGCAGTACGGCGTAAGAGATATTATGCTGATGCTTTCAAAATATAATGTAACGCCTGACAGGTGTCTTAATATTTTCAAGCATTTCGGCGCGCAATCGGTTGATACAATAAAGAAAAACCCCTATGTGCTGTGCGAGGAGGGGTTGGATTTCCGCTTTGAAACTGCCGAGGACATAGCGACGGACATTGATTTTGATAAACAAAGCGAGCTGCGTATTACGGCGGGGCTTGAGTATGTGCTGCGAAAAAATCTTTTAAACGGGCACACCTGCCTGCCGCGCACAAAGCTTTTAGAGGTTGCCTGCCGCTTGCTTGAGTGCTCGCCCGATACGGCGGAAAACGCCTGCGACAGGCTTATAGAGTGTTTCAGAATAAAAGAAAAAAACGTTATGGGGGTTGAGTATTTATCAATTCCCGCATATTACTCGGCAGAGGAGCATATTGCGGCGCGGCTGCTTGCGGTAAAGCGATATATTGACCGCAGCATAACCGCCGACGCGCTTGAAATTGACAATGTGGAGCGGCAGCTCGGTATAAAATTTGAGGAATTACAGCGCAAAGCCATAACCGAGGCGTTTGAAAGCGGCATTTTGGTGCTGACCGGCGGACCCGGAACCGGCAAAACCACAACGCTTAACGCTATTATAAAGCTTTTTGAAAACCGAGGACTTGAGCCCGAGCTTGCAGCCCCCACGGGGCGCGCGGCAAAGCGAATGACCGAGCTTACAGGCAGAGAGGCAAAGACCATTCACCGCCTGCTTGAGGTGGAGTGGACAGACGGCGACCGCCAGCAATTTTCACGCAATGAGAAAAACCCGCTTTCTTGCGAGGTTATTATTATTGACGAGGCGTCTATGATAGACGCGCTGCTTTTCGATAATCTTTTAAAGGCACTGCGGCTTTCCTGCCGCATAATTTTGGTGGGGGATTCCGACCAGCTGCCGAGCATAGGCGCGGGCAATGTGTTGGGGGATATTTTAGCGTCGGATATGTTTCCGTCAATCCGCCTTAACAAGGTGTTCAGGCAGGCAAGCAAAAGTATGATAATCACCAACGCCCACGCAATTATAAACGGCGAGCCGCCCGATTTTTCAAATAAAAATTCCGATTGCTTTTTCCTTAAAAGGACAAGCCGCGCAGATGTCAGCCGCACCGTGACCGAGCTTGTAAGCGAGCGGCTGCCCGCCGCTTATAATTTCGACCCGATACGGGATATTCAGGTATTATGCCCCTCAAGATTGCTTGATACAGGTACTGTAAACCTTAATAATATGCTGCAAACGGCGCTTAACCCCGATACGGGCAGAAAAGCGCAGCTGAGCTACAAGGGTATATATTTCCGCGTGGGCGATAAGGTAATGCAGACCAAAAATAACTACGACCTGCAATATAAGCGCGACGGCGGCGAATACGGCACGGGGGTTTTCAACGGCGACGTGGGGTATATAACCGATATTGATAAGCGCGGCGGCATTATGACCGTAAGGTTTGAGGACAGAACAGTTACATATTTTTCGGAAGACTTATCTCAATTAGAGCCTGCCTACGCCGTTACGGTGCATAAAAGCCAGGGCAGCGAGTACGATTGCGTGGTGCTGCCGCTTTACGATGTGCCTGCAAGACTTCGCTACCGCAATTTACTTTATACCGCGGTTACAAGGGCTAAAAAGCTGCTTGTGGCTGTGGGGGATGAGGGCGTATGGCTTGAAATGGCGGCTAACGACCGAAAAACTCTGCGATATACTTTTTTAAAACAATTCCTGAAGGAAGCGGATGTTTATGCTGCGGGTAATATCGGTTCTTAAATCGGTATTCTTCCCGAAAACCTGCGCCGGCTGCGGCGCGATAATCGACGAAGACGACGAGCTGTGCGATTACTGCCACGAAATGCTCGTTCGCTGTGACCCGCTAAAGCGCTGTATGCGCTGCGGGCTTGATAAGAAAAACTGCCAGTGTAAAAGGCGGACCTTTGCATTTGAAATGTGCATAGCGCCCTTTGTTAATACCGGTGTTGCAAAGCGGGCTATGTATTACTTCAAATACCGCCGCAAAATGACCTACGGCACCATGCTTGCAAAGCAAATGGCGCTTTGCGTTAAAAATGAGTACAGAGGGCTGAAATTCGACGGGATCTGTTTTGTGCCAATGCACAGAAGAAAGCAGCTGGAACGCGGCTTTAATCAAACCGAGGTTATGGCGAAAATAATGTCGGATATACTTGAAGTACCTGTGCTGAACGCACTTAAATGCGTAAAATATGTGCGCTCGCAACACGAGCTCAGCGAAAAGCAAAGACTTGAAAACGTTAAGAATATGTATGTTGCTACAAGGAATCTTCGCGGTAAATCGGTTTTACTGGTGGATGATATTAAAACCACAGGCGCTACGCTTAACGAATGTACTTTGCAGTTACTTTCCGCCGGGGCGGATTGCGTTTACTGTGTGACCGCGCTGATAGGCGAAAAGAAAAAGGACGATAAAAACAAACATAAATAATAAATCGGGGGCAATTATGGCTACAGATATAGGAATAGATTTAGGCTCATCAAAAACCGTTATATTTTCAAGCTCCAAAGTGGTGCTTGAGCTGCCGAATGTTGTAACGGTGGACAGCGAAACATGGGAGCCCGTGTATTACGGCGAAAAAGCAAAGCAGACAATAGGCAGAACGCCCGAAAGCCTTGTGTGCGTAACGCCGATAGAGCGCGGGGTAATTTCCGATTACGATATAGCCGAGCTTATGCTTAAAAATTATATGCAGCAGGCGTTCGGCAACCGTATTTTGCGCCCGCGCATAATGGCTACTCTGCCTGCGGGACTTACGGAGCTGCAGCACCATTCGCTTTCAAACGTTATGGAGTCGGCAGGCGGCAGAAACGTATCTGTAATAGAAAGCCCGCTGGCAATAGCTTTCGGTTTGGGGCTTGATTTTTCAAAGCCGCGCGGCACGCTTATTGTGGATATAGGCGCCGGCACTACCGATATAGCCGTTATTTCGCTCGGCGGTATTGCGGTTTGCGAGTCCTTTAAAACCGCCTCGGGCGATTTTGATTCGCAAATTGTGCGCTATGTAAGAAAAGAGTACAATATAGAAATCGGCGCGCTTACCGCCGAATCGGTCAAAATTAAAATAGGCTCGGCGCTTAAAAGGGATATTGAGGTGGCGGTTGTGGCTAAGGGGAGAAACGTTTTCTCGGGGCTGCCCGAGAGCTTTGAAATATCCTCGGGCGAGGTGTACGAGGCGATAATAGACACGGTGGACGTTATATGCAACGCCATACGTCAGGTGTTAAACCGCACCGACCCCGACATTGTAGCTGATATAACAGAGGACGGAATGTACTTAACGGGCGGCGGCGCGCTGCTTTCGGGTATGGCGGAAAAGCTGGAAAAATACCTCGGTATACCCGTGCATATGCTTGAAGACCCCACGCACAGCGTTGTAAAAGGCGCGGCGGTGGCGCTTAAAAACCCGGGTTTGCTTAAAAATGTTGATTATCAGATGCGCTCAATTAAGGAACTGGCGGTCGAGTAATATTTTAATGCTTTAAACCGTTAAAGAAACACTTGACAAATCGGAAAAATAATGTATAATATAATTTAATGAGTTTTTGAAAGGGTGGACAGAATGTTCGGTTACGTTAGTTATCGATTTTATTACTTTAAAACGGACTGCCTGTACGCCTGCAAAGCTTAATTTAAAAGCTTTCAAATTTTAAGTACGGACAGCCCGCGATCGTTTATGCTTTTTTGCCGTAAACGTTTGCGGGCTTTGTTTTGGAAAAGGTGATTTAATGCTTAACGAAAAAATGGTGAGCTTAGGCTCGCGCCGCTCGGTTATTCGCGAGATTTTTGAATACGGCAAAAAGCGCAAGGCGGAAATAGGGGAAGAAAACGTTTTTGATTTCAGTCTCGGCAACCCGAGCGTACCCACGCCCGCGGCGGTTACTGCGTCTTTGGAGTGTATTATAAGGGAAACCGACCCGGTACGGCTGCACGGATATACCTCTGCACAGGGGGATACGGCGGTAAGAACGAAAATTGCAGAAAGTATTGAAAAGCGGTTCGGCTTCCCCGTAAATAAAGATTTAATTTATATGACCTGCGGCGCGGCAGCATCCCTTACCGTAACGCTGAATGCACTTGTAAACAGCGGGGATGAAATTATAATTCCCGCGCCGTTTTTCCCCGAGTACCGCGTGTTTGCGGAAAACGCGGGCGCGCGCGTTGTAACGGTGCAGTGCCGCGAGCCTGATTTTCAGCTTGATATTAAGGCGATAGAGAACGCCGTGACCGAAAAAACCAAGGCGATAATAATAAATTCGCCGAATAACCCTACGGGCGCGGTTTTCTCACCCGATACCATAAAGGCGTTAAGCGATATGCTTGATAAAAAGCAGGCGGAATACGGCACGGACATTTATATTATAGCCGACGAACCCTACCGCGAGCTTTCCTATGGCGCGGAGGTGCCGTATATCCCGAAATACTACGCAAATACGGTGGTTTGCTACTCTTACAGTAAGTCGCTTTCTCTCCCAGGGGAGCGCATAGGCTACATATTTATTCCCGAAGGCGCTGCGGACTGCAAAAAATTATACGCCGCAGTCTGCGGCGCGGGCAGGGCGCTCGGGTTTGTGTGCGCACCCAGCCTTATGCAGTACACCGTGGCGGAATGTACCGATGTTTTACCGGATGTTTCCGCCTATAAGAAAAACCGCGATTTGCTTTTCGGCACGCTGACCGATTACGGCTATGAGGCAGTACCGCCCGACGGCGCGTTTTATCTGTTTGTAAAATCGCCCGAGCCGGACGCTTATGCATTTTGCGAAAAGGCTAAAAAATACGAGCTGCTGCTTGTGCCGTCGGACGATTTCGGGTGCGAGGGGTATGTTAGAATATCCTATTGCGTAACGGCAGAGCAGATAGAAAAATCATTACCGGCGTTTAAGGCGCTTATAGAGGAGTATAAATAAATGACAGAGCTTGAAAAGGCAAGGGAAGAAATTAACCGAATAGATAAGCAATTGGCGCGGCTGTTTGAAGAAAGAATGGCGGCGGTAAAAACGGTTGCCGAATATAAAAGGCAAAATGGAGTGCGCGTGACAGACTTATCCCGCGAGGCGGAGGTTATAAAGCGCAATTCCTCTCTTATTGAAAACGAGGCGCTAAAGCCCTATTTCGTAAGCTTTTTGCAGAGCAATATGGATATTTCAAAGGCGTATCAGCACCGTCTGCTTGAAGGTATGCGCGTAGCTTACAGCGGGGTTGAGGGCGCGTTTGCAAATATTGCCGCAAACCGCATTTTCCCCGACGGCACGGCGGTTGCCTGCGGGGATTTCAAGGCGGCGTATGAATCGGTGGAAAAGGGCGAGAACGATTGCGTTATTCTGCCGATTGAAAACAGCTACAACGGCGACGTAGGTCAGGTTATGGACCTTACCTTTTTCGGCTCATTATATATTAACGGAATTTACGATATTGAAATAGTGCAAAATCTGCTTGCCGTAAAGGGCACTACAATGGATGAGGTTAAAGAGGTTATAAGCCACCCGCAGGCACTCGGTCAATGCGCGGCTTACATAAGGCGGCACGGCTTTAAGCCGACAGAGGCGGTAAACACGGCGGTTGCGGCAAAGCTTGTGGCAGAGTCGGGCAGGCACGATATAGCGGCGATAGGCAGCAGCGAGGCGGCAAAAAAATTCGGGCTTAAAAAGCTGGAGGCGCATATTAACACAAGCGGCAACAATACAACCCGCTTTGCGGTGTTTTCAAAGGCGGCGAAAGCCCCCTCTAAGGCCGATAATCAGTTTATTATGCTTTTCACCGTGCCGAATGAGGCGGGTTTACTCGGTCAGGCAATAGCGGTTATAGGAAAATACGGCTTTAACCTGCGCGCCTTAAAATCCAGACCGACAAAGGAGCTTATTTGGAGCTATTATTTCTACGCCGAGGGCGAGGGCAATATAAACAGCGAAAACGGCAAGACTATGCTTAAAGAGCTTAAAGAAAAATGCAGCAACGTGCGGGTTGTGGGCAGCTTTGAAAAGGAAATTGTGCTAAAGGGTGACGATGAATGATACTTCCCGTTAAAACAGGAACAGGCGGCTACAATATTTACCTTGAGCGCGGGGCGCTTAAGAAAGCGGGGGAATATTTAAACCTTTCCCGCCGTGCGCTTATAGTGACCGACAGCGGCGTACCAAAGAAATACGCCGAAACGGTGGCGGCGCAGTGCAAAGAACCCTATATTGTAACCCTGCCCGAGGGCGAAAAGACCAAGTGCTTTGAAAGCTTTAAATATTTGCTTTCAAAAATGGTGGAATACGGCTTTACAAGGAGCGACTGCGTAGCCGCGGTGGGCGGCGGCGTTATGGGCGACCTTGCGGGCTTTGCGGCGGCAAGCTTTATGCGCGGAATTGATTTTTACAATATTCCCACAACCGTTTTATCGCAGGTGGACTCATCGATAGGCGGCAAGGTTGCCATTGATTTTGAGGGGTATAAAAATATAGTGGGCGCGTTTTACCCGCCGAAAGCCGTTATAATTGATTCAAATACCCTTAAAACCCTGCCCGAAAGGCAAATATCAAACGGGCTTGCGGAGTCGGTTAAAATGTCGCTGACAAGCGATAAAGAGCTGTTTGAGCTTTTCGAAAAGGGCGATATTAAGGAAAATATTGATACGATAATTGAAAAATCGCTTAAAATAAAGCGCGCGGTAGTAGAGCAGGACGAAAAAGAGGAGGACCTTCGCAAAATTCTTAATTTTGGGCATACCCTGGCGCACGCGATTGAGAGCGAGAACGAAATGCAGAACCTGTATCACGGCGAGTGCGTGGCGCTCGGTATGATACCTATGTGTTCGGAAGAAGTGCGAAACAGGCTTATTCCCGTGCTTGAAAGACTTAATTTGCCCACATCTACCGCTGTAACGGCGGATACTATAATAAACGCTATGCGGCACGATAAAAAAATGTCGGGCGATAAAATTACTGTAATTTTAGTAAACACGGTGGGCACATACGAAATGAAAGAAATGCCGTTTGATATATTCGCGGAAAAAATAAGGGGGTCATTAGGGTGAAAAACAGCTTCGGCAGCTCGGTTATTTTAACGCTGTTCGGCGAAAGCCACGGTTTAGGTTTAGGCGCGGTGCTTGACGGCTTAGCCCCCGGAATTACGGTGGATGAGGATTTTATACGCAGTCAGTTATCCCTCCGTCGCCCCGTGGGGGATATTTCAACGCCGAGAGCAGAGCCTGATAATTTTGTAATAGAAAGCGGAGTTTTCGGCGGCAAAACTACGGGAACGCCTATCTGCATAGTAATACCAAACGTTAATACCCGCTCTAAGGATTACAGCGAGCTGCGCTCAAAGGCGCGCCCGGGTCACGCGGATTACGCGGCGTACACAAAATACCACGGCTTTGAAGATTACCGCGGCGGCGGGCATTTCAGCGGCAGAATTACCGCGGGAATTGTAGCTGCGGGCGCGGTTGCAATTTCGGCGCTTAAAAATAAGGGCATATATATAGGCACGCACATTAAAAGCATAGCAGGGGTAGCAGACCGCGAATTTTGGGATATCGCGGACGATATAAAGGCACTGTCGCAAAAGGAATTTGCCGTGCTTGAAGACGGCGTTAAGGAAAAAATGATAAGTGAGATAACCGCCGCCAAAGCGGACGGCGACAGCGTGGGCGGCGTGCTTGAAACCGCAGTTATCGGTTTGCCGGCAGGCGTCGGTGAGCCGTGGTTCGGCGGGGTGGAAAATGTGCTTTCTTCAGCGCTTTTCGCCGTGCCTGCGGTAAAGGGCGTTGAGTTCGGCGCGGGCTTTGCACTTGCAAATATGCGCGGCAGTGCCGCCAATGATGAATTTTTCTGCGCGGACGGTAAAATTACCACCGCCACCAACAATAACGGCGGCATAAACGGTGGAATTACTAACGGTATGCCTGTTGTTTTCCGCTGTGCGGTAAAGCCCACGCCCACAATTCACAAAGAGCAGAATACTGTAGATTTTATAAAGAATGAAAACGTTAAAATTACGGCGGGCGGCAGGCATGACCCCTGTATTGTCCACCGCGCGCGCGTGGTGATAGACAGTATTACGGCAATAGCGCTTTGCGATATGCTGGCGGGCAGATTCGGTACTGATTGGTTGGGTGAATAAATGGAATACGGCTGTATAGGTGAAAAGCTTTCGCACAGCTTTTCAAAAATAATTCACGCAAGGCTGGCGGGCTATAATTACGAGCTTTGCGAAATACCGCGTAATGAACTGGACGGCTTTATGAAAAAAGCCGATTTCAAGGCGATAAACGTTACAATTCCTTATAAGCAGGCGGTTATACCTTATTTGTATTATATAAGCGACACCGCAAAAAAAATAGGCGCGGTAAACACCGTAGTTAATAAAAACGGCAAATTATGCGGCTATAATACCGATTTTTCGGGACTGCGCTCGTTAATACTCCGTCAGGGAGCGGACCTGACGGGCGGCAAGGTGCTTATTTTAGGCTCGGGCGGCACTTCAAAAACCGCCGCGGCGGTAGCCGAGGATTTGGGCGGTAAGGAAATATACCGCGTTTCAAGGTCCGGCGCGGACGGCGCTATAACCTATGATAAGGCTTATAAAAAACACAGTGACGCCACTGCAATAATTAACACCACCCCCTGCGGAATGTACCCGAATATAGGCGTTTCGGCAATAGATTTAAGCCGATTTGAAAATGTTAAAAGCGTTACCGACGCGGTTTACAATCCGCTTTCAAGCGCGCTTGTTATATCGGCGCGCGAAAGGGGAATAAACGCAACGGGCGGGCTTTATATGCTGGTTTCCCAAGCGGCATACGCGGTGGAAAAATTTACGGGCGGCAGCATATCCGCAGATAAAACAGAGGAGGTCTACCTCGAAATTTTAAACGATAAAAAGAATATTGTGCTTATAGGTATGCCCGGCTGCGGCAAGACTACACTCGGTAAAATATTAGCCGGAGAACTTCAAAAAGAGTTTACCGATACCGACGATGAAATTATAAAACGTATAAATATGCCTATAGCCGATTATTTTGCAAAGAACGGCGAAGAAAGCTTCAGAAAGCTTGAAAGCGAAGTTATAAAAGAAATTTCGGCTTGCCAATCCTCGGTTATTGCAACGGGCGGCGGGGCGGTTTTAAACCCCGATAACATAAGGCTTTTAAAGGAAAACGGAACGGTGGTATTTATCGACCGCCCGCTTGAAAGGCTTGTAACCACGGCGGATCGACCGCTTTCTTCAAACAGAGAGCTGCTCGAAAAGCGATATAAGGAAAGATACGGCTTGTATTGCGCCGCTGCCGATATTAAAATTGACGCGGTGAGCCGAATAGAGCAAAATGTTAAAAATATTAAAGAGGTCTTTTTAAATGAGAATACTTGTAATTAACGGACCGAATATAAATATGTTGGGTATAAGAGAACCCGGTATTTACGGCAGCGACAGCTTTGAAACGCTGTGCAATAACGTAAAAGAACACGCTGAAAAAGCGGGGATTGAGGTAAAGCTGTTTCAGTCTAACCACGAGGGCGCGCTTGTAGATGAAATTCAGGCGGCTTACGGCAAATTTGACGGTATAGTTATAAACCCCGGCGCTTACACGCACACAAGCATAGCGCTGCTGGACGCGGTAAAGGCGGTTTCAATACCGACGGTTGAGATACATATTTCGGATGTTTCGTCGCGCGAGGATTTCAGGCAGATAAGCTATATAAGAAAGGCTTGCGTTAAAACGATATGCGGGCACGGAATAGCGGGATATACCGAGGCAATAGACTACTTGATTAAGGAATACGGCGATAAAAAATGATAGCAACCATTGAAAAAGGAACGGCATACGGCAGGGTGGAAGCGCCGCCCTCAAAAAGCGTTTCTCACAGATATTTAATTTGCGGCGCGCTGTCATTCGGCAGCGTTATAGAAAGCGTGGCGTTTTCAGAGGATATTAAGGCTACTCTTAATTGCCTGAGCGCCTTGGGCGCCGAATATGAAATTGACGGCAGCACGGTTAAAATAGGCGGAATATCGCCTGATAAGGCAATTAAAAGCGCAGAGCTTTTCTGCAATGAATCAGGCAGTACGTTAAGGTTTATAATTCCGCTTTGCCTTCTTTTCGGGCAGAAAATTACACTTAAAGGTACAGAAAGGCTTATGAGCCGCTCGCTTGCGGTTTATAAGGAAATGTGTCTATCGCAGGGCATTGAGTTTACGGAGGATAAGGAAAGCGTTACGGTATGCGGCAAGCTGACGGCGGGTAAATATTCGGTACGCGGGGATGTTTCAAGCCAGTTTATATCGGGGCTTATGTTCGCCCTGCCGCTGCTTGGCAGTGACAGTATAATTGATATAACGGGCGCGCTTGAAAGCGGCTCATACCTCGGTATGACGGTAAAGGCGCTTGCCGAATTCGGTGTGAGAATCAGCCGAACCGACGAGCACACTATATTTATAAAGGGTAATCAGACTTATAAACCGCGCACGCTGCGCGTTGAGGGGGATTATTCCAACGCCGCGTTTTTTGAGGCGTTCAACTCGGTGGGCGGCAATGTTGCGGTGGCAGGACTTAAAAAGGATACCTGCCAGGGTGACGCGGTTTACAGAAGACTTTTCGGTAAATTGGTGCGCGGCTGCCCCGAAATAGATATTTCCGATTGCCCCGATTTAGCGCCCGTTTTAATGGCGGTTGCGGCGGCAAACAACGGCGTAAGGCTAACAGGCACCCACCGCCTTAAAATAAAGGAAAGCGACAGGGGCGCCGCTATGGCGGAGGAGCTTGCAAAATTCGGGTGCAATACCGAAGTATGGGAAAACGAGATAACGGTGCATCCCCGCACGCTTAAAACGCCCGAGCTGCCGCTTTCGGGGCATAACGACCACAGAATAGTAATGGCGCTTTCCCTTCTTTGCAGCATAACGGGCGGCAGCATTTACGGGGCAGAGGCGGTAAATAAAAGCTTTCCCGATTATTTTCGCAGGCTTGCTTCCCTCGGCATAAAGGTTGAAGAAAAATGAAGTTAAGTAAAGATACAAATATTTTAATAGTAGGCTTAGGGCTATTGGGCGGCAGCTATGCCGAGGCGCTTACAAAGGGCGGCTATACCGTGAACGCCGTAACCAAAGAGCAATCGTCGGTTGATTTTGCACTTAAAAAAGGTATAATAAAATACGGCACAACAAAGCTTGATGAAAGCATTATTTCCGCTGCCGATTTGGTTATATTCGCGCTTTACCCCCATGTTTTCACCGAATGGATAGAAAAAAATCAGCATTTATTAAAATCGGGAGCGGTTATAACCGACGTTACGGGCGTTAAGGGCTGCATTGTCTATAAAATTCAGGAAATGCTCCGCCCGGACGTGGAATTTATAGCCGCGCACCCCATGGCGGGGCGCGAGGTATGCGGGGTTGAAAACAGCGACTCGGGCATTTTTAAGGGCGCTAACTACATAGTGGTTCCCACAGAGAAAAACACCGCAGGCGCAATAGAGCTTTGCCGCGATTTGGGCGAGAAATTAGGCTTTCATCGCGTAGCGGAGTTATCTCCCGAAAACCACGATGAAATGATAGCATTTTTATCACAGCTTACCCACTGCATAGCGGTAACGCTGATGTGCTGCAACAACACGCCCGACCTTGAATATTACACGGGTGACTCTTTTCGCGATTTAACGCGCATAGCGAGGATAAACGACGAAATGTGGAGCGAACTGTTTTTGGATAACAAGGATATGCTGCTTGCCGAAATGCGCAGCTTTAAGCAGAGCTTTGAGACGCTTTACGAAAAAATAGAAACGGGCGACCGCGAAGGAATACGCGAAATGATGCGGCTTTCCACCGAGCGCAGAAAACGCTTTAACAAGCATTTATAAGGGGAAAAAGACTATGAATATGAAATTTTTAAGAAAGCTGCCCATACCGCAGCAGATAAAGGCGCGCTACCCTGTATCTGAACAGGACGCGGCGGTGAAGGCTGCGCGCGACGGGGAGCTAAAAAATATTTTTGCGGGGAAATCGGATAAATTTATTTTGGTAATAGGCCCCTGCTCGGCGGACAGCCGCGAGCCGGTGCTCGATTATATTTCACGGCTTAAAAAGGTGCAGGACGAGGTAAAGGATAAAATACTTATAGTGCCGCGCATTTACACCAACAAGCCGCGCACCACGGGAGACGGCTACAAGGGAATGCTGCACCAGCCGAACCCCGATGAAACGCCCGATATGCTAAAAGGCATTGTCGCGATAAGAGATTTACATATGGCGGCGCTGCACGATTACGGCTTTTCCTGCGCGGACGAAATGCTCTACCCCGATAACCACCGTTATTTATCCGACCTGCTTTCTTATGTAGCAATAGGCGCGCGCTCGGTTGAAAACCAGCAGCACAGGCTTACCGCCAGCGGGCTTGATATACCCGTGGGTATGAAAAACCCCACAAGCGGCGACCTTAGCATTATGATGAACTCTATAACCGCCGCGCAGCACAGCCACACTTTTATATACCGCGGGTGGGAGGTTGTAAGCGAGGGCAACCCCTATGCACATTCCATTTTGCGCGGGTATATTGATTTCGCGGGCAAAAACGTCTCCAATTACCACTATGAAGACCTTGTAAAGCTGCATGAGCTGTATGCCGAAACATCCCTTGTAAATCCGGCGGCAATAGTAGATACCAACCATGCAAACTCGGGTAAGCAGTATTTGGAGCAGATAAGAATTGCAAAGGACGTAGTTTACAGCTGCAACCACAATAAGGATATACGCTCAATGGTTAAGGGGCTTATGATTGAAAGCTACATTGAGGACGGCGCTCAGAAAATAGGCGAGCATATTTACGGTAAATCCATAACCGACCCATGCTTAGGTTGGGAAAAATCCGAAAAGCTTATTTATATGATAGCGGATAAATTGCACTGATTTTTAAATTCCGCATTCCGAATTCCGAATTCCGCATTATATCACGGTTTGCACCTGCTGCATGGTTTATACCCCTTATTCACCGCCTCATCGCGGGTTTTAAACGATACCTTATTTTCATCTTTCAGCTTTTGCGCATACGAGCAATCGGGTGTATGGAATTTTTTTGAATTTGAATTTCCTATGTACGCCGTAGCTGCGGTTTCGCTGGGCTTTGGTTTTGTTGGCACGGTGCTGTCGGCGGGTATTTCGTCGGGCATAGAGCCGCTGCCGCCCGGGCGGTAGCCGTTTACGGTATCGTCGGTCGGGTAATTTACGGTTATTTCGGCGTGGGAATCGTTATTCTTAACATTTGAGGTGTTGCACCCGCAAAGAATAACGGGTATAATAAGCAGTGCAAGCAATTTTCTTTTCATAAACAAAATTTCCCCTTATTTTTTGGTACGGAGGCTTTTAATGGACGACCGTGACGATATTTCAAGACTTTCGCGGCTTAAAAAACGCGCTAATCGGCTACCGCTGCTGCCGGGCGTTTATATAATGAAAAATAAGAATGATGAAATTATATACATCGGTAAAGCAAAGGCGCTTAAAAACCGCGTTACGCAGTATTTCGGCGGCGGCTCGGGGCATACCGCAAAGGTGCGCAAAATGGTCTCAAATGTCGATCACTTTGAGTATATAGTGTGCGACAGCGAGTTTGAAGCGCTTATTCTCGAAAACTCGCTTATAAAGCAAAATCAGCCGAAATACAACATACTTTTAAAGGACGACAAGGGCTACTCCTACGTTAAAATAACAAACGATAAATGGAAAAAGATAACCTTTTCGCGCGCAACCGATAAAAAAGGTGAGTATATAGGACCTTATTCGTCGCTTTATGTGGTTAAAGAAACGGTGGACGAGGCGCGAAAAATTTTTAAACTGCCCGATTGCAGCAGGAGCTTTGATAAACCATCAAAGCCCTGCCTTAATTACCATATCGGCATATGCGACGCGCCCTGTCGAGGAAAAATAAGCCTTGAAAGCTATCTTGAAAACGTAAACGCCGCGGTGGATTTTATAAAGCACGGCGGAGCGGACAGCGAAACCGAAACGGAATTAAACGAAAAAATGCTTGCCGCCGCCGAAAGGCTGGATTTTGAAACGGCGGCAAAGCTGCGCGACCGAATAAACGCAATGAAACGGATAAGGGAAAAGCAAAAGGTGGTTCGCGCAACCTATAAAAGCGAGGATGTTATTGCGTCCGCCCTGCTCGGCGAAACGGCGGCGGTAAGCGTGTTTATTTTCAGAAACTACCGCCTTTGCGATAAGCAGGTGTTTTTATTTGACGGAATATCCGACAGGGAAAGCCTTTACGAGGAATTTTTGCAGCGCTACTATCTTGAAAAGGAAGATATACCCTCGCGCGTGTTAATAGATGTTTCGACGGATTTTTCCGCCACTGGGCGCTGGCTTACCGAAAAATCGGGGCATAGCGTGAGCTTTGTAAACCCGAAGCTCGGCGAGCAAAAGGCGCTGCTTGATATGTGCCTTAACAACGCGGCCGAAACCCTTTCGCAAAAAGCCGAAAGAACGGGGCGCGAAATGTCAGTGCTGGATGAGCTGGCGCGCCTTTTGGGGCTGCCCTCTGCGCCGCGGTATATTGAGGCTTACGATATTTCAAACACGGCTGGCAGTGAAAACGTTGCCGGAATGATAGTATATAAGGACGGTAGACCCTTTAAGCCCGCGTATAAGCGTTTTAAAATAAAGAGCTTTTTGGGGCAGGATGATTTTCGCTCTATGGCGGAGGTGCTTGACCGCCGCTTTACCGAGTACGAAAAGGGCGAGGACGAGGGCTTTGCGGTATTGCCCGATTTAATATTGCTTGACGGCGGCTTAGGGCAAATGTCCGCCGTGCGCCCCGTGCTTGAAAAGCACGGAATTACCGTTCCGCTTTTCGGTATGGTAAAGGACTCAAAGCACCGCACCCGCGCCATAGCCGCCGAGGGCGGGGATATAAGCATTAAATCAAACCGCGCGGCGTTTACCTTTATTACCGGCATACAGGATGAGGTCCACCGCTTTGCGATAGGCTACCATAAGCAAAGAAGAAGTAAAAGTATGCTGGCAAGCGAGCTTACCGAAATTGAGGGTATAGGCAAAGCCCGCGCCGCGGCGCTGCTAAAGCACTTTAAAACGGTTAAGGCGATAAATGCGGCAACTGCGGACGAATTGGCGGCAGCCCCCGGAATGACCAAAGCGGCGGCGGACGCCGTGTATAAACATTTTCATGAGGAATTATAAATGGGAAAAACACTTGAAAAGCATACCGAAATTGAGCGGAGCATAATAAAAAAATTCCGCAAGACAATATGGAATAATTTTATAGGTGCGGTAAAGGAATACGAGCTTATCGCCCCCGGCGATAAAATAGCCGTTTGTATTTCGGGCGGAAAGGACTCAATGCTGCTTGCAAAATGCGTTCAGCAGCTGCAGCGCCACAGCGAAATACCCTTTGAGGCCGAGTATATTGTAATGGACCCCGGCTACAACGCCGAAAACCGAGCGCTTATAGAGCACAACGCGAAATTGATGGATATACCGATATATATTTTTGAAAGCGATATTTTCTCTGTCACCGAGCGTGCGGGCGGCTCGCCCTGCTACCTTTGCGCCAGAATGAGGCGCGGCTGCCTTTACAGTAAGGCAAAAGACCTCGGCTGCAACAAAATAGCGCTCGGTCACCATTTTAACGACGTTATTGAAACGGTGCTTATGAGTATGATGTATTCATCCGAAATAAAGACCATGCCGCCGAAATTACACAGCACCAATTTTGAGGGTATGGAGCTTATACGCCCGCTTTATAAGGTAAAGGAAAAGGATATTATCGCCTTTTCAAATTACAACGGGCTTAAATTCCTGCAATGTGCCTGCAAGTTTACCGAAAACAGCGCCCACAACGAGGGGCTTTCAAAGCGCAAGGAAATAAAGGCGCTTATAGAGGATATTAAAAAGGTAAACCCGAATGTGGATGATAACATTTTCCGCAGTATACATAACGTAAATATGGCTACCATACCCGGCTGGCGCGACCGCGATTCGGGCACATTACACAGCTTTACCGAAAACTATTAAACCGATAATTTAGTCTCGCGGGCGTAGAAGAATATATACTGTTGCGCAATACCCGCGTAGGGCTTGGCTTCCTCGGGCAGCTCGCCGCCAAAAAGCGCCTGCATGGCGCGTTTTATCCAAACGTCCTTGGGGAATGCGTCAATATGGCAGAGCGAGAAAAGCAGCGCGCAATCGGCAACCTTGGGGCCTACGCCCTTTATTTTCATAAGCTCGTCGCGGGCTTCGTCGGTCGGTACCGATTTAAGCCTTTCAAGGTTAATTTCCCCCGACGATATTTTCTGCGCCGCGTCAAGAATATATTTTGCCCTGAACCCGCTGCGCAGCACCGCTAAATCCTCAAGCGAGCACTCCGCTATTTTTTCGGCGGTGGGAAAAGCGCGGTAGCCGCCCTTATCCTCGCCGAAATTATCGCACAGGCGGCTTATAATGCCCTTAATGCGCTTTATGTTGTTGTTTTGGGATATTATAAAGGAGCAAAGCGTTTCCCACGGCTCTTGGTTTAAAATTCTAATGCCGAAGGAATACTCCGCCGCGCTTTTCAGTATCTCGTTTTTACCTATTTTTTTATTTACCGCGCCGTAGTCTCTGTCAAGGTCAAAGTATTTTCGCCATATGCTTTCAAAGTCGTGTTCGGTCGTGTTAAAAAGCACCAGTGTACCGTCTGCTTCTTTGCAAAGCTCTAAGTATTTCCCGTAGGCTACGCCGTGCCATACGCCGTTTTCCTTTTCCTCCCAGCGGAAAGCCTGACCGCAATCAAGCGTGTGCGGCAGGTCAATACCGTCGGGCACGGTTATGTAAGCGTTGTTGTTTTTATACTTTACAGTAAACATATAATCACCGAAATAGATTATACTCTTTTTCGACAATAATATCAATAAAAAACAGGAGAAAAAATTATGAGAGACGATATTTGCACCATACCGGTAAGCGAGGTTTTCGAGCATAACGACGGCTGCCCCATATGCCGCATGCGCGATACCATTGAGGAACGAATGACCGATTATATTTTAGGCGACGCCATGATGGAGCCCGACGTAAGAATCGAGACCAACAAAACAGGCTTTTGCGAGCACCACTATAATAATATGATGTCGCGCAGGGGGCGGCTGCAATTGGCGCTTATGCTGCAGACCCACATTAACGAGATAAACGGCGAAATTTTCAAGAAAAAGCTTTTCAATACCGACAGTAAAAAAACAGGGAATGCTAAAAATATAACCGACTCCTGCTTTATCTGCTCAAAAATAGAGTGGGGGCTTTCCCGAATGATTGAAACGGTTTACCGCTGCTACGAAACGCAAAAGGATTTCCGCGATATGTTCAATTCGCAGAGTATGTTTTGCCTGCCGCATTACGAGCGGTTGCTCGGCGGCGCCTCAAAGCGCAATATGAAATCATATTATTCGGAATTTTCCGAAAACCTTAACCGTATAACAGGTGAATACTCAAAATCGCTTTATGACGATTTATCAAAATACTGCACAATGTATGATTACCGCAGCCGCGACGGCGAGACCGATTGGGGAAACAGCCGCGATGCGGTGGAGCGCACCGTAGCGTTTTTAAACGGAAGAGTTTATAAAGAAGATTAAAAAATAATTCGGAATTATAATATTAAAGCCCGTTGCTATCGGTTAAAACCGACGGCAGCGGGCTGATTTTTATATAATTGTGGGATATTTCTAATGTCTAAAATCTAAAATCTAATTTGTGGTCTGTTTTCGCTCGGTGCGGCGACGGAAAAATCAATTCAATCAATTCTGCTTTGCTCAAAAAGAACATAATATCGGGAAATACCACTTATGAAAAAAATGCACAGTGTAATATTAAGACTGACGGTAAAATAGATATTCTCGATTTAATAAGGCTTAAAAAACTTGTTGCCGAAAACTCATAATCAAAATAAAAGAACACCCGCCCCGCGGAAACAAAGCTCCGCAGGGCGGGTGATTGCGTTTTTCGTCTTATTTGGATTTTACTTCATCGGTTTTGTAGATGAACTTAACGCTGCCGTCAGTATCATCGGCAATTCCGGCAAACGATTTATAATTCTTGGAAACGTCAACCGTTGCTTTTACTCTGTCAACAAGGTTCTGCAGGTCGTCGCCCGCAAGACCCGTTAACTTGCTTATGCCCTTATCGTTAAGCTGTTTTATACCGTCGGCTAATTGCTTTGAGCCGTCAGAGAGCTTTTCAACACCGGGTACTAACTGTGATGCACCGGATTTAAGCTCTGCTGCGCCGTCTTTCAGCTGCTTAGCGCCTGCGTTTACCTTAGCGCTGCCGTCGGCTGCCTCTTTAACGCCTGCGGTGTAGGCAAGCACGCCCTGATAGAATGTGTTGTAGCTGTCAAGCGAGGTTACCGCCGTTTCAATTGAGGTCTTAACCGTGTTTTTAATTGTGGGGAGCGCCAACCCTAAGCAAGCGGTATAAATTGTTTTTTCGTTTGCTTCATTTTTTACGCTTGCCGCATTATAGGTTGCGGCGTCGGCTGCAATTTTCTGCGCTGCCTGCAAATTCTCGGCGGGGGTTTTACCGTTTTGCGAGCTTAAATACCCGCAAATACCGCTGATAATTTGTTCGTTGGTGGTTGCGCCGCCTGCCATAACCCTAGAGGTTATAGCCGCGTTGGTAAGTATTGTTGTAAGCTCTTCTTTTGATTTGCCCATGCAGGTAAGAACCTTTGCGGCAAAGCGTGAGGTTTCGGGAATTGCGGTATTGGCGGCGATAGTCGCGTCAATTTGTGCCTCGGCAGTCGCTTTAGCCTCGTTCTTCTTAGTCTCGCTTAAATAATTAAGGGGATTTTCTTCAATGCCCTTTAATACCGTTTTGTAGTTATCTACCGTGAGCGCGTCAAAGTTTTGTATGCCGCCTTCGTTTAATTGCTTTGTAACCGTTGCAAGCAGGGTATCAAATACCTGTTTAGCGCCTGATGTTAAATCGCCGTTGTTTGAAACCAAGGTGTTAAGCCCTGCGTTAAGCGCCGCAGCGCCGCTTGAAAGCTCGTCGGTTCCGGCGGATAATTTATCAATACCCGCAACCAACTCTTTTGACTTTGAAAGCAGGGTGGTAAGTCCGCCGTACAACTCGGAAGAGCCGTCTATAAGCTTTGTCATACCGCTTGTAAGTTCGTTTAATTGCGCCTGTAAATCGTCGGCGGAGTTAAGCTTTGAAGTGTCAAATTCATTAAACAGGCTGTTTGTCGCAAGGGTTAGGGTAGTGGTAAGGGCAAAGTTTTTAACGTCCGCCGTTACTTCAATGTAACCGGGAATTTCAAATTTATCTTTGCTTAAATTAAGGTTTTCCTGCAAACCCGGGAGTGCAAAGCCCGCAACTATTGTACGGTCGCCGTCATTTATGATTTTGCCGTTTGTAACCGATACGTTCGAGAAAACGTCGTTATCAAGCATTAAGCCTGTAAGCATTGCAAAGGGAACATAAATCTTTTCGGTCTTGCCGCCTATTTTTACTTCGCTGTACTGCTTGTTTGTGTAGTCAAAGCGGATTGTAGCCTTGCCGCTCTTTCCCGCAATTTCATCGGCGGAAACGGTCTTGCCGTCTAATTTATAGCTTACCTTTAAATCAACGGGCAGTTCCTTGCTTATTGTGCCCTGGTAATAAATATCGGCGCCGTCGGCGTTCCATACGCGCATATTGTCGGTATCCATTACATAGGATTCATCACCCTTGACGTTTTTAACGTCCTGCAAGTCGGTTTTATCCTTTAAGGATTTCTCATTAAGCCCGTTCTTTATCCAATCGCTTACGATTATCTTTTTAACCGAGCCGTCGGCATTTGCAAGCACATAAACGGTTTCATCCTTAGCAGTCTTTACGTCTGTTTTGTCGCTTTCCGATGAAACGGACGTAGAGGTGCTTGCGGTATCCTTTTTATTGTTTGCGGCATTTATAGCCGCCGCGGTAACGCCCGTGCCGGCAATAACGCCGGCAGCGGCAACTGCAATAAGCTTTATTAAATCATTCTTAACAGTTTTCATTTCATTTAGCCTCCGTTTGTTTTTTAGGCTTAAAGCCTATACTTGTATTGCATATGACCTTATCGAACAGCATAAACATTGCAGGCAGTATGAATATTACCGCAAGCATACTGATTATAGCGCCGCGCGCCATAAGGTTGCATATTGAGCTGATAATATCAACGTCGGAGTAAAGCCCCACGCCGAAGGTGGCTGCGAAGAAGCCGAGCGCGCTTACCACAACCGAGGGGATGGAGGTCTTAAGCGCTATGCTGACCGATGTTTTCTTGTCACCGCCCAAAGACCGCTCTCTCTTGTAACGCGTGGTCATAAGAATTGCATAGTCAACCGTTGAGCCTAACTGAATTGTGCTTATGCATATAGGCGCTATAAACGGCATTGACGTGCCGAGCAGGTGGCAGAAGCCGAGGTTTATGAATATTGCAAGCTCTATAACCGCAACCAAAATTATGGGCAGTGAAACGCTCTTTAAAACAAGCAATATTATAACGAATATAGCCGCTATTGAAATTGCGTCAACCACCTTGAAGTCGTGGTCGGTAATATCTATCATATCCTTGGTGCAGGGCGCCTCGCCTATGAGCATACCGTTTTTATCGTACTTTTTAAGTATATCATTAAGTTTTGTTATCTGCTCATTTACTTCGTCGGACGCGGTTGCGTACTCTGAGTTTATAACCATCAGCTTCCAGTTATCGCTTTGTAAGGTGGACTTTGCCTCATCCGGAATTATTTCATCGGGTATTCTGCTGCCCACTACCGATTCAAGCCCTAATACAAACTTAACGCCGTCTATCTTTTCCATTTCGCTTGACATCTCGCGTACCGTTTTGCCGTCGGTATCGGCAGAAATAAGCACCATATGTGTTGAGCCTACGTTGAACTCTTTTTCAAGCTTGGTATTTGCTATCGAGCACTCCATGGTCTCAGGCAGCGTTTCGGTCATATTGTAATAAACCTCGCTGTTTGCCTTGGTGTAGCACCAAAAAGCAGGGCCTACAAGCACTAAGAAGACTATAAGGAATATCCACGAGCGCTTAACTACAAAGTTTGTAAGCCTGTTCATAGGTGGAATAAGCGCTCTGTGCTTTGTTTTTTCAAGCAGCTTATCGCACACAAGTATTAAAGAGGGAAGAACGGTCACGCAGGAAATAAGCCCGAACAAAACGCCCTTTGCCATCACTATACCGAGGTCGCGCCCCAGCGTGTAGCTCATAAAGCAAAGCGCTATAAAGCCCGCAACGGTGGTTATAGAGCTGCCGACAACCGAGGTAATGGTCGCTTTAATTGCGTGCGCCATTGCTCTGTGCTTATCGCCCGAGTAGCGCTCCTTTTGCTCCTCGTAGCTGTGCCATAAGAATATCGAGTAGTCCATTGTAACGGCTAACTGAAGCACTGCGGCAAGCGCCTTTGTTACATATGAAATCTCGCCCATAAAGTAGTTGGAGCCGAGGTTTACCACAATTGCCATACCGATATTCGCAAGGAACAGGAAAGGTATTATCCAGTTATCCATAAATATCATCATTGTAACTGTGCAAAGCAAAACCGCAATGCCTACATATATCGGCTCTTCGTGCTCGCACAGGTCTTTAAGGTCGGTAACGACCGCCGACATACCGGTTACATAGCAGTTTTTATCGGCAATCTTTCTTACCTCTTTAATGGCGGTCATGGTTTCGTCCGCCGAGGTAGAGGTCTTAAAGAACACTGCTATTATGGTTGAGTCGCCAGAATTAAAGGCATTGTAAATATCGTCGGGCAGCATTTCTTTCGGTACTGATAAATCCATAACGCTGTCGTACCATATAGCGCTGTCAACGTTATCTACCTTTTCAATCTTTTCGCGCAAAGCAGATACCTGCTTATCCTCCATACCGTCAACGATTATAAAGGAAAACGCGCCCTTGCCGAAATCATCAAGTAATATGTTCTGCCCCTTCATTGTTTCAATGTCGTCGGGCAGGTAGGTCAGCATATCGTAATTGATACGGGTTTTAAGTATTCCGAAAACCGACGGTATCATTAAGGCTATCGCGATTATCAGAATAAGCACGCGGTGCTTTACCACGCCTTTTCCGAATTTTATCATTTATCTCCCAGCTTTCATTTGTTTTTCAGTATTTTAACGGTGTAAAACGCGTTAAATAAATTTTGCAGCCCGTCAATTGCAAGCGATATACCCACAAAGGTCATAAGCACGTTGTTGCCGCTGAACGGGTCGATTATAAGCAGCAGCCCGAAAAGCGCGCAGATAAGCGAGCCTAAAAGTATCAGCCACCAGTTTGAAAGCCCGAAGCGCTTTGCGTCAACCGCCGTTTGCAGCTTGAACACGCCGTCCACCAAAACAAACACGCCGAGTATTGCCGGCATAAAGGTGACGACCCTTGCAGAGCGCAGCAGAAGTATCAAACCGAAAATAAGTGTAAAAACTCCGAGTGCCAAATCAAACTGAAAGGCAAGGTTGTAAAGGTCGTGCGAAAAATAACCGAGTATTTTCGAAACTCCGTAAAAAAGTGACACGGCACCTATGACCCTGCAAAAAATAATTGCCGAGGAGTACGGTCTTACCATTATATAAACGCCTGCGGCTATAAGCAGCACCGAGCAGATTATATAACACCATTTTGCCTGTTTAATTGTTTTCATTGTTTTTTCCTCCCTTCATTTTCTCAACGCAATATATTATATACATAATAATTTCCGTTTCCAATAAACATAAAAAGGCTTATGTGCGAATTTCACACATAAGCCTTAAAGTGTTGTATTTTCAGACATTTACGCCTGTTTGTCTGTATTTTTCAAAAAGCAGTAGCGCACCGTTCCGTCCAAAAGCTCGCTTATTCTTATAACAAAATCGTGCGGGTCGCCTTTCATACCGCCGCTTAACCACTCAAGCGTCATGCCTACAAGCGCATGGGAATAGAACGAGGCTACAAGCTCAACATCGGTTTCATTGGGGGATAAATCGGCGGTCAATTTTTTTACGAATAAAAGTATATTATTATATGTAACCTTATTAAGATAGGTTTCAACCTGCTCGCGGCTGATCGAATTGTAAAGATGATATATTGCGCGGCGGTTGTTATGCACAAAGTCAATGCCCTTTAAAAAGGCTTCCTGCCAGGTATCGTAATCTACCATGCTGCCGAGAATGTTCTGCGTTTCCACCTGAAAAAGCTCGTCAACCAGCGCATATACGTCCTCAAAGTAATAATAAAACGTATTGCGGTTTACGCCGCAGCGGGTAACAATGTCTTTAACTGTAATTTTATCAAACGGGCGTTCCGAAATAAGCTCTACAAACGAGTCTAAAATTGCCTTTTTGGTAAATTGCGCCATATCGCACCTCCGGATAGTGTCAGTATAGCATATTGCCTTTTAAAAATCAAGAGGGGGAGTATACGTTTTTGCCATTCGGCGACTTATATCGGTAAAGAAAGACGTTTTTTTAAATTTATGCGCTCATGCCGCGCGGGCACCCCTTTCTGCGCGTTCAGAAAGGGGGAAAGAAACGTCGGGAACCCATAAGACAGGGTTCCCGAACCCTCCTGAACAACCAAAGGGGCAAACTCCCCTTTGGAAACCCCTACTGCTGAACAATAAAATTTCAAAAAACTTACTGCTTTTTTTGGAACTCCGAAATTTAAACAACAAACCCGCCGTTAATTCCGAGGACCTGTCCCGTTATGTATTCGGCGGCAGGGGAGGAGAGGAAGCGCACCGCGGCGGCTACCTCGTCGGCGCTGCCCATACGCCCGAGCGGTATGCCCTCAACAAAATCATTAAGCTCCTCAATTGTAAGGTTTGAGTTCATTCCGGTTTCAATAAGCCCGGGGGCTATGCAGTTCACGGTAATACCGCTGGGTGCAAGCTCCTTAGCAAGCGCCTTGGTAAGACCTATAACTCCCGCCTTTGCCGCGGAGTAAGCCACCTCGCAGGAGGCACCCACCTGACCCCACATTGACGAAATGTTTATAATACACCCCGATTTCTGATTAACCATAACCGGCGTTACCGCCTTGCAGCAGTTGAAAACGCCCTTTAAGTCAATATCAATTATGCGGTCAAAATCAATTTCATCGGTATCGGTTATAAGCCCCTGATACGCTACGCCCGCATTGTTTACCAGCACGTCTATACTGCCGAATTTGTAAAGCGCTTCTTTTACCATAATATCCACTTCGAGCTTATTCGCAACGTTGGCTTTCTGGGTTATCACCGAGTATCCGTTGCTCACAAGGGAACGGCAGAGCAGGTTTGCCGATTCGTAGGATTCATTATAATTGATTACCACATTCCAGCCGTTCTGCGCAAAGAGAATTGCTGTTGCCGCGCCGATGCCCTTTGAAGAACCTGTGACTATTACTGTTTTTTTCATATTAACCCCCGCTTATATTTTCTGAAATCAGTATAACATAATTTTTCGAAAAATTAAAGCCCCAATTACAACAAGTTGAGTTTACATAACAGCGGCGGGCGCATATCTTGTGTGATTTACATAAAAAGTTTACATAATATTGTGCGCTTTTAAAATTGACAGTTGACATAACCTTAAAAATGTTGTATAACTATATTGTTGACCGCAAATGCGGCATACATTGATTTTACGGCTTGACCGTCTTTAAAACCGACATTATGAAAATCAGTTTACATAAAGTGTCATAAAATCTATATTTTGTGGCAGCGGTTTTTAAAAAAACAAAATATAGGTTTTATTGTTTTTCAGGTATATCTTGTCCCACTCCGGCATATTATTTCTTAGAAACCGGAGGGAAAAATATGAAAAAAGGAACAGTATTAAGCCTTAAAAAAATCAGGTTTTCCGAATTTATAATAAAAAACAATGTGCTTGTGCTGCTGGTTATTTTGTTTATAGCCGGTATAGCCGCGGGAACATTTGCGGGTAAAAAAATCGCCGGGCTGACCGATTACTCGGCGGAATATCTTGAACGGTTTGTTGCGGAGCGTAGTAACGCTTCTTTTTTATCGGTCACGGTAAATTCCTTTGCGGCTTCGGCGCTTGTGCTGCTTGCGGTGTTTGCCGCGGGAACGTCGGTTTTAGGGGTTGTTTTGGTGCCCATAGCGGCGGCTGCCC
>OIYS01000141.1_pt1 | contig 54398 bp, 52 predicted proteins | sample 1588271 | NCBI WGS metagenome assembly OIYS01 (sample SAMN03283286) | human gut metagenome | biome: human-associated habitat; material: feces | host: Homo sapiens | place: Peru | collected 2012 | reverse complement strand
ATTAGTTGAATTACTTGTATCCTTATTTATTGTTTTACTTGCTGAGTTGCTTGTATCTTTATTTACTGTCTTATTTATTGAATTATTTGTATCTTTATTTGTGATTTTATTAGTTGAATTACTTGTATCCTTATTTATTGTTTTATTTGCCGAATTGCTTGTATCTTTGTTTATTGTTTTACTTGTTGAATTACTTGCATCCTTGTTTACTGTCTTGCTTATTAAGCTACTCGCATAATTATTTATTGTTTTATTTGTTAAACTACTTGTATGTGTATCTTTATTTACTGTTTTATTTATAGATATGTATTCTTGGTATATATATCCTGTTATTCCATCAACCTGTACTTTATACCATTCTCCTTGTTTACCTATAACTTTAACATTTTTTCCATTATGAAGAGTTGTTAAAACATCAGTATTTAATCCAGCACCTTGTCTTACATTAACTGCATAAGAAACATTAACAATGCTTCCATCTTCATTTAAACTTGTTAAAGGACTATCAGGATAATTATGTATTTCTTGTACATCTGAAGATTTTAAATAACCTACATCACCTGTTTCATGAATTGTAACTTTATAATAACCATTATCAATATTTCCATTATTTATTGTTGCCATTTCACCAACTGAAACATTTGAAAATACACTTCCTAATTGAGGATTTAATAATTTTAAAGAGCCTTCTTTACTTATTACACCTTGATTAGTAGCAATTCCTTGAGCTTTTATATTATTAACTTGAGGAATAGTTGTAGTTTGGGCTGTATCTGTACCACTAGCTAAAACTACATTACTTGCTATGCCAGAAGAGTAATTTGCTCCTAATACTCCATATCCTCCAATTGTCATAGATGCAGCTAATATTATCGCTGTCATTTTAACTTTTTTCATTGATGCCCTCCTTAATATTTAACCATTAAATATGTTAATAGCTGCAATTTAAAATACTTGCACTTCTATAATAAATGAAATTTTATTTATATACAAATTGTGAATATGGTTTAATCTATCAAATTTTTTCATAAACTAGCTATTAACTTAATATTTTACTCGTCTTTCGATAATTTACCCTTTTTTCTTTAATATGCTTTATAATTCTTTGATTTAATTTTTTTAAATTGTAAATATTTTAAGTATTGTTATTTTTTTTATCAATATCATTTACGAGTATTTTATTTTAGAATAGTTCTTAATAAAAAAAAGAATTCAATTTTGAACTCTTTTTTTTATTAAGAACTATTCTTCTTCTATTATTTCTTCTTTATCTGCTATAACTTCATCTTCGTCATTAGCTTCAACCACTTTATTTTTATTCATTTTATCATATACAATAGCTGCAACTAAAGCTGCTCCTGCAAGACCTACAAGCAAATTTCTCTTTATATGTTTTTTCTTTTTCATAAAAATCACGCCTCTCATATTTCTTTATATACTTATTATAACTTTTATTTCTAAAAAAAACTATACATTATATGTCTCTTCTATCCATTTTATTTTATCTATTTCCTCTAATACCTTATTTAAACACATTTGAGGATGTATAGTTGCTTCATCTGCAATTGTTATAATAGACATAGCCATTGAAAATTTTACTATATCAACTTCATCTAATTTATTCATATAACCATGACCAATACCAGCTACAAAAGAATCTCCTGCACCTGTAACATTTTTAACTATAACGTCTAATGCTTTAACTTTTCCGCATTTTTCTCCATCATTGTAAAATATTCCTTCAGAATCTAAACTTATGTATACTTTTTTTATACCTAAACTTAAAAAATAATTACTAGCTCTTATTAAATCTTCTGTATCCTTTATAGGAAATCCAGCTAAAATTTCAGCCTCATGTCTATTTGGCTTTATCGTATGAAAATCCTTAATCATATCTTTTACCCAAGTAGCTTTTTCAGCTGATACTGGATCTAATATAAAATTTGTTTCCTTCGAAAAATTTTTTAATATATAAGAAAGTATTTTAGGATTATCAGAATCCACTACAACATACTTAGCATTTTTTATTAATTCTTTTTTGCTATCTATAAACTCTTCAGTCATGGCATTTAAACTTTTCATATCAGAAATAGCAGATACCATTTCTCCATTTTCATCTAATATGGCAAGATATGTTGGCGTTGATGCCCCTTTGATTATCATAGAATCTTCCATATTATATCCAATTTCTCTTGAATGTTCTAATATACTTTTTCCACATTCATCATCTCCTAAAACCGATAAAAATTTTGTATTTATTCCAATTCTAGCACTATTTTCAGCAATATTTCTACAAACTCCTCCAAAAGACATTTTTATCTTCCCTGGTGTAGAATTATATGCTCTATAATTAGATGTACTAAATCCAAATATATCCATTATAGATGCTCCAAGAACTAATAAATAATCATTTTTCATTATAATATTTCCCCCTAAATTTTAAATTCCTATAAATTGATTATTTTCTTTATCATAAACATAATTAATTGATTTTAATCTTTCACTCAAACAATCCTTACTTATATCTAAATCATAACAAAGACTATCTAAATTTTCATAATAATCTCTTAATTTTAAATTTATTATGCTAAGTAATATAAAAGCATCCATAGTTTCATAATTTTCTAAATCCATTTTTTTATCTCCTTAATATTTTATTAAAATAATTATACAAAAAAATTACCAAAGGCACAAACTACCTGTTAATAAAATTTTCTATTTATTCGTCTATTAAAAATACCCTATGTAAAAATTTATTACATAGGGTATAAAAATGTATTTATTTTTTAGTTTCAGGAACTTCTTTTACTATATTTTTTTAGATGTCTTAAATCTTTTTGAATTCCATGATGATTGTTGATTCTTTTTCGCCATAATTCTTCTCTCTTTCTTATAGTAGAACATATTAAATTTTATTTAGTTTAATGATATTATGCGAAAATAATTTAATTCTTATTCTATTTAATTATTTTCCTTTATTTTACTAATTATTTTTTTTTCGACAAGTACTGATTTTGAAAAACCTTTTCTAAAATATCTTATTTGCTTATAATCAACTCCATTCATAGAAAAATCCAAAATATCTATTCTGTCTCCACTATATATAACAGGTTCCTTTTTTCCTTTTAAGTAGACTAAAACTTGCATAAAACTCCTCCATAATCTAAAATTCCGTAACATTTGTGCTTGTTTATATATTATGCAATATTATATCATTAAAACAGAAATAATAAAAAGCATCTATACGTGCTAAAATATAAATGATTAATAATTTTTTAATAAAAATTTTATATTATAATGAATAAATAACACTAAAATTAAATTGAAATATTGAAAAATATATATTTATGAGAAAGTGAGGTAGCTACTTTTAAATAAAAAGTAGTAAAAAATAATGGCTAATTTACAAAAAATAAAAAATGGAAAGAGAACTTTTGCTATAACTCCTGATATTCCAGGAGGTTTTGTAACCCCTGAACAATTAGTAAAAATAGGAGAAGTAACTAAAAAATATAACGGTGCATTAAAAATAACATCAGGACAAAGAATCTTAATAACCAACTTAAACATGGAAGATATACCTAAAATTTGGGAAGAACTTGGTATGAAACCTGCTGTAATAAATCAAAATTCTATTAAAAATGTTGAAATGTGTCCAGCTGGATTTTGTAAAAGATCAAAATTTAATACAATAGGAACTGGCATGAAATTATATAACAAATATCAAAGAATGGATATGCCATGCAGAACAAAGATAGGGGTAGCTGGTTGTAAGGACGCTTGTGGAAGTGTTTATTGCAAAGATATTGGAGTTGTTGCAGATAAGACTGGATTTATAGTTTCTGTTGGTGGTTCTGGTGGATATAATCAAAGACTTGCAGATATAATAGCTGAAAACCTAACAGAGGCTCAAGCATTAGCTCTTGTAGATAAAATTGTTGAATTTTATAAAGCAAGCGCTCAGCCAGGTGAAAAACTTGGATTTTTTATAGATAGAATAGGAATTGAAGAATTCAAAACAAATGTTTTATAAAAATATTAGCTGTATCAAATATTTGATACAGCTAATATTTTTATTCATTTTTTAAGTCTTTAACTTCTTTTAAAGTAAGTCCAGTTTTACTAGCTATTACTTCATCATCTAAAACGTCAAAAAGATTTCTTGCAATATTTTTCCTTTCAGCCATTATTTCATCTTTATTCAACCCATCTTGTTTTAACTTTCCTACAGATTGTAAAAGTGATTCTTCTTCATAAAAATCCAAATAAGAATAATGTTTTCCATCAATATCAAAACCAATTATTGAATCTAGTGCTACATTTTCTGCTGCTCTAAATATTGATTTATCAACATCTTTGAAATTTTCTTTAAAATTTTCGATAAAATCCTTTATTTCAAAACGCTTATTTCCTATCTTTTTAGCAGCCACCATACAAGCACAGTTTAACGGCCATATTCCAGAATTTTGAATCCATCTTTTTATATATCTTTCTTCTACATAATAAAGAGGTCTTATAAGTTCCATATCTTTAAAATTATTTGATTTAAGTTTTGGAAGCATTGTTTTGAAATTTCCAGCATATAAAATGTTTAGCATTGTAGTTTCTATTACATCATTAAAGTGATGTCCTAATGCTAACTTATTGCAACCAAGTTCTCTAGCCTTTGCATATAAAGATCCTCTTCTCATTCTTGCACACATATAACATGGATAATCTTTAGCTATCTTATCTACAACTTCAAATATTCCTGATTCATAAAGATGTATTGGTATATCTAAATAATTGCAATTATCTATTAAAAGCTCCTTTATATGTGGATGATATCCAGGATCCATAGCTATAAATTCTAATTCAAAATTTACTTGACCATGTTTTTTAAGCTCTTGAAAAAGTTTTGCCATAACTAAAGAATCTTTTCCTCCAGATATTGCAACCCCTATTTTGTCACCCTCTTCAACTAAGTTGTAGTTCTTAACAGCCTTTACAAATTTAGACCATATCTTTTTTCTATAAGTCTTAACTAAACTTCTTTCTATATCTAATAATGGCTTTCTTTCATTAAATGGTACTAATATTTCGCACCCTTCTCCTGCTATGCCACTCATTTACTATCACCTACCTCGTAAAATTACTCGTTTATTATATCAAGTTTATTTAAATTTGTCTTCACTTTACTTTTAATCATCTTAAGTCTATAATAGACATATGTATTTCATACAAATACATATATTAATTTGATATTATTTATTATTATTCGTAATATTTGTGTGAATATATTAATTTTTTTAAAATTTTATGGTATAATCTTATTCATTCAGACAAACTAAAACTATTAAGTATAAATTTTTAAGGAGGCTATATTTTATGAAAGCAATAATAACTGTAATAGGGAAAGATAGAGTCGGTATAATACATGATGTTTCTAAAATATTACTTGAAAAAAATATAAATATATTAGATATTTCTCAAACAATATTAAATGGCTGCTTTACAATGATGATGGTAGTTGAATTTACTGATGAAAATTCAGATTTATCTATTGTTAAAGAAAGTCTTGATGAATTAGCTAAAAAAACAGCTTTAGATATTAGAATACAACATGAAGACATTTTTAACGCAATGCATAGATTATAATTTTTAAGGAGAAATAAAAAAATGATAACACAAAATGAAGCATTAGAAACTATCAGCATGATAAAAGATCAAAATTTAGATGTTAGAACTATAACTTTAGGTTTATCACTTTTAGATTGCGCAAATTCTGATATAAAAACCTTAAGCAATAATATATATGACAAAATAACTAAAACTGCTGAAAACCTTGTTAAAACAGGTGAAGATATAGAAAAAACTTATGGAATTCCTATAATAAATAAAAGAATATCTGTAACTCCTATATCCCTTGTAGCAGCATCAACTAATGCATCTTCTTATGTTGAAATTGCAAAAGCTTTAGATAAAGCCGCTAAAACAGTTGGTGTAGATTTTATTGGAGGTTTTTCAGCTCTTGTACATAAGGGATTTACAAATAGTGATTTAACATTAATAAAATCTCTTCCTGAAGCATTAGCTACTACTGATATAGTTTGCTCATCTGTGAATATCGGTTCCACTAGATATGGAATAAATATGGATGCTGTAAAGATGCTAGGAGAAACTATAAAGACTACTGCTTCTATAACTCCTGAAGGATTTGGATGTGCAAAGCTTGTTGTATTTTGCAATGCAGTTGAAGATAATCCATTTATGGCAGGTGCATTCCATGGTGTTGGAGAAGCTGAAAAAGTTATAAATGTAGGAGTTAGTGGACCTGGAGTTGTTAAAAGGGCTTTAGAATCTGTAAAGGGTCAAAGCTTTGAACAAGTTGCAGAAACCATAAAGAAAACTTCATTTAAAGTTACAAGAATGGGTCAATTAGTTGCTAAAGAAGCATCAAAAAGACTTGATATACCTTTTGGTATAGTTGATTTATCACTTGCACCAACTCCTGCTGTTGGAGACTCTGTTGGTAGAGTTTTAGAGGAAATTGGTCTTTCTCATTGTGGAACTCATGGAACAACAGCTGCCCTTGCTCTTTTAAATGATGCTGTAAAAAAAGGTGGTCTTATGGCTTCATCTTATGTTGGTGGATTAAGTGGTGCATTTATTCCTGTTTCTGAAGATGAATGTATGATACAACAAACAAAAAATGGGTTCTTAACTTTAGAAAAGCTAGAGGCTATGACTTGTGTATGTTCAGTTGGACTTGATATGATTGCAATCCCTGGAAAAACCCCTGCTTCAACAATCTCTGGAATAATAGCTGATGAAGCTGCAATTGGTATGATAAACAATAAAACAACTGCTGTTAGAATAATACCTGTTCCAGGAAAAGACGTTGGAGATATGGTTGAATTTGGAGGTCTTTTAGGAAGTGCTCCTATTATGAGAACATCTCCTGGAGATTGTATAGACTTTGTAAATAGAGGCGGAAGAATACCTGCTCCTCTTCACTCATTAAAAAACTAATTTATTGTGTATTAACAAATAATAAGAAAACACACTTTGAAATTTTTAAAGTGTGTTTATTTTAATTACTTATTAAACTTTTTTTAAAATCAATACTCATTTAAAACAGATTTCTATTTTTAGATATATTGACTTTTAAAACTCTATCTTTATATTTGCTCTTTCGCCTTTATCAGCCTCAAAAAATTCCTTTTTTGTCTTTCCAAAGATATTTGCAATTAAAATATTAGGAAATGTTATTATTTTTGTATTAAATTCTCTAACACAACCATTATAATACCTTCTAGCATTAGATAGTTCCCCCTCTATATTAGCTAATTCTCCTTGAAGACTCATAAAGTTATCATTTGCTTTTAGATTTGGATAATTTTCAGCTAATGCAAATATTGATGGTAATGCCTTTGAAATTATACTGTTTGCATTTGCAATTTCTCCTATATCCTTGCTATTTATAGCTAAGTTTCTAGCCTCAATGACCTTTGTAAGTGTTTCACTTTCATGTTTTGCATATCCCTTTACAGTAGAAACTAAATTAGGAATTAAATCATATCTCTTTTTTAGATATACATCTATTGTTGAATACCCTTCATCTACCTTTATTTCAGATTTTGCTATAGAGTTATAAATTGAAATCCCATATCCTATTATAATAACAACTATTGCTATAACTATAATTGTTGCAACCATAAAAATCCCCCCTAATTTAATTGTTTGTATAAAATCACTATAAATTTTCTTGTATATAATTTGCAAGTTTTAGATGTTTTAAGAAAATCGCTGTAACCCTACCAAGAGCCACCGCCACCGCCTCCAACACTTCCTCCGCCTACGCTTCCTCCGCCACCACCTGAGAAGTTACGTGACCTTTCTTCTTGTTGCTCCCTTACATAATCTTTATATTCATTTGATATTTTATTTATATAGTGCTTCGAAAAATCATTATATATAAATATATCTTCTGGATAACTTCCATAGTACCAAGTTGGATTTTCATATTTTAATCCCTTAAATTTATCTTGAAAAACCTTTGTAATTTTTAAACATATGGCATAAGGCAATACGTCATAATAATAATTTGGATTTTCTTTAATTAGCATTTCAAGTTCTTGTATTTTAGCCGTTTTTATAAACTCTTTATATCCTTCTGTTTCTCCATAAACTTTTGCACCATCTACTGTATGAATATAGATACATGGAATCTCCTCTGATACAACAAATGAGAATGCAACTGCTATATAAACAGTTATTAAAGGTATAGAGCCAATTAAATTTTCACTAACAACTCCTAAACTAAAAGATGTATACATTAGAAATCCTACTATTCCTAAGGTTAGCATAATATTTACTATATAATTTATCTTTTTAAGAAGTAATGATACTGGAAATATAATAAGAAAGCTTATGGCACTTATTACAACTGAATATATTATTGAAAACTCTATATTATAAGAGACACTATAGCCATAAAACACCAAAGATAGAATTCCTAAAGGAATAGAGAGTATATATATAAATAAGTTAAAATTAGTAGATAAATTTTCAATATAACTTCCTTTAAACATATTTTCCGTTCTACTAAGCCTAATAAAAGACTGCATAAAACTCATATTTCCTTGTTTAAAATCACTAGCTTTAACAATGCCATCATCATTTTTACTAAGATTAAATAGGTTTATAAAAAAATCATACTCATATCTATTTTGAAAATCTTCTTTTTTAACTTCTTTCACTCTTTTTAGTTCAAACTCCCCATTAATATTATGAATTTCTATAAATCCCTTATTTGCATAATAGAATATAATACTTGTAAGTTCTTCTGTAGTTAAATTTTTATTTGGATAAGCTATATAAGCTAAATCAATAGGATTAAATGATTTTGGTGGATAAAAAGCTATTACTTTTACACTATTTTCTTTGGCAAATTTCTTTTTTCTTCTATAAAATATAGATGATTTAATAACTAAAATCATAGCTAAAGTGCCTATTATAATTGCTATTAGAGTAAATTTATTAAAAATCTTAGGTGATGTGAAATATCCACTTTCTAAGGATAACAAAACTGTAATTCCCTCTTTAGGCATAAGTCTATTAGTTGTTTCCCCCTTTATTGTATTATTATCCACACTAAAAGAAACTAACTTATTAGCCTTTCCCCCATTTTCTCCACTAAAAAGTTTTACATCATCTTTATTAAAAGCTTTTGGCATATTTATTGAAAAATTAACCTTATCTATAGTTGTGTCCCATTCAGGACCTACAATATTATAAGATAGCTCGTCCAAACTCCCCTTATAAGCTATAGTATAACTTATAACATAAGTAGTGCTTCCATTTACAACTTTATCTGCATCACCTATTTTTATTATTTTGTCCTCTCCCTCACTTTCAATAGTGTAATCATATTTCTTACCATTTTCATCTGTAACAGAATTAACAGACAATACCGCTTTATTTAAAGGAATATTCCTAAAAATACCATGCCTATCTTCTAAGAAATCAACATTAATCTTTTCAACTACAGTAAAAACTCTATCTTCACTAACATCTATATTTATATCGATTGTACTTATAGTCATTCCAGTATCTAAAGCAAAAACTGTTTCAAAAGAAATTCCAATAATACAAAAAATACTAAGTAAAAATAAAGTGAAAAAGCCTCCTAACTTTCTTCTCACAAAAGCCCCCCTTTTTATTATAATTTTTATATGAATAATTTTACATTTATTTTTAATTAATGTAAATACTAGGATACGACTAAAAATTTAATTTATAATATGTATTATTTGCTTTAATATAAGCTATCTGTTATAATTCATTAGTAAAAGTATATATAAAAAATACATATTTTTTATATTTTTTTATACTAAGTTTGCAATATAATCTCTGAAAGGAATTGATATATACATGATAACAGTAAATAACGTAAGTTTAAGATATGGTTCTAGAAAACTATTTGAAGATGTTAACTTAAAATTTACTCCTGGAAACTGCTATGGAGTTATTGGTGCAAATGGTGCTGGTAAATCTACATTTTTAAAAATATTATCAGGAGATGTTGAACCAAACACAGGTGATGTTTCTTTAGCTCCAGACACAAGAATGTCAGTACTTAAACAAGACCATTTTGCTTATGACGATTGTGAAGTTTTAAAAACAGTTATAATGGGTAACCCAAGATTATTTCAAATCATGGAAGAAAAAGATGCCCTTTATGCTAAAGCCGACTTTACTGAAGAAGATGGAGTAAAGGCTGCTGAACTTGAGGGTGAATTTGCAGACCTTAATGGTTGGGAAGCTGAAGCTGAAGCTGCATCACTTCTTCAAGGTCTTGGAATTGGAACTGATCTTCAATACAAAACAGTTGGAGAACTTAAAGGTGATGAAAAGGTTAAAGTTTTATTAGCTCAAGCTTTATTTGGAAAACCTGGCGTTCTAATCCTTGATGAGCCTACAAACCACTTAGATGTTAAAGCTATTACTTGGCTTGAAAACTTCTTATCTACCTTTGAAGGAACAGTTATAGTTGTATCACATGATAGACATTTCTTAAATATGGTATGTACCCATATTTGCGATGTTGACTTTGGTAAAATCAAACTTTATGTTGGTAACTATGATTTTTGGTATGAGTCAAGTCAATTAGCTCTTCAAATGGCTAAAGACCAAAATAAGAAAAAGGAAGAAAAAATTAAAGAACTTCAAAACTTTATCGCTAGATTCTCAGCTAATGCTTCTAAGTCTAAACAAGCTACTTCTCGTAAAAAGCTTTTAGATAAAATCACTTTAGATGATATTCAACCATCTAGCAGAAGATATCCATTCGTTGGATTTAAACCTGAAAGAGAGGTTGGAAATGATATATTAGAAGTTAATGACTTATCTAAAACTATAGATGGCATTAAAGTTTTAGATAATATAACATTTAGAGTAAATAGAGATAATAAAATTGCTTTTGTTGGTGATGAAATATCAATAACTACTTTATTTAAAATATTAAATGGAGAATTGGAACCTGATTCTGGAAGTTACAAATGGGGAATAACTACATCACAAGCATACTTCCCTAAGGATAACACAGAGTTCTTTGAAGGATGCGAATATTCATTAGTAGATTGGCTAAGACAATTTGCTGACAAAAAACCTGAAACTCAATCTGAAAGTTATTTAAGAGGATTTCTTGGAAGAATGTTATTCTCAGGAGATGAAGCCTTAAAGAAAGCATCTGTTTTATCTGGAGGAGAAAAGGTTAGATGTATGTTATCTAGAATGATGCTTAGCTCAGCTAATGTTCTTATGCTAGACCAACCTACAAACCATTTAGATTTAGAATCAATTACAGCTGTAAACAATGGTCTTATAGACTTTAAAAGCATTATATTATTTACTTGTCACGACCATCAATTTGTTCAAACAATAGCAAACAGAGTTATTGAATTAACACCTGAAGGAGTTAAATTTGATAAAGAATGTAGCTATGATGAATACTTAGAAAGTAAATAAGTTTATATAATAAAATACGGGATGAAAAATTTCATCCCGTATTTTATTAATTTAAAAGATTTAATATATCTTTTTTAGTTAAATTATTTAAATTTTTCTTCATTATGCTTTCATCTAAAATACTATCTATAATACTATTTTTATTATCTTGAAGATTTATTATCTTTTCTTCAATAGATTCTTTACAAATAAGCTTTAAAACCTCTACATCCTTTTCTTGTCCAATTCTATAAGCTCTATCTGTTGCTTGATTTTCAACTGATGGATTCCACCAAGGATCAAAATGAATTACTAAATTTGCAGATGTTAAATTTAATCCAGTCCCTCCTGCTTTTAAAGATATTAAAAAAACTTTAGTATTTTCTCCTTCATTAAACTCCTTAACCCTTTTTAGTCTTTCTTTTGATGATATTTTGCCATCTATATAATTATACTTTATATCTAAATTTTGCAAATGAATTTTTATTAAATCTAAAGCTTTTGTAAACTGTGAAAATATCAGAATCTTTTTATGTATCTTTATATTATTTTGAACAATTTGAATTAAAATATCTATTTTTGAACTTCCCCCATTATAATCATTTATAACAAGGCTTGGATTTAAACAAAGAAGCCTTAATTTAGTTAAATGACTAAATAAATTTCCCTTATTATTTTTTATAGCCTCTTTAATTGTTTTAACAAAAGAATTATAAATAAATTTCTGTTCACTTCCCATATTTATCATAATTCTCTTTTCTAATTTATCTGGAAGATCCTCTAAAACATTCTCTTTTTCACGTCTCAATATAAAAGGACTTATTAAATTTTTTAGTTCTCTTAAACTTTGTTCTTCTTTAAATTTTTTATCAAACTCTTCTTTTACATTTAAATAACCAGGCATTAAAAAATCGAAAATTGACCATAAATCTATTAATGTATTTTCAATTGGAGTTCCAGTCAACGCAAATCTAACCTTACTATTTATTTTTTTTACACATTGAGTTATTTGAGCATTTGGATTTTTTATAGCTTGTGCCTCATCTATAATGAAATAATCAAAATATTCTTTTTTATAAAACTCATAATCTATTTTTAATGTTCCATAAGTTGTTAATAATACATCATAATCTTCATGGCTACTTAGTACTTTTTCTCGCCCTTTTATATCTCCATAAGCTACTTTTACTTTTAAACTTGGAGCAAAGTTTTTTAATTCATCAATCCAATTATATATCAAAGAAGTTGGTACAACTATAAGCGATTTTTTTTTATATTCTTTTTCTAATAATAAAAAAGTTATTATTTGAATAGTTTTTCCAAGCCCCATATCATCTGCTAAAATTCCTCCAAAACCTAACTTAGCTATATTTTTAAGCCATTTAACCCCAAAAAGTTGATAAGGTCTAAGATTAGCATTTAACCCTTTAGGACTCTCTATATTATCTCTTTTTATAGATTCAAACTCGTCATACAGCTTGTTTAATATATCTTTCCCATCTATATCTATATCAAGTCCTTTTAATTTATTAAATAAATACATACTTTTATCTTTACTTATATATATTTGTCCTGTATTGTCATTATTTATATCAAGTATTATAGACATATTTAAAAAATCTTTAATATTTTTATCTGTTAAGTCTATAAAAGTGTTATTTCTAGTCTTATAAAAAGATTCATTGTTTTTGTAAGACTTAAATAAGTTTTCAAATTCAACACTATCTAAAAATGGAAAATCATACTTGAATAAAATTCCATTATTTTTTAATGACAAACTTCCTTTAATATCCTTAGAATTATAAAGTTTTAATTTATCAAAATCATTCAAAAATTCTATTACTCCAAATTCACTCAATAAATGCGCTCCTTCTTTCAAAAAGTAATATAAATCATGCTCATTGCCTATAAATAAAAACTTATCATCCTTTCTTATAAACTTTAATTTCTCTAAAGCTATAACAATTTTTCGCTCCTTTTCTTTATTTCTTAAGCAATTATTACGTTCAAAAAAATCAAACGTTTCTTGCCCATAACAAAGGGTTACATAGCAATACAAATTATCCAAATCTTTTTTTATAGAAAATTTAGTTTTTAACATATCTCCTAACGCTTTATATAAACTCTCTCCTAAATTTATATCGTTTGATATTTCTTTTAACAACTTTATGAGAGATTGATATATTTTTAAATCTTTTTCAAAAAGTATTACACCATTATCTTTTAATATCGTATAAAATTCTTTATATATAGTCTGCTCTTTTACATTTAAAAGATAAATATTTCTATCGTACAAAAATACATTGAAATCCTCATTAATAGGTAACGGAAGAATTTTTTTACTAGTTACTAACAATAAATTATCTTTTTCCTTAATTGTAAAACTCAAAGGCAAACTTTTTTTCATAATTTTACTTTTATATGTAATAAGATTTTTTGTAAAAGTTATATTCTTTTCATTTAAAATTTCTAAAAATCTATAAAGCATTGAAGGCAATAAATTTATATATTTTCCATTAAATAATTTAAACTCTCTACTTAGTATTCCATTTACTTTTTCGTCTAAATCTATAAACTCTTTAAGAAAATAAATAATATTGTAATCATTATTTGAAAATTCATGAATCTCAAAATTATATATTAAATTGCTATTTATTTTTAATTTTTTAAACTTTAAAATATGTTCTACAAATTCTTTTATATTGTTTATTGGGTATACACTTCTACCTTTTATTTTAAACTCAACTTGATAATAATTTGATTTTAAATTTTCTATTTCATTTATATAAACTTCTAAAGATAGCTTCTCTTTTTTCAAAAGAGCTTTTTCAAGTAAATTATTAAGATTTGTGCTTTTATATAATAAACTTTTTTCTGCACTTTTAGTCGGAGAAGTTTTAATCTTTTTTTCTGCTAATTCACGAAATTTATAAGTTGTTGCGACTAAATGTTCGCATAAAAAATTTTTCTTATACTTATAATTTTCCTTAAATTCTTCACAACTACACCTATTTTCTAAAATTTTTCTTTCATTTATATTAAATTTTATATGTGTATTATATAATTTTTCATTATCTTTGATAGTTGCATATATATGATAAATATTTTCAATCTTTTTTCCTTTAACATCTTTTATGACATTTTTATTAAATATTCTTTTTCCTTTTTCTAAATTTAAAGATGAACTTGAATTTAGTATGTATTCTATTAAATCTCTAATATTCAAAATTACTTCTCCTTTCATTAACAATATTTTAAAACAAAAAAAAAGCAATGAAAATTCATTGCTTTTGGTGTACCTTTAGGGATTCGAACCCCAGGCCCACGCCTTAGAAGGGCGTTGCTCTATCCAGCTGAGCTAAAGATACATAACAAAATGGTGACCCGTAGGAGAATCGAACTCCTGATTCCACCGTGAGAGGGTGGCGTCTTAACCGCTTGACCAACAGGCCTTGTTGACTACATTTATTATATTACTCCTATAAACGCATTTTGTCAACATATTTTTTTATTTTTTTAAACAATATTTAATAAATATTTGTGGTGCATACTCTGCTAGCTTAATTTTATAATAAATCTTTTTGCTATAACGAGGTGTTGTAGATTTACAGCTCTTAAAATAACCTTTAATTTTACTATCTTTTAAGAACCTAATAAGTTCTTGTCTGTTGGTATTTTTAGCACATCCATATAATTGATACATTATGTGTTCAGGAATAAATTCATTTTTTATTATACATTCTAAAAAATCACTTAATGAATTCTTTTCTATAAACTCACAAAGATTTTCCATTGCATCTACAACAGTCATATTTTTCTTCATATCTCCATTATTAGTCAAAGAATTTTCTCTTTGATGATAAACTGATAACTGATTTTCTATACATTTTACTTTTTGCGCTTTATATAAACACTTAAATATAAAATTTAAATCTTCTGCTCCATAACAACCTACTAAATACTCTAAATTATTATTTAAAAGATAATTTCTATTGTAAACTATAGAGCCTGTCCAAAGTCTTAAATTATTATTCCTATAACAATGAAAAACATCTATACCATCTCTAATATCTTTATTAAAATCAAAATTTTGTTTTCTCATAACAATAGGAGTGTTATCTTTCCTTATCCTTTTATGATCAAAAATTATCATATCATAATTATCTTCTTTAGAGATGTCTTCAATAATTTCTACTAAATTATTCTCTATGTAATCATCAGAATCTAAAAATAAAATATATTTTCCCTTAGCCTCACTAATTCCTATATTTCTACAAAAACTTTGTCCTTTATGTGACGACTTAATGACCTTTCCCTTTAGTGTTTCTTTATCTAAATACTCTTTACATATTTTACATGAGTTATCATTTGAATCGTCATCTATTATAATAACCTCAAAGTCTTTAACACTTTGGTTTTTTAAAGACTCTAAACAAGACTTTATATATTTTTCACTATTATACATAGGGATTACTATACTTAAAAATATTTCATCATTATTTTCCATAATTTAAACTCCATTTCAATCCATAAGTAATAAAATAATAATTTTTAAACATTGATATATATTTTGTCATTTTTATACTTCAAAATATATAATATATTATAATTCATATATTATAATACTATAAAATTATAATATAACAAACATTTATAAACAAAAAATTTTATTTTAAGGAAGTGAAACCTTTGAAGGGTTTTAAAGATATAACAATAGAGGATAAAAATCTTTTATCTAGCTATTTTAATAAAAGAACTTCTTTATCGTATGAATATTTATTTTCTTCCCTTTTCATGTGGAGAAATTCATTTAATATAAAATATTCTATAATAAACGGTGCTTTAATAATTTTAAGGCAAGAAGATAAAGGTAAGTACTTTATGCAACCTTTAGGATACACTAAAAATTCTATAAATTCTATTATAAAAAAATTAAAAAATTTATCATTAAAAGAAGATAACTTTAATTTTTTATTTGGCGATGTAGAAGAAAATTTTAAGAATTATCTACAATTTGAATTTAAAAATAAAATAGAAATTTTTGAGGATATAAATGATTTTGAATATATTTATAAAACAAAGGATTTAATAGAATTAAAAGGTTCTAAATATCATAAAAAAAGAAATCATTATAACACTTTTAAAAAATTATATAATTGCAAAATCAAAGAAATTTCTTCTGATAAAATCAAAGATGATTGCTTAAAACTTTTAGATATTTGGAATAAAAATAGAAATTATTCTTTTACAAACTTTGATTTAGAAAGAAAAGCTATTTTAGAATGTTTTCATAATATGAATCATCTTGATTTAAAATCAATTGCCATTTATGATAATAGTAGTATCGTTGGATTCTCTATAGGCGATATTTTAAATAATACTGGAATAATTCATATAGAAAAGGCTAATAATGATTATAGTGGGGTTTATTCCTTTTTAAATAGAGAATTCTTATTAAAAGATTTTTCAAAAACTACATTTATAAATAGACAAGAAGATTGTGGAAATTTAGGTCTTAGACAATCTAAAGAATCTTATTATCCTATAAAAAAATTAAAGAAATACTGGATAAAATTTAAATTTTAAGGAGTACAAATTTTGGCATCTGGGAAAACTCATGATAAAATAACTCTTATATTTTCACCATTAGTTGCAATAATATTTTTACTTTTAGACATAAGTTTTTTTGGTAAAAATGGAGCTATATTTTTAACTTTAATTGGCGTTGCCTCATATATATTTGGTGGATATATGTTTTCAGGAGATTTAGATATAAAAAGCAATGAATTTAAAAGATGGGGAAAAGTTAAATTTATTTGGATTCCCTATCAAAGATTTTTTAAACATCGAAGTATATTTAGCCATGGATTTATTTTAGGTCCTTTAATTAGAATATTGTATCTATATTCAATGTTTATTATAATTTTTTCACTACTTTATTCATTTTCTATTATTAAAATTTCTCCTCCAAGCATAATAAAAGAAAATATTAAATTCATTTTAAGTAATGATAAAATATTTTTAAATATTTTTTTAGCTCTATTTATTGGATCTGGGCTTCATACAATAACAGATATAATTACAACATCTTTCAAAAAAAAGACATCATCTAAAAAGAAAAATTATAAAAAGAAAAAAACAATAAAAAAATAAGAGCATTAAATGCTCTTATTTTTGATTAAACATGTCCATAAGATTTGCAAAAGGATTATTTATATTCTCACTAGCCTCTTTCTTCATCTTTTGCATTATTTTATTGACTTCTCTTTTATTAACCTTATCATTATTTTCAAATCTCTTCTTAAACTGTGATTCCTTTTCTCTAAAATTACAGTTAGTTCCGGTACATACATATATCTTCGAATTTCCATGTCCTCTAAGTTCTAACTTCTTTTTACACTCTGGACATCTAGCATTTGTAATGCGACTTACTACTTCTTTAAAACCACAACTTCTATCTTGACATACATTCATTACCGTTCCATTTTTGCCCTTTACCTCTAATAAATATTTTCCGCAATTTGGACATTTATTCCCTGTCTTATTATCATGGATAAAATTTTCACTACTTTTTTTAATTTCTAAAACTAAATCCTTTGAATAATCTCTCATTGAATTTATAAATTCTTTAGAGCTTAATTTTCCTTTACTTATATCTTCTAAATCTTTTTCCCATTTAGCTGTTAAAAGAGGTGACTTTAAGTCTCTTGGAACAAGCTGTATAAGCTGTTTTCCTTTAGATGTTGGATATATTTCTCTGCCTTTCTTCTCTATAACATAAGAATTAAACAATTTATCTATTATATCTGCCCTTGTGGCAACAGTTCCAAGTCCACCTGTTTCACCTAATGTTTTAGCATACTCTCTACTATTAAGATTCATATATTTTTGAGGATTTTCCATAGCCTTTAATAGAGTTCCTTCATTAAATCTGCTTGGCGCTTTTGTTTTTAGACAATTTAATTGTATATCTAAAACAGATATTTTATCTCCTTTATTTAATTTAGGTAGAATTTGATTGTCATCCTCTAAAGAATCTTCTAAATCATTTTTATCATAAACGACTTTCCATCCTTTATTTTTGACAACTTTTCCACTAGCCTTAAATCTTTCTCCGTTTATATCAACTATTATATCTGTTTGTATATATTCAAAAGGTTTTAACATAACACTTAAAAACCTTTTAACAACTAAATCATAAATATGCCTTTCTTCAGTATTTAAGTTTAATACATTAGCTTTCTCCTCAGTAGGTATTATAGCGTGATGGTCAGACACTTTTGAATCATCTACAAAATTCTTATTGGTATTTACTTTATTTTTTAATATTTCAGATGCTATAATTCTATAACTTCCTGTATTTATAGCTTGTAATCTATCCTTTAGAGTTTCTACTATATCTTTTGATATATATCTTGAATCCGTTCTTGGATATGTTAAAGCTTTATGATTCTCATATAATCTTTGCATTATTGATAATGTTTGCTTAGCAGAATATCCCCATATTCTATTAGCATCTTTTTGAAGCTCCGTTAAATCATAAAGAAGCGGTGAAAATGTTTTTTTATGAGTTTCCTTTATATCTACTATAATTCCATCTTTTTTGTAAATTTTATTTTTTATTTTATTAGCAAATTCTTCATTAAAGATACTTTTATTATTATCCTTATTAATCCAATCTAAATAAAATCCATTAGCTTTTACTTTAATAGTGTAATATGGCTTTGGTTTAAAAGAATTTATTTCCTCTTCTCGTGAAACTATCATTGCAAGTGTCGGTGATTGAACTCTTCCAGCTGACAATTGAGCATTATACTTACAAGTTAAAGCACGAGTTGCATTAAGACCAACTAACCAATCAGCCTCTGCTCTGCATAATGCAGCTTTATATAAATTATTATATCTTGAAGCATCTTTTAAATTTTTAAATCCTTCAATTATAGCCTTATCTGTTTGAGATGAAATCCAAAGTCTTTTCATTGGCTTTTTTACATTTGATTTTTCTATAATTAATCTTGCAACAAGTTCTCCCTCACGTCCTGCATCTGTAGCTATTACTATATCTGAAACCTTATCACTATTTAAAAGTTTTTTTACCTCATAAAATTGTTTAGATGTTTTTTTAAGAACAATAAACTTTGTATTTTTAGGTATCATAGGAAGGTTTTCAAAACTCCAAGTTTTATATTTTTTATCATATTCCTCAGGATCTGCAAGACTTACTAAATGCCCTAAAGCCCAAGTTACTATATATCTTTCACCCTCTATGTAAGACCCTTTATTATTTTTACACTTTAGTACCCTAGCTATCTCTCTAGCCACACTAGGTTTTTCAGCTAAAATTAACGTTTTATTCATATTATCTACTTTTGACAATTTTTTATTAAATGTCAAATTCCTTTCTAAAATTTAATAATATTATATTACCTTCTAATAGGTCTCCTATTACGCTTATTAGTTATTTTTAGTAAATATCTTAGATTATCAGTTATTTTATAATGCCTATCCCTTATATTATTAATTCTATTAAAATTTTTAAGATATAATACAGAACCCAATGCATTTATAGCATCTAAATAACCAGCATTTATTCTCTTTCTTTTAGCTTCCAAATCTAAATTTAAAACTCCATCTATTACTCCTTCATTTAGTTTAGTTGGACTAATCTCTATTATTATCGCATTTGGAAACTTCTTTTTATCTATGTACACACTTTTAGACAATGGGACAACTATTATAATATCACACCCAGCATCATAAACTGGCTTTATTGGTACATTATCAACCATACCACCATCTAAGTATCTCTTTCCATCAATTACAGAACTCTTATAGATAAGTGGAAGAGATGCAGAACCTAATATTATATTTTTAGCTACACTATCTTCATAATTATTTATTTTAAAATATTTAACATTAAAATCTGGCATTTCTGTACACGAAGCGTAACATGTAACCCCTCTAGCTTTAATCTTGTTAATATCTATATACTTATCTAAAAACTTCATAAATCCATCTGTTGAAACATCTCCATTTTCTATAACTCTACCCATGTTATATTTTTTTATATATTTCAACCCTTTAGCTCCTATGGCAAGCTGTATACCTTTTTTTATAAGTTCCATTTTATTTAAAGGGATTAATGTTTCCATATCTACTTCATTCCACATTGCTTCAGCTTTTCTCAAGTCGTTTTGAGCAAAAAGAACTGCATTTATAGCACCTACTGAAGTTCCAGAAAAAATTTTTATATATTTATCTATACCAAATTGCTTTAGCGCTTTCCAAACTCCTAATTGATAAGCTCCCTTTCCTCCACCACCTGCTAATACTAACCCTACTTTCATCTATTTACAACCCCCAAATCTTATCTTAAGTATACTTATATTATACATTAAATTTACCCCTTAATCTTATAAATTTTTTAATGATTATAATAAAAATAATTAAATCTTCATTGGTATAAAACTAAACTTATTAATATACTTATACTTTATAACTATTAATTAAATTTTTCTAAAACAAAACTGTTTTTTAATAGATTGTAAATAGATGAATCTAAATTTTTAACTGACTTAATATCTTGTCTTTTTTGTGAATAATATTTAAATTTAATATTACAAATATTTTTTCTTCTTTGGAATGGATTTGCAATCGACCATATCTCTTCTGTACTACTTTTTCTTATATATAATTTTGTTCTACCAAAACCTTTATAACTTATATAAAACAATGTATCACTTACGCCAACTTCATTATTTTTTAAAACCAAAAACCTATTTAATACAACTATTGGTATAATTATTGAAACTAATATAAGATCATTAGAATACAAAAATGCTATAACCGATATTAAACTTGCAATAAAAACTGGCATATTGAAAAATCTCATTATATTTTTTTTGTCTGTCCTATATATATTCCCTTGAAAATAAAATTCAGGAATTATATGAATTAATATGTCATTTAAAAGCTCCTCCCCACACATAGGAAATATAACCTCATCCTCTTTAACCTCGTCTCCATATCCAACTACAGAACATTTTATAGTATATAAATTAAAAATTTGACATAATATATTTTGTTCCACTTTCAATGCATGGATATTTTCAGTTGGAATAGAGTAATTTTTTCTATTAAAAAGTCCATATTCAACTCTTAAATAATTTTTCTTTCTAAATATTATAAATTTATAATATTTAATTAAAGTTGCTAAAATTGAAAATACTAAAACCACTAAAAGCAATATTGTTATAACAAATAAAATAGATAATAATATAGCAAGGTATGTTCCTTTTAAATCTATATTTTCAGTTAAAAAGTCTATTAATATTTGTTTTATTTCACCTTGTATTTGCTTATTTATTTTACCAATCAAGTTTATAAAAGATATTAAAACACCAATTCCAAGTATTATATTACTCCTAAGCATTGACAATAAAATTAAATGCATTGCTGAAATTTTATATCCTAAATATTTATTTATATTTAAGCTATCTTTACTTATAATATTTTTTATTCTAAAACTTAAGTTATTGTACAAATAATTTAATTCCTTAACCTTTAATATCATATATATTTGATTGCCTTTACTTGAAGATAAATTATCAACCTTAAATTTTCTAAGTTTTAATATTTTATAAAACCAATTTCTCTCAAGTTCTATTAAAGATATATTTTGAATTGGAATTATTATTTCATTTTTAAAAAAAGTCCCTTCTCTATAAATAAGATCACTATTTGTAATGACTATTTTCGTATTTATCCATCGTAAAAAACTAAAAAAAAGCAATATAAGCAATATAATTATTAACGTTATTATCATATATCCTTCAAATTGCAACGTAATAAATATAATATATGGCCATACTTTCTTTAATATAGAAAAATATGTTATAAAAATCATAAACCAGTGATTTTTTTGCAAACACATATGCTACCTCATAAAACTATTATTCCTCGCCAAATTCCATATTTTTGTACATTCTTTATAATTTATAGATGGAATCGTTAATTTTCCTCTTGCTGTATATATCCTTATAGTCTTTATTCTTAAAATTCTTGAAATTGGATCTTGAATAAGATCAATATATTTTATTCTATTTATCGGAACACATACTATTTTTCTATAAATAACCCCATATCTTAATTCTATAAAATTTTCATCTGCATAATATGACCAGCTCAAATATTTAACTACTGGTAAGATAAAAACATAAATAACATAAAAAATACTATATATAAAAAATATATTAATTTTTTTTAAAAATAAAGTTTTATGAATATTTAAAATATCAAAAAACATTATATATAAAGCTATAAACAATAACGTCCTTAAAAACATCCATCTTAAAATAGATGTTTTGCTAAGTTGATATTTTTTCATAAAATTCCTTTCTATAAATTATACTTAATAAATTGTTAAATAATATAATAATTAGTTTATAATGACATAATAAAATTGTCAATTAAATAAATGCATAAAAAAACACAATATATTTATATTTTAAGTTTTCTTATATTACAATATATTGTGATAGAAATTTATTTATAATTATTTAATATTTATTTTAAAACTATCTTATTTTAAATTATATTTCTAAATAAGTTTATATATTAACGCTTCATAAGGTCTTAATACTATTTCATTTGGAATATTATTAGAATCTTTATAATTGCTTAAAATCAATTGACATTTATCATAATGTATATTTTGTGGAAGAATAAATTTTTCAATTTTATCATAAAAGTTTGCCACAACTAAGAATTTAATTCCATTTAATTCCCTAACATATGAATATATAGCTTTATGATTTATATCTATACAGTTATAAGTTCCATAAATTATTACATCATTTTCTTTTCTTAAATTTATTAAAGCTTTATAATGATAAAAAACAGAATCTTTATCCCTTAATGCCTCATCCACATTTATATCCTTATAATTTTCATTTACTCTAATCCATGGAATACCTTTAGTGAATCCTCCATTTTGTTCCCTAGACCATTGCATAGGGGTTCTCGCATTATCTCTACTCTTTACATAGATTGAATTCATTATATGATTTCTGTCATACCCCTTATCTATTCTTTCCTTATACATATTTAAAGTTTCTATATCTTTATAGTCCTCTATAGAATCAAATTTTACATTAGTCATACCTATTTCTTCACCTTGATATATATATGGAGTTCCTTTTTGCATATGAAGAATTGTAGCTAACATTTTAGCAGACAACTTTCTATATTCTCCTTTATCATTCCCCCATCTTGAAACTATACGTGGAAGGTCATGATTATTCCAAAACAAACTATTCCATCCACACCCTTCAAGTTCTGCTTGCCATTTAGAAAAAACTTTTTTTAATTCTACAAAATCTAAGTTAGCTAAATCCCACTTACTTTTTCCTTGTATCTCATCTAATCCTATATGTTCAAATTGAAACACCATGCTAAGTTCATCTCCATTAGGATTACTATACAGTTTAGCAATATCAGGAGTTACTCCCCATGTTTCTCCTACTGTTAATAAATTTTTATCTCCAAATGTTTCTCTATTCATTTCTTTTATAAGGGTGTGAAGTTTTGGTCCATTTCCTGTTATTTCTTTATCTATATCTTTTCCGATAAGGTCAATAACATCCATCCTAAAACCATAAATCCCCTTGTTTATCCAAAAATTCATCATATTATAAATTTCTTTTCTCATATTTGGGTTTTCCCAATTTAAATCAGGCTGCTTTTTGCTAAATAGATGTAAATAATATTCATTACTTGTCTCATCCATTTCCCAAGCACTACCTCCAAAACATGACTCTAATCCATTTGGAACATCTCCATCTAAAGGTTTTCTAAATATATAATAATCTCTATATTTGCTATCTTTATTTTTTATAGCTTCTTTAAACCATTTATGCTCTGATGAAGTATGATTTACAACTAAATCCATAAGTATTTTGATATTTCTATTATTAGCTTCTTTTAATAGTCTATCCATATCTTCCATTGTTCCAAACTCATCCATAATATCGTAATAATCACTTATATCATACCCGTTATCATCATTAGGTGATTTATAAACAGGAGACAACCATATAACATCTATACCTAAATTTTTTAAATAATCTAATTTAGATATTATTCCATTTAAATCTCCTATGCCATCATTATTACTATCACAAAAACTTTTAGGATATATTTGATATACAACTGAATTATGCCACCACTTTTTTTTCACTACTTTTATACCACCCTTTTGTTATTTTATGTATATTATAACATAATTCACTTTTAATTATCTATGTTTTAACCCACTATTAATTTAAATATAAAGAAAATAATAGTTTATTATATTAAACTAATAAATTAAAATAAAAAAATAAAAGGTAAATTTATTTTACCTTTTATTTCAAAGAAAATATTTAAATACATTACTTCGTCCAGCTTAATATTCCCGTAATTCCTAAATCTTGTTTCTGTGGTTTTTCTTCTTCTCTTGATTCAACATTTAATGGAGTTACAACAAAAACCCCTTTTTCTATTTCTTGAAAATCACCTTCTAATGCATAACATGTACCGCTTACAAAATCTATTAATCTTTGAGCAATCTTAGTTGACAAACTTTTTGTGTTTATTAAAACTATTTGTTTATTTTTAAGGGCATCACATATTTCTGCAGCATCTTCATATGATGAAGGCTTTGCTATTTTTATTTTCATTTTACTATCAGAGTTATGAATATTTATCAAGTTTGCAGAATGCTCTTCTTTATTTTTTTCTTCTTCTAATTTCTTTAACTCTTGTTTTATATCATAAGAATAATCTTCATGTCTTGTATGCTCTAAATCCATTCTTGAATCTTCTCCTATAACCTCTACATCGTCTTCATATTCTTCTTCAAAATTATCAAATCCCAAAAGTTCTTTCATCTTTACAAGCATAGCCATAAAATTTCCTCCTAAAGTTTATTATCACTTTAACTAACTTAACTCTATTATATAAATCTTACATTAAAATTCTTAAATTTTCATTAAATTATTTTCCATTAATAATATTTTTATATTTGATTAAATTGTACAATAAATTTTATATAAAATCCATATTTTTTATATATTTATTTAAATATTATTCATAAAGCAGAAAGTTTCCGCTAACACAATAATTAATTTATATTTCTTTAATATTATACAATACTATGAATTTTCATTCAATAAAATTAACCAATTCTAAAATTCATTGAGTTTATCTATTAACTTACACTCTATATAATCTTCCATTTCACTCATATATTGTTTATTTTCTAAAGCATTTTTTATAACATCAAAGTCATCTAAAATAGTGGATAAAACTACATTAGCCCAATTTTTTATAATTTCTCCTTTTGTGTTATCTTTATTATAATTAATTTCAATTGTTTTATCATCATAATAGAAAATTACATTTTCTACATTCTTATTTAGCATTAAAGCCTTAATTATTAAAAATTCATAATCTTTATTTTGATTCAATATTTCTAAAAGTTTAGAATTTTTTAAAACCAATTTTCCCTCTTCATCCTTAACAATTTTTAAATTTATAATTTGATTTATTATATAATTTTTTAAATTAAACATATTAATCCTTTAATTATTTTATATTATTGATTGTAATAAAAGTATATAATAAATTTGTTAAGATAATTACTATTTTTTATATACTTAAAATAATTTTCACAATAAATTAATTTAAATTTATGATAAAAAATAACGAATCTTTATAGTAATTATTAGATTAATTTTAAAATTTTATAAAAAATATAGAAAAAAATTTAAATTCTAATTTAATTTTTAATTTTTTTTATTCAGTTTAACCAGTTTATTAAATATATGTATTTTAATTCATTTTAATTTTTAGGAAATTATGTTACAATTTTTTTAATATTAAATAAAAAAATATTATTATGTTAAATTAAAGTTACTAAATTAAGGTGCATAAAAAAGTAATATTTATTAGGGGGATTATGTCAAAATGAGTAATATTTCAAAATGTTCTATAATAATATATGATGATTTTAATAACATTCTTATTTGTAAAAAAGGTAAATTAAAAAATGAACACAACATTCCTTGGATTTTATTTGGAAAAGAATTAAAAGGCAAAGAAACTGAAGAAAAATGTATAACTAAAGCTGTTGATAAAGATTTAAAATGTAACATATTTAATTTACAACCTTTTAACCAATACGAACTAGAAAATGGAACTGTCTTACAATCTTATACAGGACATATAAAAGAACAACTAACTTGTCATAAAGATGTTATAAGAACTGAATGGATTTCAAAATCAGATGTAGAAGATTTGCAAATAGATTCACTTGATAAAAAAATTATAATTGATTTCTTTAACAAAATCTAAAAATTAATGCTAGCTAAAATTTAGCTAGCATTAATTTTATTCAACCTGAGTTAAAAGTCTATTCATAATATCTTTAAGTTTTCTTTTTCCTAATTCTTCATGACAAACCGCCATTATTAAATTTATAGCATTTAGTGATTCATCTAACTTATATGCTCTAATATCAAAATACGAATCATCTGGCATAAATTTTTTCAAATCTGCTCCAACTTCATCTGTCAAACACCATAATTCATCTATAACTTCTTCTGTATTTAAATCTTCAAAATCGTTTTTTAGCATTTCTTTTAAGATATCAACATCTATTTTTAAATTAAAAGCTATTATATCTTCTCTTTTTGACCCTTTACTCATATCTTTTATAACTTTAAATTGAGAATTCATTTCTATTATTTCTTTAAAATCTTTACTATCTAAAACCCTATTTCCAAAAGCAATATACATAAAAAACCTCCAAAATAATTTTAGGGAAATCTAAAAGCAGACTTCCCTAAAACTTTAACCTAAAATACTCTTAACTATTGGGTTAACCTTTGATCTATCAAACTGTCCTGCTATTTTAGGCATTATTTCTTTCATTATTTTGCCCATATCACTCTTTGTATAGTTACCATTTGCTATGATTTCTTTTATCATAGAAGTAACCTCTTCTTCACTAAGCTGTGCTGGAAGATATGGTGTTAAAACTTCAATACCAAATTTACATTCTGCAATTTTCTCTTCATCATTTAATTGTTCAGCATAAGATAAAGCTTCTTTTAATTGTTTTATGTTTTTTTCTATTATCTTTATAGCCTCTGAATCTGGTATATCTTGTCTTTCATTTACTTCAAATGCCTTAACATCAGCATTTACTAACCTTAATATTGATACTTTAGCTTTATCCCTAGCCTTCATAGCCGCTATTTCATCTTTTTTTAATATTTCCTTTAACATGTTAAAGCCCTCTTTCTTATAATTAAAATCATGATATTTTAATTATAACAATAATATTTAATATAGTGAACATTATATAAAAAATTTTTAATTATTTAAAAAGACTAAGTATTTTTATGGAAATATAAATGAAGCTAATATACTAGATAGAAGAAGTATTAATATTACAAGAATTGATGTAACAACTGATATTTCTATTCCAAAATATAGTATACTCAACTTTATTCCAGTAAATATTAGTATTAAAATCACACCAAATTTCATATACTTAAATCTTTTGCTCAGTCTAGATAACATAAAATACATGCTTCTTAAACATATTATTGCACATATATTTGATACATACACAGTAAACGGGTCTGTTGTTATAGAAAATATAGCTGGAATTGAATCTATTGCAAAAAATATATCAGATACCTCTATTATTATTAATACAGCTAAAAGAGGTGTTGCCATAAGTTTTTTTCCTCTTCTTACAAAAAACTTATTACCTTGAAAGTTATCAGTAAATGGAATTATTTTTCCAAGCATTCTTATAAATAGATTACTTTTTAAATCTTTAGGTTTTTCTTTATTAAATAACATTTTTATCGCGCTAATTATTAATATAATTCCAAAAACATATAAAACACCATGAAATTTATTAACTATTGTAACACCTAAAAATATAAAAATCATTCTAAGAATCATAGCTACAAATATTCCATAGTCTAACACTTTCATTTCAGCTTCTTCGTCTACGTTAAAACTTGAAAAAATCATTAGAAAAAGAAATAAATTATCCACACTTAAACTTAGCTCTATTAAATATCCACCTAAAAACTTTAAAGCTAAATCCGTTCCCCTTAAATAATAAGTAAGTATATTAAAGATTATGGCTATAGATATCCAAAATATACAATTAATTGTTGCCTTTTTAGTTTTCATCTACTACTCCTAATATTATTTACATATTATTATATGTATATGACATTATATACTTTACTTATTAAACAAAATGAAAAAATAGAGATTAAAATTTTTAATCTCTATCTTTTTACTAAAACTTAAATGCTAATATAAATACACCTATTACTATAACAATAGAGCCAATTATAGACCTTATTGTTAAAGGTTCTTTCAATATCCAATATCCTAAAAACAAAGATATTATATAACACATACTCTGCATAGGGTAGACTTTGTTGAAATCATTTGCTTCCAATATATAAAACCAAAATACTGTAGCTGCTACATATATAAGCATCCCAGCTATTATGTATTTATTTAAAATTACCTTTATAAAATCGCTAACATTAAAGCCATTTAAAGGTTGCTGAGTTAATCCTATTTTCCACCAAACCTCTCCTAAAACAAGCATTATACAATTTATAAATACTAAAATAAACGCTTTAATTTTAGCCACCTCCTATATTATTAAATATTTAACTTTTTATGTTATTTTATTAGTTTTGTATTTACACCTAAATAATTATACAACAGTATTATTATTTTATCACCATAATTAAAAAATTAATAAAATTTTTAAGGATAACTTTCTTTACCAAGTCCATATAATATAAAGTTTTATTCAAAGAAAATTACCCCATTTTTTCTAATAGTTAAAATGCTGTAAAACTATCATTATATTTTACATAACCGCTTTTAATTTTTTCCCCTTTATCAGTATCATATACAACATGCAAAACTCCATTTTCTCTATAAAGTGGTGTCGCTTTTTCATATGGGTCAATGCTTCCAATAGAATTACTACAACTTGATTTCTCATATACGATTTCTGTAGTTGATCCATTTTTCCATTGCTTAGAATAATCATATATTATACAATTAGTAGCATTTGTCACATAAGCACTATTTATCTTGTTATTAGCTATATATTGAATTAAAGCTAATTGTTTACTGTACGATACATCTAAAACCCTAATTTTAGTGCCTACTGCAATTTGACCACTTAATATATTTCCATTAGAATCTCTTATATACAACCAATCATTTTTAACTGTCGCATTAGTTACTAAAGATACACTATTACTTTCTGTATTAGAATTATCTGCATTACTATTATTAGACGAACTATTTACACTAACATCCACTCCAGTTACTGCTTTAACTATTGCATTTGCGATAGAATTACCATTATATCTTTCCATATCCTCCTTAGAATCTATAAAAGCACATTCTATAAGCACACAGCTCATAGCAGTATATTTAGGAACATATAAATTAGAAACTTTAACCCCTCTATTTGTATATCCTAAGTTAGATATTTCCTTACAAATATTCTTAGCATAAGTTTCAGCTTTGCCACCTCTACCTACTATATAGCACTCAACACCGTGACCACCTCCAGCATTAAAATGAATACAAAGGTGCAAATTAGAATTACTTGCATTAGCTCTATTAACCCTATATGATAGTGATTGAGTCACAGTTGAAAAAGTTTTATTATAAGGTGTACAATCCACAGTTTCAATTCCAATCGATTTTAATTTTAATTGAACCAATGTCCATACTTCTTTAGTTAAAACATCTTCTTTTTTGTACCCAACAGCCCCAGTATCAGGGGAACAATTATGACCAGCATCTCCACTTATTTTCATATAAAAACCTCCATATTTATCATCATAATATATTATATTTTCATAATAAATATTGTGTTAATTTTATATTAATTGTTATTATATCTGAAAATTAAGGGATTATTTTTGTTTTGGAAAAAGTTTGTTATAAAAATTATCAAATCCACCATCTTCTAAAATAACTTTATAATCATCATTTACATAAAACTTACTCATCGTTTGCACTATCAAATCAAACTTTTGCAAATTATTTTCTTCTAAAAGAATAGTATAAAGGTAAGCTAAATGATTTTCCATATATATTTGAATATTTTTAACATCCTCTTGTGATACCTTTTTATTATCTAAAAGTTCTTTTATAGGGCCATTTCTAAATATAAAATAGCTTGATGCCTTAGTAATTTTTTCTATATATTCTTTAGGTAATTTATTTTCCATCTTATTTCTCCTTAAAATAAATTTAAAAATAAAAGAAGTTACTCAAAACTTAGAGCAACTTCTTTAAACATTTTGGTCGGGGTGACAGGGATCGAACCTGCGACCTCATGGTCCCAAACCACGCGCGCTCCCATCTGCGCCACACCCCGAAAACAACAATATAATTATATTATAATACTAAATGCTTGTCAATATTTTATTTTTCTTTCATTACTGCAATTTAATAAAAGCTAATTGAATTTTTTTTATTTAATATTTATAATTTACATAATTAAATATAAAAAGTAATGAGGTAAACAAATGAGACCATTAGCAGATAAAATAAGACCTAAAACATTAGATAATGTAGTTGGGCAAAAACATTTAATCGGAAATAATAAGATTTTAAGACGTATTATAGAAAAAAAAGAAATACCTAATATGATTTTCTTTGGTCCATCAGGAGTTGGTAAAACAACAATCTCTAACATTATAGTAAATCAAACTGACAAAAAACTTTTTAAATTAAACGCAACCACAGCGTCATTAAAAGATATTGAAGATATAACTAAAAATTTAGACAATCTTTATGGTTATAATGGTGTTGTTTTATATTTAGATGAGATTCAAAATTTTAACAAACGCCAACAACAAAGCCTTCTAAGTTATATAGAAAATGGGCAAATAACTTTAATTGCAAGCACAACCGAAAATCCATATTTTTCTGTATATAGTGCACTAATTAGCAGATGTTTAATATTTGAGTTTAAGCCTCTAAATTCTGATGACATTTTTTTGGGTTTAAAAAATACTATAAATTCTTTAAACGAACAAGAGAGTTTAAATATAAGTTATGATATAGATGCACTAAAAAAAATCTCTATCTTATCAAAAGGGGATTTAAGAAAAGCTATAAATATTTTAGATGTTTTAATTAAATCTAATCTTAGACACAACATTCATATAGATTTAACTTCTGTTTTAGAACTAAACACAGAAAGCTTTTTCATGGATCAATCAAAATATTATGATTATATAAGTATGCTTCAAAAATCCATAAGAGGTAGTGATACGGATGCATCTATTTTAGCTTTAAGCGTTTTATTAAAAACTGGACATTTTGATGATATAATAAGGAGGCTTTTGGTTATAGCATCAGAAGATTGTGGTCTTGCCATGGGAAATATGTACTCTAGTTTTTTTTCTTTAATAAATGCAGCTAAAATGGTAGGTATGCCAGAAGCTAAAATTATCTTAGCCCATGCTGTAATCTTACTTAGCACAAGTCCAAAATCAAATAGTGCTTATGTTGCAATTTCTAAAGCATTTAACGATATTGAAAAAAAAGATATAGGGCCTGTATTAAATCACCTAAGAGATTGTCACTATGAAGGATCTAAAAAACTTGGAATTACAGGATATAAATATCCTCATGATTATCCAAATCATTATGTAAAACAAGATTATATGCCAGATAATTTAAAAGGAACTACTTATTATACCCCATGCGATAATAAATACGAAAACTCTTTAAAAGAATACTGGAGCAAAATCAAATAGATTTATATTTTATCTTACAAAAATAATCCAAAAGAGAGTATCTTCTCCTTTGGATTATTTTTTTATTCAGCCTTAAATATTTTATCATCTAAAAGCATTTCTTTACAAAGATCATGAGCTTCTTTTATTTCGTCTTCAAACATTCTACCTTTTTCAGTTAACAAAAGTTCTTTACATGATGCTTCTAAATTTTCTAAAACTCGTTCTCTATTTTGTAAAATAGTGCTTTTAAAGTAATCATACTTCTCCACTACCTTTATGTACAATTCATCTCTCATAATTGATGTTTCACGAAACTCTTTTATGATTTTTCCAACAGTTTCATCAATACTTGACCACTTTAAATCATTATCTGTAACTTTTATTTGTTTTCTTAAAGACTTATCAAACTTTTTAATAGCAAGTCTAATATCTATATCGTTATCAGAGAACCTAACATCTTCTTTAAAATGCATAAGTATAACTTTATAATGAGCCATTACTTCTATTCTTCTCTCATTAAATCTTCTTATATATGTATCTAGCATTATATCTAATATTTTTTCTGTAAGACCTTTATCATTCTCAATTTCTGTTCTATTTTTATGTCTTTCTTCCATCTCTAAAATACTATCCACAACAGTGTCAGTTGTAAAACTATTAACCCCAAATCTCTTCATATTTATGCCCTCCTATATGAAATTATTTTTATTATAACATTTTTTTAAGATATTGTACACGCTAATTAATAATATTTATTAATTAATAAGAGATTGTATATAAATATTAAAATAAACATAAAGATTAAAATCTCTACCTATCTTAAATATTTTACAATCTCTTACAAGTAAATTTATTTCCCTATATCTAATCTGCAATATTTGCCACTAAAATTAACCTTATCTAAAATATCGTAAGCATTTTTTATAGCTTCATATCTATCTAATCCATATCCTAATAAAGACAGTACTCTTCCTCCTGATGTTACCAAAACATTGTCTTTTAAAGTAGCCCCTGCAATTATTACTTTATCTTTAACATTGGAGTTTATTGTTATTTCATATCCTTTTTCATAAACTCCTGGATATCCTTTAGATGCTAACACCACATTACACACATATCCATTCTTCCACGAAAGATTAAAGTCACTTAAACTTCCATCTAATGTACTTTCTAAAAGTTCTAAAAAGTCATTTTCCATAAGAGGTAAAACTGATTGCGTTTCAGGATCGCCAAACCTTACATTGTATTCTAAAAGATATGTTCCCTTTTTAGTTATCATTATCCCAAAGAATATAACTCCTTTAAAATCAAAGCCTTCTTCTTGAATACCTAAAAGTGTTTTATTCATTATTGTTTCCTTAAACTCTTTTAAAACATCTTCTGTAACATAAGGATTTGGTGCTAAAACTCCCATACCTCCTGTATTTGGTCCTTTTCCACCATCAAATACTTGCTTATGATCCTTTGCAGATATAAATGGTTTTATTGTTTTTCCATCCGTTACAGACAAAATAGACGCCTCAACACCATCTAAAAACTCTTCAATCACAATGCTACTTCCTGCACCTTTAAATATATCATTAACCATTATATCTTTTAGTGCCTCTTCCCCTTGTTCTAAATTTTCACATATATAAACACCTTTACCTAATGCTAATCCATCCGCTTTTATAACTATCGGAAATTCCTGCTCTTTTAAATATTCTAAAGCTTTATCATATTCAGTAAAATTTTCGTATTTAGCAGTCTTAACACCATATTTTTTCATAAAATCTTTAGAAAAGCACTTACTTCCTTCAAGCATGGCACCAAATCTTTTAGGACCAAATATTTTTAACCCTTCCCCTGTAAATCTATCTGATATTCCATTTATTAAAGGATCTTCTGGTCCTACTATTGTTAAATCAATATTATTTTCCTTCGCAAAATTTAATAATCCTTCTATATCACTAACTAAAAAATTTATATTTTCACATTTATCTTCTAGTGCTGTTCCACCATTTCCAGGAGCGCAAAATATTTTTTTCACTCTCTTATTTTCTTTAAGTTTTTTAGCTATACAATGCTCTCTTCCACCTGAACCTATTAATAATATTTTCAAATTCATTTCCCCTTTTCTCATATACAATATATAAAGCGGCTAAAATAATCTAACCGCTTTTAAATTTTTAAATTAATATTTCTTGTTTTAGTGCTTAAAATGTCTAATTCCAGTCATAACCATTCCTATATTATGCTTGTCACACTCTTGTATTGACTCATCATCACGAATAGAACCACCTGGTTGAATTATTGCCTTTATATTATATTTAGCACATTCTTCTACAACATCTCTAAATGGGAAAAATGCATCTGATGCTAAAACTGTTGCTCCTTTTCCTCTCTCTAGTGCTTCACAAGCTGCCCATATTCTGTTAACTTGTCCACCGCCTATTCCAATTGCCATATTATCCTTTGCAACAACTATAGCATTTGATTTTACATATTTTACAACTTTCATAGCAAACAACATATCTTTTATTTCGTCATCTGTCGGTTTCTTCTTAGTTACAACACTTAATTCATCAATTAATTTTTTATCTTCTTCTTGAACTAATATTCCTCCATCTACTGACACCATATAATTTTTATTTGATGGCTTAACTTTGCATTCTAAAACCCTCAAATTCTTCTTAGATTTTAAAATTTCTAAAGCTTCTTCAGTATAATTGGGCGCAATTATAACTTCTAAGAATATTTTGCTCATTTCCTTAGCAGTATCTTCATCAATTGTTCTATTTACTGCAACTATTCCACCAAAAATTGATACACTATCACATTCATAAGCTTTCTTATATGCATCTAAGACAGTATCACCTATGGCTACTCCACAAGGAGTATTATGTTTTAATGCACAACAGGCTATTTCATCATCAAACTCACAAGCAACTTTCCAAGCTATATCAACATCTTTTATGTTATTATAAGATAATTCTTTGCCATTTAAAACTTTAAAGCTATTCATAGCACCTTTAGTTTCACAAGAACCATAATAAACAGCACTTTGATGTGGATTTTCACCATATCTTAAAGATTGTAATTTTTTGTAAGATACTGATAAATATTCTGGATATTCTTCTTCCTCTTGTAATAAAAAGTTTGATATGGCTGCATCATAAGCACTCATAAGATTAAATACTTTTCCTGCTAAAACTTTTCTTGTTTTTAATGAAACATCTTGATTTTCCTTTATTTCATTTATAACCCTTTTATAATCTAAAACATTGCTTAAAACCACAACATCCTTAAAATTTTTAGCCGCAGCCCTTAACATTGTTGGCCCACCTATATCTATAAATTCAACTTTTTCTTCAAAAGATAAATCCTCTTTAACTTTTTCAAAAAATGGATAAAGATTAACAACCACCATATCAATAGTTTCTATGTTTCTCTCTCTTAAAGTCTCCATATGTTCTTTGTTATCTCTCATAGCTAAAATTCCACCATGAATAATTGGATGAAGCGTTTTAACTCTTCCATCTAACATCTCACATGAACCTGTAATTTCACTTATTTCTGTAACTTCAATATTGTTTTCTTTAAGATATTTAAATGTTCCACCAGTTGATATTATTTCAACATTATTCTTTCTTAAAAATTTAACAAGTTCTAATATTCCACTTTTATCATAAACACTTATTAAAGCTCTTTTTATCATAGCAAAATCTTCACCTTTCCATTTTCTAATTTTATCTTATTTAAACTAAATGCTTTTATAACTTCAGGAAGTATCTTATGTTCCTCTATCAAAATCCTCTCTTGTAAAGTTTTCGCAGTATCCTCAAAATACACAGGTACTAAAGCCTGATTTATAATGGCTCCACCATCAACCTCTTCATTTACAAAGTGTACTGTACACCCAGAAAACTTAACACCCTTCTTAATTGCAGCCTCATGAACCTTTATACCATACATACCATTCCCTGAAAAACTAGGTATTAATGATGGATGAATATTTATTATTTTATTTTTAAACTCCTTTAATATTTCTCCATCTAATATTGAAAGATATCCCGCAAGAACTATTAAATCCACCTTTTCCCTTAAAAGTTCTAATATTTTTTCAGATGTTTTAGTTCCATACTTTTTTTTACTTATAACAAATGTATCAATACCTTTTTCCTTTGCTTTTAATAGTCCTTTAGCCGACTCCCTATCGCTTATAACACAATGTATTTTTGCATTTATATTTCCCTCTTCTATTTGATTTATTATAGATAATAAATTGCTTCCACCACCTGATATAAGAACTGCTATTTTAAACAAACTCCTTCACCTCCAGATATTACATGTCCTAATAATACTGGTTCTTCTCCTAATGATTTTAATTTTTCCATAGTTTTTTGAGCGTCCTCTTTAGATACTGCAATAACAAATCCTATCCCCATATTAAAAGTATTATACATATGATCTTCTTCTACACCTTTTTCCATTATTCTCTTAAATATATTTGGAATTTCATAAGAAGATTTATCAATTACTGCTGTAAAACTTCTTCCACCAAACATTCTTGGTATATTCTCTATAAATCCACCACCTGTTATATGTGCCATAGCTTTTATATCAACATCCTTCATAAGAGATAAAACTGGCTTTACATATATTCTAGTTGGTGTTAAAAGTGTTTTCCAAACAGCATCTCCATAAAAATCTTCCTCTAAATCAGTAAATATTTTTCTCACTAAAGAATATCCATTTGAATGTATTCCTGAAGATTTAAGTCCTATAAGTATATTTCCATCTTCAACTTTGCTTCCATCTATAATATTTTCCTTATCAACAATCCCAAGAGCAAATCCTGCTATATCATACTCTCCATCCTTATAAAACCCTGGCATTTCAGCAGTTTCTCCACCAACTAAGGCACAATTAGATTCTAAACACCCATCTGAAACACCCTTAACTAAATCCGAAGATACATTAGCTTCTAATTTCCCACAAGCTATATAATCTAAGAAAAATAATGGCTTTGCACCATGACATAATATATCATTAACACACATTGCCACGCAGTCAATGCCTACTGTGTCATACTTTTTGGTCTTAAACGCTATTTCAAGTTTTGTTCCAACTCCATCTGTTCCTGAAACTAAAACTGGTTTTTTATACCCTTCTGGTATTTCAATCATAGAACCAAAACTTCCTATACCTCCAAGCACATAACTATTTAAAGTCCTCTTTGCATATTCCTTAATAAGTTCAACTGATCTATATCCTTCCTCTATATTAACTCCTGCGTCTTTATAAGTTATAGCCATAATTTTTTCCTACCTTTCTAAGTGATTTTTGTCTGTTTCAATTGGTGTTGACACTGGATATACTCCATTGAAGCAACCTAGACAAAACCCTTTATCTTCCCCTAGAGCTTTAAGTAAATTCTCCATAGATAAATAATCTAAAGAATCTGCCCCAATCATTTCTCTTATATCTTCTTGCGAATTATTAGCTCCAATAAGTTCACTCCTATAAGATGTATCTATTCCAAAGTAACATGGATTTTTAACAGCTGGCGAAGCTACTCTAAAATGTACTTCTTTAGCTCCAGCTCGTCTTAATGATTCAACTAAATGCTTTGATGTAGTTCCACGAACTATTGAATCGTCAATTAAAATAACTCTTTTTCCCTTAACATTTGCTTTTAAAGGATTTAACTTAACAGATACTGCTCTTTCTCTCATTTCTTGATTAGGCGTTATAAATGTTCTACCTACATATCTATTTTTAACAAATCCTGGATCAAAAGGTATTCCTGAAACATTTGAATAACCTATTGCACAAGCAAGACCTGAATCTGGAACTCCAACCACAATATCGGCTTCAACAGGACTTTGTTTATAAAGCATTTCTCCAGATTTTACTCTAAATTCATGAACATTTATTCCATCCATTACACTATCTGGTCTTGCAAAATAAATATACTCAAAGGAACAGGTTTCACATTGTGTTTTTTCAGAATATTTAATGCTATCTATTCCATTTTCATCTATTACAACTATTTCACCTGGCTCTATATCACGTATAAATTCAGCCCCTATTGTGTCTAATGCACAACTTTCAGAAGCTAAAATATAATTTCCATCAATGTGTCCTAAACAAAGTGGTCTTATACCGTGTGGATCTCTAATTCCAATTAGTTTTCCCTCCGCCATTATAACCAAAGCAAAAGAACCTCTTATAGCCTGAGTTGCATTAAATACTGCAGTTTTAATGCCTTTTTTAGCATTTCTAGCTATTAAATTTATTATAACTTCTGAATCTATCGTAGTATGAAATACAGATCCTGAATCTTCTAAAAGTTCTCTTATAATATCAGCATTTACTAAATTTCCGTTATGGGCTATGGCTATTGAACCAAGCTTTGATCTACTAACTAACGGCTGACAATTTTCGATTTTAGTTGAACCTGTTGTGGAATATCTAACATGACCTATACTTATATTTCCTAATACTTCTGTATCTTGTTTTTCTAATTCTTCATGAGATACTCTAAGACTCTCTTTTAATTTATTTAAATCATCTTTGCAAAAAGCCTCTGTTAATAAACCAAGATTTTTGTGAGTTTCCATTATAAACCCATTAGAAACCGTAATACCTGCACTTTCTTGTCCTCTATGTTGAAGAGCATAAAGTCCATAATATGTGTAACTTGCAACATCTAATGTTTTATCCTTTGAATAAATACCAAACACTCCACATTCCTCTTTAAGCTTGTCATTTATAGCATCATACATAACCTTATCTACCTCTACAATCTAAATTTTTATCTAATTTTCTCTAAATTTCAATACCCATTTTGTTTTTAAAAATTTTATCTTGAGCTCATTCTACTTAATATCTCTTGATAAGCCCCTCTAACATTTCCTAAATCTCTTCTAAATCTATCTTTATCTAGTTTTTCATTAGTTGTTGCGTCCCAGAATCTGCAAGTATCTGGTGATATTTCATCTGCTAAAACTATTTTTCCATCATCTGTTTTACCGAATTCTATTTTAAAATCTATAAGATTTATATTAACACTTGCAAAGAATTTCTTTAATAATTCATTTATTTTATCTGTCATTGCATAAATTTCTTGAAGTTCTTCAAAAGTTGTAGCTCCAATTGCTACTGCATGATAATCATTTATTAACGGATCTCCTAATTCATCATTTTTATAAGATATTTCAAATACTGTAGTCTTAAGAGGAGTTCCTTCTTCTATTCCTAATCTTTTTGCCATACTTCCAGCTGCTACATTTCTAACTATTACTTCAAGTGGAACTATAGAAACCTTTTTGCAAAGTTGCTCTCTATCGTTTAATTTTTCAATAAAGTGAGTTTTAATTCCATTTTCCTCTAACATTTTAAATATTATTGATGTTATATCGTTATTAAACTGTCCTTTATCTTCTATTGAACCTTTTTTTTCTCCATTAAATGCTGTTGCATCATCTTTATAATAAACTATAACCTCATTTTCTTTATCTGTTGCATATATTTTTTTTGCTTTTCCTTCATATAACATTTCTTTTTTCATATCTTATACACTCCTTATTATATACCTTTAATTCTCATTCTTCTTTATTAATTAAAAATAAATTCATCATTTTCTTGTATAAATTTTTTCTTCATATCTTCTCTGTATTTTATAAGCTTTTCTTTAATTTCTGGATACTTTATAGAAAGAATTTCCACAGCAAGCATACCAGCATTATAGCTATTATTTATTCCAACAGTTGCAACTGGAACTGATTTTGGCATTTGAACTATTGAATATAGTGCATCTATTCCCCCTATCGCTCCATTACATGGAATACCAATAACTGGTATTGTTACTTGCGATGCGATTACTCCTGGTAGGTGTGCTGCAAGACCTGCTCCCGCTATTATTACTTCACATCCATTTTCACAAACTTCTTTTAAAACTTCTGAAAGCCTTTCAGGAACCCTGTGTGCTGATAAAACGTAAGCTTTAAAATCTATATCAAATTCTTTTAAAGCACTAGCTGCTCCTTTCATTATTTCAGTATCTGATTTACTTCCAAAAAATATAGCAACTTTCATTTTTAACCCTCTTTCTTATAAACTAATATAAACGTTAAAATTTATTTAAAGTATTTAACACCAGACTCAAATATTTTTTGATCAAAATTTCCTGGAATGTTTTTATAAAGATTTTCACCAATTCTTTCTGAGTGACCCATTTTACCTAAAACTCTTCCATCTAAGCTTGTTATACCTTCTATTGCCATCATTGAACCATTTGGATTATATGGCATATTCATTGATGCATTTCCTTCAAAATCAACATACTGAGTAGCTATTTGTCCATTCTTAAACAGTGATTTTATAACTTCTTGAGAAGCTACAAATCTACCTTCTCCATGAGAAATTGCAACATTTTGTATATCCCCAACATTTACTTCACTAAACCATGGAGAAAGATTTGATGTTATTTTAGTTCTAACTATAGAACTCATGTGTCTTCCTATATTGTTATAAGTTAAAGTTGGCATATCCTCTGTTATATCTCTAATTTCACCAAAAGGAACAAGCCCCAGTTTTATAAGTGCTTGAAAGCCATTGCAAATTCCAAGTATTAATCCATCCCTATTATTTAAAAGATCCATTACAGCATCCTTAATTCTTTCATTTCTAAATACTGTAGCTATAAATTTACCAGATCCATCTGGTTCATCTCCAGCTGAGAATCCACCTGGAATCATTATTATTTGACTACTTCTTATTTCTTTCTCAAGATTTATTATAGATTCATTTAACATTGCATTATTTAAATTTCTAAAAACTTCTATTTTAGTTTTAGCACCAGCATCATTAAACGCCCTTGCACTATCATATTCACAATTAGTTCCAGGGAATGTTGGTATTATAACTTTAGGTTTTGTAATCTTTATTTTTGGCGAAATCTTAGACTCACAGTTAAATAATTTAGTTTCTACACTTTCATTTAAATCTTTAGTTTTTTCTTTAAACACTTTAGATAAGCCATCTTTAAATGAAAGTAAAAGACTTTCAAGTTCAAAGACTTCATTCATGATTTCTAAAGATTTTGTATCTTTTGTTATACCTATCTCTAAATAATTTGCTTTTTCAAATGCATCTTCTAAATCTATATTTTCCTTAACTTCTAAAACCAAAGATCCATAACTAGCATCAAATAACTCTTCTTTAGTTAGGTTATATATCTTAGCACCTATCATATTTCCAAAAGCCATTTTACTTATAGCTTCAAATACTCCACCAAATCTTACTGCAAAAGCACTTATAACTTGTCCTTCCTCTATAAGTTTTGATACAACTTTCATATTGTTTTTAAATTCTTCTATATCAATAATTTCCTCATCATTTCTTCTTGCTTTAACAAGAACTATTTTAGAATTTACATTTTTAAATTCTGGTGAAATTACATTAGAAGCCTTAGTTGTTGTCACTGCAAAAGATACTAAACTTGGTGGTACATCTAATTCTCCAAAACTTCCAGACATCGAGTCTTTCCCACCAATTGCTGGAATGTTTAAATCCTTTTGCGCTCTATATGCCCCAAGCAATGCACTAAACGGCTTACCCCATCTTTCTGGATTTTTATATAATTTTTCAAAATACTCTTGAAGAGTTAATCTAATATCATCTATCTTTCCACCCATAGCAACTATTTTAGTAACTGATTCTATTACGCTATAGTATGCACCATGATATGGACTCCAAGAAGCTAAATATGGATTAAAGCCATTTGTCATTAAACTTGCAGTTTTTGATACACCATTTAATACTGGTATTTTACAAGCCATACCTTCAGCTGGTGTTAACTGGTATTTACCACCAAAAGGCATAAGAACTGTATTACTTCCTATAGTTGAATCAAAGCTCTCAACTAACCCTTTTTGACTAGTTATATTTAAATTTCTTAAAGCACTTTCAAAACTTTCTTTCAATGATTTTTTAATCATATTCTTTCTATGATTTTCAAAAAAATTCTCATTTTCTTTTGGTGCTTTTACTAAAACCTTTGAATATTGTTTAGCACCATTAGTATTTAAAAATGTTCTCTTTAAATCTACTATTTTATTTCCTTGCCAGTACATTCTCATATATCCTGTATCAGTTACTTTTGCAACCACTGTAGCTTCTAAATTTTCAGCATTTGCTAATTCAATAAAATGTTTAGCATCTTCTTCTTTAACAACAGCTGCCATTCTTTCTTGGGATTCTGATATTGCAAGTTCTGTTCCATCTAAGCCTTCATATTTTTTAGGAACCAAATCTAAATTTATATCTAAGGAGTCGCAAAGTTCTCCAATTGCAACAGATACTCCACCTGCTCCAAAATCATTACATCTTTTTATAAGGGTTGAAACTTCTTTATTTCTAAACAATCTTTGAATTTTTCTTTCTGTTGGTGGATTTCCTTTTTGAACCTCTGCTCCACAATTTTCTATTGATTCTTCTGTATGTTCTTTTGATGAACCTGTTGCACCACCACAACCATCTCTACCTGTTTTTCCACCAAGTAAGATTATTACATCTCCAACACACGGAACTTCTCTAACTACATTTTCCTTAGGTGCAGCACCTAAAACTGCTCCAATTTCCATTCTTTTTGCAACATATCCTGGATGATAGATTTCTCTAACCTCTCCAGTTGCAAGACCTATTTGATTTCCATAAGAACTATAACCATGAGCTGCCCCTAAAGTTATTTTTCTTTGTGGAAGTTTTCCCTTTAAAGTATCCTCAATTGAAATTGTAGGATCAGCACTTCCTGTAACTCTCATAGCCTGATATACATATGTCCTACCAGATAACGGATCTCTTATTGCTCCACCTAAGCAAGTTGCAGCTCCACCAAAAGGTTCTATTTCAGTTGGGTGATTATGAGTTTCATTTTTAAACATTAAAAGATAATCTTTAAATCCATCATCAGTATCTATTTTTACATTTATAGAACAGGCATTTATTTCATCAGATAAATCTAAATCGTCTAATGCTCCTCTTTTTCTCATCTCTTTCATAGAAATTACTGCAATATCCATTAAAGTAATTGCTCTATCTTGTCCTTCATAAACAAACTCTCTAGAACCTTCGTAAAGTTTAAATGTTTCTTTTAATGAATTGTTGAAAATTCCATCTTCTATATCTATTTTTGTAATATTTGTTTCAAACGTCGTATGTCTACAATGATCTGACCAATAAGTGTCAATTACCTTTATTTCAGTGACACTTGGATTTCTCTCTTCATTTTTAAAATAATCTTTAATTACTAAAAGATCTTCTACCGTCATTGCAAGTTTAAAAGATTTATGAAAATTCTTTAAATCTTCTTCTGACATATTTATAAAATTATTTATTATATCAACTTTATCTGGTGAACTAAAATTTAGGTTAACATCTAAACTTTTTGGATTAACTTCTCTAGAATCTACTGGATTTATGTAATACTTCTTAATAGCTATTACATTTTGAACAGAAAGTTTCCCCCTTAAGATTATTATTTTTGCACATCTAACATTTACATGATTATCATTTAAAATAGAATAACATTCTCTAGCCGATTCTGCCCTTTGATCATATTGACCTGGTAAAAACTCTACTCCAAAAGCTATTTCATCTTCTGCTAAGTTAAAATCATTATTTATATAATCTACTGTTTCTTCATGAAGTATATTAGACATACCTAAAACATCTAATTCTTTATCCGAAACAACTATATACTTATTTATTACTCTAACATTTTCTAAAGATGTTATTGATAAATTTTCTTTAAAATCTATCAATAAATTTTTAGCTTCTACGTTAAAGCCTTCTTTTTTTTCAACATAAAATACGTTAACCATAAACTTCCTCCAGAAAACATCTATAAGATTATTTACGAATTATTTTTGATAATTTAAAAAAATAATTCGTATTTTATTTATATAATAACATTTTATATATAAAAAGTCAAATTAAATCATATATTTTTTATTGTATAGTTCGTGTTTTATTAAGCTATTTTTTATGTAATATATATTTTAAACACTTACACATTGACATGTTATTTTTATAAGATAGTATTTTATGTTAAAATTAAATATACACTTTTTATAAAGGAGGAATATTGCATTGTTTAAAAAGCCCATCTTTAAAGGTTTATTACTAATTATAATAGGAATTATATTTTTAGCTTTAACTTTAACTGATAGTACATATGAAATAATCTTTATAATCATTGGATTTATTATAGTTTTAATAGGTTCATTTTTTCTTGGAAAAGATATCGGAAAAATTCGTCATAAAAGAAGAAGAGAAAAATACAACAAATAATTAAAAATCTCTACGATAAATTTATATCGTAGAGATTTTTAATTATTTGTTATTTCTTTTCATTTGGATTTTGCTTAGATTGAGCATTTTTCTTAGTCAAATTATTATTATCTTGAATTTTTTTACCCTTTACTACTTTCATAATACTAATCACTTTCTCAAATATTATTATTTTTTATCATGATTTTTCTTACATTGTGAAGATGCACTTGCTTTACAACTTGACCATTGATTATTTGTTGACGTTTTTTTATTTTTTTTATCCTTCATTCCTATTACTCCTTTAAAAAATTTTACACATTAAGCTATTTACTTTTAGTAAAATACCTTTATATGCATAAAAATATTTTGTCCACATTTACTTCAATTATGAAATATTTTTATTCCTAAAAAGGAGTATCTTTTAAAATTAAACATATTTTATATCATTTTTTAAAGATTTTAGATGAGTTGTATCATTTAATTTCATTAAAACTGGTTTTAAATCATCTGTAAAAATTATTTCAGTAATAGATGTATTACCTAAAACAGTTTTATGGTACATTGTCATATCCCAATCAAATAACCCAATTAAACTAGCTTTTATTATTCCTCCATGAGCAACAACAGCTATAGTTTGTCCTCTATGTTTGTTAACTATATCTAATATGCACTTAGTACCTCTAATTGAAGCATTCTTTAAACTAAATTCTCCCCCAACTATCTTTCCTTCCTGTGCATCTATCTTCCACTTATTAAATTCATCATTATATTTTTCACGTATCTCTTTTATGGTAAGCCCTTCCCAACTTCCAAAATTAATCTCTTTCATATTTTCCACTATGTTTAAATCCTTATTAGAAGAATCAGTTAAAATTTCTGCAGTTTCTCTTGCCCTCTTTAAAGGGCTTGTATATATGTAATCAAATTTATTTTTAAGTCTTTTACTTAAAAGAATAGCTTGGTTTTTCCCCTCTTCTGTTAACTCTATATCTATTGTCCCTTGAAATCTCCCCATTTTGTTCCAATTAGTTTCTCCATGTCTTATTAATAACAATCTTGTTTTCATAAAAATCCCTTCCATTTTTCCGTAATTTTTAATTTATTATTCATAAAATAAATAGTTTCATTCTAAATAACACATTGTTTCATAATAATTAATTATAAACCTTATTTTTAATATAAGCTATCCTCATAAAAAATTTAATGTCCTTTTTTATGATTTTATCATAATATAAATTATACTTTATTTACGGATGTGAGTATCCTTGAAAACACATTGTATACTTTTATTTTCATCATTTTTACTTGCATTTCTATTTTGGTCTATTTATTGCGTCAATACAAATAAAAAACATAAAGGAATAAAATAAAAGAGGATACATTATCCTCTTTTGTTTTTTTGTTTCTTTGCAAATGGTTTTACTTCTGAAATAATAATTGCTATAAAAATAATTATACATCCTATTATAACCTTAATTGTTAAAGCTTGATTTAGCAATATTATAGCAAATATAGTTCCAAAAACAGATTCTGTTGACATTATAATAGCAGCTCTCGTTTCAGTAGTACTCTTTTGTCCTAAAACCTGAAGAAAAAGTCCTATAGCAGTACTAAATACAGCTAAATAAATAACCCCACCCCCACTATTAAATGTTATATTAAAAAATAAATCTCCTCGTATAAGCATTGTTATTAAAGAAAATAAAAAACACATAGTAATCTGTACTATTGTAAAAACTGTAACATCTTCTTCCTTTGCAAACATATCTACTAAAAGTATTTGAATAGCATAAAACATAGCACCTAAAATAGTTAATACATCTCCAATATTTATCGAAGTTAAACTACCATTTATTGTTAAAAACGCAATGCCAATAACAGTAAGAATTGTTCCAATTATTCCGTACCTATCAATTTTTCTTCCTAAAAATATCCCTATAATTGGTACAAATATAACTGCAATAGCCGATAAAAACGCATTATTTGAAACAGTTGTATACTTAAGTCCTACAGTTTGAAATACAAATCCTACAAACAAAAAAAATCCAGCTAAAGTTCCTTTTTTTAATGTAGATTTACTTATTTGTTTTAATTGATTAAAAAATACCGAACATAAAATAATAGTAGCTATTAAAAATCTAATCGTCATAACTTGAAGTGGTGTCATGGAACCTAAAGAAAATTCAGTCGCTATAAACCCTCCTCCCCACATTATAGAAGTTAATAATAAAATTATTTCACCTTTATATCTTTTCATAAATATTTGCTGTGAAACTTTATGTACAGCACTTCCTCCTAAATACTTAATTTATTTTAAAATAATATAATGATACCTAAAATGCTTCATTTTATATGCTTTTATTATATCCTTCATTTTATATTATATATTATATTTTATCATCTCTTATTAAAATTTTTAATATATAAAATGCCTTATATATATCTACAAATAAAAAAACTATCTTTAATAGCCTAAAGACAGTTTTCATCTAACATTTTAATTTATATATTAATTTTATCTATTTCTTTTAATTTATCTATAACTTTTAAATATTTTATTTTATTTATATTTAATTTTCTTTTTAATTCAATATCTTCTACGCTCTCAGAGTCCAAAATTATATTTTGATAATATACCCCTAAATAAAACCAATCAAGCATTTCTTTTATTAATACTTTAGGTTCATATATTAATATAGCAGAAAAAATTTTTCTGAAAATATCATAATTTTTATTAAATTCATAAAAATATATAGAAAATCTATTTATCATGTATTCCTTTAAAATTTTATTACTATTTTTATCTTCATATTTCTCAACAGATTCTAAACAGGCTTCTATATCAACTTTAGATTCGTATTCTATAAAATAAGCAAGTTGACCAATAAAAAAATAATACTGAAAATCGTTATCTATAATAAAAGTAATATCCTTCTTTATTATATTTATTTTTTCTTTTATCCTCTGTATATCTTCCATATTTTATCTCATCCCCATTATCACTTTTTTTAAATTTATATATCTTTAAGCTTATTATGTATATTTTCACTTTTTATTTATAATACTATAATCTAATATAAATATTATAACATTTTAAAATTAATTTCTTTATAGTAATTTTTTAATATTTTATTAAATTTTATATTTAACAATAAAATATTCAGATAAATGTTATTTTTAATAAACATACAAAATATATACTTTAAATGAAAAAGAATATATGAATAGGAGATAGTTTATGAATATTACAGATGTGTTAAGACAAGAAAAAAATTGGGTTATTATTGGTGATACATCTAATCCCGAAAAATATGCAAATAAAATATATAATGAGTTTAAAAGGTTAGGTTATAATATAATTTCTATAAATCCATATGATAAAGATTGTGAATTTAAAAACCTTTCAAATATTCCAAAGAAAATTACAGCCATAGATTTTTGTGTAAATGTAACAAAAGGATTAGATATTTTAAAACAATACAAAAATGAAAATATAAAATACCTTCTAGCTCAACCTGGAGCGAGAAGTTTAGAACTTGAACAATATTGTATTGAAAATAACATTTTATATTTAGAGGATTGTGCGCTAGTACAATTAAAAAATTTATAATTAAAAATAAGGATATTGTGTTTAATTATACAGTATCTTTATTCTTTAGCATTTTATAATTTATATTTTAATTTTTATATTATTCTTGAAATTAATGCTTATATTAGATAAAATTACTTTAGAAGACTTAATAAATGGAGGAAACCGTTTTTTAATTTTATTTATAAAATATTTTTTAATGCTAATTTATGACGGTTAATTGACAAATGTTTGACTATAATAATTGCTTAGATTTCTTCTTAGATTTTAATGATATAAAAAAATTGAAAAAATATATATTAAAAAGTAGTTATTATAAAAGTTCGCTTAATGATAAACTAAATAAAGCTTTAATTATAAAAACTTCATTATATATATCACTACTTTTTTTCTTATTATTGCTTTTTAAAATTTACTTATTTTTTATAGAAATTCATCAGATTTTATACTTTAATAATACAGTTTTTAATTCAGCTCTTTTTATAGAATTATTTTTTAAAGCATTTATTATTTTTATTTTATGTTTTTTTATTTTTATATATTTAAATAAAATAAATAATTCTTATTTAATATCACATGAAATTGAAAGACTAAATTTATTTATCGGTGAAAATAAATTTTATTTATCAAATAAAGATATAAAAATAGTAAATAATAAATTAGAATTATTAATTAATTTTAGTGATATTGATACTATTTTCTTATATGACGAATATATAATTTTTACTAACAACAAAAAATTGCTTTGTGTTATAAAATGCAATGATACAGTTATTAAAAGAACTCTAGGGATAAAATTACAAGAAAATTTTAAAAAACAAATTTTAATAAAGGAGATTTAAAATGCTCTATAAATTCGATGTAAAAAAACAATCTATTTGCAATTATAATAATAAATTTTTACAAAAAATAAACAATCGAAAAAATAAAATTATTATCATTAATTTTTCCCTACTTATCTTTTTTTTATTTTTCATAGTTAATTCCATATCACTTACACCTACATTGATTTTTTTATGTAATAAAAGTAATTCTTTATTTAAGATCTCTCTAATAGTTTCTATAATTTTAATCTATATAATTATAAAAAATTTTTTCAAGGGCTTAAACTATATGCAAATATTATCACAAAATTTATTGGTTAACGATTTTTTTAAAGATGGATATAACATAATTTTAAATGATACGTCTAAATACCTTCAAATTCAAAATTCTTGTATTAAAATGACATTTAATCTATCAAAAGATTTTAAAAAAAATAATATTAATATATTTAAAGATTTCATATCTATAACATTTAATAACAATACAATATTTTTACCCAAAGAAGATTCTATTTTGTATATATTAAAAAGTTATAATCTCATATAAAAAAACATCTCATCAAAAATTGATGAGATGTTTTTTTAATTTAAAGCAACAAGTATTCCACCTAGCGCTATCAAAATAACTCCTAAAATTCCTTTTATAGATAAAGTTTCTTTAAATAAAAGCATTGCTATAACAACTGACATAACAACCGACATTTTATCAATTGGAACTACTTGCGTAACATTTCCATATTTTAATGCCATATTCATAAATACCCATGATAAGGCTCCACAAATCCCTGTAAGGACTAAGAATAATAAATCTTTTTTATAATCAAAAATACTGGCATTTCCAACAGTAAAATCTTGACGCATAAAAGATACTCCTATTAAAAATATAGCCATTATTATTCCTTTTATAGTAGCCGCTAAACTAGGACTTAAATTGCTAACACCTATCTTTGTAAATATGGTAGTCATGCTTGCTGTAAAAGCTCCTAAAAGCGCGTAAATTAACCAAAGTTGCATAATCTATTTCTCCTATCAATCAATATATTAATGTTTATTCTTAAACAATTTAATATATTATACTTAAACAAATAAAAAAGTAAATCTAATAATTACTTAAAAGATCTGCTTTTACCATACTATAAGCTTATAATGTCTAAATCATCAGGAACATATATATTTCCATTAAAAACTTCTTGTCCCTCTTTAATATAGGCTTCTTTTCTTGTTTCTAAAGATTTATCTTCAGTATGATATAATATTACATTTTTAACATCTAGTTCTTTAGCGTTTTTACAGGCATCTTTTGCAGTAGCATGATGTTTTTCATAAGGCTTAAATATTTCTCTATCCTCATAAAGACAAAACGCTTCATGAAATAAATAATCAACCTTATAACAATATTTTTTAATCTCTTCTTTGCAAGGTTCATCCCCTAAAAAAGTTAATGTCTTTTTATTTAAAAGATTCATTTTAAATCCATATTGAAGAAGCTTTGTGCTGTGTATATCAAAAAACACCATTTCTCTGTCTAATATATTAGTTTTATATCCATCTGTAACTTGATGAAATAATATTCTCTCTTCAAACATTTTTGTAAATTTACTTTGAAGAGTTAAAAAGCTAATTGTTTTTATAGCTTCTATTACATCTTTATGACCATAAATATTAAAATTTCCTTCATATTTATTATTTAATATTCCTTGAGCTACTGCCCTTATAATCCAAACACTACCTAAAATATGATCATTATGTGTGTGAGATATAAACATATTATGTATTTTACTTATTGGTATATTAGATTTCTCCAAATTAGTTAGTATGGTATTTCCACCACCTGCATCAACTAAAAAATATTCTTGCTCATCTGATATTGTAAAACATGTATTATAGCATTTAGTTGCCATTGCAAAGCCAGTGCCTAATATATTTAATTTTTCCATCAGAAAAACCTCCTTAAACTAATTTATATTAATATTATAAACTATATATAGTTGCTTTTAAATATATATAAATATCTTTATGTAGGTGTTTTCTAGGATATATTGTTAATTTAAAAGGCTAAAAATTTGATTTTCGCATAGCTTATCATCCCAATTTTTTTGTAAAATTTTATTAGTTATTTTATTATTAAAGATTATTAATTTATTATAATCATTGAATTTTTCCCAGATAGGAAATCCATCCTTATTTGGATTACCAATTTTTATAAAGTTTTTCCAATATCCATTTATAGTATCCGAAAGTGGCATATCCTCTTCTTTTAAATTAAATAAAGCAATTGGTTCACCTTTAATTCCTTTAAAAACAAATGGCAATTCTTGTGCATGACAAGGTCCTATATTTCCACTCCAATCAAATCTATACAAATAAACATCTTTTCCTAAAGAAGCTAACTTACTAGCTAATCTATAACTATGTATCTTGTATAAATAATCTGTTAATACAGTTTGCCAAGCATCATCATGTTCATTCTTAATTTTATTATATGACGTCAAAATATTTTTATAATTTTTACCAAATAACTCTTTTATACAATTTTCATCTCTATCTCTTAACTCTTTGCTAAATGCTAACTGTAAATTACTTTCTTTAAGATTAGTTCCTATAATGCAAGGAACTAATGAACCAACATCCTTGTTAATTGACTCTAAACCACTATATAAAATACATTCTCCATCTATAACAGGTCCAAACACTTGTAACATCCCTATATCAGAATCAGATATTTTATTTTGAGCGTTTAGAATTTGATTATAATCTAAAGTCAATAAGTTATGTATGTTATCTTTATTTATATTTAAGCTATTTAAAAATCTTTTAGTAATTTCTTTTGAAGTCGTCTTATCTCTAATAGCTTGCAAAGCACCACTTTCTAAAATAGCCTTATTAAATAAACCTTTTGCTAATGGACTAATTAAAAGAGCTCCTATACATTTAGCTCCTGCTGACTCTCCCATAACTGTTACATTATTTTTGTCTCCACCAAAAAATTCTATATTTTCTTTTATCCATTTTAAAGCTTCTATAATATCTAATATTCCATTATTTCCAGAACTTTTATACTCATCTCCTAATACCCCCTCTAAGTCTAAAAAACCAAATACTCCAAGCCTATAATTTAAAGAAACAAATACTATATCATCATCTGCAAAATTTACACCACTATATTGACTGCCAAATCCTCTAGTAAATCCCCCGCCATGAACCCATAAAACTACAGCTTTATTAGGTTCTTTTATAGATTTAGTCCATATATTTAACGTTAGAGAATCTTCTGATACTAAATTTTTCATATTATCCTCTACATTTTGTACACATATTGTTCCAAAACTGTTACACCTTAAAACTCCATTCCATAGTTTTTTAGGCTGTGGCTTTTTAAATCTTAAACTTCCAACTGGACTTTCTGCATATGGAATTCCCTTAAACACATATTGTTTCTCCTCAAAAACTCCCTCTATTTCTCCACACTTTGTTTTTATAATCATATCATTGTCTCCTTTCCAATTAAGTCATCAATTTATATAATTAATCATTCATATATACATTAATTATATATTAAAGTTAAATTTTCTAAATTAAATATTTCTTATAATTAAAAAGAGCTATTATTTTAAAATAATTTTGTCTTATACAAAACTAATATTAAAATATAGCTCTTTAATTTAAAATTAAATTAATATTTAACCATAAGATAAGCTGTACTTAAAACTATAGATATAATCATTAGAGGAAATCCAATCTTTAAATATTGTAAAAACGATATCTTATAACCATTTTTCTCCGAAATTTTAGATAATATTACATTAGCCGAAGCCCCTATAATACTTCCATTTCCTCCAAGACATGCACCTAATGATACTGCCCACCAAAGTGGAATAGTATTAATTCCACTATCACCTAAAGTTATTATTAATGGAATTATAGTTGCTACAAAAGGTATATTATCTAAAAATGCTGATACAATTGCTGATATCCATAAAAGCATTAACATTATTAAAATAATATTTCCATGTCCATAAGTTAATACAAAATTAGCTAACATTTTTATTATTCCAGTTTCCTCTAATCCTCCAACTAAAATAAAAAGCCCAAAGAAAAATAGTATAGTTGTCCATTCCACATCATTTATAACTTTACTCATTTTCTTTTTTGATACTATAAGCAAAATACAGGCTCCAATAATTGCTATAATTCCTGATTCTATTCCTAATTGTTTTTCGAATATAAAACCTAAAATAACTATAATTAGAATTATTAGTCCCTTTATTAAAAGTGGTTTATCTGTAATAAACTCTTTAGGGTTTAATTTCATAATTTCTTGTACATCTTCTTCTTTTACATTAAGCTTTTTTTTGTAATTTAAATATATAAGCAACATTGTCACTATAAGTATAATAACTACAATTGGTAGTTGATTTTGTATGAAACTTAAAAAATCTAGACCTGATGCACTTCCTATCATAATATTAGGTGGATCTCCAATCAATGTTGCTGTCCCTCCTATATTAGACGAGAATATTTCTATCATAATAAAAGGTATAGGATTTACCTTTAATTTTTTAGTTACATAAAAAGTTACCGGTCCCATAAGTAAAACTGTTGTTACATTATCTAAAATAGCCGAAAATATTGCAGTTATAATCCCTAAACAAATAAGTATTTTAAATGTATTACCTTTACACGCTTTAGCCGTAAAAGTAGCCATAAATTCAAATATCCCAGTTTCTTTAAGAACTGCAACTATAAGCATCATTCCAACTAAAACTTCTAAAGTATTAAAGCTCACATATCCCATCACATTATCAATAGGAATTACTTTAAAAAATATCATAGCAGCGGCACCTAACAAAGCTAAAACAGTTGTATCAAAAACATCTAATATTATAGCAATTATTGTTATGCCAAAAATTATTAAAGCTAAAATTTGTTGTTGATCCATATTTTCTCCTAACGTAAATTTAATTAAAATTAAGCTTATTTTTTATATTACTAAAATATTTACTATATGTCTAGCATTTGTAACAATAGTATTTTTATTTAAAAAAAATTTAAAATATAATTTTAATTTTGTTAAAAAAAAATAAAGCAAGTAAATTACTTGCTTTATTTTATCCTACTGTTTTTATTTTATTATAATATTTTTCATATAAATTATTTATAATAAGTCTTTGATTTTTGGTAAACTCTTTTAATTCCTTTAATTTTTCGCCAGTGTTTAAAGACACTAATTTCTCCTCAAAAAATGCAGGTAATACATATAATAATTTTATTCCATCCTCTACTTGACTAGTATTAATATCTTTCTTC
>OIYS01000139.1_pt1 | contig 54634 bp, 48 predicted proteins | sample 1588271 | NCBI WGS metagenome assembly OIYS01 (sample SAMN03283286) | human gut metagenome | biome: human-associated habitat; material: feces | host: Homo sapiens | place: Peru | collected 2012 | reverse complement strand
GACCGCCGCCGTCAGCGGCTGTCAGCAAAGCTGACTGAGGGGTATTCAAACGTTGCCGACGTGCTTGATATAGCTCCCGAAGACCTGATTCAGGCGGCTGTTTTCCCCGACAGAATAATAAAAGCCGAAAATAATAAAAAAAATACTTGATTTTTTGCACATAATCTGTTATTATAATGTTTGCTATGTAATCGGCTGATGTCGGTATAGAAAGAGAAGGAGGTGCAGACCATGGCTAAATGTGATATCTGCAGTAAAGAAATTGCTTTCGGGATCAAAGTCTCCCACTCGCACAGACGTTCAAACAGAACCTGGAAACCGAATGTTAAAAAGGTAAAGGCGATCGTAAACGGCACTCCGCGTCGTATCAATGTTTGCACCCGCTGCCTGCGTTCAGGTAAGGTTACCCGTGCAATCTGATGTTTGAAATGCAAAATGCTCTCGGCGCTTACCGCAAGCCGAGGGCTTTTTTGTTTTAAAGGTGGTTTTTATGATTAAGGCGGTTTTGTTCGACCTTGACGGCACTTTGGCAAATTCCATTGAAGATTTAGCCTGCAGCACCGAAAGATCTCTTGAAAAACTGGGTTTTCCGGGGCATGAACTTGCCGAATATAAATATTTCGTAGGGGACGGAATACCCAAGCTCATAGAGCGCGCGCTGCCCGAAAGCAGGCGCGATGAAAAAACGATTACTACCTGCCTTGAGCTTTTTATGGAGGATTACAGGGTACATTATCACGATAAAACCAAGGCGTATGACGGCGTGCGGGAAATGCTTGCCGATTTAAAGAAAAACGGGCTTAAATTAGCTGTTATTTCAAACAAGGCGCAGGAAATGGCTGAAAAGGTGGCAGAAAACCTTTTCGGCGACATATTCGATTTTGTGGCGGGAAAACGCGAGGGCTATAAAACAAAGCCCGACCCCGCGCTGACATTACTCGTGATAAATTCCCTCGGCGTATCCCCCGCGGAATGTATTTTAGCGGGCGATTCGGGAATGGACATGGCGGCGGCGGTAAACGCGGGCGCACTGCCCGTAGGCGTGCTTTGGGGCTTCAGAACAGCAGAGGAACTGCGGGAAAACGGCGCTGAGTATCTTATGTCCGCCCCCGCGGAAATAACGGAACTGATAGGAAAATTAAATGGATAAGAAAATAAGCTATGCCTCAACCAAAATTTCATCATACATAGGTTATTTTGTTCAGGCGATAGTAAATAACTTTTTACCCATACTTTTTATAGCTTTGCAGGACGTTTACGGCATAGGCTATGAAAAGCTCGGAAGACTGGTTATGTTCAACTTTGTAACCCAGATGATAACCGATATTTTATCCCCCAAAATAATTGCGAAAACCGGCTACCGCAAGGCGGCTGTAATGTGCCAGTTTACGGCGGCTGCGGGGCTTGCGGCTGCGGCGTTTCTGCCGAGAATAATGTGGGACCCGTATGTGGGAATTGTAATTGCAATTATAGTTTACGCGTTTGCCAGCGGGCTTATGGAGGTTATTTTAAGCCCGATGATTGAAATGCTCCCGACGGATAATAAAAGCGGCAATATGTCGCTTTTACATTCGTTTTACTGCTGGGGGCAGGCTATAACCACCGTCGGCACTACCCTGCTTTTACACGCGTTCGGCTACAAGGGCTGGTCGTACATTCCGCTTTTGTGGGCGGTAATTCCGTTTTTTAACGCGTTTTCGTTCTTTAAGGTGCCGATAGTCGAGCCCGAGCCCGAAAGAAAAAGCGACAGCTTTAAAACGCTGTTTAAATCCCGCCTTTTCCGCTGCTTTATGATTATGATGCTCTGCTCGGGCGCCGCCGAAATTGCAATGGCGGAGTGGGCTTCAATGTTTGCGCAAAAGGCGCTCGGAATTTCAAAGGTTATAGGCGACCTTGCGGGTCCATGCGCGTTTGCGGTGTTTATGGGACTGGGGCGCGTGCTTTACGCCGCATTTTCCGAAAAAATATCATTTAAAAAGACGGTAATAGCCATGAGCACGCTTTGCGCCGCCTGCTATTATGTTGCGGCATTTTCAAAAAATCCTGTGTTGGCGCTTTCGGCTTGCGCGCTTTGCGGCTTTACCGTAAGCCTTTTTTGGCCGGGAACCCTTTCAGCCGGCAGCCGCGCGTTCCCAAAAGGCGACGCGGTTATGTTCAGCGTTTTTGCAATGTGCGGCGATATAGGCTGCTGCATAGGCCCGTGGCTTTTGGGAATTATAGCGGACGTAACCAACCTGCACGTAGGCTTTGCGGTATCCTCGGTCTTTCCTATAATAATGATTATAACCGCGGTGCTTTTCTTTAAGGAAGAAAAAACAAATTAATATAAGAGGTGTTAATTTTGAAAAGAGCAGATTATTTAAGCTGGGACGAATATTTTATGGGCATAGCCATACTTTCATCGCTTCGCAGCAAGGACCCGTCAACACAGGTGGGCGCCTGCATAGTCAATTCCGAAAAGCGTATTCTTTCAATGGGCTACAACGGTATGCCGCGCTGCTGCAGCGACGATGATTTTCCGTGGGAGCGCGACGGCGACCCGCTTAATTCAAAGTATCTTTATGTATGTCATGCCGAGCTTAATGCGATTTTAAACTGCGCCGTAGGCAGCGTTCGCGGCTGCACGGTTTACTCTACGCTTTTTCCTTGTAACGAGTGCGCGAAAGCGATTATCCAGTCCGGCATAACCGAGGTGGTTTATATGTCGGATAAATACTCCGACTCCGACAGTGTGCTCGCCTCAAAGCGTATGTTTGAAACTGCGGGCGTTAAATACCGCCTTTACACACCTACGGGAACGAATATATCGTTTTCGCTTTAAAAAAGCGCCCCGAGGGCGCTGGGTTCTGTTTGGCTTGCCTACCTTTGTAGGTTGCCTTTAAGGGTGATTTCACCGACTTTATTTTACACAATTCCCGATTACTTGTCAATTAAACTCGAAAAAATCGTAAAGCCGAAATTTTCATTTCCCGCTCTTGACAAATTGAGGAAACGGTGTTAAAATATCGGTATAAGTTAAATGCTACGAAGGAATTATTTTTTACTTTCGGCGGTTTTAAGAGAGTCGGCGGTTGGTGCAAGCCGATACGGCAGGGTAAAAAAGTCTCGTTCCCGAGCAGAGCGGCGGAACCTTTAGTATGCCGCTACGGAAGTGCACCGTTATCAGGGCAAAAGGCTTGTTGGAGCCTTACGGAGTGACCGTTTTATAAAAACGGTAATCAGGGTGGTACCGCGAAAGATATTTCGTCCCTGAGATTGCTTTGCCGCAATCTCAGGGCTTTTTTTATACCATCATTTCCAACAAAAAACAAGAAAGAGTGATAGGTTATGAAAAACATTAAAATCTGTGACAGAACGCTCTGCGCGGCGGGCGCGCACTTCAGTTTCAAGGAAAAAATCGAAATCGCGCGCCAGCTTGAAAGGCTCAGCGTTAATGCAGTAGAGCTACCCGAAATTGAAAACGCCAAGACCGACACCCTGCTTGTGCGCACGATAGCGTCGTTTGTTAAAAACAGCGTGTTATCGGTTTGCGGCGGTAAAACGCGCGAGAGCATTGATTTGGCCGCCGACGCGCTGCGCACCGCTGCAAAGCCGCGTATTCGCATTGAGCTGCCGCTTTCCACCGTAGGAATGGAATATATATGCCACAAAAAAGCGCCTAAAATGGGCGAGTTTATAACCGAACTTGTAAGCTACGCAAAGGAAAAATGCGGCAATACCGAGTTTTGCGCTATGGACGCGACCCGTGCCGACAAGGCTTTTCTTTATGAAATGATTGATACGGCAATAGCGGCGGGCGCGGGAATTATTACAATAAGCGACGATGCAGCGGAGCAAATGCCCGATGAGTTTGCCGCATTTATTGCGGAAATTGCTGTGCATATAGGCGGTAAAGCCGAAATTTCGGTTATGTGCAGCGATAAAAACGGGCTGGCTTCCGCCTCTTCGGTTATGGCGGTAAAGCAGGGGGCGGACAGCGTTAAAACCGCCGTTTCGGGCGATATTACCGCGCTTGAGGGCTTTGCCGCAATGATAAAGAACTGCGGCGATACCTGCGGCTTTTCTTCAAGCATTAAAAATACCGAGCTTAACAGAATTGTAAAGCAGATTGTAAGAATTACCGGCGGCAAAACCGATACCGCAGCCCCCATAGCGGCAGAGCAAAGTGGAATTACCCTTGACGGCAGCGACGGAAAGGACGCGGTTGTTTCTGCCGCGGCATCTCTTGGATACGATTTATCGGACGAGGACGCGCAAAAGGTTTACGAGGAGTTCCGCCGTGTGGCGGCTAAAAAGAAAGTAGGCGCAAAAGAACTTGAAGTTATTATTACAAGCTCTGCTATGCAGGCGCCGCCTACATACACGCTTGTGAATTATGTTATAAACAACGGCAATATAATTTCCGCCTCGGCTCAGGTAACACTTGAACGCGACGGCAAACGTACAACGGGCATAAGCATAGGCGACGGACCCATTGACGCGGCGTTTTTGGCGCTGGAGCAGATTATAGGCAGCCGCTACGAGCTTGAGGATTTTAAAATTGAGACCGTAACCGAGGGTAAAGAGTCGATAGGCAGCGCGCTTGTTAAGCTGCGCTTTTCGGGTAAGCTCTATTCGGGCAACGGTATTTCAACCGATATTATAGGCGCGAGCATAAGAGCGTACATAAACGCCGTTAATAAGATAGTTTACGGGGAGGCTTGAAAATTATGAAGTTATCTTTTTCAACCAAGGGCTGGCATAACAAGAGCTTTGATGAATTTTGCAATATTGCAAGCGAACTGAAATTCGGCGGCATTGAGCTGCACAATATAAATGGAGAATTATTTAAAAATAAGGACGGCGCGTTTCACGGTTACGCCGCTGCGGCGACGGTAAGGCGGCTTTATGAAATGAAGCTGGAACTGCCGTGTATAGACGTGATTTCCGATATAAACGAAGATACTGCTATCGCCGAAACCGAAAACTGCATTAAAATTGCGGAGGAGCTGCACATACCGAATATACGCATAAAATCAGCCGTGTGCGACGGTGACGCCGCAAAGAAATTTATAACCGCGGTTTTACCGAAAGCAGAAAAAGCGGGCGTTACGCTGGTAATTGAGACCTCCGGCGCGTTTTGCAGCACCGCCGCGCTCAGAGAGCTACTCGACAGCTTTGCAAGCGATAATTTAGCCGCCCTTTGGGATATGTATTCAACATTTTTCAAGGCGGGCGAGCAGCCTGAAGAAACCATTAAAAATTTGGGCGCGTATGTAAAGCACGTTCATATAAAGGACTTTGACGGCGAGGGCTTTTGCCTTATAGGCGAGGGCAAGCTGCCTGTGGGGGATATGATGTCCGCCCTGCGCTCAGTTAATTACGACGGCTTTATTTCGCTTGAATGGGACCCCGCATGGTGCGAGGGGCTTGACGACAGCGAGATAATATTCTCCCACTTTGTAAACTTTATAAGCCAGTTCGGCGATACCTCAAAGGCAGAGTCTGCCCTTTATTACAACCGCGCGCACACAGGAAAATACGTTTGGAAGAAAAATTTGCTTATAGACGAGACCTTTTCGCAGGTACTTGACAGAATGGTGGAGGAATTCCCCGACCAATACGCCTTTAAATACACCACGCTTGATTACACAAGGACTTACAGCGAATTTCGCGACGATGTGGACGAATTCTGCCGTTCGCTTATAGCCCTGGGGGTAAAGGCAGGCTCGCACGTGGCGGTTTGGGCTACCAATATTCCGCAGTGGTATATCGCTTTTTGGGCGGTCACCAAAATTGGCGCGGTGCTGGTTTCAATGAACACCGCTTATAAAATTCACGAGGCGGAGTATCTTTTAAAGCAATCCGATACCCACACCCTTATTATGATAGACGGCTACCGCGATTCAAATTATTCCGAGACTATGGCGGAATTATGCCCCGAACTTGAAAATAAAAAGACGGGTGAGCCTCTCCACTCAAAACGCTTGCCGTTTTTGCGCAATATTATAACCGTAGGGTTTAAGCAAAAGGGCTGCCTTACCTGGGAAGACGCTATTGAGCGCGGAAAGACTGTGCCGACAGCCGAGGTTTACCGTATGGCGGCGGCGGTTGATAAGGACGACGTTTGCAATATGCAGTATACATCGGGTACAACGGGCTTTCCCAAGGGCGTTATGCTTACGCACTATAACGTTGTAAACAACGGCAAGTGCATAGGCGACTGTATGGAATTATCCACCGCCGACAGGCTTATGATTCAGGTGCCTATGTTCCACTGCTTCGGGATGGTGCTTGCAATGACCGCAAGTATGACCCACGGAACCACGATTTATCCACTCCCCTATTTTTCGCCCAAGCCCGCGCTTGCCTGCATAAATTCCGAGCATATAACCGCATTTCACGGCGTGCCCACAATGTTTATTGCAATGCTTGAAAACCCCGATTTTGCAAAGACCGATTTTTCATATATGCGCACAGGCATTATGGCGGGCAGCCCTTGCCCCATTTCGGTAATGCAGGACGTTGTGGACAAAATGAATATGAAAGAAATTGTTATAACCTACGGTCAGACAGAGGCGTCGCCCGGCTGCACAATGAGCTCTATTTACGATACCATTGAACAGCGCGTGGGCACCGTGGGTAAGGCTCTGCCCGAAATTGAGTGCAAAATTATAAACCCCGAAACGGGCGAGGATTGCCCCGACGGTGAAAACGGCGAGTTTGTGGCGCGCGGCTACAATATAATGAAAGGCTACTACAAAATGCCTAAAGCCACCGCAAGCGCCATTGATAAGGACGGCTGGCTGCACACGGGCGACCTTGCCTGCCGCACGCCCGACGGTTATTTCAGAATTACCGGCAGACTTAAGGATATGATAATAAGGGGCGGCGAAAATATTTACCCGAAAGAAATTGAGGAATTTATTTACACCCACCCCAAGGTTAAGGACGTTCAGGTAATAGGCGTGCCGGACGAGCAGTACGGCGAGGAAATAATGGCTTGTGTTATTTTAAAAGAGGGCGAGACTATGACCGAGGCTGAAATGAAAGAGTTTATAAACGCTCATATGGCGCGGCATAAGGTGCCGAGGTATATCGACTTTGTGGATAGCTTCCCGATGAACGTTGCGGGCAAAATATTAAAATACAAAATGCGCGAGGACGCGGTTAAAAAATTAGGTCTTCAAAAGGCGGATAAGGTGGTAACGGCATAAATGGTGGAAAATAAATACTTTGTAACCGACGCGCACTGCCACATCTACCCCCAAAAAATAGCCTCGCGCGCGGTTGCTGGAACCGATAATTTTTATCACGAGCACTCGGTAGGCTCGGGCACCGTAGAGGGGCTTATGGAAATGGGCGATAAGGCGGGGATAGACCGCTATATCGTGCAGTCTGTAGCCACAACGCCGCATCAGGTTAAAAACATTAACGAATTTATTGCGGGCGAGGTTAAAAAGCAACCCGGCAAGCTTGTGGGGCTTGGTACTCTGCACCCGGACAGCGCCGATATTAAGGGCGACGTTGAACACTTAATGTCACTGGGGCTGCGCGGGGTAAAGCTGCACCCCGATATTCAGGCGTTTAAAATAGACGATTACCGCTGCCTTAAAATTTATGAGCTGTGTGAAGAAAACCGCCTGCCCATACTTATGCACACGGGCGACAGCCGCTACGATTACTCAAACCCCAACCGCCTTTTGCCCGTGCTTAAAATTTATACCGAGCTTACCGTTATAGGCGCGCACTTCGGCGGCTGGTCTATTTGGGAGGAGGCAAGCAAAAAGCTTTGCGGTACGCCTAACTTATATGTTGACTGCTCCTCCGCATTCCCCTACCTTAAAAAAGAGACCGCAAAGGAGATTATGCGCCGCTACGGAGCGGACAGGGTGCTGTTCGGCAGCGATTACCCCATGTGGTCGCCCGAAAAGGAGCTTGAATACTTTTTATCGCTAAGCCTTGACGAAAACGAAATAAAGAGTATACTTAATATAAACGCTTGTAAAATTTTCAACTTGGAGTGATAACAGTGAACAGAGATACTATATGCGTACAGGGCGGTTATACCCCTAAAAACGGCGAGCCGAGACAGGTGCCGATTATTCAAAGCACAACCTTTAAATACAGCACAAGCGAGGATATGGGCAGGCTTTTCGATTTAGAGGCAAGCGGATATTTCTATTCGCGCCTGCAAAACCCCACCTGTGATACTGTAGCTGCCAAAATTTGCGAGCTTGAGGGCGGCACCGCCGCTATGCTTACTTCCTCCGGTCAGGCAGCCTCGTTTTACGCTGTGTTCAACATTGCCTCCTGCGGCGATCATATAGTTTCTTCCTCCTCAATTTACGGCGGTACATACAACCTTTTCGCCGTTACAATGAAAAGAATGGGAATAGATTTTACCTTTGTTTCCCCCGACTGCACCAAGGAGGAGCTTGACGCGGCTTTCCGCCCCAACACAAAGGCAGTTTTCGGCGAGACTGTTGCAAACCCCGCGCTTACCGTGCTTGATTTTGAAAAGTTTGCCAACGCTGCGCACAGCCACGGCGTTCCGCTTATAGTAGATAACACCTTTGCAACGCCCGTCAACTGCCGCCCCTTTGAGTGGGGAGCGGATATTGTGACCCATTCAACCACAAAGTATATGGACGGCCACGGCGCGGCGGTAGGCGGCTGTATTGTGGATTCGGGCAAGTTTGACTGGACGCGCTACCCCGATAAATACCCCGGGCTTTGCACGCCGGATGACAGCTACCACGGCATAACCTATACCGAGCGCTTCGGCATAGGCGGCGCGTATATTACAAAGGCTACCGCGCAGCTAATGCGCGATTTCGGCTCGGTGCAGTCGCCGCAAAGCGCGTTTATTTTAAATTTGGGGCTTGAAAGCCTGCATGTCAGAATGGCGCGGCACTGTGAAAACGCGCTCGCCGTGGCAAAAGCGCTTAAAAATGATGACCGCGTGGCATACGTTATATATCCCGGGCTTGAGGGCGATAAATATTACAGCCTTGCACAAAAATATATGCCGAACGGCACAACAGGCGTTGTAAGTTTCGGCTTAAAGGGCGGCAGAAAAGCCGCCGAGGGCTTTATGAAGGGGCTTAAAATCGCCGCGATTGAAACCCACGTTGCCGGCGCGCGCACCTGCTGCCTGCACCCCGCAAGCAGCACCCACCGCCAGATGACCGACGAGGAGCTTGCCGCCGCGGGAGTACCGGCAGACCTTGTGCGTTTTTCGTGCGGGCTTGAAAGCGCGGAAGACCTTATTAACGATATTAAACAGGCGCTTGACGGCGCAGAGGGCAGGTAAAATATGCCGATAAAAATACCGAACGATCTGCCCGCGGTAAAAACGCTTAACGATGAAAATATATTCGTTATGACCGAAACGCGGGCTATCACGCAGGATATTCGTCCGCTAAAAATACTGCTTTTAAACCTTATGCCTAAAAAAATTGAAACCGAAACGCAGATATCCCGTCTGCTCGGAAACTCGCCGCTGCAGGTTGACCTTGAATTTCTGCATACAAAAAGCCATATTTCCAAAAACACCTCGGCAGAACACCTTTTTACGTTTTATAAGACCTTTGAGGATGTTCGCGACCGCACCTTTGACGGTATGATAATAACCGGTGCGCCGGTTGAAAAGCTGCCGTTTGAAGAGGTTGAATACTGGGCGGAGCTGTGCGAAATTATGGAATGGAGCAAGACCCATGTGCACAGCACCTTTCATATTTGCTGGGGTGCGCAAGCGGGGCTTTACTACCATTACGGCATAAAAAAATATATGCTTGAAAAAAAGCTGTTCGGCGTTTTTCCGCATACTGTGGATTATAAAAACTCAATTTTATTCCGCGGCTTTGACGATACCTTTATGGTGCCGCAGTCGCGCCACACAACCTTTAAAACAGAGGATATAAAGGCAGTGCCGCAGCTTAAAATTTTAGCTTCCTCCAAGGAAACGGGAGTGTATGCCGTATCCTCTGAAAAGGGAAAACAGATATTTATAACCGGTCATTCCGAATATGACGCGAACACACTGGCAGAGGAGTATTTCCGCGATTTAAGGGCGGGCGAAAAAATAGAAATACCGAAAAACTATTTTAAGGGTGATAACCCCGAAAATCCGCCCATCGTTTCGTGGCGCGCGCACGCAAATCTGCTTTACTCAAACTGGCTCAACTACTTCGTTTACCAGACCACGCCCTATGATATTAAGAGCATAAAATAATCGGGCAGGGGTTAAAACCGCGATTTTTGCCGAAAATTTATATTGAAACTACACAAATGCGGGCTTGCCGATTTTTAAATCGTTGGATAAATATTAGAACTTATTCACAAATAATTGACGATTTCATTAAATGTGGTATAATGATAATATCAGGTGTTACAAGGATGTAACGAGGCAGTTAATAAAATGTTAATCCCAAAGGAGATTTTACAATGTGTGTTAAAGACGTAGTTATTCAGAATCAGGTTGGTCTTCATGCCCGCCCCGCAACCTTTTTTATTCAGAAAGCAAATGAGTATAAATCCTCAATTTGGGTTGAAAAGGATGAAAGAAAGGTAAACGCCAAGAGCCTTTTGGGTGTTCTGTCGCTCGGCATTGTAGGCGGCACTACCATTAAAATAATTGTTGACGGCTCTGACGAAAAGGAAGCTCTTGACGGGCTTGTAGCTTTGGTAGAATCAGGCTTTGCAGATTGATATTGTATAATAAGCTTTACAATGTCTCCCTCTGACGAGGGAGGCTTTTTTATAGGGAGAATTTATGATTTATACAGTAACCTTAAACCCCGCGCTTGATTATATTATGTACCCTAACAGTTTAACTGTAGGTGAAATAAACCGCTCTGCGCGCGAAAGCCTTTATTTCGGCGGCAAGGGTATAAATGTTTCGTTTATTTTAAACGAGCTTGAAATTCCTTCGGTTGCTACGGGTTTTATTGCCGGGTTTACGGGAGACGCGCTTGAAAACGCCGTTTCCGCCTTTGCAAAAACCGATTTTGTAAGGCTTGAAAAGGGGCTTACCCGCATAAATGTAAAGCTGCGCGCCGAAAATGAGACCGATATTAACGCAGCAGGTCCCGAGGTATCAAAGGAGGATATTAACCGCCTTTTTGAAAGGCTCGAAAAAGTGCAGGCGGGCGATACGGTGGTGCTTTCGGGCAGCGTTCCTAAAAATATGCCTGCCGATATTTACGAAAATATAATGAAAAAGCTCTCCCCGCGCCGCGTGAAATTCGCGGTTGACGCAGAGGGAGAGGCTCTTTTAAGCTCGCTTAAATATTCTCCGTTTTTAATAAAGCCCAATCTTGAAGAATTAATCGGAATTTTCAAAACAGAGGTAACAAAACAAAATGTAAAAATCTACGCCGAAAAATTACTTTCGCTCGGCGCGCAAAACGTGCTTGTTTCAATGGGAAAGGACGGCGCTTGTCTTTACGGCGCGGGCGGTGAAAGCCTTTTTATGCCCGCGGTATCGGGTAAAACCGTTAATACCGTGGGCGCGGGCGATTCAATGCTCGCGGGCTTTCTTGCGGGCTATGAAAAAACAAATGATTTCGGCTATGCCTTGCGCCTTGGCACTGCCGCAGGCGGCGCCACCGCATTCAGCGAGGGGTTGGCAACAAGAGTTGCAATTCAGAATTTAGAATGCAGAATTCGGAATTAAAAACACGCGATTTTTATATTTAATCGGTTCAGTTAATTTACTGTTTACTACTTTTGTAAAGGAAAATTCCGCATTCCGCATTCTTAATTCCGCATTATTTTTCTTTCACCGCTATCCAAATTTCGCACTCGTAGTTCGGGTCGTCGGTATTTTGCGACGGATAAACTTCAAATTCAACGCTTTCGCCATACTCATACTGCGAGCTTTGCGGGAAAAATTCCGTAACTATCCTGTGGTAGGTTTCCACAAAGGCGTCGGGCATTTTGCCCTTACTTTTAAACACCGCAAAGGTGCTTGCGGGTATTGTAATTACCTCTAAGTCGCCGTCAACCTTTCTGCCGTCGTACTCTGCGCCTATGCCGTAGGGAAACCGGCCGGCGCTCAGCTCCGAAGAAAAGCAAATACCGAGCAGACCTTTCATTACCGGGTTTTGCGGTATGCAGGCGATAAGCTTTTCCAGCGTGCCGTCAGCACCGTATTCGCGCCACATTGCGGTAATATCCTCGGTAGCATATGCCGAAAGCGGCTTGCTTACACTCTTGCGCTTGCATACCACCTGAAACGCGTCTCTTTTTTCAATTCTGTAATCCATTTTACTGCCTCCCGTTAAGGTTAATTTTACGGAAAGCGGAGTAAATATTTTAACATTTCCGCCGTGCTTTGCCTCGCTCGGCGTAATGCCGTGAAATCGGGTAAAGGCGCGGGAAAAGCTCTCGGGCGTATCGTAGCCGTATTTCAGCGCTATATCTATAATTTTAGCGTTTCCCTTTGAAAGCTCCTCGCCCGCAAGGGAAAGCCTGCGCATACGAATATAATCGCCCAAACTTAAACCGCAAAGAATACCGAACACCCTTTGAAAATGAAATGAAGAAGAATATGCCTGCCGCGCAGCCTTTTCAAAGTCAATTTCCTCGGTTATATTTTCTTCCACATAATCAATAGCCCTTTGTATTCCCTGTATCCAATTCATTTTTACTCCCCCTTTCGTGATTACAGTCTATCATAATAAAGGCGGCGTTTCCTGACTATATGTGCTGACGGATGTTAAACTTCAATTTCCTTTGACAGCGCAAAGGAATAAATAACGGTCTGTTTTACAGGCTTTTCAAATATTTTTTCACAGGCAAGCGCATAAATTGCAAGCTGACCGCCGTAAGCATCAATCAGGGCTTCTCCGTTTTCGGCGTGGTCGGTTTTAAAATCAAGCACCACTATTCCGCCGTCTTCCTCAAAACAGAGGTCTACCGCGCCCTGAACGATTATTTTTTCGTTATCAAACGCTTTATCGGGGTTTGCAAGCAGCTTATTTGCAGGCAGCTCGGTTAAAAACCTCATCTCCCTTTTAACTAAGGGGGATTTTTTTATGCGCGCGAAAATATCGCTTTCAAAAAATGCTTTAATTTTATCCCTCGGCACGGCGTTATATTCCCGCTCGCTTAAATACTGCCACTCGTAAAGCCTTTCAAGCTCCGCGTCCAATTCGTCGGCTTTATTAAAGTCTATAAACTCCATTACACGGTGGGTCGCGGTGCCGCGCTCGGCGGCGGTAATTCCGCCCTTGCTCATAAACGCAGGGCGCGCCGAAAACGCGAATTTATCGCTTTCAGCCTTATTTGCCAGCGCCGAAACTGAGCTTTTGGCTTCCACCTGCAAAAGCGGCGCATAGGGGTACTCAAAAGAAATGCTTTCCCGTATTTTTTCGGTCAACTCATTATCGGGCGCGTATTTCTCTTTTTTGTCCGTCTTTTCCTCGTCGTTTTCAGGCTCGGGGTATATCACCCTCAAGAAAAGGCGGCTGTCGGTAGTATCGGGTATAATATTTGCTCCGTTTCCGCGCAGTTCCCTGCCGTCCGGGTGCAGCAGCGCAGATACCAGCAGCCATTTTGAATAGGACTTAAAGCAGGAGAAAAGCTTGTCGGGCTGACCGCCGCAAAGGGTCAGGTCGGAAAGCCCCTCGGCAACCGCTTTTTTCGCGTCACTTACAGAGGATATAAGCATAAGCTTATCCTGCGTGCGGGTCATTGCAACATACAAAAGCCGCAGTTCCTCCTCTTTTGCGGTTTGGCGCTGTTTATCAATTATCACCTCGCGGCATATTGTGGTAAAGCGGGTTTTTGCCGCCTCGTCAAAATACCTGAAGCCTATGCCGTGCTCCGCCGAAAAGAGCGTATCCTCGCGCGCATCGCCGTCGTTAAAAGCTGCGGTGGTGTCTGCCACAATGCAAACGGGGAATTGCAGCCCTTTTGAGGCGTGTATGCTCATAATATTTACCGTATCGCCCGCGGAGCCCGCCGCGGCTGATTTAATTCCGCTTTCGGATTGCTTTAAAATAAACCTCACAAACCCGCCTATGCCGCGCCCTGCATCCGTCTCGTATTGCGTGGCGTAGCTTGCAAGCAGCAGTAGGTTATTGCGGCGGCGTATGCCCTCTTTACCTGCCGAGACGGTGTTTAAATAATCGGTGCTGCCAAGCAGCCGCATTATAAGCTTTGAAAGCGGCAGCGTAACGCTTAAAAGGCGGTATTTTTGCAGCGTATCAAGGGTATTTTTTGCGTGTATATCGCCGTTTTCGGCGGCAAACACAAGCGCCGAATAAAGGCTGACGCGCCGCCTGTTTATGCGTAAATTCGCAGTCTCCTCGGGCGTAAACCCGAATATGGGAGAAAGCAGCACGCATAGCAGCTCAATATCCGATTCAGGGTTATCAATGACCTTTAAAAGCGCCAAAAATACCGATATTTCGGTAGTTTCGGCAAAGCTCTCGGCGGAAAAATTTGCGGGAACACCGTGTTTCCGCAGCTCCTTTGCAATAATTCCCGCCTTGTATTTCGGCGAGCGCAAAAGTATTGTAAAATCGGAAAATTTCGCCGTGCGCAGGGTATTTTCATCCACGCGTATCATCGGTTTGCCTTTTACCGCCGATTTAATATACTCCGCAATATGCCGCGCCTCGGCTGTAAGCTGCTCATCGGCAGAGCCTTTAACGCTTATAATATCAAGCTCGGCGGGCGGCTCGTCCGTTTCGGGGTATTCGGCGGCGGGTATCAGCCTTTCTTCTTCGTTATAGGCTATGCTGCCCGTGTTTTCGGTCATCATATGCTCAAAAAAGAAGTTTATATATCGGCACACCTCGGGGCGGCAGCGGAAATTACTGCCCAAAATAATTTTTTGGGGGTCACTATCCCCCGCCTTGTCATACGGCACGGCGGCGTTTTTCTTTCTTAAAAAGTTCGAGGGGTCTGCCCCGCGAAAGCCGTAAATGCTTTGCTTTACGTCCCCCACGGCGAAAAGCCGCTCCCCGTGGCGGGAAAGAATGTAGAAAAGTGTATCCTGCAAATCGTTTGTGTCCTGGTATTCGTCCACCATAACCTCGTCGTAAAGCCTTAAAAGCTCGTCGCCCTCGGTTTTTTCCGTCTCGCACAAAAGCGACAAAGCCATATGCTCGGTGTTATGAAAGGTAAATGTGCCGCGCTCGGAATACTCGGCAAATAGTTTTTCGTCAAACTCCGTAAGTATTTCGGAAAGCAGCCGTACTGCCGGGTAAAGGGAATTTAACTGCGCGGTTATAAAGGCTGAATCGGCATAAAAAAGCTTTTTCAGGCGTTCTATATCCTTTTCAATATATTTATAGGCAAGCTTTGCGGCAGCTGCCTGCGGCGACCCCGCAAGCCCGTTTGCGCGCGGCAGGGATGACAGTGAAAAAGCAGAAAGCGAACCGAAAATTTCGTTCCAATCCCACGTATTGCAAGCACGCGCCAGCGCGCCTATTCGCTTTGCGGATTCGGTAATATCGGGCAGATATTTTTCCGCCGTTTTTTCGTCCTCTAAGCATATATCCGCCGCCTCGGCAATAAGCGCCTGCATATCCGCGGCGGTTTTTGCTGCGGTTTCCACCGCGTATTTATACCATTCGTTATCCGCCCCGAAGCCGTTTTCATAGGCCCTCGGAAGATACGCAAACCACTCTTTCGGGAAAGCTAACTGGCGGCTGTAATCGTAAATTTTAAGCACAAAGGCGGAAAAATTGCCATCGTCGTACTCCGCACCCACGGTATCAAGAAGTTTTAAAAATATCGGGTCGTTTTCTTCGTAATACCTTTCAAGCACACCTTTTAACACCGATTCGTCTATCGGACGCAAAGAATAGCCGTCGCTCATTTTAAAATCGGGGGATATGCCCACCCTTTCAAAATTTTCGCGCACAAGGTCTATGCAGAAAGAGTCAATGGTGCATATTTTCGCGTTACTTAAAAGCTGCCTTTGCCGCAAAAGCCCTATGTTATCAGGGTTAGCGCGGCACTCTGCGTCCAGTCGCTTTTCAATTCGCGTGCGCATTTCGGCGGCGGCTGCGTTGGTAAAGGTAACTATTAAAAGGCGGTCGGCGCTTATGGGGTCGTTTTCATCGGTCAGTCTTTTAATAACTCTTTCAACCAAAACCGCGGTCTTGCCCGAACCCGCCGCAGCGGAAACCAAAATATTCCCGCGCGCGTTTATTGCCGCCTGCTGCGCGTCGGTAGGTTTAAACGCCATATTCATCACCCTCCTTCAGCTTTTCAAAAATTTCCTCGTTTTTAAGGTCGGGAACACGGAAGCAGGGCTCGTCCTCCCTGCCGCAAACAGATGCAAAATCGCAGTATTTGCAGGCGGGCGTTTCTCTGCCGTCAACCGGGCTTACGGCAATATCGCCCGAGGCTACGGTGTTCCCCGTTCTTTTCATAATTCTTTCAATAAAATCGAAAATTTCCGAAAACTCATCCGCCGAAATAAACGAGGTGCAGGTCTTTTTAAGCTCGCCGCTTTTGGTAACGGCGTATTTCGGTACAAAATCACCCTGCTTTTCCCTGTCCATTGCGGTAACTATTTCCTCATCCTTGCGAATAAGACCGTTCATAGCCATACCCTTATCGGTAGTATCGCGCTTTGAGGGCATATACAGTATTCCCGCCGCGTCTTCATCGGGCAGCCCCGCGCCCCGCACCGCGGCATAAAGGTACAAAAGCATTTGCAAATTAAGCCCGAAAAGAATATCGGGTAATTTAAACTTTTTACTGCCTGTTTTATAATCCACAACGCGTATATAACCGCCGAATTTATCTACGCGGTCAATACTGCCCGAAACGGATATTTTGCCGCCGTCATACGGAAATTCAAGCTTTTCACCCTCGCCGCCTATTTTAAGCTCGCAGGCAACAGGCTCAAATCCGCTTTGGGCAAACTCTTCGGCAAGCCTTTTCGCCACCTCTTTAACCGAGCGCGAAATTCGCGAGACCAAAAACCTGCCCCGCGCGGTTTCAACGGCGCGGTAGCCCGTAACGCCGTCAAGATAATCGTTTATGTAGCCGTCTGTAAGCTCCTCAATTTTCTCGGGCGTTAATCCCGCCACGCCCTTGCCGTATTCCTTTATAAACCTTTCAAGGCAGTAGTGTACCACCGTGCCGCGCTGCAAAACGTCAAATTCGGCAGGCTGCAATTTTTTAACCGAAAGTCCGTAACGGCAAAAAAAGCCGAAACGGCAGCGGTTAAAGGTATCAAGCCGCGAGGCGGACATTTTAATTTCTTCTCCGAAAAGTCGCCGCGCCGTATCTTTCCCGATAGCGGCGGGCGCGCCCGAAAGCCTTTTTTCGATGTATTCTGCTTTTTTATATTCATCTGTGCCCGCAAGCGCCGCCCGTATTTCCTCAGCACCGCCGTTTTCGGCGTTTCTTCTGCGGCAAAGCTCCGAGTATGCCGCCGCCCCGGTTTCGGGCAGGTTTAATTCGGTTATTCTTTCCTCGGGCTCGGTAATAAAGCCGTGAGCTATATTCTCGGTTATCTCCTGCACAAATGCCGAGGGCTCTATATTATCGCCCGTGAGCGAACGCCGCGCGTAGGAAATAAAAAGTTTATCCGACGGGCAGCATAGGTTGCAGTAAACCAGATAATTTTCATCGGTCGCCGCCGATACCGATTTATCGGGAATATCAACGCCGAGCGCTATAAGGCTTTTGCGGTCGGATATTCCGAAAATGCCCGAGGCGGATATTTCTTTCGGAAAAACTCCCTGGTTAGCCCCCAAAATAAAGGCGACTTTCGGGCGCGAGGGGCGTATCCTGTCCGCCGCGCCGAAGGTGACTTCATCGAGAAAACGCGGAACAGAGCCCACCGTTTCAAACGAAACAGCCATGCTTAAAACCTCGCGGAATTCGTGTTTTCCCACCTCGCGCGCACCGAAACAGGCGGCAATGCTGTCAAGCAGCTTCATATATTTATCGTAGCTTTGCTTTAAAACGTCCGAAGAAAATTCCTCGGAATTATTCAAAAATTCCCGCGACATAGCGGCTAATTTGCCCGCCGCGTCACATTCTTCAAAAAGCCGCACCAGTGCCGCCGCCATATTTTCCGCCGTGCCGCCGAATTCCGCTCGCAGCTTTTCAAGCGGAGCGGTTGCCTTTAGGCGCAATGCATTTATTTCGCCGAGCGCTTTTTCATCGGGTTCTGTATCGTCCGATACAAAGCCGCGCACATCCATAACCCACTCGCGCCGCCACATATCCCCCTCAATATTCCAAAGGGTGACGTAATTTTCGAGCTTTGCTATTTCGTCGGTATTAAGCGTTCCCAGCCCCGTTTTGTGAAAACGGAGTATGCTCTCGCTGTCGTTTTTAAGTATAGCCTGTATTGCCGCATCAGCAAGGGCGGCAAGCGGAAATGCAGAAAGCGGGCGGCGTTTATCCGAAAAGCAGGGAACGCCGTAGGTCTCGCACGCGGCGTTTATAAAGTCATCATACCGCTCCGCGTCCCGCGCTATTATTACAAAATCGCGGTAGCGGTAGCCCTCCGTACGCACAAGGCGGCGAATATTTCTCACGGCGAACTCCGCCTCTTCCGCCGCGGTATCTGCCGCGCAAACGGTAAGCGAGCCGTCGTTTTCCGTTTTTTCGGGGGTGCCGCCCGAAATAAGCCTTTCCACCGCCGCTATACCCGCCGCCGCAGTGCCGCGCGCGCCCAAAATCAGCGGTTCATCCTCTGCCATACGGTAGCGCTTGGCGGCGCGGCGTATTTTCTCTGCCGAAATGCGAATATTTGAAAAGATGCCAAACTCGCCCTTAATTTCGGGCGCGTCGGTCAGTGCCACGGTCAGGCTGTCCGCCTGGGCTGAAATTCTGTCAATCAGCGCAAACTGCTGACCCGTAAAACCCTTGAATGAGTCTATAAAAACATCCTTTTTTTCAAAATAACGAAAATCCTCAAGCTGCCTGTAAAGCTTTGTAAGGCGGTCGGCGGGGTCTAAAAACCGCTCCCCCACAAGTGCGTCGTAGGTCTCGTATATAAGCGCGGTGTTCCAGAGCTTTGCTTTAAGCGCGGCGCTCTCGGTCGCTTCGGCGGCGGCTCTTAAATTCTCGGGCGACACGGCGTTTATTTTAAACTCGCCCACGGTATCAAGCATTGTTTTTGCAAAGCTTACCGAGCGGCAGTATTTACGCCATAAAGTAAGCTCCGTTTCAAGCGAGCGCAGCGCGCGGTTCATAAATATTACCTTTTGCGCGTCGGTAAGGGTAACGCCCGCAATTCCGCCAGCGTACCTGCCCACCTCGTCGCAAAGGCGCGTAAAGCTTGTAACCGTAACGCCGAGCGCCGCCTTATCGCCGAGCGCGCGCAAAACCGCCCGCTCGCTTTCAAAGGAGAACTGCTCGGGCACTATAAGCACGCACTGCCTGCCCGCAGCGTTTTGCCGCTTTATTTTTTCAAGAATTTGGTATGTTTTACCGGACGTGGGGCGCCCGAAAATAAATTTAAGCACATTTTTCACCCGAATATATTTTAATACGGACATTCAATAAAGAACTATTAGTAACACCATTTCAATTACATAAGATTTGTTTGCTCGGAAAGTGTTGTTTTCCGAATAAATTATAATCGATATTATTCAGATTTAATGATTTTTCTTTTATATTTGCAACCGGTGGTCTTATAATTTGAACACCCAAAAAATTCACCGTATGGTCCTTTCTTTTTTAACAATTTCCCGCCGCACAAAGGACACTCCCATTGCTCACGCTTTAATTCTTCCCTGTATCGGTTTTTTAATTCCTGTGCAAATTCAGACTCCTGATTATTAACTGTGACAAGAAAAACTTTTTTCTTTGCTCTTGTCATAGCGACATAAAAAAGTCTGCGTTCTTCTGCATAAGGGTAAGAATCGCAATTATCAAGCAATAAATTCAAAATCGCCGCGTCTTGTATCTTACTCGGGAAGCCCATTCTTGATTTTTTGTTATTAATAATAAAGACATAATCCGCCTGCAATCCCTTTGATTTATGTGCCGTAATAAAATTCATTTTAAGGTCAGTGCGCTTACTGTATTTAACATCAACAAATCCGCTGACTTTATTATATTGGCAATCCAGTAATCCGCTGTCATTCAATAATTTGACATCAAAAGAATACCTTCCAATAAAAAACACGCTACTGTTTTTGCATAAATCTTCAAGCTTTCTTACCATAAATTCAACAGCATATTTATCATTGTACCCGTTAATCTCGCCTAATGCAAATCCAACAGAATTATTATTTCCTTTTATAGATTTTTTAATTTGTGTGGGGTTTTGCATGATAAAATTGCCGCTGATTTCTATGAGCTTTTGCGAAAAACGGTATGTTGTCTCTATTTTACTTATTTCAGTAGAACCCCAATAGCGTTCAAAATTTAAGATAAATCCAATATCGCTGCCCGCAAATCTATAAATGCTTTGCCAGTCATCACCAACGCAAAACAAGTTATAATCACCGATTTTTCTCATACTGTTCAGCAAAGAAAAACGCGCTTTTGATATATCCTGATATTCGTCTACAATTACATATTTATAAGAATGTATGTATTTTCCTTGTTCCACATATTTTGTTGCAATATTAATCATATCATTGAAGTCTATTTCTTTGTGTTTAGTTAAATAGTTGCAATAAGAGTTGTATATAGGCTCAAGCAGCGAAATAATTGCGCAATTAGTCTCCACATTGCTGTTTTGGGTATTTATCTGCCGCACTGTTTCAATTGTATATCCGTTGCTCTTTATAAGATTAATAACTGTTTCAAATAATTCAATAATCCCATCTAAAACAGAATCACCCTCAGCCGAAATTTGTTCCCATAATTCTTTCGTAGTCTTTGGTCTTAGTTTTACCCCTTTTAAAACAAGTTTTTCTTTTAAATTTTCAAGTAATGCTCCTTCAAATTTTTCATACGCATAACACTCTATCAAAGTAGTTTTATTTGTGCTATGCGTTTCCCGCTTCCACTCCATAGATGACTGATATGCCTGCGTAGCAGTCATACCGTTAGAGCCTTTGAAATAGGCAGGTACTTCACCATTTTTGTTTATTCCGAAATATTCAATGTATATGTCATATTCAGGTAAATAAAAATCCGGGTTATACTGCCCATATTCGCTTGTACGCGTATCAAATTTATAAGGCCATTCATAGATATATTGTATACCGTTTTGTGACAGATAGTTTGCAATATCCATTTCGCCATAGCTTTTTACCAACTCATTATTTATTGTTGTCGGTGGATTTAATTTAAGGTATTCGTCATATTCTGCTTGTGTTTTAAATTCAAATTCGGATTTGGAAACGACTCGATTATACAATAAATATGAACTCAATAAATTCAAATATACATCCGATTGCATATTAAGCGATAACTGTTCTTTAATAAATTTGCGCATGTTTAATTGCGTAATTTTAGGTACGATCCCATTAACCTTAGTAATAATGTTTAATCCAAGCTTATGAAATGTATACGCCTCTATATTACAACCGATTTCCTTGTTAATTCGTTCGCTCATTTCACTCGCTGACGCATTCGTAAATGATAAAACTAAAATATCTTCCGGTTTATACATTTCAGTTTTAAGTAAAAACTTGATTTTACCGATAATTGTAGTTGTCTTTCCGGTTCCTGCTCCGGCAATCACAAGATGGTTATGCGCATCCTTTATAATGCAAGTCATCTGTTGTCTGTCTAGTCTTTTGCCCTCAATCTCACCAATCAACTCATACGCATTCTGAATTTTTGCGTTGGCTACTTTATCATTATGTAAACTGATTCGTTCTCTGAGCGAATCGGAAGTGCGTACCAATTCTACTTGCTTATTCAAAAGGGTGTTATAGTGTTCTGCTTTCTTTAATTCATGTATATTGGTAATGCCGGTGCCTAAAATTATTTTCGCATTACGCTTCTTCCATATATTCTCTTGCAAGGGTTCAACAAAAGATTGAGAATCCGAAAATAAAAATTCAACCTCGTTTAGAGCAGCATCAATTTGCATGATTAAATTATCGCATAATTGATTTCGGGTTTTAACCTTTTCTTTATGCTTTAAAATAATTGTTTTAATAAATCCCATTACGCAACCCCTGTTTTCCCATTTTCTTATTTGCCGATTTAGAAATATTAAATTTTTGTTTTTTTGCTATGTATACCATTATTACTTCTCAGGGCGCCCGAAAATAAATTTAAGCACATTTTTCACCAGATTATATTTAATGTTTGTGTCAATTCCGCATAACAACAAGTATTTTCTCAAATTTAATATAACATTTTTAATGCGGTTTTTCAAGACATATATGAGAATAGAGCTATCCCGAAATTCCAGGATAACTCTATTCAGTCTGCCGAAAAGAAATCTAGAGCAGATCTTTTCCCTATTGTGCCTCATACACAACCGTCCCGCACATTCAATGCGGAATTACCGCAAATTTTCAGCCCGATTTTTTAAGTATAGGTGAAATGCGCTTGTAAACCGCAAAGCAAACGGCGGTATCTATCATGCCCTTTACAAGCGTAAACGGGAGATTGAAAATAACCAGCGATTTTAAAAGCGTATCCGACGCGGGCAAAATTGCCTTGTACATTCCTATAATCGCGTTCATAGGCATATTATAAAGCACCACATACGCGGGATAAACCACGAAATAATTGGTTACCACGCTTATAAGCGCCATTGCGAGCGCGCCGACAGCCGCGCCCAAAAATGCGCTTTTGCGCGTTTTTTTGCTGCTGTAAAAAAGTCCTGCCACGCCTGTAAACACCGCGCCCAAAACAAAATTTGAAAGCTCCCCTACGCCCGCCGAACCAGTAAACGGCAGATGCGCCAAATTTTTGATAAGGCAAACCAAAATTCCGTACTGCGGACCGAAAGCATACGCCGTGATAATGGCGGGTATTTCCGAAAAATCCAGCTTAATAAACGGCGGAATTATAAACGGCAGCGGAAACTCAAGCAGCATAAGCACAAAACCCAGCGCACCCATTATTCCGCTGACAGCCAGACCCCTTAAAAATTGCTTTTTTTTCATAAAATCATTTCCTTTCGATTTTGGGCAAAAAGAAAAACCCGCGTTTAAAACACGGGCGTAAAAATGCTTATTAAACATTTCTTCTTTCATCCGGACTGTACCGTCGGCTCAGGAATTGCACCTGATCAACCAAAAAGGCTCGCGGGCTGTTACCGCCGGTGGGGAATTGCACCCCGCCCTGAAGATCTCTGTTTTTATTATATACTCAAATTTGAAATTGTCAACCGATATATTAAATTTCATAAGAAAATTTACGGTAATTTATGCGCAAATCAGGTATGCCGAAATCGCATACATATATCAGTATTTAGCATAAGACCGTAAAAGCACTTGAATTTAATGGAAAATTATGTTACAATATAGAAAAATTTTAACGGAGATGTCCAATAATGCAGTATGTTTTTAAGGTAAGAAAAGATGTTTTAAATATTGAGGGTGAAGAAGCATGCGCCGTATACGGTATTGATATGATACATAATTCGGTCACCGTAAAATCCGTTCGCGATTTATTCTGCAATAGGGTTAATGCCGAAAATTTCGCAAGATTTTGCCGCAGTAAAAATGTAACGCCCGAAAATATTGAAAGCGTAGCGGCGGAAATTTTAGACAGGCAGAGCAGAAATTTTTATTTTGTAAATAAATACAAGCCTTGTATGTTCCGCGGGTGTGCCGTCTGATATAATTTTTATAAAATTCTTAAATTTAAACAGTAAAGAAAGAATAATGTGGCTGCCGCGTTAGTGTTATTAACGCGGCAGCCACATTATTTTAAATTATTTATGCGTTTTCGTCCAGTATGGCGTTCATTTTTTTCGGAGCGTTTGCGGGGGCTGCGGGCAAACGGTAAAGCAGGGTGTATTTTGAAGAATATTCGCCGCATTCAAGAATAATGCTCAGCGTATCAGCCCCGTTTACAAACGGCAGCTTATACCTTACCGTGGGACCCTCGGCGTTTGTGCATACCTGAACATTTTTATACTCCCAATTAAGCACATTTACCTTTTCGTTCTCGCCCACCCGAATAAAGACTTTAACCGTGCCGTCGGGCAGCTTTTCAAGCGAATCGTTAAGCAAATACAAATCAAAACTAAGCGTTTCGCCCGCTGTATTCACAAGTTTTCTGTACCTCGCGCTTGCAAGTACGCTGCGGCAGGCGTTTGCCACCGCGTAATACACCGGCTTTACATTGCTCGGGTAAGAAACAAGGCTGTTGTTTCCCGTGTTGGGCCACGGTTCGTTAAAGCACCAGTTTGAAACAATTGAGCAATAGGGCTTTTGCCGTCTTGCCTCCTCAAAAATAAACTGCTGACCTACACACTGTAAAAACTGCCCGCACTCAATAAGACGGTCAAGACTCTCAACCCTGCCGAAATAGCGCTCGATCTGTAATTCGCTCCAGTGTGTGCCGTGCGCCGCGGCAATCTCGTTTTCCTTATTCATCGGCTCAAGTTTTTCAAGGTCGGTAATCATTTTAAGTGTTTCCGGCGTGGAAAAACCGCCGCCGCCGAATTCGGTATATGCAGTATTTCGGCTTTGTGCCAAAACTTCAATAACTTCTCTACCGTCCCTAAAATTAAAGGCGTAGGGTCCGTGCGCCATGCCCATAACGGGTGAGGTGGGTAAAAACGGAATTTCCGGCGTTTTAAGATAAGTAAGAGCGTACATAAGCCGTATAGGCTTATCCTGGTCAGTCATGCACGACCAGTTGTTGAAAAGCTCGTTTCCGCCGCACCATAACATAAGGCAGACATGCTGCTTTACGCGGTCGATTATCGCCGCCGCTTCGCTTTCAAGCACCGAAACATAATGCTCTGTACCCTCGTAGCGGTTGCAGGCAAGGGGAAATTCCTGCCATATCATAATTCCCATTTCATCGCAAAGCTCAAAAAAACATTCTTTATTTATAACCGCGCCGCCCCAGCACCTTAAAAAGTTAAAGTTGGCTTTTTTCACAAGTTCCAATTGCTCGCGGTAACGCTCGCGCGTGAGCAGTCCGTAAAATATTTCGGGGCATACCCAGTTTGAGCCCTTGGCAAATATCACGGTGTTGTTAAACCTTACGGTTATAGGCGGGGTGTTGCGCCCCATTGGATAGTTAAGCCTTTCCTCCCACGAGCCTTCAGCCTTAACAAGCTCTATTTTCTTAAAGCCTATTTTACGGCTTACCGCGTTGCAGCCGTCGGCAGCGGCGGTAACGGTATAAAGCGGCTGCGCGCCGTAGCCGCTGCACCACCAAAGACGTACAGACGGAATATCCGTTTTAATTTCTTCACCGTCGCCCTCAAAAATAACCTTGCCGTCGGGGTCGGCGATTTCCCAGTGCGTATCAGGCAAATTATTTGCCGAAAGTTTCAGGTGCGCAGTTTTAAGGTCATCCGACAGCGTGTAGGAGATTTCAGGCTCCAATGCCGCCTCGCGCGCGGTTTCCTCTATGTAAATTTTCTCCCAAATGCCAAGCGGCACAAGGCGCGGGTGAAAATCCCACCCATAGCTTACCGCCGGCTTGCAGCACTGGTTAGCCTCGTCGCGCGTGTCCTTATGCACGCCGGGCAGGGTGCTTTTCGGCGCGGGATACACAATTATTTCAAGCGTTATTTTACCGCCCGAAAGATTAGTAAGCGGTATGCGCTGCCGCTTATACATACCCTCATAATCACAGATTTTATTACCGTTCGCGTAAATTTCGTAGCGGTAGTCTATTCCGCCTACATAAAGGTGCAGGAAATTCTTTTTATTTGTATCGGTCGCTTCAAATTCAGCGGTGTAAACCCAAAATTTATCCTCCATCCATTTATACTTTTCAAAATTCATTTCCCTGTTGTAATCGGGCAGGTTATACTGCCGCGCGTAATCAAGCTGCACTGCGCCCGGTACTGCCGCGCCGAAATACTCCTCGGGTCTTTTATCTGCCGAGTCGCAATAGCCTACCTGCCAGTTAAGTAAATGCTTCATATTATTTCTCCCTTTTTCAGTTCGGCCCTTTTTCGCGATAATCAAGCGGAGTACAGCCGAATTTATTTTTAAATTCTCTGTGAAAATGCGAAAGCGACTCAAATCCGCTCTCGTAGCATATATCGGATATGCTCATTTCGGGGTTGTTTTTCAAAGCCTTGCTTGCAAAATTCAGCTTAATTTCATTTATGTATTTTTTAAAGGTAATTCCCATTATCTCGTGAAACCTGACCGAAAAATACCTCGGGTTCAGATTCACCGCCCGCGCCACTTCCGAAAGGGTCGGGTTTTTCTTGAAATTCATGCGTATATAAAGCGCCGCCGAACGCACCGAAAGCTCCTTTCTTTCGGAACAGCTTTCCCCGTCTGTACGCATTATGATTATAAGCAGCTGATTTACGGTATCAAGCATAAACCTTTCATAATTCGCAGATTTTTGCAAAAATTCCGCCTCGGCGCGTTCAAGAATGCTAAGGGCATATCTGCTGTCCGAATCGGTCAGAGCCCATGAGAATGAACCGTTGTTTCTTAAAAGTATTGTATTCAATATTTCTGGGTCAACGGTTTCCGCCGCAAACATAAGGTTATATATAACAAGCGAGTCAATATCGGTAACCTCGTGCAGGTCGGTCGGCGTAATCAGCGTAATATCTCCGCTTTTTACCTTTCTGCTTACTCCGTTTAAAACCTCGGAGCAGGTGCCCTCTACTATAAATTCCATCTCAAAACAGTCATGCCAGTGAGCGGCGCCGTCTACATTACCGTTTTTACAGATATAAAACACCTGATTTTCTTCGGCACGGTCGCCCATTTTACCGACATAAAAAATTTTTTCATTCCGTCGCCCGGTATTTTTCTTCGTCATACAGAACACATCCTTTATATTTCCCGAAGTTTCCGTCTTATTTAAAGAAATATCGCACCGCGCTGTTTTACACTGTTATCGTAACACAACTATGCGTTTTTTTCTTTTCATAAATACAGAACTTTGTTGCAAAATTACAGATTTACTTAAAAACATTATAGCATGTGTCTTTTATATCTTCAATAAAAAAGCTCCGTTCCGTAAAAGAACGAAGCAATTTTTAACCTCTTAATTTTTCAAGCTCGGCTTGCATTAAGGCATGTATTTTATCGCCCAGCTCCACGGTGTGCATATCCTTATAATCCTCATAAGGAATAACCTCAAGCACGTTCAGCTTAATTTCGGTGTGCCGCCAAAAAAGCTCCTTGGGTATTGAGCGGGTGTTATTTATCACGCAAACCGCAATGGGCGCCTCGGCGCGGTAAGCTACCTTGAAAGCGCCGTTTCTGAAGGGTAGCAGCTCACAGGTTTTGCTTGTGTACCCCTCGGGGAAAAGACCAACCGATACCTTGCCCGATTTTAAAAGGCGGGAAGCCTCAATAATCGTTTTAGCCGCCGCACGGTCATTTTCGCGGTCGATAGGCAGGCAGTAAAGCCTGTGCATGGCCTTTGCTATAAAGGGCATATCCTTATAAATATCCTTTTTGCCTATAAAGCCGAGGTCAGCGCCCGGAAAAACGGAAAGCAGCATTACGGGGTCTAAATCGTGCTGGTGGTTGCAGACAAAGAGCATTCGCGCGCCCTCGGGTATTTTTTCCGCCCCCTCGGTTTTAACGCTTACCCTTACAAGCTTTAAAAGCAGCGGTATTGTTATATTTGCAAGCACCCTGAAAGCCTTGGTGCCGCGCGGCGGTTTATTAACGTTCGCCGTGGCAATCCAAACGCAGGTGACAATAAGGTGCAGAATAACAAACCCCAAAAAGAAGGCGATAAACAGCACGGGCACCAGCCACCACGAGTAGGGCTGCCGCAAAATTTCAAAGAAATTGTTAAGTATAGGTATAAGCGCCGCGCTTAAAACCAAATATAAATAAAACATATTGCCGCTCCTAATTCTGTTTTCTTACAATTTTATATTCATCATAAAAATCGTAATACGGGCAATTATAGGTCTGCGAGGTTAAAAATCGCTGCATTTCGTCCTCGTCCAGATCCATTTCGCAGTACATTATGTCGCTGTCTGTGTCATAAACATAATTAGCGCAGCTTTCACACGCCGTCTTTTTCATTGCCTTTTTCCGTCACCTTTAATTTTAATTCGTTCATGCGGTCAAACACCGCTTTATAGCGCCCGTTTTTAAGATTCGGGAACGCCTTGAAAATACGCCTGTGCACAAAATTCCTATCAAGCATTGCCGAAAGCTCTTTTTTCTTCTTTTCGTATTCCGCTTTTAATTCGTCAAGCCGCGGTTTGTTTTCCTCGGCTAAAGCCGTGCCTTTTTCCTTAGCGGCTATTGTGGTGTCGCTTATGTTCTCCCCTATTTTATCGGACACCGCGCGCAGCGCCCTTTCCGCCTCTGCCATAGCTTTAAGCTTTTTGGGCAGCTTTACAAGGGCGGTAAGCGTTACAATAAAGTCGGAAATAAACGCCGCCGAAAATACCGCAAGCAGTATAACGCCCAAAACAAACGGAGTTCTTACAATAAGCATATAAACAAAGCGGTGAACCGCGCCTATTATAAACGAAGCCGCCAAGCCCCACAGAATAGTGAATTTAAGGCAGACGTAGCCCTTTATGTTAAAGGGCATATCAGAGTAATCCCACCATTTATCGTGAAAGAACCTTTCAAGCACAAAGCCGGTTACAAACTCCAGCGCGGTTGTAAGCACGGCAGAGCCTAAGAAAAGCAGCAACGGTCTGTCGCGAAGATTCCAAAGGCAAAGCACCACTATAAGCATGCCTACGCCGTAAATGGGGCAGACAGGCCCGTTTAAAAAGCCGCGGTTTACAAATTTGCCCTTGTTAACGGCAGCAAACGCAACCTCTGAGCACCAGCCTAAAAACGCGTAGATTATAAATATCCATAACGCCTGATATATATTCTGCGGCATATTTATTCCCCCTGATTGTATTGTCTATTCGGTTTTTTCTGGTGTAGAGCCGTCATCAGGCTTTGAGTCCTCCGACGGTGTAACGGCGCTTGAATCAGATGAAGTATCGGGATTATCGGACGTTGACGGTTCCGACGTCTGATTATCCCCGCTTGTCACCTGCGACGACGAAGACCCGTTATCTTCCGATGTTTCCGGCACTGCAATCGTGTTACCGGAAGAAGCTGACGACGAATTTTGCGAAGAGCTTGCCGACGGCTTGCTTGCGGCAGATGAACCGGAAGACGGCTTTTTAACCGTTGCGCCCGCGTACCAGTCGTTTTTCTCAATTCCGTTAGCCTCAATATAATCCTCGGGCTTTATATCGTCGTAAATAAACGCGTGAATGAGCTTTGAGGCAAAGTTTAAGTCATAATAAACGCACGAGCCCACGCCGCTTATGCTTTTAGACGGCATCTGATACGAAAAATCCGGTATTCTTGTTTGCTCAAAGGTAGGCGACTGCAAAAGAATATTAACCGCAAGGCTTAAAATCTCGGAATAGGAAAGCGATGTCTCGCTGCAGGGCATAAGCGATTTTGCAAGCTTTACATACTGGCTTTTACCGAGCTTTATCGCCTTATTGAAAAGCTGCTCCATAACATAGCGCTGGCGGTCGGTTCTGCCGTAATCGTCGTTAGTGCCCTCAATATTCGCGGCGTGGCGGATTCTCGCGTACGCCACCGCCTGAACGCCGTTAAGGTGGTGCACGCCCGCCTCTTTAATATAATATTGTTCGGCGTTCAACCCCTTGTGACTGCATATTTCGGCAATACAGCCGTTAAGCCCCCAATTGACCTTTGCTCCGTTTTCATAGCCGAAAACGTCAAGTTCGCCCTTTGCAAGTTCCACGTCAATTCCGCCCACAGCCTCAATTATATCCGACATACCGTAAAAGTTTACCGTGGCGTATTCGGAAATGTCAAGCTTAAATATAGTATTAAGCGTTTTTATTGCAAGCTCGGGTCCGCCCTTTGAATATGCGCTGTTGATTTTGGCATATGTCGTTTTGCCGTTGTAGGTTATGGGTACCAGTGTGTCACGCATTACCGACATAAGCTTGACCTTTTTAGTCTCGGTATTAAGGCTCAATATCATTATACTGTCGGAAAGCCCTTTGAATGATTTCGGGTCGCGGGTATCAATGCCGAAAAGCGCAATATTTACTATTTTATCGTTTATAACGCTTTCAAAGCCCAAATCCTCGGGGTTTTTCGTAATATTATTATAGTTGTAGTTAAACACTATTCGCAGAACGCCCACCGCAATAGCCACAACCAAAACAAGCGAGGTGGCGGTTATCATACAAGCCTTCTGCCACTTTTTACAGCCGCGCCACCATTTTGTAAAGGCGTTGCCGCGCTTTTTCTTGGCGTAGTGCTTTCCTCGCATTTTGCTGCTGCTCACAATATCCTCATAATCCTGCGTTTCCCTTGCCGAAGGTGAAAAAATATCTTCACTTCCGAAATCTAAAAAATCCTTGTTTTCTTCCATATCCACACCCAATTATATCAATTCTTTGTAAATTTCGCTTTTTCTGTATTTTGAAACCTCGGCAGCCTCTTTTGCGGCGGCTGAAGTTGATTTTCCGTCCTTAATAAGCTTTTTTGCTAAATTAACCGCGTCCTCAAAGGAATAGCCTGCGGTCTCCTCCTCTTTTTTTCCCTCAATTATCAAAACAAATTCGCCGCGCGGCGTGTTATCGCTGTAATACTCCGCCGCTTTTGACAGGGTAGTATTCATAACCGTTTCGTGAATTTTTGTAAGCTCCCGCACAAGGGAAATCTTCCTATCCCCAAGGTAAGTAAGCATATCGCGGAGCGTAGCGGGTAATTTATGCGGCGCCTCGTAAAAAATCATAGTCCGCTCTTCGTTCTTTATTTCCTCCAAATGCTTTTTGCGGCTTATTTTATTCACCGATAAAAAGCCCTCAAAGCAAAATCTGCCGCTTTCCATACCCGATATTGCAAGGGCGGTTATAAGCGCGCTCGGCCCCGGAACGGACTCTACCGTTATGCCGTTTTCGTGCGCCTGCCGCACTAAATCCTCGCCCGGGTCTGATATTGCGGGCATACCCGCGTCGGATACCAGCGCGCAGCTTTCGCCCTTTAAAATGCGCTCAATTATAAGATTTCCTTTAGCGTTTTTATTATGCTCATAATAAGAGAGCATTTCCTTTTTAATTTCAAAATGATTAAGCAGCTTCAGCGTAACGCGCGTGTCCTCGGCGGCAATAAAATCCGCCTCGCCGAGGATTCGCACGGCGCGGGGGCTGAAATCCTCTAAATTCCCTATCGGCGTACCGACAACATAAAGTTTTCCGCTCATTATTATAAGTACGCCTCCTTATACGGTCCGTAAATTCTTATCATTTCGGGCGAATATTCGCCGTTTTCGTAAACATACAGCGTTGGCTCTATGCGAAGCCCCGTGTTACCGCACTTTCGCGCCTCTGTAAGCACCAACCACGGCTCCTCGCCCACTTTTTTGCAAACAAGCCGCAGGCGCTTAGGCTCTAATTTGTTTTCATGCATTACCGTAATTATTTCGGCAAGCCTTTCGGGGCGCTGGCACATACAAAGCCTGCCCGAGGTTTGCAGCAGCCTTGCCGATACCGAAATTATATCGCTTAAAGTGCAGGCAACCTCGTGCCGCGCCGCAGCACAAACGCCGTCGGGGTTTTTAAGCCCCGCGCCCGGCGCTTTATAGGGCGGGTTGCAGGTGATAAGCGTGTGACACCCGAACTCCACCCTGCCCTTTAAATCGTTAAGGTCGGCGTTTAGGGCGGTAAACCTGTAGGCGCCGTTTTCCTCGGCGGTTTTTTTGGCAAGCCCTATTGCCTCGGCGCTTATATCTACCCCCACGGCAGTTTTTAAATTACCGTCGCGCAGCATTAAAAACGGAATTATTCCGCACCCCGTGCCGAGGTCTATGAGCCTGTCCGCCTTTTTGGCATTGGCAAAATCGGCAAGCAGAACCGCGTCTGTACCGAAGGTATGGTGCTTTGATACGTTTATGAAAAAACCGTTTCCGAGCGGTTCTTTTTTTATTATGCTCTCGTCCATTTAACGCCCTGCGGTGTGTCCTCAAGCACAATGCCCATTGCCTTTAGCTTATCGCGTATTTCATCGGCGGTTTTAAAGTCCTTTGCCTTTCTTGCCGCCGTGCGCTGCTCTATTAAAGCCTCAATATCGCTGTCAAGCGCCTCGGTTTTGCGGTTGTAAACAAGCCCCAAAACGCCCGTTAATTGGTCGAACATATCGGCGCAGGCTTCAAGCGACGCTTTGCCTGCGCCCTCGGCTATAAGGGTATTTATATCGCGCACAAGCATAAATATTGCGGCAAGCGCGTCGGCGGTGTTAAGGTCGTCGTCCATAGCGGTAATAAATTCCTGCCTGCGCTTTTCTATAAATTCGGGCACTTCGCCGCCGTCAACTGCATTTTTAAGTGCGAAATCGATATTATCGCGGCAGGTGTAAAGCCTTTCAAGCGAGTTTTTCGCCTGTTCTATTACTTCATAAGAATAGTTTATGGGGCTTCTGTACTGGCAGGATACCATCATATAGCGTATCGGCTCATATCCGTATTTTTCGGCAACGTCGCGCACGGTAAAGAAATTACCGAGCGACTTTGACATTTTGTGGTTATCCACATTTATAAAGCCGTTGTGCATCCAGTAGTGCGCAAATTCGCAGCCGTTTGCCGCCTCACTCTGCGCAATTTCGTTTTCGTGGTGCGGGAATATAAGGTCAAGCCCGCCGCAGTGAATGTCAATTGTCTTACCGAGGTAGCGGCACGCCATAGCCGAGCACTCAATGTGCCAGCCGGGTCTGCCCTTGCCCCAGGGCGAATCCCAATAGGGCTCGCCGGGCTTAGCGCCCTTCCACAGGCAGAAATCCATGGGGTCTTCCTTAACCTCGGTAACGTCTATTCTAGCGCCCGCTTCAAGGTCTTCAAGCGGCTGGTGTGAAAGCTTGCCGTAGCCCGAAAACTTCTTGGCGCGGTAGTAAACGTCGCCGCCCGATTGATACGCATAGCCCTTTTCCACAAGCGCCGAAATAATGCTCTGTATCTGCTCAATATTTTCGGTAGCGCGCGGGTTGACCGTAGCGTGCTTTACGTTGAGCCCGTCAGCATCCGTCCAAAATTCCTTTATGTAGCGCTCGGCAATTTCTGGCACGGTGGAGCTTTCCTCGTTCGCGCGCTTTATCAGCTTATCGTCAATATCGGTAAAATTCTGAACAAAGCTTACCTTATAGCCGCGCCACTCAAAATAGCGGCGCAAAACGTCAAAAACGCAAAGCGGGCGTGCATTGCCTATATGAATGTAGTTATAAACCGTAGGTCCGCAGGCGTAAATTTTAACCTCGCCCTCGGTTATCGGCTTAAATTCATCCTTTTCCCTTGTAAGGGTGTTAAATATCCTCATTGGTTTCCTCTCCCGATATATTATCTGTTTTCAAGCGAGTGAAGGTAATCTATACATATCTTCGCCTCGGTAATACCGTCGGGGTTGCAGGTTTCGCTTTCAACCACCATATGAATATTGTTTTTAACCGCGTAATCATAAACCGCCGCAACCGGTGCTTCACCCTTTCCGAGCGGTGTGCCGTGTCCGTCTGCCGAGCCGTCCTTAATATGTATGCAGGCAAGCCTGCCGCCAACCCTGTCAAGCAGGTCTATCGGGTTCTTCATACCTACAAAAGCCCAGTAGGTATCTACCTCAAGCTTTAAATCGGTGCGGTAGAGCAGCTGCTCATATATTAAAGAGCCGTCTGCATTAAGCTTAAATTCGTGGGCGTGATTATGGTAGGCAAGCGTTATGCCGTCTTCCGCCAAACGCTTTGAAATTTCAGAGGCTTTCTTTACAAAAACATCCAATTTTTCCTGCGAGCCTAAATCATATCCCGGAATAATATAAAGCTTATTACCTATTGCCTTGTGAAAAGCCACGGTTTCATCATAATTATTTACAAGGTCGTCAAACCCCGAATGTGTGCTTGATACCCGCAGGCCATTCTCACGCAGCATTTCGTTTACTTCCTCCGGGCTATGCCCGAAAAAGCCCGCAAATTCAACCGATGAATAGCCGAGCTCTGCTACGCGTTTTACCGCCGCTGAAAGATCCTTTTCCGCTAAATCGCGCACGCTGTAAAGCTGTATGCCGTAATCCATTTTTATCACCTTTTGTATTTTATTTTTCTTCAAGAGCCTTTTCAAGCTCTGAAATACGTTTTTCAAGACATTCCATTTTCTGCTTAACAGGGTCGGGAATGTGTATCTGGTCAAGGCTTGCGCAGCCTACCTTTTTGCCGTCCTGCCGCACTATTCTTGCGGGCACGCCCACAACCGTGCAATTCGGCGGTACTTCTTCAAGCACAACCGCGCCCGCCGCAATGCGGGAATTATCGCCTATCTTAAATGGTCCCAATACCTTAGCGCCCGCGCTTATCATAACGTTGTTACCCACAGTCGGGTGGCGCTTGCCCGTGTCTTTACCCGTGCCGCCCAGGGTCACGCCCTGGTAAATCAGCACATCATCCCCTATTTCGGCGGTCTCGCCTATTACTATGCCGGTTCCGTGGTCTATAACCAGTCTTCTGCCTATTTTAGCGCCCGGGTGAATTTCAATACCCGTTTTTCTTACCGCCCGCTGCGATACATAGCGCGCTAAGAAAAGCCACCCGTGGGTGTAGTAAAAATGCGCCCTGCGGTACATTCTTATTGCCTTTACACCCGGGTAAAGCAGCAAAATTTCCAAAAAGCTGCGCGCGGCGGGGTCACGCTCCTTAACCGCACGAACATCCTCTTTTATTCTGTCAAACAAACGAAAGCCCCCTATTTGGTAGGATCAATATACTCTTTACTGTCAAGCAGGTATATAATACCCGATATAATACATAATACGGCGGATACCCAGAAAAGTATACTGATAATTATATCGCACCCGGTAACAAAAGCCGCGTTGCCGGCGTGGAAATCGATTATAAGCGCATAGGCTGCCAGTGCAAATATTATGCCAACCATTTGGCTCACCGTTTTGCACTTGCCCCATATATTCGCCGCTATCACCTTGCCGCCGCTCGATACAACCACCAAGCGGAGCGAGGAAATTAAAAATTCCCTGAATAAAACTATAAAGGTAATCCATGTGACCTGCCAGCCTATATCCATTTTAATAAAGCCCAAAAACGCCGCGGTAGTCAGCATTTTATCGGCAAGCGGGTCTAAAAATTTGCCGAAATCGGTTATCATATTGTATTTGCGCGCCATTTTGCCGTCAATCATATCGGTTAAAGAGGCGGCGATAAACAAAATCAGCGCCACGGTGTAGTGGTAGGGAAAATCAATCATAAGCGCCGCCATAAAAAACGGCGTCGCTATTATTCTGCCAATTGTCAGTTTATTCGGTGTGTTCATTCTTCAAGCTCCCCCAATAAATCGTAATCAAGCGTATCGTTTACTCTTACCCTTACAAACTCGCCTATAACAAGCGGGCGAGTGGACATAAAGAATATTTTGCCGTCAACCTCGGGCGCGTCGGCGGGTGTTCTGCCGAAATAGCACTTTATATAATCGTCCCAGCCCTCTATCAGCACCTCGGTAACCGTGCCAACCTTTTCCTCGTTTTTCTCGGCGGCAATAGTAAGCTGCATTTCCATAATGTTTTCCATTCTGTCCTGCTTTGTCTGCTCGTCTATCTGGTCGGGGAAAGCAGCCGCCGCGGTATCCTCTTCGGCAGAGTAGGTAAAGCAACCGAGCCTGTCAAACCGCTTTTCCTTAACGAATTGCGCAAGCTCGCAAAACTGCTCGTTTGTCTCCCCCGGGAAACCCGTTATAAGCGTGGTGCGCAGCGTAACGCCCGGCACCTTTGCCCTTATTTTATCAATAAGCGCCGAAAGGCTTTTATAATCGCCCTTGCGGTTCATTCGCTTTAAAATATCGCCGTTTACATGCTGCAACGGTATATCAAAGTATTTCACAAGTTTTTCTTCACTTGCTACTGTTTCAAGCAATTCGTCGGTTATTCTGTCGGGATAGGTGTAAAGGGTCCTAATCCAGTGCAAGCCCTCTATTTTGCAAAGCTCGCGCAAAAGCTCAGCCAACATAGGCTTGCCGTAAATATCCTCGCCGTAGGCGGTAGTGTCCTGCGCTACCACGGTAAGCTCCTTTACCCCGCCTGCCGCTAATTTTTCCGCCTCTTTAATGCAGTCCTCAATAGTGCGGCTGCGCATCCTGCCCCTTATTTTCGGTATTGCGCAGTAGGTGCAGCAGTTATCGCACCCGTCGCCTATTTTAAGGTAGGTGCTGAACGGATAGCCGCCTAAAATTCTGTCGCTGTTTAAATTTAGCTCGTATTTATCGGCAAAAACGTTTTCGGTGCTGCCTGCAAGCGCGTCGGTCACTATTTTGGCTATATCGCCGTCCGCGCCGATACCTACGCAAACGTCAACCTCTGGTATTTCCTCGGTAACGTCGTTTTTATAGCGTTCGGCAAGGCAGCCCGTTACAATAAGCGCCTTGCATTTGCCCGTCTTTTTGTACTCTGCCGCCTCTAAAATATTTTCAATAGCCTCTTTTTTAGCGTCCTCAATAAAGCCGCAGGTGTTAATAATTATTGCGTCCGCCTCTGCCTCGGGCGCGCCTATTTCAAAACCTGCCGTTTTAAGGGTTGCCAGCATCATTTCCGCGTCAACCTGATTTTTCGGGCATCCGAGCGACACCATACTGATTTTATACATTGCTACACTATTCCTCGCTGTATTCAAGCTCTTCGCTGTATTTTTTAAGCACGTTTCTCACCGCCGAAAAGGAAAAACCCTTTCTTATAAGCGCGGCGTAAACCTTTTCCGCCCCGTTTTCAAGCTCCAGCTTTCGGGCGTATTTTTTCTCTATAAGGGCGCGAATCTGCGTTTCCTCGTCGGTTTCGGTTTCTGAGACGATTTCCTTTGCCATATCGTAGGGAATACCCTTTTCGTAAAGCTTTCGCACCGTCTCGCGGGGGGATATGTTCGCGTCATTGCACCTTTCGGCAAAGTTTTCCGCAAAGCGGCGGTCGTCAAGCAGACCCACCTCAACAAACCGCGCCACCACCGCGGCGGAGGCTTTTTTATCAAACCCCGCCTCGCAAAGCTTTCTGTATAAACCCTTTTCGGTGCGGTCGGCACGGTCCAAATACCACAGCGCGCGGGATTTCGCCCTGCGGTATTCCGAATCGTATATAAGCTCTTCCAGTCTTTCCTCGGTAATTTCCGCACCCTGCTTTAAGCAAAAATCGGTGCAGGTATCGTTATCGAGCAAAATTTCTCTGTCATCGGAAAGCACAAGCGCCGTAAGGTGCTTTTTTTGCCGTTTGAAAGCGGTTATTATCATCAGTCGTCTACCGCTATATCAATATCCACATTTTTGTGGGGGCGAATGTTCTCGGGCGCCACGGGTTCAATTCCCGGCTCGTCGTTCTCTTCGTCGTTAGCCCCCGTAATTTCAGCGCCGGCCTTAACCGCCGCGAAAATTTTATCCTCAATTTCCTGCGCCATTTCCTTGTTTTCAGAGAGCAGCTTTTTAACGTTATCTCTGCCCTGACCGAGCCTTGTCTCGCCATAGTAGAACCAAGCGCCCGATTTCTTTAAAACATCGGTTTCAACGCCCACGTCCACAAGCTCGCCCACATGGGAAATGCCCGTGCCGTACATAATGTCAAACTCCGCCGTTTTAAAGGGGGGAGCAACCTTATTCTTAACTATTTTAACCCTTGTGCGGTTGCCTATAACATCGCTGCCGTCCTTTATCGGCTCGCCCTTGCGCACGTCAATACGCACGCTTGAATAGAACTTGAGCGCGCGGCCGCCGGTTGTAACCTCGGGGTTGCCGTAGGTTACGCCTATTTTTTCGCGCAGCTGATTTATAAATATTGCCGCGCAATCGGTTTTTGAAAGCGCACCTGTTAGCTTGCGCAGCGCCTGCGACATAAGGCGGGCTAACTGACCCACGTGCGAGTCGCCCATTTCGCCCTCAATTTCCGCCTTGGTAACGAGCGCCGCAACCGAGTCGATAACTATAATATCAATAGCGCCCGAGCGCACCAGCGCCTCGGCAATTTCAAGCGCCTGCTCGCCCGAATCGGGCTGAGATACCAGAAGGCTGTCAATATCAACTCCCAGCTTTTTGGCGTATACGGGGTCGAGCGCGTGCTCAACGTCTATAAATGCGGCGGTGCCGCCCGCCTTTTGCGCCTCTGCCACGCAGTGCAGCGCCACGGTAGTTTTACCCGATGATTCAGGCCCGTATATTTCAACTATTCTGCCCTTGGGTATGCCGCCTATGCCGAGCGCTAAATCGAGCGTGAGCGAGCCCGTATGAATTGCGCCCACGTTCATTGCCACGTTTTCGCCGAGGCGCATAACCGCGCCCTTGCCGAAGTTTTTCTCAATTTGCTCCATTGCGGTTTTGAGCGCCTTTTCCTTGCCCTCTGCTTCGGTCACCTTTACCGGAGCGTGTGATTTGCTGTTGTTGTTAGATTTCTGTGCCATTTAATTTCCCTCCGTTTATCCTTTTAAACCGTAAACCGCGCGGCTAATGCCGCCGAGGTCCTTTGCATTGTTTATTTCTTTAAAGCCCGCGTTTTCGAGCAGCTTTTGGGCCGCTGCCGCCTCGCCCGCGCCCACTTCAAACGCAAGCATTCCGCCGGGCTTTAAGGCTTTTTTGTATTCCGCTGTAATAGCTCTGTAAAAATCCATGCCGTCCTCGCCGCCCAAAAGCGCCGTTTTGGGCTCGTAATGCACCTCGGGCGATATCGTTTCCATTTCATTTTTCGGAATATACGGCGGGTTACTCACTATAAGGTCATAAATTTTATCATTCGCCGCGCCGTTTAATACGTCGCCGAGAATAAGCGCCGCGTTATTCACTCCGAGCCTTTTTATATTTCTTTCGGCATAGCGCGCAGCCTCGGAAAATTTTTCCACCAGTGTGACCGCCGCTCCCGCTTTTTCAAGCGCCAGCGTTATGCCTATGCACCCGCTGCCCGCGCATAAATCAAGCACGGCGGGGCTTTCGGTATTTTTTAAATACTTTAAGCAAACGTCAATAAGCGTTTCGGTATCTGCCCGCGGCACCAGCACGCCGGGACCCACATAAAACTCCCTGCCGTAAAACGCCCATTCGCCGAATATGTACTGGAGCGGATACCTTATAGCCCTCTGCTTTATTATTGCGGTAAGGTTATTGCTTTGAAACTCGGTAAGCCGGTTTGTGTAGTTCATAAGAATTTCGGAATTTGAAAAGCCCGTAATATGCTTTATTATCTGCTTAGCCTCAAAAACGTAATCCTCAATTCCCGCCGCTTCAAGCTCCTTTTTGGTCTTGTTATACGCCTCAAAAATGTTCATTCCGCATTTTCGTCCGTTTCGTTATTTTCTTCCTCTTTCGGTCTTTCCACGTCGGGCACGGCAGGCTCGCAGGCTTTTATTGCCGCTATAGCCACCTCTATCATGCCGTCGTCCGGCTCCTTTGTGGTTATTCTTTGCAGCCACATCCCCGGGGCGGAAATTATGCGGGTGAATAAATTATCATACTTTCCGCAAACCCTTAAAACCTCAAAGCCCGCGCCGCAAACTATGGGAATAAGCAGAATTTTAACTGCCACCCAAACCCACGCAAGGTTGTAAACGCCGGGGAAAATAAGCTGAATTATTGTTGAAAATATAATACTTATTAAAATCATAAGTATCATAAACGAGGTGCCGCACCTCGGGTGAAAGCGGCGCTGAATACGCACATTTTCAACCGTCAGCGGTAAACCCTTTTCATAGCAGAAAATGGTCTTGTGCTCTGCGCCGTGGTACATAAACACCCGCTTAATATCCTTCATAAAGGATACCGCCCAAACGTATATGACAAATATTGTAAGTTTTATAAGCTGCTCAATGCTCGAACGCGCCACAGGGCTGAAATCGGTTCTGAAAAGCGCCCTAAGCCCTGATACCGCAAGCCGCGGCAGCAGCATAAACAGTATTACCGCCAGCGCCACGCCGAGCACCGAGGCTATAACCATTATAACGCTTATAAGCGCGTTACTGCTTTTCTTTTCTTTATCTTTATCTTTTTCGTCCTCAAGGTCGGTCATACCCGATTTATCGGCGGATATCATCATCGCCTTGTAGCCCTGAATCATAGACTCTATAAACCCGGCAACGCCCCTTAGTATAGGCAGCCTTAAAATCGGCACGCGCTCTCTTATGCTTTTGCCGTTCATATAGGTTATATCAATGCTGTTATCGGGGCACCTTACGGCAAGCGCGGTTTTTTCGGGGCTTTTCATCATAATGCCCTCTATAAGCGCCTGACCGCCTATTGCAGTGTATTTAGCCATTCGTTTCTCCCTTTTCCTCTGCGTTTTCTTCTGCTTCCGTTTCCTGCTCGTAAAGCGGCAGAACTATTGTAACCGTAGTTCCCACGCCCTCGGTGCTTTCAAGGAACAAAAGACCCTTATGCTGTTTTATTATTTCATCCGCCACCGCAAGCCCTATGCCTGAGCCGCGAACGGTTTTATTGGCTTTGTAAAATTTTTCCTTTACCCTGTCAATATCCTGCGCGGGTATGCCCACGCCCGTATCCTTAACGGTTATTCGCGCGCAGCCCTCCTCAACCGTTTGGTCAACCAGTACCTGACCGCCCTTTTCGGTGTATTTAACCGCGTTATCAATTATATTTATAAACACCTGCTTTAGTCTGTTCGGGTCGCCCGATACATACGTATCGTCTGCCGGGCGGGTGAAAATAAGCTCTATTCCCTGCTGGCGTGCAAGCTCTATATACATATCAACCGATTCCGAAAGTATCTGCGAAACGTCAAGCTGCTGCGAAACCACCGAAAGCCTGCCTGTTTCCATTCGTGAAAAGTCGAGCAGCTCTTCAACAAGGCCCGACAGTCTGTCCGCCTCAGACAGCACAACGTCAAGCCCGCGCTTTACAAGCGCCTCGTCCGTTCCGAGGGACATTTTAGCCGTTTCGCCCCAGCCCCTTATTGCAGTAAGCGGGGTTCTCAGCTCGTGCGAGACCGACGAAATAAAATCGTTTTTAAGGTTTTCGGCCTGGTCAAGCTCCGATGCCATATAGTTTATGGTATCGCACAGCTCGCCTATTTCGTCGTTCTTTTTTATTTCAATTCGCGAGTTAAAGTCGCCCATTGCGATTTTACGCGCAATATTGCTTACGTCCCTTATGGGTCTTACAATGGAGTTTATGAAAAACAGCCCCGAAAAAGCGCAGAAAGCAAGCACCAAAAGCGCCACAGCCGCCAGTGATAAAATAACCCACGAAATCATTTTATCGGCGTTCTCAAGCGAGGTTATCCAGCGGTAAGCACCGAGTCTTCTGCCTGTCGCGTCATAAATCACGGTAGTGGAGGCAAGCACCTTTTCGCCCGAGGCGGATTTTATTTTTGCCGTTTCCGTTTCGCCGGTTTTAATTGCCTTTTCGTAATCGGGCATACGCTGCTCGGTCGGCTGAAAGCCGGTGGTAGAAACCACAATATTATCGTTGCGGTCAATAACCTGCACCTCAAGCTTGTTTTTATAGGCAAAGCTGCCCGCAAGCTCAACGGCGTTTTCCTTGAAAGCCGTTTTTGAGGAGTTTGAAAGCGAATTAAATTCATATGTCAAATCGTTCGCAAGGGTTTCAATTCGCTCGGTGTAAATGTTGCTGTAAATTATCGAAAAGGAGATTACCGCCGTGCAGACAATAACTGCCACTATAAGAAAAATATTAAAAAACCACCTTACGGCAATGCTTTTAAACTTTATATCAAGCTGCACGCGCTTTATCTCCTTTCTTTCGGTTTGTTTTAAGGCTTTTTTTACTTGGTGTTCCACTTGTAGCCCATGCCCCACACCGTTACCAAATGGCGCGGCTGCGAGGGGTCGTCCTCTACCTTCATGCGCAGTCTTCTTATATTAACGTCAACTATTTTCTCCTCGCCGAAATAATTCGAGCCCCACACCTTTTCAAGAATATCGGTGCGGTCAAGCGCGGTATCGGGGTTATTGAAGAAGTATTCAATCATTTGAAATTCAACCTGCGTAAGCTCTATGTTTTTGCCGTTTTTTAAGAGCGTTCTGCGGCGCAGGTTCAAAACAAATTCCCCGAGGGTTATATCGTCTGCCGGGGCGGGCGCTTTCGGGGTGTGCATTTCAACGCGCCTGTAAAGCGAGTCAACGCGCGCCAAAAGCTCTGTCGGGCTGAATGGCTTTGTTATGTAATCATCCGCACCCAGCATAAGCCCGCTTATTTTATCCATTTCCTGCGTGCGCGCCGTCAGCATTATTATACCCAGCGTTTCGCTGCGCTTGCGCAGCTCCTTACAAAGGGCAAAGCCGTCCATTCCCGGCATTGAAATATCAAGCAGGGCAATATCAAAACCCTCTGCATCGCTGTCGTATATTTCAAGCGCTTCCTCTCCCGAGCCTGCCTCAACCACCGTATAGCCTACCCTTTTCAGGTTTATCGCCTCAAATTCGCGTATTGCCGCCTCGTCCTCAACGATCATTATACGTTTCATTTTCTCTCCGTCCTTTAATCAATAAGTCTGAAATTCCGCCTTATTTCCGTAACGGTCAAACCGTCCGCTGCGCCCGTTTCGGAAATGCTGCAAATATACGAGGAAATACCGTCGTGCGTGATTTCGGAAAATCCGCGCCCCGCGTATCTTTCATTATCCCAATCGGCTTTTTTAACCGTCTTAACGGTGAAAAGCAACTCGCCCACGGTGTTGCCCGTATAGCGGTATATCTCTCTTAAATGGCGGTCGGTGTTTTTATAAACCGCTATCTGCCCCGTAAGCTTTGAGGGCACAATATAGTAATATCCGTCATTCGTGTTCATAAGCGCGCTTATCTGCGGGGTAAGCGTTTCGCCGTTATATGAGCACCAATCGGTAAGGTAAATTTTCTCGGTCACGTCCGTTTTATTTACGGCGGGCACCTCGCGTTGAACTGGAATTTCAATAATTCCGTCGTTATTTATATCCTGCACACCGAAATTAGCCGAGCGCAGCGTTGCCGTGGTCTCGCCCGTTTCTGCATTAAAAAGCGGGTTTACAAGCTTATTTTTCTCTATAAAAAGCACCTCGGTTACCGCGCCCACGCCCTTTATCTCGTCAATATAAATTGCGGGCTTGCCCGAGGATAAATGGGCATATATCGGCTCGTTTACGGTTTTAACTCCCCTGTCAAGCTCGGCTGAGTAAAGTGCTGTAACGCCGTTTTCATTAAGACGGTAAACCGTAGCAGTGTTGGGCGTGCCGCCGCTGTTTATCATTATAACCGTTACCTCGTTGTTGCCGTCCTCATCAATATCACCGCACAGAAAATGCGTGTACTGCTGTAACATTCTGCGGTTAAGCTCGTTGTTTTTAAAGCTGTATACCGCCATTTGCATTTCGCTGGTACCGTATATTTCCCAGCCTATAAGTATTTCCGAAATACCGTCGCCGTCCAAATCGCAAAAATCCACACGGTCAACGCCACCGGCTACTATTTTCTGCTTTGCAACCGATTTCCACTTGCCGTTTTCGCTGCAGATAACGTTTACATACATAACGGTAGATTCTTCCTCGGTCATGCTGTAAAAGGCAAAGGCTTCCATAATGCCGTCGCCGTTAATATCGTTTTGTATAACCGCCGAGCGGTAATTCCCTACAGACGGATACTTAAGAGTATATTCCCCGCCCGCCGAGGCGGAAATGGCGCTAGCTATCGGGGCAATATCTCCCGTGAGCTCGGGTGGGCTTAAAAGCTCGGCGGTATCGGCGGTAAACATTTTACAGCCGCAAAGCGAAAAACATAAAAAGAGCGATAAAATAACCGCCGCATTTTTAAGCTTCAAATTTTCCACCGCCTTTGCGCACAAATATACATTATAGATTATATCACAGCGAATTTCAAAAATAAAGACATTTTTGTGAATATTTAGAAGAGTGTGAATTTTTCCGCTCTATGCACTTAATTCCCTGCACCGCCTGCCACTACTGTACAGACGGATGTCCCAAGCGCATTTCAATTCCCGACCTGTTCTCCTGCCTTAACGCAAAGCAGATATATCACGATTGGAATGCCGATTACTATTATAACGAGGTTTTCACACAGAACCACGGCAAAGCCTCCGATTGCATTAAATGCGGTAAATGCGAGCGCGCATGTCCGCAGCATTTGCCCATGTACCTGCCCGTACTGCTCGGTTCAGCCCGGGCTGCCGTAATAGATTTGCTCTCGCCCCTTGCAAGCTTTGTTATAACCTCGGCGGTATCATACCCCATGCCCGCGGCTGCGCACCTGCCGTTTATGATGGCGGAGCTTTGCGGCAGGGGCTTGTTATTCCTACCGTAACAGCCGTTTTGAGCCGCATACTTAAAAAGGAAGATTAAAATGACCGATATTGAAAAAGCAAAAGAGACGCTTTGTAATCACTCAATAGCGCTTTGCAAAAACGGAAGCGTAATAACAAGCGATAAACGCGGCGTAGCCCCTCTTGCGGAATTTATACGGAGCGGCACCGATATTTCGGGTTTTTCCGCCGCCGACAAAGTGGTGGGCAAAGCCGCCGCAATGCTTATGATAAAGGCGGATATTAGAGAGGTTTTTGCGCTTACAATATCCGAAAGCGCCGAAAAGCTGCTGAAAAATCACGGCGTGCGGGTTTCGTTCGGAACGTGTGCCGAGCGGATTATGAACCGCGATAAAACGGGCGCCTGCCCCACGGAATCGGCGGTTGCCGATACGGACGACATAGAGAGCGGCTGTAAAATAATCTTTGAAAAGATAAATAAAATGCGGGCACAGCCATAAATTACCCGCCAAAGCGCTGCCGCACGGCAGCTGAGCTTAATACTGATACCCGATTGCAAAACTCCCCACCGCTTTAAATCGGCAGTGGGGAGTTTTTATCATAAAGACCGTGTTTTATTTTCCGAATACCGCAGCAGCGCCTGCATATCCTCCTCGGCGTCACGGATAACACATCGCAGCGTTATAAGCGCAATTATAAGCATAAGCAGCAAAACGCAGCCGCCGAAGAAAAAGAGTGTATCGAAATTTATAAGAGTATCAAACGAAAAGCTCTTTATTACAAGAATAACGGCAAGCAAAACCGCAATTACCGAAAGAACGCGGAATAAAATTTTTGAGCGGTCGAAAAATTTCATTTATTTCCCTCCGTTTTTTATGGCGTTAAGCGTTTTTTCAGCCGCCTTGTGCGCGTCGGCAGCGCCCTTTTTGCTTTCAAGCACAGTATCGGATACCCTGCGGCAGGAAATACGCAGCCCGTCGGGCAGCTTTCCGTAGGCTTCGGTTTCGGTAGCTTTGTAAAAACCGTCGTCAAACATCAGCGGCTCGTCCTCAAAAAGCCCCTCACCGTCGGATAAATCCGAAAGATACTTATATGACTCCTCGTCGGTTATAAACAGCATTGCGTTTTGGTCGCCCGCTATCATCGCCTGCAATTTGGTCATCATAGTGTAGCGGTACTGCGTGTCGCCCGATTTATTGTTAAAGCTGCAATTAACAACCTGCACATGCACCTCGCCGTCGCCGTTTATATCCTCGGTATATTTCGCTATATAGTCCGCCACGGCGTTTGTCTGCTCGTCAATGGCAGGGGTATATGTAAAATAAACCACCTCAAGGTCATATTTCGTTCTCGTGGCGCACTGGGTTATAAGCACCGCCAGCACAACCGTTACCGCCGTTATCGCCACAACGTACCATTTATACTGAAACCAAAAGTTATCCCATTTTTCCTTGGGCGTTTTGGGAACAATAGCAACCTCGCTGGGCTTCGGCGGCGCCGCCATTTCCCCGTTCTGCATTTTTTTAAGCTCTAAAAATTCCTGCCGCGCACGGCGTTGCTCTTCAAGAATTTCGTTTGTATCTTTTTCGGACATTTTTCTGTCTCCCTAAATATTATACTACAAATATAACATTTTGCAGGCGCTTTTTCAAGACAAATTTGTGAACGTATTTTAGACAAACAAAAAACAAATCTTGGCAGCAAATTAATAGCAAACTCCCGCCGTCGCGAATATACTGTCCTGACGGGAGAGGTTACAATGAAAAAGTTTGCAAAATTTACCGCGGCGCTGCTTATCACCGTTACAATATTTTCGGGCGCGGCGTTTGCCCTGCCGCCTGCCGATAAAAGCACCGTTCGCGGAATAGACGTAAGCGTCTATCAGGGCGACATTGATTTTTCCGCAGTTAAAAGGAGCGGCATCGGCGCTGTATATATCCGCGCGGGTGCGGGAAACAGCTATACCGACGGAAAACTCGAATACAACTACCGCAAGGCAAAAGCTGCGGGTATAAAAATCGGGTTTTATTATTACGTCACGGCTATGAACGAGGAAGAAGCGGTTGCGCAGGCGGCAAAATTTGCCGCGCTTATAAAGGGTAAAAATTACGAAATGCGCCCCGCTATGGATTACGAGAGCTTTTCGGGACTCGGCAGAGAATCGGTAAACAATATAGGCATTGCCTTTTTAAAGGAAACGGAGCGGCTGACGGACGTTCGCCCCGCGGTTTACTCCGACTCATACCGCACGCGCAATTTATGGGACGCGCGTTTCGGTAAATATCCGCTTTGGGTTGCGGACTACGACGGCGGCGAAAACCCGCCCGACTCCCCCATATGGCGCGCGTGGGCAGGCTTTCAGTACAGCGACCGCGGGCGGATAGACGGCATAGCCGATTATGTGGATCTTGATTATTTTACCGCGGAAATAATGCTTTCGGGCAAAACGCCCGAAAGACCCGAAAGCGGCGTATACTACACCGTAAAGCGCGGCGATACGCTGTGGGGCATAGCCCGCAAAACGGGCAGCACGGTGGAAAAAATAGTTGCCGCCAACAATATAAAAAACCCCGACCTTATTTACGCAGGCGAGGTGTTTTTAATACCCGAAAAAACGGATACCGCAAGATATTATACCGTAAGGGCGGGAGATACTCTATGGGGAATAGCGCGGCGTTTCGGCAGCAGTATAAATGCCATTGCCGCGGCTAACGGCATTAAAAATCCCGATCTTATTTATGCGGGCGAGGTATTTTTAATTCCCTGATTTTTTATTTTTGAATATCAAAAGCTTGCTGAATATATAGTTCAGTACTATAACCACTATTTGCGCCGCCAGCTTTACCGCAAGGCTGTTGAATTTCAAAAGCGTGACGAATACTAAAATTATAAGCTCCTCAATTAAAAGGGTGGCTGCTCTGCCGCCGAAAAAACCGAGCATTTCCGCTGTAACGGCACTTTTCGTGTTTGCGGTGCTTCTGAAAACCCATGTTCTGTTGGTGAGATACGCCACTAATACCGAAATCACCCATGAAATAACATTCGCAATAAGCTCGTTGATTTTAAAAACGGCGTAAAAAAGCTGAAATGTGCCTATGCTGACTAAGGTTACAACTCCGCCGAAAAACAGGTAGAGCAATACTTCCTTATGCTTTTTATAAAAAGGCTCAAAAGTCACGAGCAGCGGCAGGCGCATTATTTTATCAAAAATATCCTCGCGGTTTTCGGTCATACAATCAGTTCCCTTTGTAAAAAAATCCGGCGCTTTCCGGATAAAACGGAGAGCGCCGGAGCAGAGATTTTTTATTATCAGATCTCAGCGAAATACTTAATGGTACGAACCATCTGGCTGGTGTAGCTGTTCTCGTTATCATACCAAGAAACAACCTGTACCTGATAGGTATCGTCGTCAATCTTGGTAACCATAGTCTGGGTAGCGTCAAACAGCGAACCGTAGGTAATGCCGATAATATCGGAAGATACAAGCGGCTCCTCGGTGTAGCCGAAGGAAGCGGAAGAAGCAGCCTTCATAGCGGCGTTGATGCCCTCAACGGTTACGTCCTTGCCCTTAACAACGGCAACAAGGATGGTGGTAGAACCGGTCGGAACCGGAACACGCTGAGCAGAACCGATGAGCTTACCGTTAAGCTCGGGGATTACAAGACCGATAGCCTTAGCGGCGCCTGTTGAGTTAGGAACAATGTTAACGGCAGCGGCACGAGCGCGGCGAAGATCGCCCTTTCTGTGCGGACCGTCAAGAACCATCTGATCGCCGGTGAAAGCGTGAACGGTGGTCATAATACCGCTCTGAATGGGAGCGTACTTGTTAAGAGTATCAGCCATGGGAGCTAAGCAGTTTGTGGTGCAGGAAGCGGCAGAGATGATCTTATCGCTTGCGTCAAGAGTCTTCTCGTTAACGCTGTAAACGATAGTTTTAAGATCCTTACCTGCCGGAGCGGAAATAACAACCTTTTTAGCGCCTGCGTCGATATGAGCCTGAGCCTTGTCCTTAGAGGTGTAGAAACCGGTGCACTCAAGAACTACGTCTACACCGATTTCGCCCCACGGAAGATCGGCAGCGTTCTTTTCGGCATAGATCTTTATGGTCTTGCCGTCAACGGTGATGCTGTCTTCACCTGCGGAAACCTTGTCCGCAAGAGCGTAACGACCCTGAGCGGAATCGTACTTGAGAAGGTGAGCGAGCATAGCCGGGCTTGTAAGATCGTTTATGGCAACAACCTCATAACCCTCGGCGCCGAACATCTGACGGAAAGCGAGACGGCCTATACGGCCGAAACCATTAATAGCAACTTTTACCATTGGAAAAAACCTCCTTAATAATTTACATTTTCTATTTTAACCCATTTGTTCGGCTTTTTCAAGCTATTTGTTTAATATTTAACAATTTTTTTATTTTTTATATAATTTGGCATAATAACCTCATATGCGGAGGTTGCATTATGATATATTTGCCAAGACCGCGCGAACGGTATTTAGCCGCGCTGCGGCTTTATATTCAAAAAAGCGTTCTGCACGGCGGAAATACGGAAAAAAGGCTTTTACAGCTGAAAAAAATCATGCTTTGCGAAGCAATTTTTTCAAAGGGCGATAAAGAGCCTTTAAATATACAAAAATATTCGGACTCGCTGCTGGGCGCCGCGGTCATTATTTTGCTGCAAAGGGGAAAGCGGCTTTCGGTGCGTTTATCGGGCAGCGGGGCTTTTCTTATAAACCGTCGGCTTTTTACCTCGCTTTTGCTGACCGCGGCGGATAATTGCGGGAAAAGCGGGGATATTTTTATATCGGCGGAGGAAAAACGGATTGTTATAAAACTTAAAGGAATAAGCATAAGCGAAATATGCAAAACACTCTCGGGCGCGCTCGGCGGCACGCTTTTGAAAACGGTGCGCGGAGACAGGGCGATTATTGCCCTGCCCGCCGAAAAAACTGCGGAAAAACCGCAGGGCTTTCAGAACGAATGGAGCCTGCTTTTGGACCGCTTTTCGCCGGTAAACGTTTTTTTACTGAACAGCACAAAATAAAAGCGGCAATTATACTTTGTATTTTCCACAATGCGGGTTATAAAAATTTACTTCATTTAGCTATTGTGTCCGCGCAAAAAATAATGTATAATATAGTATATTGTATAATTATTTAGGAAGTGCGCGTTTTTGAACGGAATCGTTTATCTTGACAACAGCTCCACCACCAAGCCATGTCGGCGGGCGATTGAAAATATAAATACAGCCCTTTGCGATAATTGGGGCAACCCCTCCTCCCTGCACACTCTGGGTATTGAGGCGGAAACCGCCGTAAGCGCGGCGCGGGAGTGCGTTGCCCGTTCCATAGGCGCGCGCAGTGACGAAATAATATTTACCGGCAGCGGAACAGAGGCTAATAACACCGCCCTGCTCTCCTGCCTTAAAGCGGCAAAACGCGGCGGCAGGGTTATTACCACGGCAATTGAGCACCCATCGGTTTTGGAAACCTGCAAGCGCCTCACCGCCGCGGGGCTTGAAGTAATTTATTTAAAGCCCGCGAATGACGGCAAGGTATTGCTTGAAGACCTGAAAAACGCGCTTACCGACAATACGCTGCTTGTGAGTATGATGCTTGTAAACAACGAGACGGGGGCTGTTCAACCGGTAGCGGAAGCCGCCGCGCTTACAAAGCGCATAAGCCCCAAGGCGCTTTTTCATTGTGACGCGGTTCAGGCATACGGCAAGCTGCCCATAAACGTAAAGCTGTTGGGCGCAGACCTGCTGACCGCCAGCGGTCATAAAATTCACGGACCCAAGGGCATAGGCTTTCTTTTCAGAAAAAAGGGCGTAAATATTCCGCCCTTTATAACGGGCGGCGGGCAGGAAAGCGGTATGCGCTCGGGAACAGAACCCGTTCCGCTTATAATGGGGCTTAAAGGCGCGGTTGAATACTTACCGGACTTAAATATGCAGCTTGTAAAACAAAAAGCGCTGTGGAGCTATGCCAAAGATACGCTGAAAAGCCGCTGCGGGGCGGAAATCAACTCCCCCGACGACGCGCTGCCCTACATACTTAATATATCTCTGCCGGGCTATCGCTCCGAGACCCTGCTGCACTTTTTAGAGACAAGAAATATTTTTGTTTCAAGCGGCAGCGCCTGCGCAAAGGGTCACGGCAGCTATGTTTTAAAGGAAATGGGGCTTAAACCCTCCTTGACCGACAGCGCGCTTAGAATAAGCTTTTGCAAAAATAATGCCGAGAACGATATTGACCTGTTGGCGGACGCTTTGTGTGACGCCGAAAAGGTTTTAAGAAAGGCAAATATATGAAAGAAATAATACTTATTAAAAACGGCGAGCTGGCACTTAAGGGGCTTAACCGCCGCAATTTTGAAGACGCACTTATAAAAAACATTAAAAGGCGGCTTAAAAGCCTGGGTGATGCCGAGGTTCGCAGTTCGCAGTCTACTATATATATAGAGCCGAAATCGGAAAACTATGATTTTGAGGAAGCTCTCTGCCGCGTTAAGAAGATATTCGGCATTGCCGGGTTCAGCCGCGCCTGCGTTTGCGAGAAAACGAGCGAAGATATATTTACGCGCGCGCCCGAATATTTAAAGCCGATAATGGAAAGCATTAAAACCTTTAAGGTTGAGGCAAGGCGGGCTGATAAAACATTTCCGCTCACCTCTCCCGAAATTTGCAGGGAATTGGGCGGCGTGCTGCTTGATAATTTCCCGCATTTAACGGTTGACGTGCACAACCCCGACAGAACGGTTTACGTTGAGGTGCGCGATTATGCGGCGTATATAAGGTGCGAGCAGATAAAGGGCGCGGGCGGCTTGCCCGTAGGCACGGCAGGCAAAGCCTCTATTCTTATTTCCGGCGGGATTGACAGCCCCGTAGCCGCATGGACTATGGCAAAGCGCGGCTTACGCCTTGACGCCATACACTTTGCAAGCCCGCCGTATACAAGCCCGCGCGCCGAGCTTAAGGTGCGCACCCTGCTTAAAAAGGTGGCGGCGTATTCGGGAGCAATAAATTTAGCTATTGTACCGTTTACCGAAATACAGGATGAAATAGGTAAAAACTGCCCTGAGGATTATTTCACACTTATAATGCGGCGAATGATGATGCGCATTTCCGAAAGGCTGGCGCGAAATTCGGGCAGTTTAGCGCTTATAACCGGGGAAAGCCTCGGTCAGGTTGCAAGCCAGACCCTGCCCGCGCTCGTCACAACCGACAGCGTTACAAATATGCCGGTGCTGCGCCCGCTTATAGGCATGGATAAGGAAGAAATTATAAAAATCTCCCGCGATATTGACGCGTTTGAAACCTCAATTTTACCTTATGAGGATTGCTGCACGGTATTCACCCCCAAGCACCCGAAAACGCGCCCCACCCTTTCAGCCTGTGAAGAAGCGGAAAAGAATTTAGCGGTAGATGAGCTTATAGAAAAGGCCGTAAACGGTACCGAATTTTCGGTGATTGAATAATGAACACCGAAATTTACAACACGGCAGAGCAGTTGGTTGAACTGCTTAAAGAGAAAAAGTTGCTTATAGCCACAGCCGAATCCTGTACGGGCGGGCTTGTTTCGTCCTATATAACCGCAGTTCCCGGGTCATCGGCGGTTTTCGAGTTAGGCGTAGCGTCATACTCCTGCCGAATAAAGAATAAGGTTTTAGGCGTAAAAAAAGAAACGCTTGATACCTTGGGTGCCGTAAGTTATGATACGGCGCGGCAAATGGCGGAATGTATACGCGAAAAAGCCGCGGCGGATATAGGCGTTTCGGTAACAGGAGTTGCGGGACCCGACAGCTCAGAGGGGCATATGCCGGGGTTGGTTTTCATAGCGGCAGCTTATAAAGGCGGGGTGATGGTGAAAGAGCTTAACATAAGCCCTATAAGCCGCGAATATGTGAGAGAGCAGGCGGCAGAACAGCTTTTAAAGCTGGCATTTAATACAGTCGGGGAAGTATTCTAATGAAACACGCACACGCAAAAGAAAGAAAAACGGTAAAGAATTTTTTCCGTAGGCTTTACTTATCCTACATACCGAACGGGAAGGACAACATAAAGCAGATAATAATTAAGGTGTTTTTCCTTATATCGCTTATAACCCTTATCGTTTCCGCCTCATACCTTGCGAATTACTTTTTATCGGCAAAAAAGCAGGATAATATAATCAAGAGCAGCCGCAATATCTGGCACGGCGCGTCAATAAGCACGGGCTCCGCCGAGCGGCTTTCGGTCAATGATTATATGCTGAAAGAAAACAGCGACTTCAAGGGTTGGATAACCGTACCGAATACTCGGGTGGATAACCCGATTTATCAAGCGGCGGATAACAGCTTTTATCTTACCCACAACCAAAAAAAGCAAAAAAGCGCCTACGGCTCGCTGTTTTTCGATTACACCAACAAAATAACCGAAGAGGAAACCGATAAAAACCTTGTTATATACGGTCACCACATGAAAAACGGCAGTATGTTTGCCGATCTCACAAAGTACCGTTCACTGAGTTTTTACCGCCAAAACCCGACAATTGAGTTTTCCACGCTCTACAAAAAGAGTACATACAAGGTTTATGCGGTTTTTGTACTCAATGCGTCAAAAGCGGATGATAACGGGTATATCTACAATATTTCGCGGAAAAGCTTTGCAAACGATGAGGATTTTGAAAGCTGGTCGGGCGAGGCATACGAGCGCAGCCTTATAAACACGGGTGTTGACGTTACAAAAGAAGATAACATTATAACCCTTGTAACCTGCGTTTACGATTTTGACGACGCGCGCCTTGTAGTTATGGCGCGTGAAACCCGTGAGGGCGAGGATGAGACGGTTGATACTTCAATTTCCAAAGCCAATCCGTCGCCCAGGTACCCGAAACGCTGGTATGACGACCGCGGAGCGGACTACCCCTTTTAACCGATAAATTAAAGCCGTTATCGCGCCGCCGCCGCCGCGATTTAGGGCTATAAAAAATTCGGCGGCAGAATGGGGAATAATATGTTTCAGAACATAAAGGTTGACATTATCTATTACAAAACAGCCACCGATTTTGAAATGGAATTTAATCTTTGCGGCTGCTGCCGTATGCGCCTGCTTACCGATAAAGCGCCCGACAGAAAATCGATGGTACATAATCTCGCCCGCGCTGTTTCAAGAAGCAGGGTTATAATAATAGTCGGCAGTCTTTTCGGGGATGAGGGAGTTTTAAGCACCGTTGCGGGTGCAATCGGCAAACCGCTCTCCCCCATAGATAACAAGCTTTACGGCATTGCCGACGGAAATAATATTTCGGTCATAAACGGAGCCACTCCGCTTGTAACCCCTGACGGATACTTCGGCGGTTGCATTATTGAAAGCGGTCCGCAGTCTATGATACTTTTGTCTGACAGCAAGAGCGTGCGCAAAACCATTATGACCACGCTTATTCACCCGTATATTGAGGAGCTTTGCGCAACCGAACTTAAAGCCAAGGCGGAAAGCACCGTGCAAAAGCCGCAGCCGTCAGAGCCGGTAACGCCGCCCGTGCCGGAAATTCCCATAACCCCGCCCGTACCTGCCGAACCCGATATTACAGCGGGCGCAGAAGAAATTACCGACCTGTTTTCATCCTCTGAAAGCGAGCCGGAAGCCGAGCCGGAAACGGAAGAACCCGACAGCTCCGTGCAAACGGAGGATATAAGTATACCCGACGAGGAGGACGAGGATGTTACGGTAGAGCAAGCCGAACCCCGCCCTGCTGAGTCAGAGCCGCAGCCGACCGAGGCAGAGGCAAAGCCGCTAAGCTCATTCACCACCGCCGAAAAAGACGGCATATCGCTTGACGGCGGAATGATATTCGAAACCGACGATTACCGCTCCGCCGCAAAAGAGGCGTATGTAAGCGACGATGTTGATTCGGATTTTTATATCCCCGCCGAAAAACTGAACCGCGTTTCGCGCCGTGATGACGAGCTTTACTCGATGAACGTTAACGAGAATATGAACTTTCACGCCGATGACGAGCTGCCCGAACCCTCGCGCTCGTTTTTCAGGGAAAATATTGCCGTGATTGCCGTTCTTATTCTTCTGCTTTTAATAACCGCTGTTCTCTGCTACTGCATTTTTATCGTTCCGTCCAAAACCGGAGTGACGTCCGGCGAATACCTGCGAAACATCTTTAACGTTCTGTTCGGAAAACAGTAAAAACGGGCTGCAGTTTTTCAAATCCCCCGTTTCGGGGGATTTGAATTTCTCTATTGACAAATCATATGCGTTTCTATATAATTGTTTGTGTCAAAACATAACCGCAACAACATTAAATGATATTGAAAATTAAATAAATCCGGGTGTGGCGCAGCTGGTAGCGCGGGTGGTTTGGGAGCATAGGCGGTCTTCGCACCGCACGAAAG
>OIYS01000138.1_pt1 | contig 54703 bp, 47 predicted proteins | sample 1588271 | NCBI WGS metagenome assembly OIYS01 (sample SAMN03283286) | human gut metagenome | biome: human-associated habitat; material: feces | host: Homo sapiens | place: Peru | collected 2012 | reverse complement strand
ATAGAGATAAATATCGTGACTTTTCACGAGATTTATATGAACATGGTGTTATTGAGGATGATACAATTAAAGAATTAAATGATACTTATAAATCCAGTAAAGAACATGATTTAGGCAAAGAAAAAGATGATTATGATATAGAAATTTGATATTTAAATAATTATATCAATGATACTAAAAAAGATGATTTGTGCAATCATCTTTTGTTTTATTGTTTTGTATAAGATGACCTACTAATTGTTAAATATTGACCATCTCTAACATTTACTGATGCTCTTCCATTGAAGTTATCATTATCAACTATATCACTTGATCCTACTGGTCCAGTCATTACAGCCCAATAACCACTACCATAACTTTCTAGAACATATTGACCTGCTGGAATATCAACACCAACTTTATAATAACCACCATCGTGATAATCGGTTTGATTATTTAAGATTTCATATATTTGTTTAGCACCAGAAACTCCAAGTTTTTCAAAAGCATTAATACTTATAAGAACTCCACGAGTTGTCAAATTTCCTGCGGCATGAACTTTAACATATCCAAAACTATCAAAATTTTCATTATCAATTATATTTCCTGCACTGTCTTCCTCTGAATAATATGCACCACTTCCTGAAAATTTAACAAAAGCATATTCTCCAGCGGGTATATCTCCTTTAATATAATCCCCTGTATCAAAAGCTAATTTTTCATTCATTAAAGCGGTAATTTTTAAAATCATTTTTTCTGATTCAGTTAATTCCTTTTTTTCATCTTTTTTTGTTGTTTGTGATGAACCATTATTAGATGGTGTATAATTATTATTTACATTATTATCAGTAGGTATAACTGCAAAAAATACTATAAATAAAATAATTGGTAATACTATTTGAGTTGTTCTAAATGCTTTATCGCTCTGTATAAACTTAGATATAAATTTTCTATATACAAATGGCATTAATGATACAGCAAATAATAGTTCAATAATTCCATACCAATTACCATTAACTAAATTAGATAAACTACCTAAAATAAATATTGCTCCAATAATATATCTAACAATATCTAAAAATCGTCCTTTGTTTTTTTGTTTATGTTTTATCTCATCCACAACTTTGCCTTCATCAACACTTTCACCACAACTTGGACAAAAACTTTTTCCACTTTCAAGTTTTTCCCCACATTTACTACAAAACTTCTTTTCCATACTCTCACTCCTTTTTAATTTTCAATCGATAGATACCACTTGTAATATACCTATACAATAAAATTATATCAAAGTATTAGAGAATTGTATATAATTTTAGGACAAAAAGTTTACTTATTTATTTTTAGGTTTGTGGCACAATATTATTAGGGTGATGCAAATGATTGAAAAGTACGATAACTTTAATCCTGAATTTAAAGCAATTATTTGCAATAACATTAAAGTATATAGAAAAGAAAAAGGTGTTAGACTTATGGATTTGGCTGAAATTTTAGATGTTTCACCAGAGTATTTAAAAAGAATAGAATCACCAAACGATACAAAAAAGAACTGCTCGTTGGCACTTCTTTACAAAATATCTATAATATTAGACAAAAAATTAGATGATTTTTTAATAGATAATAGAAATAAAAAATAGCTAAAATGCTATTTTTTATTTGTTTTTACACATTTTTTCAGCATTCCATTGTAAAAAACAATAATATAATGTATAATAAACGATAGTTCTAAAGGTGCTCACGGATCTAATCAATCCAAAGCCCCAAATTTGGTCAAGAAATTGACGAGAAGATTTTTATCTTCGCACTCTTTTTAAATGGCACTAGATAAAAAAGCTTTCATTCTCATAAAAATAGTGAAATGTAAAGTAATATTTATACTAAGTAATGTTTATAAGAGAATTATCGCTCTATGTTTATTAAATAAATATGGGGCAGGAAATTGTTAATTATTGTAATTAAGTGTCTAGCACAATATCTCCGATAATTATAAGATATGGGGCACACTGAAACTTTAGTCGCGAATAAAGTTGATGTGCTAATAATTATGAAAGGAGGTATACTTATGGTATCCAAAATGATTAAATTCGTTAAACAACGTAAAAACGAATTATTGGTTATTCTATCTTTAGGACTGACATTTAATTTTAGTGTTAGTTTTAATTGTAATGGTGAAATTAATATCAACTTTAAAACTTTAGTATTTGTTTATTCAGGGTACCAAGTATTAAAACAAATCGCTAAAGTTATTACGAAAAAAAGCACTAGATAATTAACAATTATTTTTGTAAGCATATTAGTTTTAATATATTTACAAAAGTAATTGTTTTTTTATGAAGGAGGTTTATTTATGAATTATAGTAAAAGTCCTTTATTTGGATTAACTAGAAAAAGAGATTTGAATAATTTGATTAAAGTAAAAACTAAAAATAATAATAAATATAATTTGCAGTATAAACCTTATATTGAAAAAAAGCCTAAAAAAAGACTGATAGAAGCTCCCAAATATAATATTAAAATGGTACAAAAGAAAATTAAAAGATATCTTGATTGTATAGATTATCCAAACAATGTATTTTCAGGAATAAAGGGCAGATCTTATATTGATAATGCTTATTTTCATATAAAATCAAACTATTTTTTAAAAATGGATATGAGTAAATTTTTTCCAAATACCAGTAGAGAAAAAATATTTAATTTTTATAATAAAAAAATGAAAATCGCTACTGATGTTGCTGCAATATTAACTGACTTATCAAGTGTTGATATAACTAACATGATGTCCAGCGAAATAAGAGAATTTATCAACGAAAAAGGAATCAAATATACAAATCATTTACCTTCAGGTTCTCCAATCAGTAGTATTTTATCCTATCTAACAAATATAGATATGTTTGATGAGTTAAATGAATTAGCTAAAAAGAATGATTGCATCGTTTCCTTTTATGTAGATGACATAATATTTTCAAGTAAAAATAAGATTTCTAGAACCTTACTAAAAAAAGCAGAAAAAATTATTAATAAACATGGACAAATAGTAAATAAAGATAAAACTAAAACCTATATAACTGATGATTATAAAAAAATAACTGGTTGTGTTATTAAAAATTATCAATTAATTATTCCAAATAAAACTAGATACAAGATTGCAAAAATATTAAGGCAAGAAAATTATACTGATAAAGAAATTAATAGTATTCTAGGATTAATCAACAATGCGCATTTATTTGATAAAAATAAATATAATGATTTACAACAAAAAATAAAAAATAAATGTTTAAAAACCAAAAAAGTATGCTAAAATATTATTAGTGATTGATATTTATGTATCAATTCGTATATTGGAAAAAGTTGTAGATACCTACGACGTTGGCTCCAAATTTGATTAGAACATTGTAAAATGTTTTAATAAATGGTTTGATTTTTATAAAAATTGTATGTCAGACAATCAAAAAAAATTAAAACTTTCTAGATTAAGTGCTTTTAGCATTTTTTTTGTTAAATAATAATGTTGCATGATTGTATTTAAATTGATGTAACGTTATAGGTATTAATAAGATAATTTATATTTTCCTTTATTATTATCTTTTAAATACTTCCATAATGGCTTATACTTGTTTATCTATACTTCCTGTGTAAATTATTATTTATCTATTTTTTATTTTTATTTATCCACTCAACAGTATCTTTTATTGTCTCTTTTATTTTTCTGTTTTTAAAATTTAAATATTGTTTAGCTTTTTCATTACTAAAATTAGCATTAGAGGATAATGTATAAAGTGAATACTTTGTAAAAAGTGGAGTTTGTTTTTTTAAGTTATAATATATTTCAAATAAAGGCGCTATTAATTTTACAAGATTTATTGGTAATACTATTTTAATTTTTTTTCTTTTTTTTAGATTACAAATTAAATCACATAATTCTTTTATTGTTATATATCTGTTAGATAAGATATAACATTCACCTTTAGTACCATTTTTACAAGCACAAATAACACTATCTGCTACATCTCTAACATCAACAAAATCATATCCACCCTTTACACAAGCAAATAATTTGCCACTCATTACTTCTTTTACTAATTGTGTTAAGTGACTATTTCCAAAATCATTTGGACCTATAATTCCGGATGGATGAATAATACAAGCATCTAAATCTTTATTTTTCACAGAATCTATTACATACTTTGCGGCTTCTGCCTTTGTTTTAGCATATAGTCCATGAACATTATCAGGATTAAAATTAGTTATTTCTTTTATTAAGCCATTATTAGGTTTTTCTGGAATTGCATGAACACTACTAATATATACAAGTTTTGCTTTTGATTCTAAAACTTTATCTACTATATTTTTAGTACCATTTACATTAACATTATAAATAAGTGGGTTGTATTTTGATTTTATATATACAATTGCAGCACAATGAATTACAAATACCTCTTTTCCATTAGTATTTTCAAAAACAGATGATAAAGATTCTTTGATTGTTACATCACCGTAGTATATTTTACATTTCAAATTTTCTAGTGATTTTATAGAATCACCTTTTAACACAAAAGCTCTAATTTCATTGTCAACATCTCGTTCTAATTTTCTTATAATGTTATTACCTAAAAAGCCATTTGCTCCTGTTATTATATAAATCTTTTTCATAATATTTGTCACCAACCACTTCACTCTAAAAATCAAATTAAAAATTCCTTTTTTTCTATTATATCACAAAAATAAAAAAATGATTACTAAGGCGATCGAACAGAAAAAATTAATTTATTTTTCATTTTAATATATAATCATATTAAAAGTTTGTAAGATTTGTTTAAACCGCTCCAATGACGAATCTGTTCGAACTGTTTAGTTTGAATTTAACATATATATACCAATCGAAAGATTGATTTTTTTGCGCGTTTTTGTAAAAAAATTACTTTATAAGTAGTTCTCTTTTATTTATGTGTTATTTGATACAATTTAATGTGATAATTATTATGTTATTATTTAACTAAACTAACGGTCGAGTTAAAATTTTAAATTTATATGATATAATTATTTTGAGGCGGAAAACTATGGATAATAACAAAATTGGAAATTTTATTGCTGCTCTAAGAAAAGAACAAAATTTAACTCAACAAGATCTTGGTAATAAATTATTTGTAACTGATAAAACTGTTAGTAAATGGGAACGTGGTTTAAGTTTACCTGATATTTCATTATTAAATAAGTTAGCTAAAATATTGGATGTAGAAGTTGTTGATATTTTGGATGGTAAAAAGGGTACTACTAGAAAAATAAATATTGAAGAAGAAATTGAAAAAATTAAGTATGAGTTAAATAAAAAAAATAAGAAAAGAACAAGAAAAATTATATTATGTATGATTGGATTGATTTTTATCATAATGTATCTTATCTTTAGGAATATTTATCTTGGTTTTGAAATAAAAAATGTAAATTATTCTCATTCTAATAGAAACCTAAACATAGGTATTCCTAAAATATCATTTATGGCAAAAAATAATGATCGAAGTTATTCATTTAAAAACTTAAGAAATTCTAATATTATTGAAAATGAAGTAAAAAAATATTTAAAAACTTTAAAATATGCTACTTGTAATGATACTATTTATTATTATGATGAAAGTGATAATTTTTCTATAATAAATTATTCAGTTAAAAATCATATATTATATAGTACGATTTCTTATGAGATAGTTGAAAAAGATTATTGTTTTACTGAAAAAACAAGTGATTATTCTAAAAAATTAAATGGTGTTAAAAGATTCCATACTCTTAATGGGGAAACAATTTCTCTTTCTGAAGATAGAAAATTCACACCACGATTAGTTGTTTCATTTTTAGATGATATAGACATGGATAAACAAGAATTTACTGCAACTTTAGAAATTAGATATTTAACTCCTATACCTAATGAATGGAAGGTAGTATCAAGAAAAGAAATAGAAAAGTCAGCAGGAACTTATGAAATTAAAGAAGATAAACTATATTATTATAGAACTGATATATTAGAAAAGGCAGATGATATAAATATTCCAGAAGTGTCAGTTTTTAAAATTGAAAATGGTAATTTAGTTCTAATTGATAATTATTTATCAGAATATGAGGATAACATAATATTGAAATAAAAACTATGTATTGAAAGCAAGATGATAATAGTTGTTAAATTTTGATAGTTCCCCAGATACCTCGACCAATTATGACGTATTTGGATATTGGACTGCAACGCCTGATGGTGAAGTTGTGGCGTTTATTGTGAGTTCAACTAGATATATTATGAACAAATTGCAGCACCCATCTACGAAGTTAATAACTCAAGCATTTATGGCCTTCGACCAGTAATTACACTCTCAAAATCACAATTAAATTAAAAATTCAAAAGTGTTAATCAACACTTTCTTTATTTTCATTTAGTTCGCATTATATTAACAATATTGTAAATTTATAATATGTTTTAGAAATTTATATGATATACTTATAATAGGAGGAGAGATTTGAGTGAAGAGTGTTAAAAAATGGATTGTAGTTTTAATATTAATTATATTGTTATTATTATTTTTTGTTTTGTATTTATTGTTCGGTAGAGAAAAATCTTTTACTGTTACTTTTAATACAGATGGTGGTACAACAGTTTCATCTATTAAGGTAAAAGACGGAGAAATTCTTGAACTTCCAAAAGAACCAAAGAAAGCTGGCTATATTTTTGTAGGTTGGATAGATAATAAAGATAATATAATTACTAAAGGTACAAAGTTTAAAGAAAATATTACTTTGAAAGCAAAATGGATAGATAATAGTGTTGAAACTGTTAAGTTGTCTTTTGATACTGATGGTGGTAATACAATAGATGATATTACTATGGAAAAAAATAAAAAGATTTTATTACCAATTGATCCACAAAAAGATGGTTATATTTTTTATGGTTGGCTTAATGAAGATGGTAACCTTATTTCTAATGATATGATTATTAATAGTGATATGAAATTAAAAGCTTATTGGATTAAGAAAGGCGCTAAAACTATAACAATAAAAGTTGATATAGATGGTGAGAATGGTTTTAGAGATATAATTGTTGAAAAAGGTAAAAAAATAGTATTACCAGTTATTCCACAAAAAGATGGTTTTGTATTTAAAGGTTGGGTTGATGATTTAGGAAATACTATTACAAAAGATACTATAGTAAATGATAATATGACTATCAAGGTTATATGGATAGAGCCTTATACTTGCCCTCTTGATTGTACACCAACAGGTGATGGTAGTAAATGTACAAAGGAAGTCACTACAGATATGGTTTATGCAACTGCCTGTCCTAGTGGATATACAATGAGTAATGGAAAATGTATTGGCTCTAGGTATTATGCTAATAATGGAAATAATGGCTGGGAGTGCAACAGCAGTAGTGATCGCATGTATGAAGAAGAAGATGGTGTTGGTGGAGCATTTATGTGGTGTGAACCAACTGTAGATTTAATAAGTAATAAGAGTTGTCCAAATGGTTATACTCAAAATGGAGATACATGTAAAAAAATAGAAACTCTAGATTGTAAGGCAAATTAAAAGTGAAGGATTGGTAAAACCAATCTTTTATTTAAATGTTTAATAAAGTATGTTATAATATTCATAAAAGATTTGGTGATGTTTATGGATTATAATAAATTAATAGAGTATATTGAAGATAAAAGAATTGTAATAAATGATATTAATTATTATCATGCTTTTGATTATAATAAGCAAAATTTTTCTAGTATGATAATAAATGGAATAAAATCACCAATTTTGTTAAATAAAAAAGGAAATGGGCATAATGGAAAATTTTATGTTAGTTTATCAAAAAATGAAAATGTAAAATATTCGGTTAACAAAATTTTAATATATCAACCAGCTTTTATAATAGATAATAATATAAAGGTAGTTAAATGTAAAAATTTTATAACGGATGATATTAAAAAATTGTCAATGTTTTCTAGAGTAAGTGAATTTGATGATGAATATCAAAAATTTTTAAAAGTACCAAAAAAATATATAGTAGGGATACGATATAATTTATATAAAATTTTAATTGAATGTAGTACAACTGAAATTATTAAACAAAATTTATTAATTCTAAAACAAATAATAAATGATTTAAGGGATTCTACTGTGGATTTACCAATAATTGATTTATCTAATTCTACATTAATAAATCAGGAAAAGGTTTTAAGATTAAAAATAAAATAGAAGAAAATTTATGATTTTTGTAGCGCTTTTAAGAGGTATAAATATAAGTGGTAAAAATAAAATACCAATGAAAGAATTAAAACTAGGATTTGAACAAATAGGTTATACAGAGGTTACTACTTATTTAAATAGTGGTAATGTTATATTTTCAAGTAATATAAAGTATAATGATATTATAGTAGATAGTATTCAAAATATGATTAAAAATAAATTTGAATTAGATATACCAGTTTTTGTAATAAGTATAAATGATTTAAAAGAGATCTTAGATAATAAACCTAGTTGGTGTAAAGTAGAAGACAAAGAAATTTATAATAATATTATATTTATAATGTCTCCATATACTTATCAAGATATTTATGATGGTTTAGGAGATCCCAATGAAAAAATCGAAAAAATAAAAAATTATAAAAATAGTATTTTTTGGTCTTATATTTTGAAAGAATATAGAAAAACTAATTGGTGGAGTAGAACTGCAAATACAAGTGTAAAAGATTTTATAACTATACGCACTGTAAATACAATAACAAAGTTAGTAGAAATCAGTAATAAAAATTGACAAAAAATAAATTATAATATACAATTTTGTTATGATAGAAGTATGGTGTATGTAGTATGAAGAAATTTCTTAATAAATATATAAATGAAGAACATAAATTTGATAAAATAACTATGCTTGGTATATTTAGTTTAATAATAGTTATATCAGGTATATTTGGATGGTTTTATGAATTTATATTTTATTATTTTAATGGTGGTATGCAACAGTTTTATTGGAGAGGTGGAAATTTTTTGCCTTGGATAAATATATATGCAACAGGTTCTATATTGATTTACATATTTAGTTATAAACATAGAAGTGAACCTCTTAAAATATTTTTGTTAAGTGTTTTAATTACTGGTATTCTTGAATATATATCAGGTGTTGGAATGTATGCTATAACAGGTAGTAGATGTTGGGATTATAATAGTGAAATATTAAATTTTGGTAATATTGGTGGATTTGTTTGTTTAAGAAGTGTATTATTTTTTGGATTATCAAGTTTAATATTAATGTATATGATAGTTCCATTTTGTTTCTTTTTAGCGCGTACTATGAATAAAAAGTTATTTTTGACATTAAGTTTTTCATTATGTTCTATAATTTTAATAGATGAATTTTATAATTTATTGTTTGCTAGAATTTTTAATTTACCAAGAGCTTCTAGGATATATAAAAAGTTAGGTTTTCATTATGTAAAATTTTAATATTGTTAAGAGATTGTTTAAAATACAATCTTTTTTCATATAAAGTTCACATTTTACTGTATAATAGTTTATAGAGAGGTGTTTACATGAAGATTTTAGTTGTAGATGATGAGATAGGTATTAGAGAAGTAATAAAGGAATATTGCTTAAATGAAGGATATGAAGTAATAGAGGCATCAAATGGACTTGAGGCAATAGACGTTATGAACAATTCTGTTGATGTTATTGTTCTCGATATAATGATGCCAAAAATGGATGGATATACAGCACTCAAAGAGATAAGAAAGAATTATAAAACTCCAGTAATAATGCTATCTGCACGTACTGATGAATTTGATAAGTTACAAAGTTTTGATATGGGAGTAGATGATTATGTAACAAAACCATTTAGTCCAAAAGAATTGATAGCTAGAATTAAAGCAGTAACAAATAGAAATAAGGTTAATGTTGATGAATATGTATATAAGACATTAAAAATAAATTATTTAGGGCATAGTGTTTTTATTGATGATAAAGAGATAAAATTAACTCCAAAAGAATATGAATTACTTTGTTATTTTGTTCAAAATAAGGGGATAGCTTTATCTAGAGAAAGTTTATTAAGTAAAATATGGGGATATGATTTTTTTGGAGAAGATAGAACTATTGATACACATATAAAGATGTTAAGAAATAATTTAGGTGAGTATAGGAATTTAATAACTACTGTAAGAGGAATGGGCTATAAATATGAAGAAAAATAATATAAGAGTAAAAATATGGGTATGGTTATCCTTATTTACTCTTGTTATATTGTGTGGTATATGGTTTATTCAACTTTTATCACTTGGTATTTATTATGAATGGAATAAAAAAAGTGAAATTGAGGAAATTGCAGAAGAAGTAAAAGAAGCATATGGTACAGAAAATTATGGTGAGGAATTAGATAGAATATCTTTTGATAGAGATGTTTGTATAGAGCTTATTACAAATAATAATACTTTTTATTCAACTGATAGTGCATCTAGGGGTTGTTTAAATAATAATAGTAGTGAAGTTAACAATTATAAATTAGAGTTTATGTTAAGTGGTAAAACTTCTACTTTATATAAAATAATAAATCCAAGATTTGAAAATAAAACTATTGTATATGGTAATAAGATAGATGATGGAGTTTATACTTTTATAAGTGCTTCATTAGAACCTATCAGATCTACTGTAAGAGTTTTAAAAAAACAAGTTGTTGTTATTACCTTAATAGTACTTGTAGTAGCATTCCTAATAGCTTATACAATATCTAAAAAAATATCTAAACCGATAGAAAAAATAATAGGTACTAGTAAAAAAATTTCTAAAGGTAATTATGATGTTAAGTTTAGTATAAATTCTGATATTGCAGAATTAAAAGAGTTAGAACAAACTTTAAATAATATGACAAGTGAACTCGCTAAAACAGAAAATTTAAGAAGAGAGTTACTTGCAAATGTATCACATGATTTGAAGACACCTTTAACACTTATAAAAGCAAATGCTGAAATGGTTAGAGATTTAACTTATAAGGATGATATTAAAAGAGAAAATAATTTAAATACTATAACAAGTGAAGTAGATAGATTAAATTTACTTGTTGAGGATGTACTTGAATTATCTAAGATGCAATCTAAAGCAATTGAATTAAGAAAAGAAGAATTTGATATAGATTATATGATTAAATCTATAATTGATAGGTTTGATGTTTTATGTCAAAGAGATGGATATGATATAAAATATAAAGGGTTTAAATGCTTAGTAGTTGCTGATAAAAAGAAAATAGAGCAAGTAATATATAATTTAATTAATAACGCCATAAATTATACTGGTGATAATAAAAAAATATATATTACTCTTAAAGATAGTGAAGTTGGAGTAATTGTTTCTATAAAAGATACCGGTAATGGTATAGATAAAAAAGATATAGAATATATATGGGATAAATACTATAAAGTAGATAAAAAATATAAAAGAGTTACTTATGGTACAGGTCTTGGTTTATCTATAGTAAAAAATATACTTATTCTTCACAAATTTAAGTACGGAGTAAATAGTAAAAAAGGCTGTGGGACTGAATTTTATTTTGAGATAAAAAAAGAAAAAGTTAAAAAAATGTAAAATCAAAAAATTACATTTTTTTATTTTTTTCAAAATATTAAAATATAAAAATGTTGAAAATAAAAGGAAAAACCAAAAAAATAAAATCCAAAAAAATAATTTTTATAAAATTTCAAAAAAATAATTTTTAATTTTTTTATAAAATCTATTGACTATAAAAATGGTGGGTGTTATACTTTAATTGTAACACAGTAGGAGGTAAGTTATGATAGATGTTGAGGAAATTTTAGACTTAGTTGTAGTTAAAAGAAATGGTAAAAAAGTTGATTTTGACGGAACTAAAATTGCAATGGCTATCAAGAAAGGTTTTGATAGTGTAAATGAACAAGATGAGGAGACTGGAAAGTATAAATATGATTCAAAAGATATTACTAAAGTATATAATGAAGTAATTAAATCTATTGAAAAAGAGTATAAGGATAAAGAAAAAATAAAAATAGAAGAAATACAAGATTTAATTGAAAAATCTTTAGAGAAAAAAGGATATACCGAGGTACATGATTCGTTTTCTGAATATAGAGAAAGACGTGCTCAATCAAGAGAAATGTTTGTTGATGACAAAAGATTGCACAAGTTTTTAAAAACTATTGAGGGATTAGGCCTTAAATCAGCAGATGAAGATGATACTAAAAGAGAAAATGCGAATGTAGATGGCGATACTGCTATGGGAACTATGTTACAATATGGTTCTACTGTATCTAAAGAATTCGCTAAATCATACTTAATGAAGAAAAAATTTGCAGATGCTCATGATGATGGAGACATTCACATTCATGATATGGATTTCCTTCCAATGGGAACTACTACTTGTATGCAAATTGAACTTGATAGATTATTTAAAAAAGGTTTTTCTACAGGACATGGTTATTTAAGACCACCTAAGGATATAACTAGTTTTGGTGCACTTGCAGCTATCGCAATACAAGCTGATCAAAATGATCAACACGGTGGACAAAGTATTCCAGCTTTTGATTATTATATGGCACCAGGAGTACTTTCAACTTTTAAAAAACAATTTAAACAACAATTAAGTGATTTTCTTGATTTAGAAGGATTACTTAGTCATATAAGTATGGATAGAATTGCTCGTGAGGTAGATAAACTAGAAAGTATTAAGTTTAGTATAGAAATATTTGAACCTATATACAAGGAATCAGAAGTAATTAAAAGATTATTTGAAAAAGCTTATGAAAAAGCATATGCTAAAACAGATAGAATTACTTATCAAGCAATGGAAGCATTTGTTCATAACTTAAATACTATGCATTCTCGTGCTGGAGCTCAAGTACCATTTTCATCAATTAATTTTGGTACTGATATAAGTCCAGAAGGAAGAATGGTATCACTTAATTTCCTAAAAGCTACTGATGCTGGTCTTGGAAAAGGTGAAACACCAATATTCCCTGTATCAATTTTTAAAGTAAAAGAGGGTATTAACTTTAACAAAGAAGATCCAAATTATGATATATTTAGAAAATCTTGTGAAGTAAGTTCAAAAAGATTATTCCCTAACTTTTCATTTTTAGATGCTCCATTTAATTTAGAATTTTATAAACCAGGAGATTATAGAACTGAAGTTGGGTATATGGGATGTAGAACTCGTGTTATGAGTGATGTAACTGATCCTAATAATCAAACAACAGGTGGTAGAGGTAATTTATCATTCACTTCTATAAACTTACCAAGATTAGGTATTAAACATGGTATTTGTCTTAAAGAAAGAGATAAAGCTGACATGAAAGGTTTTTATGAAGAATTAGGTAATTTAATGGAGCTTGTACGTGATCAACTATTAGAAAGATTTGAAATTCAATGTAATAAAAGATGTTATAACTTCCCATTCTTAATTGGACAAGGTGTTTGGACAAATGGAGAAACATTAAAACCTACTGATAGAATGAGAAAAATATTAAAACATGGTAGTTTAACTTTAGGGTTTATTGGACTTGCGGAAACTCTAAAAGCTTTAATTGGTGAACACCATGGTGAATCAGAAGCGGCACAAAAATTAGGACTTGAAATAATTGGATTTATGAGAAAGAAAGCAGATGAATTCTCTAAGGAATATAATTTAAACTTTACAGTAATAGCAACTCCAGCAGAAGGACTTTCTGGTAGATTTGTAAATATAGATAGAGCACTTTATGGACGTATTAAAGGAGTTACAGATAGGGACTATTATACTAATTCATTCCATGTACCTGTATACTATAATACATCTATTAAACATAAATTAGAAGTTGAAGCTCCATATCATGCATTAACAAATGGTGGACATATTTCTTATATTGAATTTGATGGAAATACTGCTATGAATGTAGATGCTTTTGAAAGTGTTATTAGAGAAATGAAAGAATTAGGAATTGGTTATGGCGCTATTAACCATCCTGTAGATAGAGATCCTGTTTGCGGATATGTAGGGGTAATTGGTGATGTATGTCCTGGATGTGGACGAAAAGAATTTGATGCTGTACCTCTTGAAGATGTAAAACATTTTCAATGTGGTTGTTAAAGGAGGAATAATATGGAAAAATTAGTTGGCGAAGGAGTAGGCTTTGAAAGAATAAGAAGAGTTACTGGATATTTAAGTGGTGATGTAAAGCGTTTCAATAATGGAAAAAGAGCTGAAGAAAAAGATCGTGTAAAACATTCTGGTATTAAGGATATAATGTTAAAAGAAAAATGTGATAAATAATGAAAATAAGACTTGCAGCAGATTTACAAGAAGATAGTATAGTTGATGGAAATGGTATAAGGACAGTTATATGGACTCAAGGTTGTTCTCATAATTGTCCTTCTTGTCATAATCCATCAACACACTCTTTTGATGGAGGAGAACTTGTAGATGTAGAAGATGTAATAGAAAGAATAGAAAATTTATCTAATCAAGATGGAATTACATTTTCAGGTGGAGACCCTATGTTTCAAGCAAAAGCTTGTTCAATTATAGCTAAAAAAATACACGAGTTAGGTATGAATGTTTGGGCATATACAGGTTTTACATTTGAAGAATTATTAGATAAAGGAAATAAAGAAATATTAGATTTTTTAAGTAATATAGATGTCCTTATAGATGGAAAATTTGAACTTCCTAAAAAAAGTTTGGATATTAAATTTAGAGGTTCAACTAATCAAAGAGTAATTGATGTTCCAAGTTCTTTAGAACTACATAAAGTAGTTGAAATAGATATAGATTCTAAAAATATAAAGGAACAAAAAAAAGAAGTAATATATATATAGGTAGTAGTAATACTATCTTTTGATTACAAAAATATTGACAAATAGCACATAAAAATATATACTAAATATAGTAAAGGTAGTGGTAGTATATGAAGATATCATTAAGAAAAAACAATAAAAATAATACCTGGGGGGGGGGTATCTAGTTATACTATAATGCTATTAGAATGCAAAAATACAAAGATCTAGAGAATAAAACTCTAAGTTTCTTTGTGTTTTTTTCTAACTTTACAAAAGTAAAATAAAGAAGGAGGATATTATGAAAAGAAAAGGTTTTACTTTAATAGAATTACTAGCGGTAATAGTAATACTAGCTATAATCGCACTAATAGCAACGCCAATAGTACTAGATATAATAGAAGATAGTAAAAATTCAAGTATCAAAAGAAGTGCAGAACTATATTTATTACAATTAAAAAATGAGATAGTACGTTATAACATGACACATTCAAGTTCTAACTTTAATCCAACGGAATGTATGGTACAAGGAGATGACGTTTTAATATGTAATGGTATATCACTTAAAGTACAAATAGATGGAGATAAACCAGACGCTGGTAGTAAAATATTTTTATCAAATGGAAGTGTAACAGGATTAGAAAATTTTAAAATAAATTCTAAAAGTTTAATATATGAAAACGGTAAAATAAAAGAAGGAAAAGGTACTGCTTCAAAACTAATTTGTGAAGCTGTAACAGTAGCAACTACAGGTAATGTACCAACAGGAGATTTTAACTACGGAGATGAGTATACTTGCCAAGTAGGAGACAATTATACTAATACATTTTTTGTGTTAGAAAATAATACGGATACAGTAAGTTTAATCATGAAAGAAAATTTTACTGATTCATATGTATCAAAGATGTTAGCTTGGTGTACCGATGGTGGTAGCGATGGCAGTACTTGCAAAAATATAACAACAACAGGTGTGGATGCTCCAAATGAAAAAGATTATTTAGGACACATAAAAAGTATTTTTAATAAAAAAGATTTGACAGTGAGTTTTCCAACATATAATCATATATACAAGGCAGCTGGGAATAAAGATTCCGATATACCAATCTGGTTATATGATTATTTAGATGGGACAGTACATTCAACAGCAGATGTTAGTGGTTATTGGACTACCACCCTTGAGACTGATTCCTCTGCCAATGCTTGGTATGTGAGTTTTATTGGCATAATGTACAGTAACTACCCTGTTGACAATTTCAGTTATTTTGGTCTTCGTCCAGTTATAACAATCCCAAAGACTCTGTTAAAATAAAGGTATTAAATTTCTATGATGTATCATAGAAATTTTTTTAAAAACAATATAAAATAATTATATGAAATTTATAAATAATATAAAAAAGATATAATTTTCTTTTAAAATATAGTATAATTATTTAGGGGATTTTATGGATGAGTTTAATAAAGTACTAGAATCTAAAAGTAATGAAGTTTTTCTAAATTATTTTCAAAACGATTATAATTGTGTTTTTGTTATAGAAAATAATTTGTTTTGGAAGAATATAGATATTATTGTAAAAAATTATAAAAACATAACATTAAATTATATTATAAAAAAACTATTAAAAATTAATGTAAATTTTATTAATCCAAAAAATTTTATTAAATTAGTAAATTTAGGGTTTAGTAAGATTTTATGCGTAAATATTTTATCTTTTTTAAAAAAAAATAATATAAATTTAAATGAATATTTAAAGGCATGTTTTAAAAATAAAAGTTCTATTAATGTATTAAACTATTTAATATATGATGCTTGTTGTAATGAAAAATTTTTAGATATATATAATAATATCGATTATATTGTCTTAAACTTTGATAAACTTATAAGTTATATAGATTTATTTAAAAAGAATGATGAAGTTTATAATAAATTAACTGAATATATAAATAAGCACCAATATATTTATTTGAGAAATATTTTAAAATCTAGTTTAAATATTAATACAAAAAGAATAGAAGAAGAAAGAATAATGCCATATTTTAATGAAATAATAAAAGAGGTTTTAAAATATGAAAATGTTAATTGCTCTGATATAAGGTTAATAGGGGAAGGAGGCAGTTCTCGAGTTTATCAAATTGGTAATAAGATTTTAAAATTAGGGAGAGGTAGACTGGGTTTTAAAATTAAGAATAATAAAAGATTTTTACGCCCTTTATTGAGAGAGAAAGTTAACAGTGTATTTGATGGTACATTATTTTATATTGAAATAACGGAAAAAGTAGAAACTGATAATATTACTTATGAGGATGCCTATCAAATTTATAAAGAATTAAGAGATGAAGGTCTTGTTTGGATAGACTGTTATCCATCAAATATAGGAAGATTAGAAAAATCTAATAAAGTATATTTTGATAATCAAATTGATCCTGTTAGTAGTGCGATTAATTATAATGGTGATATCGATGATGAGTTAGGACAAGGAGAACTTGTTATTTTGGATAATGAATTAATATTTTCGGAAGAAGAATTTTTAGAAAAACTTGGTTTCAATTATGAAGACGATGAAAATATTTGTATATATGAAAAAAGATATCAAAAAGAAAGAAATAAAAAGACTATTAATTTTTAGTCTTTTATTGTATAATTAAGAAGGTGATTTTATGTTTGTAGATGAAGTTATAATTGAATTAAATGCAGGCCGTGGTGGGAATGGTTGTATGGCGTTTAGAAGAGAAAAATATATTGAGATGGGTGGACCATTTGGTGGAAATGGTGGACACGGTGGAAATATAATTTTTGAAGCTGATGAAGGTTTGAATACTTTAATTGATTTAAGATATAAAAAAATATATAAGGCAAAACAAGGTAATCATGGAGAAGGAAAAGCATGTAATGGTAAAAATGCAGACGATTTAGTTATAAAAGTTCCTGTAGGTACGGTAATAACAGATGTAGATACTAATTTAATAATTGGTGATTTAACAAAAAAAGGCGATAGAGTAGTGGCTGCTTATGGTGGTCGTGGAGGTAGAGGAAATATTGCTTTTGCAACTAAAAATAATCCAGCTCCAGCATTTTGTGAAAATGGTGAACCTGGAGAAGAAAAAAAAGTAAAAGTAGAACTTAAATTACTTGCAGATGTAGGACTTGTTGGTATGCCTAGTGTAGGTAAGAGTACTTTTATTAGTAAAATAAGTGCAGCTAAACCTAAAATAGCAGCATATCATTTTACAACTTTAACTCCTAATTTAGGTGTTGTAAAAACTAAAGATAATAGATCATTTGTAGTTGCAGATTTACCAGGTCTTATTAAAGGTGCATCTTTAGGAGAAGGATTAGGAGATAAGTTCCTAAAACATATTGAAAGAACAAGAGTAATCGCACATATTATTGATATGAGTGCCTTTGAAGGAAGAGATCCTGTTGAAGATTATAAAATTATTAATAAAGAATTAGGAGATTTTAATAAAAAAATATTAGATAAGCCACAAATTATAATAGCTAATAAAATGGATGTAGCAGGTTCAGAAGAAAACCTAGAAAGATTTAAAAAAGAAATTAATAAAGAGGTATATGAGATAAGTGCTGCAACTGGTAAAGGAATAGATGAAGTTTTAATAAAATTAGCAGATATGTTAGACAAAATAGAGAAACAACCTTTATATGAAGAAGAAAAATTTGAAAGTCATGTTTTATATAAATTTAAACGTGAACAACCATTTAAAATATATAAAGATGGAGATACATTTGTAGTTACTGGAGATGAAATTGAAAAGATTTTAAAAATGACATGGTTTGCTAGTGATGAAGCATTTATGAGATTTTCTAAAAAGTTAAGAAAACTTGGAATAGATGACAAATTAAAGGAAATGGGAATACAAGAAGGAGATACTGTACGAATTCTAGATTATGAATTTGAATATAAAGATTAAAATACTTGCAAAAAGTATTTTTTTCTTATATAATATATTTATAGAAAGTAGGATTATGTATGAAAGATAAAGGGTTCACTTTAGTAGAATTGTTAGCTGTTATAGTAATTATTTCATTATTAGCATTACTATCAGTAACTTCTATTACAAAAGTTGTTAAAAATAGTAAAAAAGATTTATATGATAATCAATTAGCTTTAATTAAATCATCTGCAGAAACTTGGGGAGCAGATAATATAGATAAATTACCTGATGGTGGTGAATGTAAATATATTACAGTTTTAGATTTAAAAGAGTATGGATTACTAGATTCAAAGCTAATTGATTCTAGAACTAATGAGCCTATTTCTGATACAATAAAAATAAAAATAACATCAAATAATACTGGTTATGGTACCTTAAATACAAAATATGAAATAGATCCAAAAGATGTAACAGGATGTTCACCTGTATATACTCCTGTTTGTACATTTACAGATTCAAATTCAAATAACGAAATTGATTTAAGTGATGAAGTTACATGTGGCCTTGAAAAATTTTATGTTATTGAAAATGTTAATGGTAGAATATCAATGCTTACAAAATTTCCATTAAATGTTGGAGATTCTAAGTATGGTGATGAAGAAGATTTAGTACAGAGTGATGATCATTTAAGTGAAGGTGTAACTGTATATAGACCTGTAAAATTTTCTGATACTAATTACTGGAAATATGATAAAATTAATCAATTTGTATATAATAATAAATCAAGTTTAATTGGGACTTATCTCGAAGAATATAAGACCTATTTAAAAGATCAATTAAATGTTAGAGTAATAAATGTTTTATTGATGAATTATGATCAAGCACTTGTTTTAGGATATAAATATAATACATCAACTAAAACTTCAACTTTTGATTCAACACTTACTTGGACTTCAGGATATTATTGGTTAGGTTTTGCAACTTCAACAACAGAAATAGCTGTTGTAAAAGGAGATGAAGGCCTTAGTACTTTATATAACGATGCTACATATTATGGTGTAAGACCTGTAGTTGAAATTTTAGAAAGTGATATAAATAGGGGTTAATTATGGCAAAGAGAGGTAGACCTACTAAAAAGGCAATTCAAAAGAAAAAGGCTTTTAGAAGAAAATGTAAACTAACTTTATTTTTTACTATCTTAGTTTTAATTGCGTTTTTAATAATTGCATATTATATGTTAAAGAATCAAGGTATAACACTTTGATTTTTTATATATTAAGAAATTGTTAGTTAAGCTAAAAATACAATATCTGTAAATTATACAATAAATTTTAGTTAAAAACAAAAAGTTCATTTTGATATAATTTTATCATCAAGAGATGATATCTATAAAGCATAAAATAAGAACCATATGTTCTAAATTTTAATAAATTTTCATATTTTTTCCAAATTTACTTGCTCTCTTTTTTTTATTCATGTTATAATATTTTTGTATGTTAAAAGGAGGATAATATGACGAAATATGTTTATGCCTTTAAAGAAGGTAACAAAGACATGCGTAACTTGTTAGGTGGTAAAGGTGCTAACCTTGCTGAAATGACAGGAATTGGACTTCCAGTTCCAAGAGGATTTACTGTTACTACTGAAGCTTGTATTAAGTATTATGATGATGGTGAAGATATTTCTAATGAAATTAAAAAAGAAATATTAGACCATTTGGAAGCTTTGGAAAGTGAAACAGGTAAAAAATTTGGAGATATGGAAAATCCATTGTTAGTATCTGTAAGAAGTGGTGCTAGAGCATCTATGCCAGGTATGATGGATACTGTTTTAAACCTAGGTTTAAATGATGAGGTAGCAAAAGGATTTGCTAAGGCTACAAATAATGCAAGATTTGTATATGATAGTTATAGAAGATTTATTCAAATGTTTGCAGATGTAGTTAAGGGATTCCCAAAGAGCTCTTTTGAAAGAAAATTTGATGTAATCAAAGAGGAAAAAGGAGTAGAATTTGATACAGAACTTACTGCTGAAGATTTAATGGAAGTTGTAGAAATTTATAAGGATGAATATAAAAATCATGCTGGAGTTGAATTCCCACAAGATCCAAAAGAACAATTAATGGAAGCTGTAAAAGCCGTATTCAGAAGTTGGAATAATGATAGAGCTATTACTTATCGTAGACTTAATGATATTCCATCTAGTTGGGGAACTGCTGTAAACGTTCAAGAAATGGTTTATGGTAACCGCGGTGATGACTGTGGTACAGGTGTTGCATTTACAAGAAATCCTGCTACAGGAGAAAAAGCACTATTTGGTGAATATTTAATGAATGCTCAAGGTGAGGATGTTGTTGCTGGTATTCGTACTCCACAACCAATCGCAACATTGAAGGAAACTATGCCAGAGTGCTATGATGAATTTGTTAAAATTTGTGGAATTCTTGAAGATCACTATAAAGATATGCAAGATATGGAATTTACTATAGAAAATGGAAAACTTTTCATGTTACAAACAAGAAATGGTAAAAGAACTGCTCAAGCTGCATTAAAGATTGCTGTTGATTTAGTAAATGAAGGAATGATTTCTAAGGAAGAGGCTTTACTTAAAGTAGAACCAAAACAATTAGATCAATTATTACATCCAAATTTTGATCAAAAGGCACTTAAAGAAGCTAAAGTAGTAGCTCAAGGTCTTGCTGCATCACCAGGTGCTGCAACAGGTAAAATTTATTTTACAGCTGAAGATGTAATGGAAGCTAGCAAAAATGGTGAAAGTGATATTTTACTTGTTAGACTTGAAACTTCTCCAGAAGATATTGAAGGAATGAATATCGCACATGGTATATTAACAATACGTGGTGGTATGACAAGTCATGCTGCAGTAGTTGCTCGTGGTATGGGTACTTGCTGTGTTTCTGGATGTGGTGAACTTGTAATAGATGAAGAAGCTAAGACGGTTAAAACAAAAGATGGTAAAGTATATCATGAAGGAGACTGGATGAGCTTAGATGGTTCTACTGGTAATGTTTATGGTGAACAAGTTAAAACTGTTGCTCCTGAAATAAGTGGTGATTTTGAAACATTTATGGGATGGGCTGATAGTGTTAGAAGACTTAAAGTTAGAACTAATGCTGATACACCAAGAGATGCAATTCAAGCTCGTAAATTTGGTGCTGAAGGAATTGGTCTTTGCCGTACAGAACACATGTTCTTTGAAGAAGAAAGAATATTTAACTTCCGTAGAATGATAGCTGCAGATACAGTTGAAAAACGTGAAGAAGCTCTTGAAAAAATCTTACCATATCAAAGAAAAGATTTTGAAGGATTATTTGAGGCAATGGAAGGAGATCCAGTTGTAATTCGTTACTTAGATCCACCATTACATGAATTCTTACCTCATACAGATGAAGAAATTAAACCTTTAGCAGAATCTTTAGGTATGAGTTTTGAAGCTTTAAAAGAGAGAGTTGAATCATTAAAAGAATTCAATCCAATGATGGGACATCGTGGATGTAGACTTGCTATTACTTATCCAGAAATTGCAAGAATGCAAACTAGAGCTGTTATTGAAGCTGCAATCAATGTAAATAAAAAAGGAATGAATGTTACTCCTGAAATAATGATTCCACTAGTTGGAGATGTTAATGAACTTAAATATGTTAAGAAAGTAGTAACTGATACTGCAGATAAAGTTATAGCTGATGCTGGAGTTAAATTAGAGTATCATGTTGGTACTATGATTGAAATACCAAGAGCAGCTGTAACAGCTGATGAAATAGCTAAAGAAGCAGAATTCTTCTCATTTGGTACAAACGATTTAACTCAAATGACATTTGGATTCTCAAGAGATGATGCTGCTAAATTCTTAAATGAATACTATGCTAAAGGAATTTTTGAAAATGATCCATTTGCTAAACTAGATCAAAATGGAGTTGGAAAATTAGTAGAAATGGCTGCTAAATTAGGAAAACAAACTCGTCCAGATATCCATATGGGTATATGTGGAGAACATGGTGGAGAACCAAGTAGTGTTGAATTCTGCCATAGAGTAGGTCTTGATTATGTATCTTGTAGTCCATTTAGAGTTCCATTAGCTCGTCTTGCTGCTGCACAAGCTGTAGTAAAAGAAAAAGAAAATTAATAGTTTTAAAAGTTTTAAAAGTCAAAATATATATTTTGACTTTTTTGTTTAGGTAAAATGAAAAATAAAAAAATTAGATAGTATTTATTATAATAATGGAGTTTTAATTTGATTTATGATATAATACTTGTGCAAATAATCTATATTAATCCTACATTCAATATGTAGATGATTTATTAAAAAAATGTGAATGTAAGATAAATTTATTGAAGTTTTAGGAGATGATTTTATGGGTAAGTTGTCAAATATGATGTATATGATTGATTTGTTAAATACCGGAAATATGTATACAATAAAAGAATTATCAGAAAAAATAGGGATAACAGAAAGAATGGTAAGATATTATAAGGATGAAATTTGTAATAATGGTATTGCTATTGAATCATTTAAAGGTCCTAATGGTGGATATTTTATGATAGATAAAATTAAAAATTATACAAATATCAATAAATATGACATTCAGCTGCTAGATAGCATTTATGAAATATTGTTAAAAAACGATTTTAAATATTTATATAAATATAAAGAATTTTTAGATAAATCAAAGAAAATGTATTCGATTTATGAAGAAAAGAGTAAATATATTTTAAATGTGGATATAAATTCCCCTGGGGAAATAGAAAAATTAATAAAAACAGCTATAAGTAAAAATGAAAAAATAGAAATAATCTATAATAATATAGATGGTAAAAACTTTAAAAGAATTATTCATCCTATCTATATATTCAAATATAATAATAATTACTATGTAACTGCTTTTTGCGAATTAAGAAATACTATAAGACATTTTGAGCTTAATAGAATTACAAATGTAAAATAAAAAAGACAGAATATTTCAAAATAGTGTGTTATAATTAATTTGAACGGGGGAGTGTATATGAATAATAATTATACTTATATTGATTTTGATGGAGTTATACTTGATTCTGAAGAAAGAATGCTAGATAGAAAATATAACGCAGGTTTTCATGATCATAAAAATGAAAAGGAATTTGATGACTATTTTAATTATACTAATTCACATCTTGAGGAATGGGATTATATTATAAGGAAAGCTAATCCGATAAATAATTCTGTTGAAATAATAAAGGAATTGGAAAGCTTGAAGAAGAGAATAGCAATTTTAACAAAAATTCACACACTATATGAAATGAAAGTTAAAATTGAAGATATAAGATATAATAGAAAAATAAAATGTCCTGTAATTTTTGTCCCACCAGGTGTAAAAAAACATGACGTAGTAATACCAAATGGGCAATTGCTTATTGATGATTCAAAAAAAAATATAAAATTATGGATTGATAATGACGGCAAAGGTTTAGTTTTTGACAAATTAATTAGTAAAAACACCGATTATAAGGTTAAAAGTTTAGAATTTTTAATTAAGAGGTAAGTGTATGGATAATGTGTTATTATTTCAAAATTATAAGAAATCACTTGAACAAAAATATAATGCAGTATGTTTTGATATTGATGGTACTCTAACTACAAAGAATTCAAAATCTATAGATTGTAGAGCAATAAATATGATTATTGATTTATTAAAGAAAAAAATTCCAATTGTGTTTATTACAGGGCGTGGAAAAACTGGATTGGATGATATAAAAAATGATATATATAAAGATATTATGAAACATAATGATATTACCGATACTGATATAAGAAGAGTATATGCTTTGACTAATGATGGAGCAAGATTATTTTACAGTTTAGGTTCATCACCACATGAATTTTTAGCATCTAATATTTACATTTCTACAAATGAAGAATTAAAGGAATTAGAAAAAGTTAACGACTCAATACTTGCGTTAAAAAAGAGTAAAGCCTATGGTGAAATTTTTAATTTAAAGTATTCTAAAGACCAAGAAAAAAACAAAATTATAAATATAAGAATGGTATTTGATATTGAAGATTCTAATTTAATTGATTTAATATTTGAACAAATTCAACTTTATATAACTCATAATAAATTCCACGGTATACATTTAACTAGAGGAATATACAAAAATAAAATAGTTTTTCAGTTAGGCACTGCTACAAAAGATAAGGCAATAGAGAGAGCTGAGTTATTAATTGGAGTTCCTAGAAATTCTATGATGCGAATTGGTGATTGTGGGGATTTAAAAGGAAATGACTATGCTATGCTTAACTGTAAACAAGGCTATAGTGTAGATAAAACAAGTGGATCCATAGATTCTTGCTTTCCGGTATTTGATAATCAAGGCAGTATAATAAAAGGAGTAGATGCGACATTATCACTAATAAAACAGGCAAAAATATTACCGACTGTGTGCCTAGAAAAAGCTGATAAAAATAGCTATAGATATCATTTTGCATTAGTTGAAAAAAATATAGTTTTGGGAAGAAATAAATTATTAAATAAATATAATAATTTAATAAATACTAATTTTAATGAAAATAATGGAATAAACAGTTTGTTTGATAAATGTAGTGGTAGTATTATAATTCCTATGTATGAGTGGGAATTGTCAGAGAATACAGCTTTGAAAACATTTTGGTCAACAACACATAATGGATGCTATATTTACTTAATTAGAGATAATAATAATTACCTCTTAAGAGGTTCAAGTACATATTATTATTTTATTTCAAACAGAATTAGTAATAATGGTAAAGATATTACCAGTAAAGCAAATATCGTAGATTGGTACAATAATTATTTATCATTTCTATCAAATTCAATACCAGCAATTTTGCTTACAGACAATATAAATAGTTTGACAAATAGAAAACTATTGCTAGGAATTTTAGACAATTGTAGAAATATTTTATTAATTTTGCTAAATCATGATTTGGTTTCAAGTAATACTAATAAAAATATTATATTAAACATTTCATCATCTGATGAAAAAAATGCTTTTGAAATATATAATGCTTTGTTTAAAATAGAAAATTATATGAATAAGATTTGTTTTTGGCCAAATTATATTATAGCTAAAGAATACATTATTGAAAGTATAAATCAAACTATCGAAGTTTTAAACAAAAATTTCAGACAAGAATTACAATTGACGGATAAAGTTGATTATTCAAAAGACTATAGAGCTTATAGAGAAATCGATAATTTTGCAGAAAATTACATTGCTGTTTCTTTGTATAATGAAAAAAGTAATAATAATAAATTAATAAATGCCTGTGGTTTAAGTTATGGTGGTATAGAATTACCTATACTTGCAAAAATAATCAATAAAAATAAAATTGAAGAAGTATTGTTATTAAAATTTAATAAAGATGTATCAGGTTATGCAACAAAACAACTTATAGATTTAAGAAATTTTAATATAAATGATTTTGGCGGATTAATTAATTGTGATAAATTTGCAAATACCAATTTAGATCTATTTGATGATAATGTTTTAACAGGTAAAACGTTACAATTAGCTATCAATTCATTATATGATTATGACATTAATGTTAATAGTATTTGTATTGTTAGGTACCCTAGTATTAATAGAATAGATCAAATGTTTTTGGATAATCCTTCAGCAGTTGATTATAATTTGTTTTTTAATTATATATATGGTTTATGTTTTAATAGTCCTTATAGTTGGAAAGATGATAGTTGGAAGAAGAAAAATGGAAAATTTGATTATACTGATGCATTAGGTGTATTTGATTTAAATAGGAAAAAGATTATAGAATGTTTAATTAAAAATCATGATTATAGTGTAGAAAGCGAAGTAGGAGAATATAAAAGGAGATTAATTAAATGAAACAAAAAATAAATATAAATAATTGGTCTAGAGAAAAAACATTTCAAATTTTTAATAACTTTGATGATCCATATACAGGAGTTACTACAAGGTTAAATATTACTAATTTAGTAGAATTTGTAAAAAATACCAATGTTTCATTTTACGGTACGATGCTATATTTTGTTCTTATGTCATTAAATGAAATAGAGCATTTTAAATATGGATATGGTAGGGATGAACAAGATAATTTAAATATTTATAAATATGATGAAGTTGCTGCAACTGCAACAGTTTTAAATAAAATAGGTGAACTTAATTTTACAAGATATATTAAATTTACTAATGATTACATAAAATTCATTAAAGAATTTTATGGAGCTAAAAGTGATGCTGAAAACAATGTTGAGTATTATAAAATACCGAATCAAGATAATATGAATAAAATTCAAGTTACCTGTTTACCTTGGATTAGGTTTAGCAATTTTAAAGATTCAATAAACAAAGCAGAAAAATCAAGCAAGCCTAAAATATGTTGGGGGAGAATATTATAAAATAAATAATGAGTACTTTATTGATTTTTCATTATTAGTAAATCATGCATTTCAGGATGGCATACATATCGCAATGTTGATTAATGGATTACAAAGCAACATTTCTAATATAAATTTAAAATTTCAATCAAAGGAGTTACAAAATGTTAAAAAAAAGTCGAAGAATAAGTTTTAATAAAAAAATATTTAATTATTATATCTATTATCCAAGTATTGTTAAAGAAAATATGCCAGTATTAGTTTTTCTACATGGAATAGGTGAATGGGGAAATAATCTTACTGATATTGAAAAATATGCTTTGCCTAAGTATATGAATAAGTTTGATATTCCATACATTGTAATTGCACCTCAATGTCATGAAAATAATTTTTGGGATTACCATTTGAGGGATGTAGAAAAAGTATTAGAAATTGAGTATAAAAAATTTAGATTTGATAAAAATAATATTTTTATATTAGGTTCGAGTATGGGAGCATATGGGGCATGGAATTATTTATTACAAAGACCTAATTTATTTAAAGGTATTATTTCAGTAGCTGGTGGTATAATGCTTCCAATAGATCAAGTTTTATTGCCAATAAAAGAAAAAGCAATTTTGATTTATCATGGAGATAATGATAACGTTATAAATTTAAGTCAAAGCATAACAGCTTACAATAAGCTAAAGGATATTGGAGCAACCAATATTGAATTAAGAATTGTGAAAGGAGATAATCATTATCTCACATCACACGCATTTAAAGATGAATATTTGTATGAATGGTTAAAGAAAAATACGAAAGGATGTTAGTAAAATGAGAGTAGTAAGTATAGGAGATCTTGTAACTGATTATTATTATAAAAATGATAAATTACTAGGCATAAATGGCGGAATGACGTCACACAATATAATTGCTAATTTAGCAAAAATAGGAATAAAAACTTCAGTATTTGGCGTATGTGGAAATGATATTCAAGGAAAGATAGCAACTAAAAGTTTAGAAATCTTAAAAGTAGATATAAGTAATATAAAAATCTTGGATGATGTTAGAACTAGATGTTTCCATGTCTCATATCATGATGAGAATGGGAAATTAATCTTTACTTCAAGAAAGAGATGCCCTTTTTGCAATAATAAAAAATGGTATGATGAAAGTTTGTTAGATACCGAATTTATTCTTTCTAATATTAAAACTGATGATATTTTAGTTTTTGATAATCTAAATAACAAAAATCAAATAATTATTGACAATACTAATAATAAAAAAGTAATTGATTTGGGACAATATTTTGAATTTGATGAAATGGAAAATAAAGAAATATTAAAGAGATTAACAAATAAATTTGAAATAATTAATTTTAACGAAAGAGTTACTAAATACCTTTTAAATAGATTGAATTTAAAGAATGATAATGAATTATATAATATTATCAAGCCAAAATTAATGACTATTACTCGTGGTGAAGATGGCGCAACTTTTATAAATAAAGATGGAGTATATAATTTTAATTTGATAACTAAAGGCAGTGTTGTTGATTCAACAGGTGCAGGAGATGCTTTTATTTCTAGTATAATAAATGATTGCATTAAAAACAATTTTGAATATGTTCCTAGTTTATTTGAAAAATGGTATAAAAATTCAAATCGACTTACTAAAAAAGTTGTTTCTAAGATGGGTGCAAGAGGACATATTAATACATTGTTTAAAATAAAAAAAATAAAAAATGAGTGTACATGTAATGAATTTGAATATATAGAGAAAAAAAGAATAAAACGTTGCAACATAAATATAAACAATTTAGAAACAAGACTTATTAATGCTGTTAATTCAAATGTAAGTAATAAGTTAGATGATATAGGTTTTAATGGCGATAGCAATTGTTTATTTATTGGTACAGGTGGTTCATATGCTGGTGCTAAATTTGCCTCTAAAGTTGTTAATATGTTGTATGGTTGTAACACCTATTCAATGTATCCAAGAGATGTTATATATAGAAATAATGATAATATTAATAAAGCTATTTTATTTTCTTATTCAGGAACAACAAGTGATATTATTAATAGTATTACTAATTTTGATAACAATAACATTTATCTCATTACTAAAGGTGAATTGCAGAATATTGTAACGAAAACCAACATATTAAGAAAAAATATACTAAATTATAAAACACCATCAAGTAAGGTAAAAGAACGTGGCTTTTTATCATTTGAGGGAGCCGTTGCACCTGCAGCACTTTTCTTAAAATATTATTATAGCAAAATTGATTCAAATTTTGATATATGTAATTTTATTAAAACCTCAATAAATTATTGGAATATTGAGATAGACAAATTATTTAATAAAAGCATAGTTAAGCAATTAAAGAAAAGAGGAATAATAAATATTTTTAGAGGTGACTTTGCTGATACTGCAAGTTATGATTTAGAAAGTAAAATTATAGAATCAGGAGTATTTAATTGTATAATCCATGAAAAGAAAAATTTTTCTCATGGTAGATTTATTAACTATGAAAATCTGGAAAATAACTATTCGATTTATTTTAAACAATCAAATACTAGTAAATATGAAACAGAATTGTTAAACTATCTTGGACCAAACACTATAGTTGTAGAAAGTAAATATAATAATATTTTGGCTGAGTTTGATTTACTTATAGCATCCCAATTTATTATATATTATATTGGTAAGTATTTGGACATAGATGTTTCTAAACCAAAATATACTGAAGCTGCACTTAAAATATATTTTTATAAAGGTGATTTATAAAAACTAAAAGTAAGGTGATTGTATGAATTATATAAAACAAACATTGAGTAATAATAAAAAAATTATATTTCTATATATTCTATTGGGAATATTTTTATCGGTTCTAGGAACGTATAACATTAAATTATTTCAAATTATATTAGATAAATTTAATATGGGAGATTTAACTTTCAAAATGATAATTTTGTACGGCTTTCTGATGATAATGTATATAATTTTTTCCTATTTAGAAAATTATCCAAGTGTTTATTTGCAAAATAAATTATATTTAGATTTTAAACTTTCGGCACTGAAAAAAGTATCTAAGATAGATTATTCAAAATATCAAAAATTAGGTTTAGGTAAATTAACTCAAAAAGTCGAAAATGGATCTGTAGCAACAAGAGATGTAGTATATGAATTTTATTTTAGAATTTTTAGGGAATTGTTGCCTACAATGATATCTAGTTTAGTTTTTATATTTATGATTGATTTTAAAATTGCATTAGTTGTTTTTATAGGGTATATATTAGTTTTTATAATAACTAAAATTATAATAATTAAACTTTATAAACTAAAGGAAAGTATTGTAGAAAACGAAGAAAATATGAATAAATATTTAATTAGAGGTTTTCAAGAATTAATATCTTTCAGAATTAATAAAAAATATAGAAAAGAAATAGAAAAATGTAATGATAATATAAACGAAATTGTTAATAATAAAATAAAGATAACTTTAGTTCATGAAACTTTTTTTACAATATTTGCATTATTAGTTGGGATTATAAAAATAACTGTTCTTATATATGCAATATTATCAAATAAGTTATCTATAGGATCAGTAGTAGCATTAATAACTTTATTAGGTAAAGCTTATGAACCAATCGCTATTTTTAATGTTATATATGTTGATTATAAACTTGATAAAATTGTGATGAATAGGTATATAGAATTTTTGAATTTGGATGATGATATGCAATTAACAAATGGTAAAAAAGTTAAAATTAAAGATAAAAACATTATTATTGATTCTTTAAAATATAAATATAATAAAAATTTAGTTTTGAAAGATATAAATATGGAAATTATGTCAAAGAAAAAAATTGCTATAGTTGGATCTAGTGGTAGTGGTAAATCTACAATATTAAAATTAATATTAGGCCTTTTAAAACCAACAGCTGGGAAAGTATATATTGGAAAAGATAAGTTACAAAGTATCAATTTAAATACCTTATATGACTCTATTTCATATGTTTCTCAAGAATCTCCACTATTTGATGGAAAACTAAGGGAAAATATAATATTTGATCAAAATATTCCAGATAAAGAAATTATCAAAGTATTAAAAAAACTAAATTTATCTGAATTCTATAATAAGTTGGAAAATGGTTTAGATACAGAAATAGGTGAAAAGGGAATTCTTTTGTCGGGTGGAGAGAGACAAAGGATAGCCTTAGCAAGATTATTTTTTGACAATTCTGATTTAATAATTTTGGATGAGGCCACTTCTGCACTAGATAATCAAAATGAAATGATAGTTTTAAATTTACTTTTAGATTGCTTAAAGAATAAAACAGTTATTTTAGTAACTCATAGAGTAGATTTGTTAAAACAATTTGACAGTATATATGTAATTAAAGATGGTATTGTTGTAGAAAATGGTAATTATAATGATTTAAATAAAAAAGATACACTTTTTTATAAAATAGGTAAAAAGTTAGGTAATGAATGAGTATAATTAATCGAGAAAACTTTAAATATATATTGAAGTTTTCTTTTCTTTTATGTTAAAATATTCACAAGGAAGTGATTGTATGGATTTGTTATTCGCAACAGGTAATGAAAATAAATATAATTTAATGAAACGTAGACTATCTAGTTTGGATGACATAAATGTTTTAATGCCTAAACAAATTGGAGTTAAAATAAATGTTGTAGAAGATGGAAAAACAGCAGAGGAGAATGCTATAAAAAAAGCTCAAGAGTATTATAATAAAACAGGTATGGCAGTTATAGCTGAGGATTCTGGACTTTATGTAGATAAATTTAATGAAAATATGCAACCTGGATTATTTGTAAGAAGAGTAAATGGTAGAGAAGATTTGACTGATCAGGAAATTTTAAATTATTATATAAATTGTTTAAATATGGTAGATGGAGAGAGTTTAGCTCATTACCAAACTGGTGTAGCTTTAATAGATACTGATGGGAATATTTATTCGATGACAATAGATGAGGAGCCATTTTTATTTACTTCAAAAATGAATCAAAAAGATACAGTATCAGGTGGTACATTAGACTCAATTAGTTATGATATTAAAAATAAAAAGTATTTTAATGAATTAAATAATGATGAAAAACAACAAAGATATGAAAGAATAGACCAAGAAACTTTAAAACTTGTTAGTAATCTGAAAAAACATATAAAATGATTGATTTATTTCAATCTTTTTTTTATAATATTTTTGGTGATTACATGAACAAATCTGAATTAAGAAAATATTATTTAAATCTTAGAAATAGTTTAACAAATAGTGATTATAAATCTAAAATAATAGTAGAAAAAATATTAAATGAAAAAGAGTATAAACAATCACAAACTATAGGTGTTTATAGTTCATTTAAAAATGAAGTTAATTTAAATTCTTTAATAGATTTCTCGGTAGAAAATAGAAAAATAGTTTGCCTTCCAATAGTATTGGATGATTCTAATATGATATTTTGTAAAATAAATTCAAGAGAAGATTTAATAAATATTAATAAATATAAAATAAAAGAACCGTTGTTAGATAAATTAAACATAATAAATTCAAAGGATATAGATCTTATAATAGTTCCGGGTATTTGTTTTGATACAAATAAAAATAGAATTGGCTTTGGTAAGGGGTATTATGATAAATATTTGAAGAATTCTAATTCATATAATATTGGAGTTTGTTATGATGAACAACTTCTTAAAGATTTTTATATAGAAAATAGTCCCTTTGATATAGCTTTAGATGAGGTAATAACTGATAAAGTTAAAATTAAATAATTTTGACTTTATTATTAATTAATGATAGAATATAGCACGTAGAAAAGGGATGTAATATGATTAGCAATGAATTATTAGAACAAATTATATATTTATCAGAAAAAGGTATATTAGTTGATAAAAATCTAATAAATCATATAGTTTTAGATGAAATAAATAATTCTGATTATATTACTAAAGATATTTTTTCTGGTTTAACTTTTGAAAAAATATATGAAAAAGATATAATGTGTTTGTGCAACACATTAAAAGGTATAATAACTGTTGATTTAAATAAATTATATAAATATCATAGAAGAACAGAAAACGTGCTATATACTAATTTACAAATAGTAAGATACGTATTACATGAATTAGAACACTTAAAAGAAAAATATAAATCTACTAAAGATGATACAACTAAATTACTTTTAGATATATCTAATCCAGATATAATGTATGATATTTATAAAAGTAAATTATTGAGTAAAAAAAGAAAAGATAAAAAAGTAGATAAATTATATTTTAAATTATATAATTTTATACCTGGTGAGAGAATAGCTGATATAGATTCCTCATTAAAAATATTAAAGAGTGTTAAATCCTATCCAAAAAATTTAAATATACATAAAAAATTAGAGAAAGATTATATAAATAATTTATATAGTGGATATGTTAAGGTATTTAAAGGTAATATGTTTAATGTACCATTAGAAGATTATTTATATAATATAAATCAAGAAAAATATTTATATGATTTTAAATTTTATTCTAGTGATAAAAAAGAATTTTATGATAATGTAACTAAATTATATAGTATAGAAGATAAAATGAGGTTTGGTTTACCAATAACGATTGATGAATCAAAAGTTATAAGTAGTAGAAATAGGTGATATATTGGAACTTAATGAAGTAATATTTGTAAATAGTTTACCTAGTGTTGATTTACATGGATTTGATAGAGATAGTGCTCGCGTTAAAGTAAAAGAATTTATTCATGATAATATAGTTTTAAAAAACGAGATAGTATGTATAGTCCATGGAATTGGTAGTGGCATATTAAAAGAAGAAGTACATCTAACTCTTAAAAAAAATAAGAGTGTTATCGACTATAAATTATTTTATAATAATAATGGGTGTACAATAGTTAAATTAAAAATATAGGAGAATTTATGAGTAATAGTGAATTTAGTAAAAGAAGAATCAACGATAATTTTTATACAAGATTAGTTAATTTATATAAAACTGGTAAATATTCTAATTTTTTGAAAGCATCAGAAAAGTTTATGAGTTATTGCGATAATGGTAAAAAAATACTACTTATGAGGGCTAAGGCTTATAGAGAATTAGAAATGTATAATGAAGCATTAAATGAACTTTCAAAAGCTATTAAATATAAAGATAATGAGTATGCTATGCTAGAATTATATTTATTATATTATCACTTAAATATGTACAATGAAGCTTTAGAACTTCTTCCAATGTTATATGGTAAAGAGGGAATAAAAGGTCATTCACTTGCTATATCTGAATTAGTTATGAAAAAACAATTAGGAATGTATTGTAATTTTAAAATGGGCGATAGATGTGATATGTTAAAAAGTCAAATACAAAATTATGATTCAAATCTAGCTTTAGAACATATAAGTGATCATATATCAAGTAATGAAGATAATAATCAGGTTTATTTTAACAAGAATATTGATTTAGAATATTTATTTAATATAGTAAGAGATCAAATAGATAATAAAAATAAAGCCAATAAAAGAGATATGTTGGAAGTGCATTATTTTAGTGTTTCAAATATAGGAAGTAGTGCTGGAGATTTGTATAATTTTATAAAAGTTGTAGTAGTTCCAAATACAAATGATATTATAACAATGTATCCAACAAATGATGTAGATGCAAAACATATAACAGTTCTTAAATATGAATATGATAAGTTATTTAAAGATAAAATAAGTACAAATAAAAAATCTCAAATAGATAAATTCTATAGTAAATATAAAATATAGGTTATTGATTAATCTATATTTTTTTAGTATAATTAATATAGAAGAAAGATAAATAAAAGGGGTATCTGGTTATACAATAATTACATTGCAGTGTGTAAATAGAAAGAAGAATAATATGAAAAAAGGATTTACATTAATAGAACTTTTAGCTGTTATAGTAATATTAGCTATAATCGCACTTATAGCTACCCCAATAGTATTAGATATAATAACAGATAGTAAAGTAGCTGCAAAAGAAAGAAGTATAGAGAATATAGAAAGAGCAGCTAAACTTTATGTAGTATCAGAATATGAAACAAAAAATGAATCAGCTCCAAGCATAATAACAATAGGAGAATTAAAAAGTAAAGGATATATACAAAATACAGAAGAAGATGAAAACAAAAAAGTATTTGTATATATGAATGATACAGACTATTTATTCTATTATGAAGGAAGAGACAATTTAAAAGATTATAAAACATTAAAATCATTAATAGAAAGTGATACAAAACATATAAAGAAAAATGTAGTAGTAAATGGAAATACAGTAAATAAAATATATGGAACTAAAACAGAACAAACAATAATGAATAATTATGTACTATATTCAGGACAATTATGGGAAGTAGTAGAGACAAATGATACAAATAATACAATTAAATTAGTATCACCAGTATCACTTACATCAATAGCTTATGGAACAACAAACGATTGGAACTCATCCTGGGTAAAGAAATGGTTAAACGAATATTTTTATAGTAAATTAGAGAGAACAGACTTAATTAAAGAAACAGAATTTTGTATAGATCCAGTAGATGTAACACCAGACGCATATACAAAGATGACAACATGTACAAATAAAGTAACAGAAAAAGTAGGACTATTAACATATGAAGATTATATATATGCTTTAGATGGAATGACAATTCAAGATGGAGGATCATATTTGGATGAAGAAGAATTATCTTGGCTTATAACTCCAACTAATACATCATCAAATAAAAACTGGCATACTTATTATGAGAATCCAAGTAAATTATCAATAAGCTATAATACGAAAGGGTATGGTTTAGGAGTAAGATCTGTAATAAGCATAAAAGATAATGTATTAGTAAAAGGTGGAAAAGGAACAAGATCTAATCCATATATATTAAGTAGTGAAAGAAACTTAAATAAGAACACAAAGCTTAACTTAGGCAAAGTAGGAGACTATGTATACGTAGATGAATCAAATAATCCATATGTAACAGAGATAAATGAAATGTATATTAAAAAAATAAGCAATAAAACCAGTACATCCAAAGTACGATATAGAATAGTAGAAATAAATAGTGATGGAAGTATAAAAGTAGAAAGAGCAGACGTATTAAGAAATTTACCAACTACAATATCATCATCGAATGGTAATTGTATACCATTTTATGGAGTAGATACGGGAGAAGGAACAACAAGCTGCCTATATTCACCTGAAAAGAAGTATGGTGAAGAAAATATGACGGGAGAATATTATCTAGGAGGATGTACAAATCATAACAAGTTTGATTTAATGGAAGGTGAAGGAGACTTTGAGCTAAACACAGGAGAGAACTTACCATACTATTTAAATAATGCGACAAATAGTTTTTATAATTGGTATAGTGATAAAGCAAAGAATATGATAATCCCAACAACTTTTAATTTGACAATAGCTGCTTCCTCAAAAGATTATAGCAATTTAGAATCTGATGGAGAGGTAACTCTTAATGTAGGATTGCCAAGATGGGGAGAGATGTATACAGGTAATGATTTAAATATTTCATATTGGTATATAAATAGATGGCCTTACTTATTTATTAATGTTTCAATTGTTGATAGTACTGGTGCTGGAACTGGAACCTATTCAATTAGTTTATGGCGATCTGTTAGACCGGTTATTACATTATCTAAAAATGTATATGTAACGAGTGGTAATGGCACTGCAAATGATCCTTACAGTTTAAATATTTAAAAAATTAAGAAATATGTATTGACTTTCTTAATTTTTTATTATATATTTTAAAAGACGTTTTGCAAAGAATCTACAATTTACAAACATCTAGATTTACTACATAGAAATATGTGGTTTTTTGCGTTATTCATGATATATTAATACATTTTGTTGATTCTTTGCTTGGAGAGGAGTTGATAAAATGTCATTCATCGAGGTAAAGCACATATGTAAAACTTTTAAAGCGCCATTAAAATCTGATGGTAAATTTGGTACTTTAAAAACTTTCTTTAGTAGAAAATATAAATATATTAAAGCAATAGATGATATATCATTTTCTATTAAAAAAGGTGAAATAGTGGGATATATTGGACCTAATGGTGCTGGAAAATCTACTACTATTAAGATATTATCTGGAATACTAGTTCCAGATAGTGGAAATGTTTTAATAAAAAAACAAATTCCATGGAAAGATAGAAAAAAATATGTTTCATCTATTGGTGTAGTCTTTGGACAAAGAAGTCAGTTGTGGTGGGATATACCAGCTATTGATTCATTTAATTTATTAAAAGATATTTATAAATTAGACAATGATGAGTATAAAAAAACATTAAATGAATTAATTGATATGTTAAATCTTAAGAATATAATTAATATTCCTGTAAGACAATTAAGTCTAGGTAGTAGAATGAGATGTGAAATAGCAGCATCCCTTCTTCATAAACCAGAATTATTATTTTTAGATGAACCTACTATAGGTCTTGATGCAGTATCTAAGAAAATAGTTAGGGAATTTATAAAGAAAATAAATAAACAAAACAAAGTTACAGTAATACTTACAACACATGATATGAGTGACATAGAAGCGCTTGCTAAAAGAATAATACTTATTGGTAGAGGTAAAGTACTATATGATGGAACTCTAGATAAATTAAAAAAGAACTATGATTATTTAAGAAAAATAACTGTAAAAACTAAAGATAAAGTAGATATAAAAAGAGATTATATAGTAAAAAGTAATAAAATAAAAGAAGGCATGGAATATATAATAGATATTAGAAAAACTGAAATAAGTAGTTTTATAAATTATTTATCGTCAAAAATATCAATAGTAGATATAGATATTGATAGTGGAAATATTGATGAATTAATAGTTAGATTATATGAGGATTTTAAAATATGAGGACATATATATCTTATTTTAAATTAAAATTTATAACAGGTCTTCAATATAGAGCAGCAGCACTTGCAGGTATATCAACTCAAATATTTTTTGGATTTGTCTATATATCAGTATATATTGCCTGTTATGAATCTAATCATAAAAATTTACCTATGCCACTTAATGAATTAGTTAGTTATTTATGGTTATGCCAGGCATTTTTCGCTTTAATATATTTATGGTATAAAGACAAAGAAATAATTAATTTAATTAAAACAGGTAATATAGCATACGAATTAACTAGACCCCAAGATTTATATTTTATGTGGGCTTCTAAAATACTTGGAGATAGATTATCTAGAGTAACACTTAGATTTTTACCAGTTATACTTCTTGCTTTAATATTACCTAAACCATATAATTTAACTCTTTCTATGGAACTTCCAAGATTATTATTATTTATATTATCTTTTATACTTTCAAGTATACTTATGACATTTCTTATATTGCTATATCATATTATTTGTATATTTACTTTAGATGAAAAAGGTATTGTAAATATATTTATGGTTTTATCTGATTTACTATCAGGTTTAGCAATTCCTATACCTTTCTTTCCTAAAACTTTACAATATATAACAAATTTACTTCCATTTAGATATATAAGTGATTTCCCATTTAGATTATATGTAGGAAATATTACAATGAATGAGGGTTATATTGGAATTATATATCAAATAGTTTGGATTATAATACTTGTAATACTAGGAAGAATACTTACTAAAAAAGCTTTAAAAAAAGCAGTAATACAAGGAGGTTAGTATGGGGTTATATTTAAAATATTTAAAGGTTCATTTTAAAAGCGAATTACAATATAAAATATCATTTATATTATCATTTATATCACAATTTATTGTTTTCTATGGTTATTATTTTACAATAGTTTGTATATTTGATAAATTTGATAATATTAAAGGTTTTACTAAATATGAGGTCTTATTAACTTTTGGTATAATTCAATTTGGTTTTTCATTTTGTGAGTCATTTTTAAGAGGAATGGATCAATTTGATGATTTGATTATTAGAGGTGATTTTGATAAGCTCTTAATAAGGCCTCGAGGTATTATGACACAGGTATTTTGTGAACAAGTAAGTTTTATTAAAATGGCTAGATTATTACAAGCACTTGTAATATTAATACTCGCAATTATTAAAGTAGATATTATTTGGAATACATATAAAATAATTACTTTAATACTTATGATAATAAGTTCAATATTAATATTTTTAGGGATATTTATATTATCTGCTGCATATTGCTTTTTTACTGTTAAAGGTTTAGAAGTTAGAAATGTATTTACTGATGGTGGAAAACACATGGCTCAATATCCAATAGGAATATTTAAAAAAGGTTTTGTATTTATATTTACATATATAATACCTTTCGGTTTTGTTAATTATTATCCACTTTTATATTTATTAGATAAAACAAATAATAAATTATTTATTATTTCTCCTCTTATAACACTTCTTTATTTAATACCTTGTATATTAATATTTTATAAAGGAGTAAAAAAATATTCTAGTACTGGTTCTTAATATTTGACAAAATTAAAATTTTATAATATATTGTTAATAGGAAGTGATATTATGAAAAAATATATAGGTAAAGTAATTATGTATACAACTAATATCACACCTTCATCTCATTAAAAAATTGTGATGCAGGTGTGAGTTTTAGTCGTGCCTGCATCTATATATTTAAAACTATATAGATGTCTATATAGTTTTTTTGTGAGGTGATAATATGATTGAAATAAATTTTAATAAGGTAAATAAAACTTATGGTTTTAATAAAGTTTTAAATAATATAGATTTAACAGTAAAAAGTAGAGAAAAAATTGGATTAATAGGTCCAAATGGTAGTGGTAAAACTACAATATTGAAATTAATAGCAGGCATAGAAATACCAAGTAGTGGTGTTATTTCATTAAGAAAGGGTATTACATTAGGATATCTTTCGCAAATTCCAGAAGAAAGTGATATAAAAGTTAAAGATTATATATATTCGACTTTTAGTGAAATATTAAAAGCAAAAGAAGAGTTGGATAATTATGATATCGGTAATAACTATAAAAATATAAATAAATATATAAAATTACAAGAAAAATTTATGAATATGGGTGGATATGAATATGAAACTAAAATACAGAAAATATTACCTGTATTTAATATAACAGATGATATATTAAATCGTAATTTTAATACTTTATCAGGTGGAGAAAAAACAATAATAGCTTTAATTCGTATATTGTTATTAGAACCCAATATTTTGCTTTTAGATGAACCTACTAATCATTTAGATATAGAAAAAATAGAATGGTTAGAACGATATTTGGCTAATTATAATGGTACAATTATTTTAGTATCGCATGATAGATATTTTATGGATAATATTATAAATAAAATATTTTTAGTGACTAAAAGAGGTATAGAAGAGTATTTTGGTAATTATAGTTATTTTATAGAAGAAAATGAAAAGAGATTGATGTTAGAATTTAAAGACTATAAAGATCAACAAAAACAGATAACAGCTATGAAAAATTCTATAAAAAGGCTTCAAGAATATGGTAGGCTTTGTGGACCTAGTGGTGGTGAAATATTTTATAGAAGAGCAAATTCAATAAAGAAAAGATTAGAAAAGTTAGAAAAAATAGATAAACCAGAAGAAAAAAAGAATATAAATTTAAAATTTAATGAATCAGAAAGATCTGGTAAGGATGTGTTGTGTGTTAAAGATTTAAGTATATCTCTTGGTAATAAGATACTTTTCGATAAAGCAAGTTTTAATATTTATTATAAAGACAGAGCCTCTTTAGTAGGACCAAATGGAACTGGTAAATCTACACTTATCAAAGAAATATTAAGTGGGAATAATGTAAAATTAGGTTCAAATGTTAGAATTTGTTATATACCTCAAGAGATAACTTTTGAAAATGATAATTTAAGTATATTAGATGAAGCTAGAAAATATTTCATAGGGCCATTAGAATACTTACGTTCAGCACTTTTTAAATATTTATTTGTTGGAGAAAATATAAATAAAAAAATCAAATATTTATCAGGTGGTGAAAAGGTTAGATTAAAACTGTTTTGTATGATGCAAGATGAGTATAATTTCTTGATACTTGATGAACCAACAAATCATATTGATATAGATACAAGAGAAATATTAGAAAGTGCCCTAAAGGAATTTAATGGAACAATATTATTTGTGTCACATGATAGATATTTTATAAATAAAGTAGCTGATGTAATATTAGAAATAAATAATAAACAAATAGAAAGGTATATAGGAAATTATGATGAATATAGAAGACATAAAAAATAAAGAAGATATATTAAAATATATGATAGATAATATAAAATATGGTTGGTTAGATATAAATAACGAAATTCATATAGGTAATATGAAAAATTTTAGAAAATTATATAGAACTGCTAGTTTAGATGAGGTATTAAAATATAGAATTGGTACTTGTATAGAACAAGTTTATTTAATGCATTTAATATGTAATAAAATTGGTTTAAAATCACAAATGTATTGTACTAGAATTTATGAACCAAACGACTATAATAACCTAGATGAGGAAGAACACATGCATTGCTTTTTACTAATATTTTCTAAAAATAAAGTCTATCATATAGAACATCCAAATTGGGATAAGATAGGTATATATGAGTATGATGATGAGGAAAGTGCGATAAATATTATAAATAAGTACTATGTTGAATTAAGTGGGGGTGTAAATAGGCCGGTAACACCTTTTGATGATGTACCTAGTAATATAAGTTTTAGTGAATTTAATAGATATATAAACAATTTGACAAAATAGATTAAATATGTTAGTATATATGGCAATTACTTAAAAAACACATGTTTTTTGAAGAGAAAGAGGGTTATGGTATGTATAGAAATGAAACATTAGATGATTATTTAAATAGAGAATTTGCTAAAGAAGGTTTAGTTAGTAAAAAGGCAAAACCTGCTAAAAAAATGAAAAAAGCAAAAATAAAAAAAGAAAAGAAACAATGGAGTAAAAAAGTTAAAGCACTTTTAATTTCTTCAGTTGCAGTTTTAAGTGCTGCTGTTATAGGTACTACAGCTTTTCTTGCAAATCATTTTGGTAACAAAAAGAAAAAATATGATACTAATAGTAAAAATGAAACTTACTCTATAAGTGATTTAGGATTAGAAGAAGAAATTACTTCAAGTGAAGATTCAATATATATAGATGCTACTAACGGAATAGATACAAAACAAATCGTTTCTAAAAATGGTAAACTTTATGTAAATAGTAAAGCTGCAGAAAAATCAAGTGAAGTTGGTAAAAGCGTTATTGATACAAAAGGTGGTACTTTAGAAGTTAAATCTAACGGTAAGGTATATGAAAAAAATAATTCAGAATATCAAGTAGTAGATAAAAATGGTAATGTAACTTCATCTGGTACTAAAGATTCAACAGGTGCTCCTAATGGTTATGTATATGACTCAGTAATAGGTGGATATGTAAAACCAGAAGAAGCTGGAAAATATGTTAGAGATGAAAATGGACATATAGTTTCAAAAGAAGATTACGAAGCAAGAAATAATTCAAATACAACAAGTAATACAACAAGTAGTTCAACATCATCAAGTAATACACCATCAAGTTCAACTATTTCTGAAGTAGAAGTAAAAGGTCATTACAATGCAGATGGAACTTATACAATTTATGGTATGACATTTGAAACAAAAGAAGATTTTGAACAATATGTTCTTCAAGGTTATGAAGGTTATGGTTTAGTAAATGGTATTATGAAACCTATGACTAAAGAAATGGAAGAAGCAAAACAAAAAACTAAATAGGCGATGCCTATTTTTTTCTTGATAAATAAAAATATAAGTGATATCATAAATATATACTAGGTGATTAAATGAATAAAATAAAAGAGTGTTTGAAAAATAACTATAAATTTTTAATAGCTTTAATAGTACTTATATTAATATTTTGTATTAAGTTCCCTTATTATATAGATGCTCCAGGTGGTATAAGTGATATATCAAATAAAATAACAATAGAAGGATATGAGAGTAGTGGATCTTTTAATTTAGCTTATGTAAAAGAATATAGGGCAACTATACCAACTTTATTAATTTCTTTATTTAATAAAGATTGGAATGTATATAAACAAGAAGAGATGATTTTAGATAATGAAGATGCTAAAACTTATTTTATGAGAGATAGAATTTTACTTGATGAATCTATTAGTGATGCGATTTTTGTAGCGTACAATAAAGCTTCAAAAGATATAGAAATAAAAGAAAATAAATTATATGTAGCTTACATAAGTGATGAAGCTGATACTAATCTTAAAGTTGGGGATAGAATAGTAAAAATAAATGAAATAGATGTAAAAAGTAAAAGTGAAATATCAGATATTTTAAATAAATTAAATGCAGGTGATAAAATTTCTATTACAGTTGTAAATGATGATGTAATTAGTGAAAAAGAAGCTTATATCGATAATGATAAAAAGATAGGTATTATATTATGTGAAGTAAATGAATATAATACAAATCCTAAAATAGAAATAAAAACTGATTCTAATGAATCAGGATCAAGCGGAGGACTTATTACAGCTTTATATATTTATAATTCTCTTATAAAAGAAGATATTACTAAAGGACTTAAAATAGTTGGAACAGGTACAATTGATAAAGAAGGAAATGTTGGAAGTATTGGTGGTGTAGAATATAAATTAAAGAGTGCGGTTAGAAATCATGCAGATCTTTTTATAGTACCAAAAGATGAAAATTATATGAATGCAATTAAATTGAAAGAGAAAAATGGATATAAGATAAAAATAATAGGAGTAGAAACATTTGATGATGTTATAAATTATTTAAATAAAAAAGATGAATAAGTGTTTTAGGCCATACATTTATTCATTTTTTTTATTTATAATATTTAATTTTATAGAAAAAATGTGTTTAAAATGTTATAATATTCATTGGTGATATGTTATGAAGTTGTGTGATGTAGATTTAAACAAAGTCTCACCTATGATGAAACATTACATTAATATAAAGAAAAATTATCCTGATGTAATAATATTTTATAGATTAGGGGATTTTTATGAAGTGTTTTTTGAAGATGCTATTATTACTTCAAGAGAATTAGAACTTACTTTAACTGGTAGAAATGCAGGTTTGGATGAGAAGGTACCTATGTGTGGAGTACCTCACCATGCTGTACAAATATATATAGAAAAAATGGTTGAAAAAGGTTATAAGGTAGGTATTTGTGAACAATTAGAAGATCCTAAGAATGCTAAAGGTATAGTACAACGTGGTGTAACACAGATAATTAGTAAAGGTACTGTAATGGATTCAGAATCCCTAAAAGAAAATGAATTTAATTATATTGGTAGTATAATTGATTTTACCCATGCATATGCTGTTTGTTACACGGATATTACAACTGGAGTTATTTATGCTTTTTTAATAAATCATAATCAGACTCAATTAGTTAGTGAAATAGTAAGTATAGGACTAAAAGAAGTAATTGTGCCATCAAACTTTGATAAAGGTATAACAAGTATTTTAACGCATCAATTTGATATATCAGTATCTTTTACTGATGATATAAAAGATATAAAAGAATACGAATATATATATAAAGATATAACTGATGAGAGACTTATTAAAACTATTAAATATTTAGTTACATATATAGATAGTATTAAAATGTGTAATTTATCACATTTACAAAAAGCTATATTAAAAAATAATACTGATTATTTAAAAATGGATATTCATACTAAAAGAAATCTAGAGTTAACAGAAACATTAAGATTAAAACAAAGACAATATTCTCTTATATGGTTACTTGATAAAACAAAAACTGCTATGGGATCACGTATGCTTAAAACATATATTGAAAATCCTTTAATAGATATAGATAAAATTAATGCAAGATATGATATTGTTGAAAAACTATTAGAAGAATTTTTACTTGCTTCTGATTTAAAAGATTTATTATATGAAGTATATGATATTGAAAGACTTAGTGGTAGAATCGCTTTTGGAAATGCTAATGCAAGAGATTTATTACAATTAAAAAGTTCATTAAAAGTATTACCTGATATTAAAAAAATATTAAATACCATAGGATTTAAAGATATTGATACTTTGAATGATTTATATGAACTTTTGGAACATTCTATATATGAGAATCCTCCAATAAGTATAAAAGAAGGATATTTAATAAAGGAAGGTTATAGCACTAACCTTGATGAATTAAAAAGTATTAGAACAAACGGGAAAGATTTTATTGCTAAATTTGAAGCTGAAGAAAAAATACGTACAGGTATTAAAACTTTAAAGGTAGGATATAATAAAGTATTTGGATATTATATTGAAGTTTCAAAAGGTATGAAAGACTTGGTAAAGGATGAATATGGTTATGAAAGAAAACAAACTTTAAGTAATTGTGAAAGATATATAAGTCCAATACTAAAAGAAAAAGAATCTTTAATATTAAATGCTGAAGAAAAAATAATTAATTTAGAATATGATTTATTTATAGAGATAAAAGATAAAGTAAAAGAATATATTCCAAAATTACAAGAGATTGCTAAGGTAATAAGTGAAATAGATGTACTTCAATCTTTTGCAACCGTAACGGAAGAGAACAATTATATAAGACCTACTTTAACTCTTGAAAATGAAGTATTATTAAAAAATAATAGACATGCTATAGTTGAGAAGGTATTAGATAGTGAGTATGTCGCAAATGATATAATTATGCCTAAGGATAAAAATATCTTACTTATAACAGGGCCTAATATGGCAGGTAAAAGTACATATATGAGACAACTTGCTATTACAGTTATAATGGCCCAAATAGGTTGTTTTATTCCAGCAAGTGAAGCAAATTTAAAGGTATTTGATGCAATTTATACAAGAATAGGGGCAAGTGATGATCTTGTAAGTGGAGAATCTACTTTTATGGTGGAAATGAATGAAGCAAATAGAGCTATTACAAATGCAACAAAAGACTCTTTATTACTATTTGATGAACTTGGTAGAGGTACAGCTACATTTGATGGTATGGCACTTGCTCAATCTATAATAGAGTATATCCATGATAATATAGGTTGTAAAATGATGTTTTCTACTCATTATCATGAATTAACAGATTTAGAAAATAATTTAAAATATTTAAAAAATGTACATGTAAGTGCGCACGAAGAAAATGGTCAGGTTACGTTCCTACACAAAATAAAGGATGGCAGTGTTGATAAAAGTTATGGTATACATGTAGCAAGTCTTGCTAAATTACCAGATACTTTAATTAAAAGGGCAAGTGAAATATTAAATGTATATGAGTCAAAGGAAAGAAAAAGAGATATTCGTATACAAGAGTCTTTACCACTTGATTTGGTAATGCCAAAAGAAGAATCTAAAGTAGAGAAAAAATTAAAAGAGGTAGATCCACTTAATATGACTCCACTTGAAGCTTTAAATTTACTTTATGAATTAAAAAAAGAATTAAAATGATAAATTTGTGAAAATTTATCATTTTTTATTTACTTAAATATTAAATTGTGATATTATTATTACCTTGCCCCTAAATGATAATAAAAAAATGACAAAGTTCGACGATAAAATATGTAATAATATTTAAGCAGTTTAATAATATAGAAACGTGGAGGAAAAATATGGAAAAAGAAACAAAAGAAATGAAAACATCTATATATCTTGGAATGAGTATATATAGAACAATGAAGGATTGTAGAATAAAATTTGATCAATATTTATTAACTATGCAAGATAAAAAATATTTAAGTCTTTATTTAGGATTAATTAAATCTAAAAATAGAGTAAGTGAAAGATTTAAAACTTTAACTATGGAAAATAATATTATGGTAAATGCAACATTTTTAAATCAAGATGAGTATGCTAGAATTTATATGAATGATTTTGCTGATATAGTTGATAAAGTTGATTTTGAATCAATTGATAATTATTTAGAATTTTTAGCTAGTAAAGATATAGTAAGATTATTTAATCAAATAAATGGAATAAGTTTAGTAAAAGAGAGTAATAAACAATTAATAAAAAAATAAAATTATATAGGTGATAATATGCCTATAATAGGAATAGTTACAAGATCTTTTTTTAGTGATGAAAATAATCCAATAAGTATAATATATAAGGATATTGAAAATGCAATATTAGAAAATAATGGAATACCTATAGGAATAACTTTAAATAGTAATTATAAATCTGTAATAAATTTATGTGATGGAATTATATTTCAAGGTGGAGATGATTTTGAAAAATATGATTTTGACGCTTTGAAATATATTTATGATATAAATAAGCCCGTACTTGGAATATGTTTAGGAATGCAACTTATGTGTGTTTTATTTGAAGGAAATATGTTAGATATAAAAAATCATAAAAAAAGATTAAATTATGTACATAGTGTTGTCATAGATAAGAAATCTATTCTTTATAATATTTTTAAAACTAATATTATAAAAGTTAATAGTAGACATAAATCTATTATAAAAAATACTAAAATAGATATAATGGGCATAAGTAATGATGGATATATAGAAGCTATAGGTGATAAAAGAAAAAAATTTTTTGTAGGTGTTCAGTGGCACCCAGAATCTATGATTAGCTATGATAAAAAACAAAACAATTTATTTAAATATTTTATTAATTGTTGTAAATAACTATTATAAAGATAGTTATTTTTTTATTAAAGCTCTTTACAAACAAATGTTCTTGTGATATATTATTATAAGTGAAGTTTAAGGTGATTTGTATGGATAAAATTATAATTAAGGGAGCTCGTGAGAATAATTTAAAAAATGTAGATTTAGAGTTACCGAAAAATAAATTAATAGTAATGACAGGTGTAAGTGGAAGTGGTAAAAGTAGTTTGGCTTTTGATACTATTTATGCTGAAGGTCAAAGGAGATATGTAGAGAGTTTAAGTGCATATGCAAGACAGTTTTTAGGTGGAACAGATAAACCAGATGTTGATAGTATAGAAGGACTTAGCCCAAGTATCAGCATAGATCAAAAGACTACAAATAATAATCCACGTAGTACTGTTGGTACTGTAACGGAAATATATGATTATTTAAGACTTTTATATGCTAGAATAGGTGTACCTTATTGTCCTAATCATAATAAACCTATAACTAGTCAAAGTATAGAAGAAATGACAAATCAAATTCTAGAATTAGAACCAAATACTAAGATAAGAGTACTAAGTCCTGTTGTGCATGGCGAGAAGGGAACTCATAAAGAGTTATTAGATGATCTAAAAAAAGACGGCTTTTTAAGAGTTAGAATAGACTCTTCTGAGTATGAATTAACTGATAATATTGAACTTTCTAAGACAAAAAAACATAATATAGATGTTGTTGTAGATCGTCTAATTATAAAAGATGATATTAGAAGTAGACTTTATGAAGCTATTGAATTATCTTGTAAGCTATCTCGCGGTAAATGTGTTGTTGATACAGGATCAAATGAAATTGTTATGAGTGAAAAGTATGCATGTCCTGAGTGTGATTTTTCTCTTCCAGAACTTGAACCTAGGCTTTTTAGTTTCAATGCTCCATATGGTGCCTGTGAAGAATGTAATGGGTTAGGTTTTAAACAAAAAATAAGTGAAGATTTAATAATGCCGGATAAAAATAAAAGTATATTGGATGGGGGTATTGTTGCTTATAATATGGATGCTTCTATTTCTTATACACAAATGATTACGCTTGCTAAACACTATAATATAGATTTATCTAAACCAATTAAAGATTTAACGCATGATGAACTTAACTTAATTTTATATGGTTCTAAAGAGGCATTGGAGTTTAACTATATATCTGGTAATGGTAATACTAGAAAAACAACTGATTATTTTGAAGGAATTATAAATAATTTAGAAAGAAGATATATTGAAACAAAAAGTGGTTGGATTAGGGATTGGCTAGATAAATTTATGATGGAATTACCTTGTACTAAGTGTCATGGTGCACGTCTTAAGGACTCTGTTTTATCAGTTAAAATAAATAAGAAAAATATTTATGAAATGACTTGTTTATCTATAGGAGAATTATATGATTTTTTAGAAAAGTTAAAACTAAATAAGGAACAAGAAAAAATTGCTGAATTAATTTTAAAAGAGATTAAAAATAGATTAAAATTTTTGATTAATGTAGGATTATCTTATTTAACTTTAAACCGTATGGCAGGTACTTTAAGTGGTGGAGAGGCTGGTAGAATAAGGCTTGCTACTCAAATTGGTTCTAGATTAACAGGGGTATTATATGTTTTAGACGAACCTAGTATTGGTTTGCATCAAAGAGATAATACAAGACTTATAAATTCTTTGTTAGAAATGAGAGATTTAGGAAATACTTTGATAGTAGTGGAACACGATACAGATACTATGCTTGCTGCAGATTATTTAGTGGATGTAGGTCCACTTGCCGGAATACATGGTGGTAAAATAGTTGCGGCTGGTACCCCAAAAGAGGTTATGCAAAATGAATCTAGTTTAACTGGAAAATATTTAAGTGGTAAATTAAAAATAGATGTTCCCTCAAAAAGACGAAAAGGTAATGGGAAATACATAGAAATTAAAGGTGCTAGTGAAAATAATCTAAAGAAAATTAACGTTAAATTTCCCCTTGGAAAGTTTGTTTGTGTAACTGGTGTAAGTGGAAGTGGAAAGAGTAGTTTAGTAAATGAAATTCTTTACAAAAGTGCAGCAGTAAGTATATATAAAAGTAAATTAGTTCCTGGAAAATGTAAAGAAATAAAAGGATTAGAAAATATAGATAAAGTTATTGATATATCACAAACTCCAATAGGTAGAACACCTCGTTCTAACCCAGCTACTTATGTAGGTGTATTTGATGATATTAGAGATGTATTTGCCAGTACAAAGGAAGCTAAAATAAGAGGTTATGATAAAGGTAGATTTTCATTTAATGTAAAAGGTGGACGTTGTGAAGCTTGTTGGGGCGATGGTGTAAAGAAAATAGAAATGCATTTTTTGCCTGATGTATATGTACCATGTGAAGTATGTCATGGTACGAGATATAATAAAGAAACTTTACAAATTAAATATAAAGGTAAAAGTATTTATGATGTACTTGAAATGAATGTAGAAGAAGCCTTAGAATTCTTCCAAAATATTCCTAAGGTAAGGGATAAGTTACAAGTATTAATGGATGTAGGACTTTCTTATATTAAACTTGGTCAAAGTGCTCCAACATTATCAGGTGGAGAAGCTGGTAGAGTTAAACTTGCTAAAGAATTACAAAAGAAACCAACTGGTAAAAGTTTATTTATATTAGATGAACCTACTACTGGATTACATACTCATGATATAAAGAAACTTTTAGAAATATTAAATAGAATTGTTGATAATGGTGATACAGTTGTTGTTATAGAACACAATTTAGATGTTATAAAAGTGGCTGATCATATTATTGATATTGGACCTGAAGGTGGAAGTGGTGGTGGAACCATAGTTGCAACAGGTACTCCAGAAGATATAGTAAAAGTAAAAGAATCTTATACAGGACAATTTTTAAAAGATATGTTAAAATAGGTTTTAAACCTATTTTTTCATTTTTTTAATAAAAATTTCATAATTTTTTCATAATTTAGGTATACTATTGTTATAGTTGGGAGAGATAATATGGGAAAAGAAGAAAAGGAAAATGAAACAATTGAAGTAATGGAGGAACCACAAAAAGAGGTAAAAGAACCAGTTAAAGATAAAAAAAATAATAATGTAGAAGAATTTTTACATTCAAAAGTATTTTTATGTATATGTACATTTTTTATAGGTTTGATTTTAATGTTTGTAATTATGAAAATTAATGGTAAAACTACAGTAGTTCAGAATGTTAAAAATAAAAATATTAAAACAACGACAGTTGAAGAAGTAAGTGATTTGAAAACTGCAATAAACAATGTATATGAATCTGTTGTTTATATAGAGGTTGGTGGAGATAGGACATCTTCTTCAGGCTCAGGTTTTGTCTATAAAACGGATGATAAATATGGATATATACTAACAAACTATCATGTTATAGAATCTGGCAAAAAATTTCGTGTAACATTTAATGATGGAACAGAGATTGATGCAGAGTATGTAAATGGTGATGAGTACTATGATATAGCAATTTTAAAAATATCAAAAGACAAAGTAAAGAATGTAGCAACTATAGGTGATTCTTCAACTCTAGAATTAGGTGACACAGTATTTACTGTGGGTGCTCCTCTTGGAAAAGATTATATGGGAACTATAACAAAAGGAATTGTTTCAGGAATTAATAGAATGGTATCAGTAAGCCTAACAAGTGGTTCATATCTTATGGAAGTAATTCAAACAGATGCTTCAATAAATAGTGGTAATAGTGGTGGACCTATTTGTAATATAAAAGGTGAAGTAATAGGTATAACTTCTTCAAAACTAATAGGTAGTGGAGTAGAAGGAATGGGATTTGCAATTCCTATGAATTCTGTTATGGAAATTATAAGTAGTATAGAAGGAGGAAAGGGAATTGTAAGGCCTTATGTAGGTGTTCAATTAGTTGATTTGTCAAATACTTTTGCTCTTCAATATTATTACAATATTAAAATAGGTAGTGATGTAACATTTGGTGCTGTTTTAAACTATGTAGAAGAGAATAAACCTGCTGCTAAAGCTGGCCTAAAAGTAGGGGATGTAATTGTTGAATTAGATGGAGAAAAAGTAGAGGATGTAACTCATTTCAAATATCTTTTATATAAGCACACTGTAGGTGACAGTATAAAAGTTAAATATTATAGAGAAAACAAGTTAAATGAAACTACTATAAATCTTACAGAGGCAATTAAAAGTGAGTAATTTCACTTTTTTTGTCAAAATAAAATTATAAAAACATAAAAATATAAGGGGAGGTTTACGATGTTAGAATTAAAGAATATAACAAAAGTATATAAAACGGGAGATTTTGAGCAAAGGGCACTTAATTCTATAAATATAAATTTTAGAGAAAATGAGTTTGTATCAATATTAGGACCAAGTGGAAGTGGTAAAACTACACTACTTAATATAATAGGTGGACTTGATAAGTATACTAGTGGTGATTTAAAAATATTTGAAGTATCGACTAAAAAATATAAAGATAAAGATTGGGATTCATATAGAAATAATCGCGTAGGTTTTGTTTTTCAAAGTTATAATTTAATCCCACACCAAACAATTCTATCAAATGTAGAATTAGCACTTACTCTAAGTGGTGTAGGAAAAAAAGAAAGAAAATTGAGGGCAAAAAAAGCATTACGCGAGGTAGGATTAGAAGAACATATAAATAAAAAACCTAATCAATTATCTGGTGGTCAAATGCAGAGGGTTGCCATAGCAAGAGCTCTTGTTAATAATCCAGATATATTGCTTGCAGATGAACCAACAGGTGCGCTAGATTCCGAAACTAGCATTCAAATTATGGATTTATTAAAAAAAATAAGTAAAAATAAATTAGTCATAATGGTAACTCACAATCCTGATTTAGCTAAACTTTATTCAAATAGAATTATTAATTTAAAAGATGGAAAAGTTACTGATGATACAAATTCATATGATGGAGGAGAAATTGTAAAACACAAAGAGTTAAATCACAAAAAAACAAGTATGAGTTTTCTTACTGCTTTAAAATTATCTTTTAATAATATTAGAACCAAAAAAGGAAGAACAATTTTAACTGCTTTTGCATCTTCAATAGGAATAATTGGAATTGCTTTAATACTTTCATTATCAAATGGGTTTGATAAGCAAGTAAAAAAATATGAAAAAGGTATAATGTCAGCAATGCCAGTAATAATATCAGAGCAATCTATGAATATAGATTCAGATACAATGAAACAGTTAAGTGGAGATCATTTGGAAAAATTTCCTGATATTGATTATGTATTACCTGCAAAAAGTCAAAAAGAGAGCTTAGTAAGAAACAACAATATAAGTGATGAATATATAAATTATATAGAAAATATGCCTAAAGAATATTCTTATGGTGTATCTTATAATAGATATACTAAATTAAATTTTATTCAAAGGACAAGTAAAGGGATTGATTTAGTAGATACTACAAATACTTCTTTTGGATCCATACCAAAGTCTTTTGATAAAACAAATAAGAATGCCGTAATAGAAGCTTATTATGATATATTATCAGGAAGATTGCCATTAAATAAGAATGAAATAGTAATAGTTGTAGATGCAAATAATAGAGTATCAGAAGATATATTAAATTTATTAAATATAGATATAAAGGATAAAATTAATTTTAAAAATATAATAAATAAAACTATACATCTTGTCTTAAATGATAAATTATATATAAAAAATAATGGAAAATTTGTAGTTAATAATGACATGAAAGACTTATATGATAATTCTATTGAATTAAATGTCGTTGGAATAATAAGAATGAAAGAGGATTTTCCTTCATATGTTCAGTCATCTTTCATAATTTATACAGAGGAATTAATTGATTACGTTATTTCAAAAAATGAAAATTCTGATATAGTAAAAGAACAAAAGAAAATAGATACAAATATACTTACTGGTTTACCATTTGATGAAGATGGAGTAAGTGGAACAATGTCTATGACAAAAGAAAATATATTATCATATTTAGGAGCAGATACAACACCTTATATGATAATGTTATATCCTAAAGATTTTGACTCAAAAAAAGATTTATTAAATTATTTAGATAAATATAACGAAAATAAAGAGGATGCAAATAGAATTATTTATACAGATCAAGCAGAAATGATATCATCTATGAGCGGATCTATTATGAGTGCTATAACGATAGTATTAATCGCATTTTCGTCAATTTCTCTTGTTGTTTCATGTATAATGATTGGAATAATTACTTATATTTCAGTTTTGGAAAGAACGAAAGAAATAGGAATATTAAGATCATTAGGAGCAAGAAAAAAAGATATTTCACGCGTATTTAATGCTGAAACATTTATTATAGGAATAACATCCGGAATTTTAGGGATAATCATAGCAGAGATATTAAATTTACCTATAAATTCAATTATATATAGTTTAACAGATTTAAGTAATGTTGCTAAATTAAATCCTATTCATGCATTAATATTAATAATCATTTCTACATTATTAACTATGATAGGTGGAATTATACCATCTAGAATTGCTAGTAAAAAAGATCCAGTCGTTGCACTTAGAACAGAATAATATAAAAAAATAGATTATGAAGTGGACTCTAAAAAGTTAACACAAAAAAGAAGCATTAGATAAAAATTTAATGCTTCTTTTAATTTTCTTTTTTTATTTAAAATATTTACAAAAACAATAAAAATTAGTATAATTAAAATAGTAGAAGAGTGAGAAAGTAATGAAAAAATATGAACAAAAATAACACCTGGTGGGATCTAGTTATACTGAAACCTTACCACAAAGGATAAATAGAAAGAGGAAGCATATGAAAAAAGGATTTACCTTAATAGAACTTTTAGCAGTTATAGTAATACTAGCAATCATCGCACTTATAGCTACCCCAATAGTATTAGATATAATAACAGATAGTAAAGCTGCAGCCAAAGAAAGAAGTATAGAGAATATAGAAAGAGCAGCTAAACTTTACATAGTATCAG